>Ga0160435_1000292_pt1 | contig 21580 bp, 11 predicted proteins | sample HID1973K_E0MG_FD_108213 | JGI IMG/M metagenome (GOLD analysis project Ga0160435, IMG submission 108213) | Enriched mosquito-associated microbial communities from UW Madison campus, WI, USA - HID1973K_E0 MG | ecosystem: Host-associated > Arthropoda: Insects > Digestive system > Unclassified ...
CCGCCAAACCGACATCAACCGCGGCACCATCACCAACACCGCCACCACCACCGGCACCACCCCCCAAAACGCCACCGCCACCCAAACCACCACCAACACCATCACCACCGTCGCCGCCTCGCCCGGACTCGCCGCGGCGAAGTCCGCCGCGTACACCACGGGGAGCGGAGCCGTCGGCAGCGTCGTCACGTACACGATCACGGGCCGCAACTCGGGCAACGTGACGATGACGGGCGTCGAGATCACCGACACCCTCGACGGGCTGACCCCGCTCGTCTACCAGTGGCCGGGCACAGCGGGCACGCTGCAGCCGGGCGAGGTCGTCACGGCGACCGCCACCTACACCCTGACCCAGGCCGACGTCGACCGCGGGACCATCGCGAACACGGCCACTCTGACGGGGACCCCACCCGACGGAGCGGCTGTCGTCGCGCGCTCGGCGACCGTCGTGACGCCGACAGCGGCGTCGGCTCCCGACGGAGTCTTCACCAAGACGGCGGCCTTGACAGGACCCTCGAGCGTCGGCACCCGCATCGACTACACGCTGACCTACCGCAACTCCGGCAACGTGACGCTGACCGGTGTCGCGCTCACCGATCCGATGTTCCCGGGCGGCGTCACCTACGGCACGTGGCCCTCGGGGACCGCCGGCACCCTCCGCGTCGGCGACACCATCACGGCGACGGCCTCACGCACTCTCACGCAGAGCGACCTGGATGCCGGTTCGGTGGTCAACACGGCGACGGCGACCGCGACGCCGCCCACCGGCGCGCCCTTCACCCGCACGGCATCCGCGACCGTCCCGCTCACTCCGGGCACCGGCCTCGCCCTCGCGAAGTCCTCCGCGTACACGACGGGCACCGGGGCCGTCGGATCGGTCGTGACGTACACGTTCCGCGCCGAGAACACCGGAAGCGTAACGCTCACCGGCCTGTCGATCAGCGACCCGCTGTCGGGTCTGTCCGCCCTCAGCTGGGGCTCCTGGCCCTCCGGGACGACCGGCACGCTCCGCCCCGGCGACGCGGTCACCGCCACCGCGACCCGCACGGTCACCCAGGCCGACGTGGATGCCGGCTCGGTCACCAACACCGCCACCGCGTCCGCGCGGACCCCTCAGGGCACCCCCGTGCCCGCGACCTCCAACACGGTCACGACGGCGACCGCCGACGCCGCCCCGGGTCTCCAGACGACCAAGTCGGCCTCGGTCGCCGGAGGCGGAGTGGTCGGCTCCGTCGTGACCTACACGATCCGCGCGGAGAACACCGGGAACACGACCCTGCGGAGCGTCGTCGTCTCCGACCCGCTCTTCCCCTCGTCGAGCCTCGACTACGGCACGTGGCCGAGCGGCACGCCGGGCACCCTCCGGCCGGGCGATGCCGTGGTCGTCACCGCCCGCCATACGGTGACACAGGAGGAGTTCGACCGCGGCTCGATCTCCAACACCGCCACGACGACGGCGCAACCGCCGTCCGGACCCGCCCTCACCGCGGACTCCGCGACGGTCGTGACGCCGCTCGGTGCCCGCTCCGCGACGATCTCGCTCACCCACACGGGCGCGCTCCCGGCCGGCTCCCCCGGCCGCGCCGGCGACATCGTGACCTTCGGGTACTCGTTCACGAACACCGGCTCGACCACGCTCAGCGGCATCGTCCTCACGCCCGGGCTCGGAATGCAGACCGGCCCGACGATCACGTGGCCGGGTGCGACCGGAACGCTGGCGCCCGGACAGACCGCGACCGCCACCTCGACCTACACGCTCACCCAGGCCGACGTGAACGCCGGGTCCGTGAGCGACCCCGCCACCGTCGCCGGCACCCCGCCGGCCGGCGTCACCCCCACTCCGGCCACGGCCTCGGCCACCGCGGCCGTGCCGATCAACCGTCAGTCGACCCTGACGATCGCGAAGACGGGCCAGCTCGCCGCGGGTGCAGGCGCGGGCCAGGTCGGCACCGACATCGTCTACGCCTTCACCGTGCGCAACACGGGGACGACCACCCTCACCGGTGTGGCGATCGACGACGCCCTCCTCGCCGGCGACGTGCAGTTCGGCGCATGGCCGACCGGGACCACGGGCACGCTCCCGCCGGGTACGTCCGTCACCGCCACGGCGACCTACACGATCACCGAGTCCGACTTCGGCCGCAACCTCGTCGAGAACACCGCGACGGCGCGGGCGACATCACCGACGGGCGCCGTGACGTCCGCGTCCGACACGGTCGTCGTGCGCACCGGCGATCAGGCTCCCGGCATCGAGGTCACGAAGGAACCCGGGATCGGACCCCTCGTCGCCGGTGAGCCGCTGACCTACTCGTTCACCGTCCGCAACACCGGCAACGTTCCGCTCACCGGCGTCACGGTCACCGATCCGCTGCTGGACACGCCGACGATCGTCGTACCCGGCACCCTCGCGATCGGCGCTTCGATCGTCGTCACGGGCGACTACACCGTCACGCAGACGGACCTCGACCGCGGCTACATCCTGAACACCGCGACCGCTGCGGGAACGTCGCCCCTGAACGTCACGGTCACCGACTCGTCCGGTGAAGTGCGCACGGACACCGGCTCCACGCCCGGCATCCTCCTCGAGAAGGCCGACGCGCCGCCCACCGACGCCGTCGCCGGCGAGGACATCGGGTACGCGTTCCGCATCGAGAACACGGGCAACGTCACTCTCACCGGCGTCACGGTCGGCGACCCGCTCCTCGGCACGGTGACGATCGATCCGTCCGAGTGGGCACCGAACGGCGTGGGCACCCTGAGCCCGGGCCAGGTGATCGAGGGCTCCGGCACGTACGAGATCGCCCAGGCGGATGTCGACGCCGGCACCGTCGTCAACATCGCCACCACCACCGGCTCCCCCGCCAGCGGCGGCGCCGACGTCTCCTCCACGGACACCGTGACGACGCCGCTGCGCGTGGTGGACGAGATCGAAGTCGTGAAGTCGGCGGATGTCGAGGGCGCGGGCGAGGTCGGCGACACGGTCACCTACACGTTCACCGCCGCCAACCGCGGGACGACCACCCTCACCGGCGTCACCGTCGTCGACCCGCTGCCGGGACTCAGCCAGATCGCCTACGGCGCATGGCCGACGGCGACCGTCGGACTCCTCCGGCCGGGGACCTCCGTCACCGCGACCGCGACGTTCGAGCTCACCCAGGCCGTGATCGACGCCGGGCGACTCGAGAACGTCGCGACCGCGACGGGCACGGGTCCCACCGGAGCGACCGCGACGGACACCTCCGACACCGTCGTCCTCACGAACGCCCCCGGCGGCGGCCTCATCGAGCCCGAGGCCGCGCTCGACGTGGCGAAGAACGCCGATCCGACCACCGGCGTGACGGTCGGGACGCTGATCTCGTACACGATCACGACGACCAACTCCGGCAACGTGACCGTCACCGGCATCACCCTCGAGGACGAGCTGCCGAACCTGTCCCCGCTCACGACCACCTGGCCGGACGCCGAGGGCACCCTCGCGCCGGGCGGCACCGCGACCTCGATCGCGACTTATCGCGTCACCCAAGCCGACGTCGACGCCGGATCCGTGCTGAATACACTCACCGCCGAGGGCACCGGTGCGGGCTCCCCCGGCGGCATCCCGCTGATCGGATCCGGCTCGGCCACCTCGACCGCCGCCGCGGCCGGCCCGTCGATCTCGGTCGCCGACGCGGGCGTCCTCGCGCCCGGTTCGCCGGGCGTCGCCGGCGACACCGTCCAGTGGACCTACGTCGTCACCAACGACGGCAACGTGACGCTGACCGGCATCGCGGTCGCCGAGACCGGCGTGACCCTCGTCCCGGGCTCGCTGACGTACGGGGATTGGCCGGCAGCCTCCGGCCGCCTGGAGCCCGGACAGTCGGTCACCGTCACCGCGCGCTCCCTGCTCACTCAGGCGCAGGTCGACGCCGGCGCCGTATCCAGCACCGTGACCGCCACGGGCACGCCGCTGCGCGGCTCCCCCGACCCCGTCACCTCGCAGCGGACCGCGACCGTGGAGCTCGCGCGCACGGCCGACATGACCCTCGTGAAGGCGGGAGCGCTCGAGGAGGGCGCCATCGGCGCCGTCGGCGATCGCGTGCTCTACACGCTGGAGGCGACCAACACGGGCAACGTCACGCTCTATCGCGTCGACCTCGACGACCCGCTCCGCGGCCTCGTGATCACGAGTCTCGTATGGCCGGCCGACGATGACGGCGTCGTCCGCGCCGGCGTCATGCCGCCCGGCAAGACCGCCTACGGCACCGGCTACGTCATCCTGGACCAGCCCTATCTCGACGCGGGCTCGATCGTCAACGTGGCCGACGTACACGGCTACACGACGCCCGCGGCGGATCCGGACGAGGTGCGGATCGACCGCGAGTCCAACGAGGTCGTCGTGCGGACCGCTCAGGCCGCGCCGCAGCTCACGACGACCACGACCGGCTCGCGTGCGGGCTCCGGCGGGCTCGGCGACACGATCACGTGGACGAGCGTCGTGACGAACACCGGCAACGTGAGCGTCACCCTGGCGACAGCGCAGTTCACGGACGCGCACCCCTACGACGCGGCGCCGACGTACACGTGGGGCCCCGGCGCCACCCCCGGCATCCTCGCCCCCGGCCAGACACTCACGATGGTCGGGCAGAGCACGATCACCCAGACCGAGGTGGATGCCGGAGCGGCGATCAACGCCGTCACCGCGACCGGAACCTCGGCCCGCGGCGGCACGGAGGTCAGCTCCAACACCGCCACCGCCACAGTCCCGACGACCTCGACCGGCGCGGCGATCGATCTCGCCAAGTCGGTCACCGCAGGACCCGGCTACACCGGACGCGTCGGCGACCCGGTCGTCATCACCTACACGCTCACCAACACCGGGCAGCTCACCCTCACCGGCACCTCGGTCGTCGACACGGCGACGCTGACCGGTCCGATCGCGTTCGACCCGTGGGTCCCCGGCGTTCCGGAGGGGACGCTCCGCCCGGGCGACACCGTGACGGCGACAGCCACGCACCTCCTCACCCAGGCGGAGATCGACGCGGGGCTCTTCGCGACGCCCGCCACCGCCAGCGGCACGGCGCCCGCCGGCGGCGCAGGCATCGTGGTGCGCGACACGGACACCGGGCCCTTCGCGATCGCGCAGACCGCCGACATGAGGGTCGAGAAGACCGGCGTCCTCGAATCGGCGTCGGGCGCGGTCGGCACCCGCATCCTCTACTCGTTCGAGATCGAGAACACCGGCACGGTGACCCTTACCCTCGTCGACCTCATCGACAGCCTCGCCGGGGTCAGCTCGCCCGCGTTCGAATGGCCCGACGAGTCCCGCGAAGGCGTCGTCCTCCCCGGACAGACGGCCGTCGCGACCGCCGTGTACACGATCACCCAGGAGGACGTCGACGCGGGCTCGGTCACCAACGTGGCGATCGCGAGCGGCAAGCCGCCGCTCGGCGACACGATCTACCGCGAGTCGAACTCCGAGGTCACCACGGTGGCGCCCGCCGCACCGTCGATCGCTCTGACGAAGACCGCGACCCCGGATGCCGGTGTCGTCGCCGGGACCGTCATCTCCTACGAGATCACCGCCACAAATGACGGCAACCAGACGCTGAGCGATGTCACCGTGGACGACGAGCTGGTGGGCGACGCGCCCGTCACCGCCGCCTGGCCCGGCGAGCCGGGGGTCCTCCGACCTGGTCAGAGCGCCGTCTTCCGCACGTCCTACGTCACGACGCAGGCCGACGCGGATGCCGGGTCCGTCACGAACACGGCCGAGGTCTCGGCCACGCCGGCCCGCGGCGCCGCTGTCTCCGACAGCGCCGCGGTCACCTCTACCGCCGCGGAGGCGCGACCGGCCATCGCCGTCACCGACGCGGGCTCGCTCGCCCCCGGCGCCGAGGGCGTCGCCGGAGACGAGGTCGTCTGGACCTATGTGGTCACGAACGCCGGCAACGTCACGCTCACCGGCGTCGACGTCGAGGAGTCGCTCGGGATCCTCCCCGGCTCCCTCACGTACGCCTGGCCCGGTGCCGACGGCGTCCTGGCCCCCGGTCAGAGCCTGACGGCGACGTCGCGCTCCGTACTCACACAGGCGGACGTGGATGCCGGCGAGATCACGAGCACGGTCCGCACCGAGGGAACGGCGCCCGCAGGGTCGTCGCCGCTCGTCCCGTCCGACACGGCGTCGGCGACGGTCGAGATCCCCGCGCGCCCGGGCCTGGCCGCGCTGAAGACAGGTGCCCTTGCGCCGGGCGCCGACGGCAGCATCGGCGACCGCGTGCTCTACACGCTGAGCGCCACCAACACCGGCAATGTCACGCTCCACGGCGGCGCGCTCGAGGACCGACTCCCGGGTCTCGTGATCACCGGCATCCAGTGGCCCGTCGAGGACGACGGGACGCCGGTGGTCGGCCTCATCCCGCCCGGAGCCACGGTCACCGGTCAGGGCTACGTCGAGATCCGCCAGAGCGATCTCGACCGCGGCGAGATCCTCAATACCGCGGGCGTCTACGCCTACACCTCGCCCACGATCCAGGACGAGACGACGATCGTCCGCGACGACACGAACACCGTCCGCGTCGCGATGGCCCAGGCAGCTCCGCAGCTCGTGTCGACCAGCGCAGCCGACCTCGAGGGCGACGGCTCCGTAGGCGACACGATCACCTGGACGCACACGCTCCGCAACGACGGCAACGTCTCGATCGTCGTGGACATCTCGGACTACACCGACCTCGACGGCCTCGAGGAGTCGAGCTACTCCCCGGCCGGACCCACCGTGACGCTCGCTCCCGGGGGCACGCTGGTGCTGACCGGAACGACCACGGTCAGCCAGGCCGACGTCGACGCGGGCGCCGTCATCCACCGTGCGCAGGGTTCCGGTGCGCCCGTGCGCGGCGACGACGCGATCGTGACGTCGAACGTGTCGACCGCCACCGTCGCCCTGACGTCCGCCCGACCCTCGATCGCCGTCACCAAGGCGGCCGCCGCGGGGACCGGGTACGACGGCCGCGCGGGCTCGCGGGTCGACTGGACCTACACCCTCACGAACGACGGCACGGTGACGCTCCGCGGAGTGGGCCTCACTGACCCGCTCGCGGACCTGCCGGCCGGCATCGTCATCGAGTGGGGATCGCTCACTCCGGGCACGCTGCCCGTCGGCGCGACGGTCACCGCACGTGCGACACACGCTCTCACGCAGGCCGAGATCGACGCGGGTCGCACGGCGAGCACCGTGACCGCCGTCGGAACGCCCCCGATCGGCGCCGACGTGCAGGCCACGGCGACCGCGGGTTGGGACGTCACCGCCGAGCCGGAGATCACCGTCACGAAGGACGGCACGGCGCAGGGTGCGGGCGGCGTGGGCGACGAGATCCGCTACGACTTCGTCCTCGGCAACGCCGGGAACGTCACCCTCACTCTCGTCGAGCTCACCGACGCGCTGGCCGGCCTCGGAACGGTCACGATCGACTGGCCGATCCCGGCGAGCCCGGGCGTCCTCCTCCCGGGACAGACCGCCGACGCGACGGCCGTCTACACGATCACGCAGGACGACTTCGACGCCGGATCGGTCGTCAACCAGGCCACCGTGACCGGTCGCATCCCCGCCGGGGACCTCATCTCGGCGACGAGTCCGGACGTGACGACGACCGCCGGCGCCCCGGCGCCGGAGCTCACCGTCACGAAGACGGCGGATGCGGTCGCCGGCATCACTGTGGGACAGGTGCTCGAGTACGAGGTGCAGGTCGTGAACGACGGCGACGTTACCGTCCGGGGCATCGTCCCGGTGGACCTCCTCGACGGCGCCGCTCCCCTCGCCGCCACGTGGCCGGGCGACGCGGGCGTGCTCGCCCCGACCGAGATCGCGACGTTCACGACGACCTACCGCGTCACCCAGGCCGACATCGACGCGGGCACCGTCACGAACACGGTGCGCGTGACGGGTGCACCCGCCCGCGGAGCGCTCGACCCGATCACCGCAGCCGTCACCTCGGTGGCTGCCCCCGCTCTCCCGTCGATCGGCGTCGTAGACACCGGGGCGCTCGCCCCCGGCGCCACGGGAGTCGCCGGCGACGAGGTGGTCTGGACCTACACGATCACCAACACCGGGACGGTCACCCTCCGCGACATCGGCGTCGCCGACACCGGCGTGACCCTCATTCCGGGCTCGTTGAGCTTCGCGAACTGGCCCGGTGCGACGGGCGTCCTCGCGCCCGGAGAGTCCGTGACCGCAACCGCCCGGTCGGTCCTCACCCAGACCCAGGTCGACGCCGGCGAGGTCACGAGCGCCGCGGTCGCCGACGGCACACCCGCGGGGGCCACCACCGCCGTCACGGCATCCGACGACGCCACCGTCCTCCTCGAGAGCCGCCCGAGCCTCGCCGTCGTCAAGACCGGAGCGCTCGAGCCCGGCGCGGCCGGGCAGGTGGGCGACCGCATCCTCTACACGCTGACCGCCACGAACACCGGCAACGTCACCCTGCACCGCGGTGTGCTCGTAGACCCGCTCCCGGGCCTCGTGATCACGAGCATCGACTGGCCGGTCGATGAGGGCGGAGGGGACGTCGACGGCCTCCTCCCGCCCGGAAGCTCGGTGACGGGGACCGGGTACGTCGAGCTCACACAGGCCGACATCGACCGCGGGTTCCTCGCGAACACGGCGCGCGTGGCCGCGTACACCGACGAGACGCCCCAGCCGGGAGAGACCCCCGTCGCGGCGATCTCGAACCGCGTGGAAGTCCCGACGGTCACCGCGGCGCCGCAGCTGCTCTCGGAGACCTCGGGCACCGTCGACGGTGCAGGTGTCCTCGGCGACGTCATCACCTGGACGCACCGCCTGACGAACACCGGCAACGTGTCGGTCGCTCTCGCGGCGACGGATTACCGCGACACGCTCGGCCTCACCGCTCCCGCCTACGACTGGTCCGGGGCCGCCGCACCGGGCACGCTGGCCCCCGGCGAATACCTCGTGCTGACGGGGACGGCCGTCGTGACCCAGCCCGACGTCGATCGGGGCTCCGCGATCCGCAGCGCTCTGGGCACCGCGACGCCCGTGCGCGGCGAGGAGTCCGTGACGTCGAACACCTCCACGGGGACCGTGCCGCTCGCGCCCGGGACCGCTGCTCTGACCGTGACCGACGACGGCGCGCTCGCCACGCCGGAGGATGCCGTCGCCGGCGGTACGGTCGTGTTCACCTACCGGGTCACCAACTCGGGGACCGTCACCCTCACCGGAGTGTCGGTGCGCGACGCCCTGCCCGGCATCGGCGACCCCGCCTACACCTGGACGACGCCCACCGGCGTCCTCGCACCCGGCGCGTACGTGGACGTGCGCGCCGAGTACACGCTGACGCAGGCGGACGTCGACGCCGGATCGGTCGTCAGCATAGTTACGGCCGTCGGCACGCCGCCCGCCGGTGCGGACGCGACCGCGACCGACGACGCCACCGTGATCGTCGATCCCTCGCCGGTCCTTGCGGTCACCAAGGCGGGCGAGCCCGAGATCGCCGGTCAGACCGGCGTCGGCGACTGGCTGACGTTCAGGTTCACGTTCCGCAACACCGGAAACGTGACCCTCACCGACGTCACCCTGAGCGATGCGCTCGCTGGCCTCACGGTCCCGACGATCACCTGGCCGGGAACCGCGGGTCGCCTCGGCGCCGGGGAGACCGCGACCGCCACGGCGCGCTACCAGATCGCCCAGCCGGACGTCGACGGCGGCACGGTGCGCAACGTCGCCACCGTGACCGGTCAGCCGCCGACGGGGCCCGCCGCCGTCGGCCAGTCGGCGGAGGTGCTCCTCACCCTCGAGGACGCCGCCCCCGCGATCACGGTCGCGAAGGGCGGATCCCTCGTGTTCGGCACCGGGGATGCCGGCAGCGTGCTGCGCTTCCAGTTCGAGATCCGCAACACCGGCAACACCACGCTCAGCGCGATCTCGATCGACGACGAGCTCCCGGGCCTCTCGGCACCGGTCATCTCCTACCCCGCCGGCGGCACCTCGCTCGCCCCGGGCGCCACCGCGACCGCCACGGCGGACTACACGCTGACCCAGGCGGACGTCGATCGCGGATACGTCGAGAACGTCGCCGACGTCGACGCGCTGAGTGCCCGCGGCGCCGACCCGAGCGCGACGTCCAACGTGTTCCGCTTCGCCACCGGCGATGCGCGCCCCGGGATCACCGCGACCCAGACGGCCGGCTTCGCACTCGGCGGGACCGGCGTCGTCGGCGACCTCGTGGACTACGTGTTCACGATCCGGAACACCGGCAACGTCACGCTCACCGACGTCACCTGGGCGGCGACGCGCTCCGGACTGACCGACGTCGTGACCACGTGGCCGGCCGGGACGCCGGAGGGCTCCCTCCAGCCGGGCCAGGCTCTCGTCGTGAGCGCGCGCACCGCCGTGACCCAGGCCGACGTCGACCGCGGAGAGATCGTCAACGGCCTCACCGGTGCCGGGGTCTCGCCCGTGGGCGCCGTCGTCGACGACGTGGCCGCCGAGTCGGTGCTGCCGCTGGCGGAGGCGCTCCCCGGGATCGAGATCGTGAAGACCGGTGAGCCTCGAGTGACCGACGGCGTGCAGGTCGTGCACTACGAGTTCTCCGTCCGCAACACCGGTGACGTGACACTGTCCGACGTGACCGTCACGGATGAGCTCGAGGGCCTCGGCACCGTCGCCTACGGCGCCTGGCCGAGCGGCGAGACCGGCGTCCTCGCGCCCGGGGACGTCGTCACGGCATCCGCGGACTACCCGGTCGCACAGGCCGACCGGGACCGCGGAACGGTGACCAACTCGGCCTCCGTCTCGGCGACCGGCCCCGACGGCGCGCCCGTCGCGGATGACTCGGGCGACGTCGTCACGACGCTCCCGGCGGCCTTCCCGGGCATCGAGATCACGAAGACGATGACCGTCCAGGGCGGCGGTGCACCGCGGGTCGGCTCCACGATCGTCTACACCTTCACCGTCGTCAACACCGGGCAGGTGACCCTCACGGGTGTGGCGATCGGCGATGAGCAGGCCGGCCTCACGACGCCCGTCATCCGCTGGCCCGCCGCCGACGGCGTGCTCGCCCCGGGCCGGACGGCGACGGCGACGGCGACCTACACGCTCACGCAGGCAGATGTGGATGCCGGAGAGCTCGCGTCCTCGGCACGGACGAGCGGCCTCAGCCCGGCGTCGGCCGTCGTGACGGACGCGGACCCCGGCGCTCTCCCCCTCGCGCAGCGCCCCGCCCTCAGCGTCGACAAGACGGCGATCGTGCGGACGACGCCGACCGCCGGCCAGACCATCGACTATCGGATCGTCGTGCGGAACACGGGAACGGTCACCCTCGACGACGTGCGCATCGCGGACGATCTCCTGCCGGGCGCCTCGCTCGTCGTGGCCTGGCCTGCAGCGGACGGCGTCCTCGCCCCGGGCGCCGAAGCGGTCGCCACCGGCTCCCGCGACGTCACCGACGAGGACGTCGCGGCCGGTGCCGTCGTGAACACCGCGACCGCGACCGGAACCCCGCCGAGCGGTGCCGACGTATCGGCGAGCGACGCGGCGACGGTGCAGATCCCCAACGGCGCTGCCGTGTCGCTCGGCATCAGCGGCGCCGTCGACGGCGGCCGCCCCGGCTATGCGGGTGACCGCGTGACGTTCACCTACGTCATCACGAACACCGGTGCGGTCGCGCTGAGCGGCATCATGCTGACCGACCCGCGACCGGGGCTGTCCCCGATCGTCTTCGGTCCGTGGCCGGGTGCGGCCGGCGTGCTCCTGCCGGGGCAATCCGTCATCGCGACGGCGACCTACGTCCTCACCGAGGCAGACGAGGGGACGGAGCTCGTCGAGAATGCCGTCGTCACCGCTGTCGGAGCAACCCCCGCGCAGGTGGTCACCGACGCAGCGGCCGCGGCGATCCCGCTCCCCGAGCCCCCGCCCGCGACACCGACACCGGTGCCGACGGGCACCGGCACTCCCCCGACACCGGAACCGACGCCCGTGCCCTCGCCCGACCCGGGCGACACGGGGGCCGGAGTCGACCTGCCGGCCACGGGCGCGACCTTCTCGGTCCTCGGCATCCTCATCGGAGTGGCCCTCGTAATGTGGGGAGCGACGCTCACGCGCTCGTCTTCCCGTCGAAAGGAGAACACATGACGTTCCACACCCGGGCAGCCGGCATCGGCCTCGCGTTCGTGCTGGGGGTCGCTGCGCTCGCGGGCTGCACGGCCACCGATCCCGAGCCGACGCCGACGCCGACCGACGCCGCGGTCGAGCCCGGTGTCACCGACATCGAGGATGCGCCCGGCACGGGTGAGGATCTCGTCGGCGCCGCCGCCGACGCGATCACCGAGGCGTGCGAGCGCGACGGCGACGAGTGGGTCGCGCGCGGGACGGTCACCAATCCCACGGACGGCGAGGTCGATTACCGGATCTATGTGTCGTTGCTCAACAGCGCCAACGACACGCGAGGACTCCAGCAGGTCGATGTCGAGGATCTCGGCGCCGGCGACACCGCCGACTGGGAGTCGCGACTGGAACTGGCCGATGAAGACCTGAGCTGCGTTCTGCGGGTGGAGCGGTACGAAGGCTGATCTCCAGCAGCAGGAGGGCTCAGCGCAGCAGGATGAGCGCCTCGCCCTGACCGCCGCCGCCGCACAGCCCCACCGCTGCCCGGCCTGAGCCGCGACGGACGAGCTCGTGCACCGCGTGCACGACGAGGCGGCATCCGCTCGCCCCGATCGGATGACCGAGCGCGATGCCGCCCCCGTCGGGGTTCACGACGGCGTCGGACAGGCCGAGCTCGGACTGGGAGTGCGCGACGACCGCGCCGAAGGCCTCGTTGATCTCGACCAGATCCAGATCGGATGCCGCGAGCCCCTGCCGGCGCAGGGCGCGCTCGATGGCGCGCGCGGGCTGGGCGTGCAGCGAGTTGTCTGGGCCGGCCACCTGGCCCGACGCACCGACGACCGCCATGACGGGCCAGCCGTTCTCGTCGGCGTGCGCGCGCGTGGTGAGGACGACCGCCGCGGCGCCGTCCGAGATCTGCGACGAGTTGCCCGCTGTGAGGGATCCTTCCGGGTGGAAGGCGGGTCGGAGCCCGGCCAGCGTCTCGACCGTCGTCTCCGGACGGATCCCCTCGTCCGCCGTCAGCGTGACCGGCTCACCACGGCGCTGCGGAATGCTCACCGGCACGATCTCAGCGTCGAAGCGCCCCTCGGCGCGCGCGGCGGCCGCGCGCTGATGCGAGCGGGCGGCCACGGCATCCTGCGCCTCGCGGGTGATGCCGAATCGGGGGTTGAGCCGCTCCGTCGAAGCGCCCATGCTCTCGCGATCGTAGGCGTCGGTGAGCCCGTCGAAGGCCAGATGGTCGAGCACCTCCACCGTCCCGTACGCCCACCCGTCGCGCGAGCCCATGAGCAGGTGCGGGGCCCGGGTCATCGACTCCATGCCGCCGGCGACGACGACGGCGGCATCGCCGACCGCGATCATCCGCGCGGCATCGATGATCGCGGTGAGCCCCGACAGGCAGACCTTGTTGACCGACGAGGCCGGGACGTCCCAGCCGATTCCGGCGGCCAGTGCTGCTTGCCGCGCGGGATTCTGCCCCGAGCCCGCGGGGAGCACCTGCCCCATGATCACCGCGTCGACGGCCTCCGGGGGGATGCCGCCCGCTGCCAGCGCGCCGGCGATCGCGAACCCGCCCAGCTGCGGGGCGGAGAACGACGCCAGCTGGCCCTTCAGCCGTCCCTGCGGGGTGCGGGCGGCGGCGACGATCACGATGTCGTCGGTGCTCATGCGGAGGTCTCCTTGTCGAGGGCGATGGTCAGTGGTGGCTGGGTGGCGGACACGACGTCGTCGACCGACACGCCGGGCGCGGTCTCGACGAGCACGAGCCCATCGGGCGTGACATCGATGACCGCGAGGTCGGTGATGATGCGGTCGACGACCCCACGCCCGGTCAGGGGCAGCGAGCAGGCGTCGACGATCTTGGGCGAACCGTCCCGGGCCACGTGCTCCATCAGCACGATGACACGAGCGGCGCCGTGGACCAGGTCCATCGCACCGCCCGGTCCCTTCACCATCTTGCCGGGGATCATCCAGTTGGCGAGGTCGCCCCCGCCCGATACCTGCATGGCGCCGAGGATCGCCGCGTCGATCTTGCCGCCCCGGATCATGCCGAAGCTCGTCGCCGAATCGAAGTAGGCCGCGCCCGGCAGCACGGTGACCGTCTCCTTTCCGGCGTTGATGAGGTCCGCGTCGACGTCCTCTTCGGCCGGATACGGACCGACGCCCAGGATGCCGTTCTCGGACTGGAGGACGACGGTGATGCCGCCCGGCACGTGGTTCGGGACGAGGGTCGGGAGGCCGATGCCGAGATTCACGTAGGAGCCGTCGGCGAGCTCGCGCGCCGCGCGTGCGGCCATCTGATCGCGGGTCAGCGCCATGTCAGTCCTCCTGCCCCTCGGACGTAACGCGCACCGTGCGCCGCTCGATCCGCTTCTCGATCGCCGTGCCGACGGACACGACCCGCTGCACGTAGACCCCCGGAAGATGGACGGCATCGGGGTCGAGGGCCCCGGCGGAGACGAGCTCCTCCACCTGGGCGATGCAGACGCGTCCCGCCATCGCCGCCAGCGGGTTGAAGTTGCGCGCCGCCTTCCGGAAGACGAGGTTGCCGTGTGTGTCGCCGACCGCGGCGTGCACGAGGGCGAAGTCGGTCGTGATGGCCTCCTCGAGGACGAAGTCCCGCATCGCGTCGCCGACGGCGAACCGGCGCACATCCTTCGCCGGCGAGGCCACCGCGACGCCGCCCTGCCCGTCGTAGCGTCGGGGCAGGCCGCCCTCCGCCACCTGCGTGCCGACGCCCGTCTGCGTGTAGAACGCGGCGATGCCCGCGCCGCCGGCCCGGAGCTTCTCGGCGAGGGTGCCCTGCGGCGTGAGCTCCAGCTCGAGCTCGCCCGAGAGGAACTGCCGCTCGAACTCCCTGTTCTCCCCGACGTACGACGAGGTCATCTTGGCGATTCGACCATCGGCGAGGAGGATGCCGAGACCCCAGTCGTCCACGCCGCAGTTATTGCTCACGATCCGGAGATCCGTCGTCCCCCGCCGGTGGAGAGCCTCGATCAGCGCCATCGGATTGCCCGACAGGCCGAAGCCGCCCACGGCGATGGTCGCACCATCGGGGATGTCGGCGACCGCGTCGGCCGCCGACGGCCAGGTCTTGTCGATCACGTGCCACTCCTTCGTGCCTGCTTCCTCCCATCGTGCGCGGTGCGCACCGCGGCCGCATCGCGGCGTTTGCGATATGGATGCCGGGCGACGTAATGTCCACATCATGGACACCTCCCGCTCCGTTCCCGGAGCCCAGTCCGTCGCGCGGGCGGCAGCGCTTCTGCGTCTCGTGACGCAGGCCGGTGACGACGGGCAGTCGGTCGGAGAGCTGGCACGTCGCGCTGAGCTCACCCGGCCGACCGCCCACCGCCTGCTGAGCGCCCTCTCCCACGAGGGCCTCGTCGACCAGGACGAGCGGACCGGGCGGTGGATGCCCGGCCCGGAGCTGTATCTCATGGGCGCCGTCGCGGCATCCCGCTACGACATCACCGCGATCGCGCGCGACATCGTCCGTTCGCTCGCCGTCCGCACCGAGGAGAGCGCCTTCCTCTCGGTCCGCCGCGGCGACGAGACGGTCTGTCTCATCCGTGAGGAAGGAAGCTTCCCCATCCGCTCGTTCGTGCTCGCCGAGGGCGTGCGGTTCCCGCTCGGCGTCGCCAGCGCCGGCCTCGCCATCCTCGCGTTCCTCCCCCCTCACGATGTGGACGCGTACTTCGAGCGCCACGACGACCTCGGGGCGCGCTGGGGTGCCGCGCACGGAGAGCAGCGCCTGCGCGCTCGGCTGCGCGAGACCCAGTCCCGTGGCTACGCCGTGAACCCGGGGCTCATCGTCGAGGGGAGCTACGGGCTCGGCGCCGCGGTCTTCACCCGGGCGGGCCATCCGCAGTGGGCGCTCAGCCTCACGGGAGTGGAGTTCCGCTTCGACGCCGACCGCCAGGCGGAGCTCGGACGCATCCTTCTCGCCCATGCCCATCAGCTGACGACGCGGATCGCCGCCGGCACCCGCTGAGACCCCCTGTCCGGCAAGGCTCCCCCGGTCAGCGGGCGGTCCAGCCGCCGTCCATCGTGTAGCTCGCTCCCGTGACCATCCCCGCACGGTCGGACGCCAGCCACGCGGCGAGGGCCGCGACCTCCTCCGGCTCGATCAGGCGCGCGATGGCGGATTCGGTGAGCATGATCTGCGAGACCACCTCGCTCTCGGCGATCCCGTGTATCCGCGCCTGATCGGCGATCTGCTGCTCGACGAGCGGTGTCCGTACGTATGCGGGGTTGATGCAGTTGCTCGTCACGCCGTGCGGGCCGCCCTCCAGCGCAGTGGTTTTCGAGAGCCCCTCCAGTGCGTGCTTGGCCGACACGTAGGCGGACTTGAACGGGCTCGCGCGCAGCCCGTGCGCACTGGAGATGTTCACGATCCTCCCGTGGCCGCGCGCGTACATGCCCGGCAGTGCGGCCCGAATGAGCAGGAAGGGCGATTCGACCATCAGCCGGTGCATGAAGCGCCAGCGCTCGGGGTCGAACTCGTGGACGGGCGCGACCGTCTGCACCCCCGCGTTGTTTACCAGGATGTCGATGTCGAGCGACAGACCCTCCTGGGCGCGCGTGTCCGACAGGTCGACCACCCATGCCTCGCCGCCGACCTCCGCGGCGGCCGCGTGAGCGCTCTCGGCCTGCAGGTCGGCGATCGTGACGTGCGCGCCGCGGGCCGCGAACTCCTTCGCGCAGGCGAGGCCGATGCCGCTCGCACCGCCCGTCACCAGCGCACGGCGTCCGCCGAGGTCTTGCTCGACCATCGAGTCGATCCTTCCCGGTTCGCGGCAGCCGACCGCGTGAGCCGACTTCATCGTCCGGTGCACGTGCGAAGCCTGTCAATCGCCGACCGTCGTTGCATACCTGCGGTATATACTTTTGTTATGCAATACTCCGACGATCTCCTCCGCCTCCTGCTCGGCGCCCACGCACTGACGAGGATCGCGTCGCTCGAGACGCGCTCCGACGCTCCCGCGGCCCAGTGGCGCACGCTCGCACTCCTGCGCGATCACGGCGCGCAGCGCCTGGGCGATCTCGCCACGCTCAGCCGGGTGACGCAGCCGGGCATGACACGACTCGCGACGCAGATGGTCGATGCCGGTCTCATCGCCCGCTCCGCCGATCCCTCCGACTCGCGGGCCAGCATCCTCTCTCTGACGGATGCCGGCGCGGCGGCGCTCGACGAGTGGCTGACGCTGCTCGCCGACACCCTGGCCCCGCGCTTCGAGCGCCTCGATGAGGACGAGCGCGCGACCCTCCGCCGCGCGGCGGACATCCTGGCATCCGTCTCCGCCCCCGCGGAGCTGGCCCGATGACCGCCGCCGCGCCCGCCGTCAGCGTCTGGCGGCAGCCGGCACAGGTGTGGGCGGTCGCCTTCGCCAGCGTGGTCGCCTTCATGGGGATCGGCCTCGTGGACCCCATCCTCCCCGCGATCGCCGCGTCGCTGCAGGCGAGCCCGGTCGAGACGGAGCTCCTCTTCACGAGCTACCTGGTGGTGACGGGACTCGCGATGCTCGTGACGAGCTGGATCTCGAGCCGCATCGGCGCGAAGTCGACGATGCTGATCGGCCTGGCACTCATCGTCGTCTTCGCTCTGCTGTGCGCTCTGTCGGGCTCGGTGGACGCCGTCATCGGGTTCCGCGCCGGCTGGGGGCTCGGCAACGCACTGTTCATCTCCACCGCCCTCGCCACGATCGTCGGCGCCGCCTCGGGCGGCAGCGCCGCCGCCATCATCCTCTACGAGGCCGCCCTCGGTCTCGGCATCGCGATCGGACCGCTGCTCGGCGGGATCCTCGGCGAGGTCAGCTGGCGCGGTCCGTTCTTCGGGGTCGTCGCGCTGATGGCGATCGCCTTCGTCGCCGTGCTCGTGCTGCTGCGGACGCCGCGAGAGTCGCGCACCCCGATCCCGCTCTCGGCTCCGTTCCGCGCGTTGCGCGTCCCGGCGCTGGCCGTCCTCGCGGCCGCCGCACTGTTCTACAACATCGGATTCTTCGTGCTTCTCGCGTTCTCGCCGTTCCCGCTCGGATTCGGCGCGCTCGGCATCGGCCTGACGTTCTTCGGATGGGGCGTCGCCCTCGCGGTGACGAGCGTCTGGGTCGCGCCGATCCTGCTCCGCAGGCTCGCCCGCACGACCGCGATGCTCGTCGTGCTCCCCCTCCTCGCCGTCGATCTGCTGGCGGCGGCTCTCTTCGTGCACGCGCCTGCCGGCCTCGTGGTCTGCATCGTCGTCGGCGGGCTGCTTCTGGGCCTCATGAACACGATCCTCACCGAGTCGGTCATGGAGGCCACCGACCTCCCGCGCTCGGTGGCCAGTTCCGCCTACTCGGCGGTCCGCTTCCTCGGCGGAGCCGCCGCCCCGCCGCTGGCCGCCCTTCTCTGGCATGCCGCCGGTGCCGCTGTGCCGTTCGTGTTCGCCGCGGGCTCCGTCCTCGTATCCGCCGCGGTCATCGCCGTCGGCCGAGGAGCACTCGCGCGGGTCGACGCGCGTGAAGCGGATGCCGGCGACGAGGCGGCTGCCGTTCTCATCGGCGATGCGGCCTGACGCGCTCCCCGCACACGACGAAGGCCCCGGATCACTCCGGGGCCTTCTGTGGTGCACCCCCTGGGACTCGAACCCAGAACCCACTGATTAAGAGTCAGTTGCTCTGCCGATTGAGCTAGAGGTGCAGGCTGCTCGCCGAGAGGCGAACCGAGGGTCAACGTTACCATCCCGATGCGCTCTCCCGCCAATCGAGCCGACAACGCCGCGTATCCTGGATGCCGTGACCTCCCCCGCTCCCACGACGCCTTGGACTGCGCCCTTCGACGGGGATCTGTCCGACGATCTCGCGCTCGCGCTCCGGCTGGCCGACGCCGCCGACGAGGCCGCCATGGCGCGGTTCGACGCCGCCGACCTCGACGTGCGCGTGAAAGCGGATGCGTCTCCGGTGACGGAGGCGGACCTCGCGACCGAGCGGGCGATCCGTGAGCTGCTGAGCGCGGAGCGTCCGCAGGACGGCATCCTCGGCGAGGAGTACGGCACGAGCGGCGACGTCCGCCGGCAGTGGATCATCGATCCCATCGACGGCACCGCGAACTATCTCAAGGGCATTCCCCTGTGGACGACCCTGATCGCCCTTGCGATCGACGGCGTTCCCCGCGTCGGCGTCGCCAGCCAGCCGGCCATCGGCCGGCGCTGGTGGGCAGCGACGGGACGGGGCGCATGGACGAACAGCCCTCGATCGGGCGACCCGCGCCGGCTCCACGTGTCGACCGTGGCCGAGGTCGCCGCCTCGAGCATCAGCTTCCAGAGCATCGGCCAATGGGACGACGTCGGGCGCACGGACGCGCTCCTGCGTCTGACCCGCGCCGCGTGGCGCGATCGCGGGTACGGCGACGCCTGGCCGTACATGCTCCTCGCGGAGGGCCGTCTCGAGTTCGTCGCCGAGTTCGATGTCAAGGAGTACGACATCGCCGCCCTGGTGCCCATCGTGACTGAGGCCGGCGGGCGCTTCACCGACATCGACGGCGCGGACTCGATCGCCTCGCGTTCCGCGCTGGCCACGAACGGCCTCCTTCACGACGCTTTCCTCTCCCTCATCCACGCTCGCTGAACCGGAGCACTCCCCCATGACCGCTCGTCGCGCACGCCGACTCGTCTTCGCCGCCGCCTTGGCTGCAGGTATCGCCCTCGTGGCATCCGCCTGCACCACCGCACCCGCCGCGCCCGCACCCACCGACCCGAGCGGCCCCTCGACGGAGACGGTGGCGCCAGTCGATCCCAGTGCCACGCCGGACCCCGGCGCGACAGGTGAGGCCGTCGATCCCGCGTCGGTCACCTGCGAGAACCTCATCGGTGCGGACCTCGTCGAGGAGCTCACCGCGCAGGGCTGGACACCGCGAAAGGATCCGTTCGTGATCGGCGACCTCGAACTGGCCGACGGCACGGCGTGCACGTGGGGCGATTTCGAGGAGACCACCGGCGAAGACCTGCTTCTGTTCGGGTGGTCGCCCATCACCGCCGATGAAGCGACCTCCGTTCAGGCCGCTCTCGAGACGGAGGGATGGATCGCCGAGGACGGCGCGGAGGGCGTGTACGTCACTGAAGACCCCTCGCAGGCCATCGCCGTGGACGATGAGGGGTACGGCATGACCTACCTCTTCGGCGACGGCTGGGTCACCGTCTCCGACACCAAACAGGGCCTCGTGCTCATCGAGCGCCCCGGCGCCTGACAGCGCTCCGTCCGCGTCCACCGTGCCCACCGGCGAAAGAACCGGCAGGGCGGATTCGCGAGTGTACGGATCTGTACACTCTGGGGATGCCGACCCGAGCGTCATCCGATCGTCCCGGCCGGAGGGGCGCGGTGGCGGATACGCGTCTCCTCGATGAGGCGCGTCAGGGCTGTCCCGACGCCGTCGGCGAACTCTGGCGACGGCACCACCCGACCGCCGTTCGCCTCGCGCGCCGCATCGCGGAGCACAGCGACGTGGACGATGTCGCCTCGGAGTCGTTCGCCAAGATGCTCCGCGCGCTGCAGCAGGGCGGCGGGCCGGCGCACGACGTCGTGAGCTACCTGACGACCGCGGTGTACCGGGTCGCCCTCGAACTCGACCGCCGGCGAATGCTCGATGCGAAGCATCTACCGGCCGAACGCACGGATCGATGGTCGATCGCCGATGATCGGCTCCTGCTGGTGCGCGCGCTCGCGCAGCTGCCCCCGCGCTGGCGGTGGGTGCTCTGGCGGACCGAAGTGGAAGGCGCGAAGCCGAGGGATCTGGCCGACGAGCTGGGACTTCAGCCCAATGCCGTCTCCGCCCTCCGACATCGCGCACGCATCGGCCTGCGAGAGGCGTGGCTCACCGTCCACGTCGGACAGCCCCGGGAACCCGACTGCCTCCGCGTCAGATCGCGACTGGTCCGCCACACCGAGGGCGCCCTTCCGAGGCGCGTCAGGGAGAGCGTGATCGCGCACCTGCGTACGTGCCGCCTGTGCACCGCGGCGCTGTCGGAGATCGAGCGGGCGCGTGCGGAGATGATGCCGGACGCGGCCGGCTGACGCCCCGTCGGAAGCGCGGCGGACGCAGGAACTTCGGCGCTCGCACAGGAGGGGGCGCACGACGAAGCGGGGGATGCCGGATTCGGCATCCCCCGCTCGTCATGTGCGGATCAGACCGTCTCGCGGCGGCGGATGGCCATCACCGCGGCCCCGATCACGATCGCGCCGAGTCCGGCAGACACCGCGCCCCAGATGGGAAACGTCGATCCCGTCGTCGCCAGACCGTGCGTCGGTCCGGTGCTCGCGCTGGGCGACGGGTCAGCCGTCGGCGTCGGCGCCTCGGTGTGCTCGGAGCCCACCGTCGGCGACGGTGTCGGCGACGGCGTGACTGCCGGCGTCGGCGTTGCCGTCGGCGTCGGCGTCGCGGTCGGTGTCGGCGTCGGCGTTGCCGTCGGCGTCGGCGTCGCGGTCGGTGTCGGCGTCGCGGTCGGCGTCTGCGTCG
>Ga0160435_1000293_pt1 | contig 21543 bp, 13 predicted proteins | sample HID1973K_E0MG_FD_108213 | JGI IMG/M metagenome (GOLD analysis project Ga0160435, IMG submission 108213) | Enriched mosquito-associated microbial communities from UW Madison campus, WI, USA - HID1973K_E0 MG | ecosystem: Host-associated > Arthropoda: Insects > Digestive system > Unclassified ...
CTGTCGGGCATCCGGTTCCCGGCGTGCGCCTCCTGGTCGGCCCACTGGCCCCACGGGTGCTCGGCGAAGCCGACCACCAGCGGGGCGAGCTGCTCGACGAGCTCGGCCCGCCGAGCCATCGGGAACGACGCGACGACGCCCACGTGCTGCAGGCGTCCGTCGTCGGTGTACAGGCCCAGCAGCAGCGAGCCGACGATGTTCCCGCTCTTGTGCCGCCGGTACCCGGCCACGACGCAGTCGGCGGTCCGCTCGTGCTTGACCTTGAACATCGCGCGCTTGTCGGGCTGGTACGTACCGTCGACGGGCTTCGCGACGACGCCGTCGAGGCCGGCGCCCTCGAACTGCGTGAACCAGCGGCGTGCCTCGTCGAGGTCGCTCGTCGCGGGCGTGACGTGCACGGGAGCCTTCGCGTCGGCGAGGGCCTCGACGAGGCGTCGTCGGCGCTCCGCGAACGGCGTCTGCGTGAGGTCGTCGTCGCCCAGGGCCAGGACGTCGAACGCCACGAAGCTCGCCGGCGTCTGCTCGGAGAGCAGCTTCACACGGCTGGCCGCGGGGTGGATGCGCTGCTGCAGCGCCTCGAAGTCGAGCCGGTCACCCGTGACCACGACGATCTCGCCGTCCAGGACGCACCGGTCCGGGGTGTTCGCCTTGATCGCCTCGACCACCTCGGGGAAGTAGCGCGTCATCGGCTTCTCGTTGCGGCTGCCGAGCTCCACCTCGTCGCCGTCGCGGAACACGATGGTGCGAAAGCCGTCCCACTTGGGTTCCACGTGCCCCACGTCGGGGATGTCCTTGACGGACTTGGCGAGCATCGGGGCAACCGGAGGCATCACGGGCAGGTCCATGCCCCCATAGTGCCCGCACGCACCCACAGGTGAACCACGGGAAGACCACAGAGGTTTCGCCGGTGGGCGGACTTGTCTGTACTCGTCGGCACCGCACGGGTGCCGCGTGAGGAGGGCAGGACCATGGACGACGACCAGACGCAGACGCCCACGGACGCGCAGGACGACGCCCAGCCGGCTCACGCGGTCACCGGGGTTGAGGGGCCCGAGGTGTCGACTGCGCCGGCCGGGGGCACCGCAGTGCCCCCGGCCGAGGGCGCCGCCCGCCCGCGGCGGAGGGTCGCGATCGGTGCGGCGCTCGTGGTCGGGATGGCCGTCGGAGGAGGCGGGACGGCCGCCGCGCTCGGGCGCACTCCGAGCGCGGCGACCGCCGGCTCCAGCACGGAGCCCGTCACGACGCCCGTCGAGGCGCCGTCGTGGCCCGGGCTGTCGGCGGTGCCGTCGACCCCGCGCGGGTCGTCGGGCGAGTCGTCGCAGCAGGGATCCGCCGACGGCGGGACGGAGTACGGCGGCACGCTGCCCGACGACTCGTCGGGCGCGCTGCAGGACGGCACGGGTGCGTCGGGGACTACCGGTACGACGGTCGCGACGGGCGACGCGGCCGAGGGTGTGGTCACCGTCGCCGCGCTGGTCTCGGAGAACGGGATGCAGGGCGTCTCGGCCGGCACCGGCATGGTGCTGACGTCGGACGGCATCGTCCTGACCAACAACCACGTCGTCGAGGGCGCGAGCGCCGTCCAGGTCACGGACCCGACCACGGGCACGACCTACGACGCGACGGTCGTCGCGACCGACGCGCGCGCGGACGTCGCGGTCCTGCAGCTCAGCGACGCGTCGGACCTGGCCACGGTCACTCTCGACGACGACTCGGGCGCGGCCGTCGGCGACGACGTCACGTCGGTCGGCAACGCCGAGGGCCAGGGGACGCTGATGGCGGCGTCGGGCGCGGTCGTCGCGCTCGACCAGACCATCACCACGCAGACGGAGACCGTCGGCGACCTGTTCGCGTTCTCCGCAGGCGTGGTCGAGGGCGACTCCGGCGGCCCGGTGTACGACGACGAGGGCGAGGTGGTCGGCATGACCACGGCCGTCTCGACGAACGGCGTGCAGACGATCGCCTACGCGATCGACATCCAGGACGCGATGGCCGTCGCCGTCCAGCTCGACCCGGCCCTGTCGTCGTCGGACGCGGTCTGACGGGAATCAGGTGGGGGCAGGGCCGGTTGAGCCTGTAGTGTGAGCGACGGTCCCTCGGGGCCGGTTGACAACTGCACATGGGGGTGATCGGTTTCGACGGTGATCGTCGAGCCAGGAGAAGCGGGTCGAGGACGCACGGTTATCTCGATAACGATCCGTGCAAACCAATAGGTGCCGATTCCAAGCGCACCGACTTCGCCCTCGCCGCCTGAGCGAGCCCCGAAGTCCGTTGGCCTGAGTACGCTCTCGACTCAGTAACCAGCGTCATCTAGAGAGCCACTGCTGATCGTCATCGTCGGTGTGACGGTCGGGACTTCTAGCCGACTGAGCCCGTCCACCTTCCTGTCCGCGGGAGGGGTGGGGGCCGAGAAAATCCATCGCGGACTGCACCCGGAGAAGCCCTGGTTCCACGTCATCGGACGCGGGTTCGATTCCCGCCACCTCCACCGCTCTGACCTGCAGAAACGTCGGTCGGGTTGACCAGGAATAGCCATCCGTTGACGCGGGTGGCTATTTTTGTCTCTATGGCGAGCATCCGTGAGCGCCGGCGTCGCGATGGCACGAAGGCCTTCGCCGTATTGTGGCGCGACCCGGATACCGGACGCCAGACCTCGCTCACGTATGACGATCTGCGTGACGCCACGGTGGCTCGTCAGCTCATCGAGGCGGCTGGCGGATACGCCGCCGAGGCCGCGCGGATTGCTGACACCGTGCGTCATCGCGGCCCGACCGTCGATGACGTGATCTCCGAACACATCGACCTGCTGACATCGGTCGGTCGAGACACCCGCGCGCACTACCGCCAGCAGCTCGCCACGCACATCTCGCCCGTTCTCGGCCCGGGACTGCTGCAGGTTCGGTTGACACCTGACGTGTGGGGACGTGTGTCCCTGCTGGAAGGATGTGTGTCGTGCCTGCACCCCACCCCCAAGAGTTCCGCGACGACGCGGTCGCCCTGGCCCGTAAGGGCGATGCCCCGGTGGCGAAGATCGCCAAGGACCTGGGGATCTCCGAGTCCTGTCTGCGCAACTGGATGCGCGCCGCGGATGTCGAGGCCGGCGCCCGGCCGGGCGTGACGGTCAAGGAGTCTGCTGAGCTGCGTGAGTTGAAGAAGCGCAACCGGCTGCTGGAGCAGGAGAACGAGATCCTGCGCCGGGCGGCGGCGTACTTCGCCAAGGAGATCTCCCCAAATGACCTACCCGCTGGTCCGTGACCTTGCCGGCGACGGTTACCCCGTCGCGGTGACCTGCCGGGTGCTGAAGTTCTCGCGTGCCGGGTACTACGCGTGGTGCAAGAGCCCGGTCAGCGACCGGGACCTGGACGATGCGTATGTGACCAACGCGGCGATCGACGCCCACAAGGACGACCCGGAGTTCGGGTATCGGCTGGTCGCCGACGAGCTGCGCGCCGCCGGTCACGAGGTCGGCGACCGGCGCGTGTGGCGGCTGTGCTCGGCGGCGGGTGTGTTCTCGACACACTCGCGCAAACGCGGCTCGGGTAAGCGGCCGGGTCCGCCGGTGCACGACGATCTGGTCAAGCGCCAGTTCACCGCCGAGCGCCCCAACCAGCTGTGGTTGACCGACATCACCGAACACTGGACCGACCAGGGCAAGGTCTACTGCTGCGCGATCAAGGACGTCTACTCAAACAAGATCGTCGGCTACTCGATCAGTGACCGGATGAAGTCGCGCCTGGCCGTCGACGCGTTGGACAGCGCCGTGCGACGTCGTGGCGGGCCGCACGTGGTGGCCGGGTGCGTGGTGCATTCGGACAGGGGCAGTCAATTTCGTTCCCGGAAATTCGTTGCTGCGATCAACCGCAACGGGCTGCGGGGATCGATGGGCCGTGTCGGGGCCGCGGGAGACAACGCTGCGATGGAGTCGTTCTTCGCCCTGCTGCAGAAGAACGTGTTGAACCGGCGCCGATGGTCCACCCGCGACGAGCTGCGTCATGCGATCGTCGCGTGGATCGAGCGCACCTACCACCATCGACGCCGCCGAGCCCGCCTCGGTCGCCTCACACCGGTCGAGTTTGAGACCATCTACGCAGCCGCTTCAGCGGCCTGACCTCGAGCAACCCGAAGTGTCAACGAAACCCGCAGCAGTCCCAGTTAGCCGCGAAGCCTCTGCGTCTGGGGAGGCTCGTCAGTACCAGGGGCAATGCGGTACATCTATCAGTGTGTCCCGGCCGCCCTAGACGGTCCAGATCGTCCGCCACCGCCAATCGTCGCCGCCTCGCGTTCCAGCGCTTGCGGGACGCTTCGAACGCATCAAGTTGTCGGACCTTCGCGGTACCGTCCTCAAGCGTTGAACAGCACGACACGATGAGGAGCTGAGACCGCCGGTGACCATGACCCAGACGAGCCGCGAGGCGCTGCTGTCGCGATGGATTAAACCGTCGAGCGATGACGAGAAAATCCAGCAGGACCGGGCGCAACGTATGGTCATCGACGCTGTTAGGGCTCATGCGCCTCTCAAGTCGGCCTCGCTTAGCGTCTTTGCGAAAGGCTCTTACCCAAACAACACGAACGTTCGACGCGACAGCGACGTCGACATTGCGGTGCAGTCGAGCGTGTGCCAGTACTACCACTACATGCCGGGCAGGGCACCGGCGCAACGCGCTGGCAGCCCCTATCAGGGTGAGTGGACCCCGGCGCGCCTGCGCACTGAAGTCAAGCAGGCTCTCGTCGACGCCTTCGGTGCGTCGTCGGTCACGTCGGGCAAGATCGCGCTTACAGTCTCAGCCGTAGCCGGGAGTAGGCCCAGCGTCGATGTTGTTCCGTCCTTCGATTATGTCCTCTACAGCGACCCTCAGCGGATCGGCAAGCGCGAAGGAAGTTGCGTCTTCCCGCAGAATCAGGCCATGTATATTGTCAATTGGCCCTCCCAGCAACTCGTCAATGGGCGCGCCAAGAACACGGCGACCGGCGGACGCTACAAGAACTTTGCACGGGCGCTGAAGAGTGCTGAAAATGAGCTCGTCAAGAACGGAATCATCACCGATCTGCCCTCGTACTTTATGGAGTGTCTAGCATGGAACGTCGCCGATGACACTCTTCGCACAGGCAATGACTTGTCCACCGGTTTCCGAGCTACTCTGTACGAGTTGTGGAACGCTCTTGACACCGACGACACGAGCGACTGGACGGAGCCAAATGACATCAAGTATCTGTTTCGGCCAGGCCAAAGTTGGACGCAGGCGCAGGCGAAGCGGCTCATCCTGGAAACCTGGAAGTACCTTGATTACTGATGTCTAGACCCGCGTCAGCCGTGCGCCTAACCGCCACAATTGTCGGAGCCGCCTACGCCGGGGCCCTATACGCGTCGGGTGTCCATATCCATGCAGGATGGAAAAGCGCGCTGAGTTATTTGCCCGCACTGCTGACTTTTGGCGTGACACTCTGGGACATCTGGCTATGGCGTCTCCCGGGGCTGCAACGACTGTCAAAGCGGCCGTGGATCGCCGGCACTTGGAAGGGCACGCTCGCACCCACTGCCGGCAGCAAGATCCCGGCGGGCGGCAATCATGGGCTGATTGACGCCTACGTCGTGATCACGCAGACCTTCTGGTCAGTCGGCATCCGCCAATACACTCAAGAGAGCAAGAGTGATTCCCGCGCGGCTATTTGGGACAGCCCATCCGCTAGCTCCGGCAAGACGGTTACGTACACATATTCGAACCGACCTCGGCGCGAGCTTGAGGGTCGGAGTACGGCTCATCTCGGCACCGCAGCCCTCGACATAGTCGGACTGCGCCCCCTAACCATCGCGGGTGAATACTTCACCGATCGCTACACTCAGGGCGACATCCAACTTAGATTCGTCGATCGGTCGACAAACCACGCCGACTTCGCATCAGCCGAGCAGCACTGGCGCTCGTCACTGCCGCGACCATAGAACGCCTACTCGCTACAGAAGGCTGAGTGGGTGCTCAGGAGTGAGTGGGCAGTTCGGATCGGCCGGTCCGGCACACTAACGATTTGTGTCCGCCGAATATGAGATGGCGAATTGCCAGGATTTCTACGACGCCGATTTAGCGGGGTTCTCGCAATGTGACGACAGCGCCGTCAGTAGAGGCCGTAAATGCGATTCCGCTGGCGAGAAGCAACTGCGCATCGGCATGCCACGCAGCTGTCACGATCCCGATCTGGTAATCCCAGGGAGTCATGGCCCATACTTCAACCGGCTCCTCGGGTGCCGTGGCCCTTAGTTCGACGCGCAATGGGCTGGTAGGTGAATCAGACATCGGAACGGCAAGGTCCACTGCGGCCTCGCCAGACTCAAGGAGTCGCCGAAGCGGGCTCTTGGAACGGGAACGACAGAACTCGGCGAGGTCTTCGATCTCGCGGCGGGTCGCCCCGAATCGACCACGCCACCCGGGGATGTGCAGCTCGCGCAGCCAGTTGCGCACGCCGGGCCACTCGATGCCCTCAGCTAGCGCCTGGCGCCCAACCTCGTGAGCGATACGTCGCGACCTGACGCCCGCAGTCAGCAGGTTCAGCGCGGCGAGTGTGTCGACGCCGTACCGGATGTAGTACGCCAATGTGTCGGGTATAGCCGCCACGCCGCCTTGCTCGACTAGCAATTCATTCGCCTGTCGCGCGACTACGTGAACGGTCCAGCTGAGAAAATGCTCGAACGCACCGCTAACCGCATCGACGGTCTGCTCGAGGCGCCAAGAAGCGTCGGGCACGGTCGGTAGCATGACGGCAGCAAGGACGGGCATGCTGAGACCGCTTATCCAGTCCCGCATTGCCGGGGTGACCGGGACATCGACCGTATTCTTCGATCCAACGGACGGTCTAAACCGCCATACATTCCCGGCCTCCGGCAGCTCCAGCAATTGCTTTAGTGTGCCCGAGGACTCAATCATGTCGAGCGATTGCTCAATTGTCAGTACGGTCGCGACTGGCCCCGGAACTGGGCCGTAATTTCGGCGCTCGCCAAATTGCTTCGTTATCTCGTCGGCGAGCATCGTTGCGATCCGCTCGATCCGGCGTGCACTCCGGAGGCCCGTGCCTGTCAATGTCCAGCGAAGTCTGCTCTCAGCGGGCGTCGTGAGGTAGCGAGCGCGCACTTGGTTCGCGAGTCCAATCCACCGTGCTCTTATGTCGTCAGGAAGCTGAACAAAGGCCAGCAGGCCCGCGACCGCGCCGTGCAGGTCGACCGATGGGGCGAGTGTTCCGAGGCGCTCGCTCGCGGACAGAACAAACCATACGAAGGAAGCGAAGTCCGCGGCTTCCCCGGACGCTAGTTCGAACAGTGCGTCGGCGGTCGCGGCCATCAGGGCTTCTGCTTCGGCGAGCCTCTGGAGGGCGACCTCAGACGCCAGTGTTGAACGGATTTCGAGGTCGTCGTCGGCGGGGCGTAGCCGCTCGAATTGCTGATTATTCGGTTGCTCGTTCAACGCGAGCACGATCCAACCTTCGGTCTCGCGCCCGGCGCGGCCGGCCCGACCAACAGCATTTAGAAGGCGCGGAGCGTCGAGTTGCTGTCCAGGATCCTGCCCTTCATACCGGGTCTCGCTGATAAGCACCGTTCGGACGGGAAGGTTGACGCCGTCGGTGAGGGTTGATGTGGCGCATATCGCGAGCAGCACTTCGGCCCGCATGGCCTGTTCCAACTCGTCGAGCACGTCAACTGGAAGCCCCGCGTGGTGATATGCGACTCCATGGCGAACGCAGTCCACCAGGGGATGCTCTTCTCCGAGTCGTTCGCGGAGGAATTCAACCAACAACTCCGAGCGCGGGTAGAAAGGCAATAGTGCAGCCAACTCCTGGGCAGAGTTGCGCGCGTAATCACGGCGTGAGAGGACCATCAGGAGACTGCCGGCAGGGAGCAGCGCGTGAGCGGTTCGTGCACACATCCGGTAGAAAGGCGTGCTTTCCCGCTTGGACGTGCCGTCCGGGCGCTGACTCCGCGTCAACTCGCCGATGGGCTCATCGATCGATGTCCCGAGTCGGTGGACCTTGCCCTCCGCTGGGCGCACCCTGAGGTCGCCGACTATCGGGTAGCGGGTGATACTCGAGAATGCCTTCGACTTGGGCGTCACTTGCTCCTCGCGCTTCCACACGACGTGCGAGTAGAGGAGCGCGTGAAGTCGCCGCGGACCACGCCACACAGAGCTGAAGAGAGCCTCCGGCTCAGACGGGTCGAGCCACGCGGCGATCTGCTGCGCGTTCCCCATCACGCCCGACAGCAGCACGAGGCGAGCGTCCGCTCTGGTTAGCACGGAGAGGATCGACTCGAGAAGGAATCCGCGGCCGGGCTGCGCCAATAGGTGCGCCTCATCGACGACGAACATTGAGTAGCGCGACAGAACGGATTCCGGGTCCTGACGAAGTAGGTGCGCCAACCGTTCCGGGGTCATGACGTCGACGGAGCTCTCCTCAGGCTCCTCGAGGAGATCGAAGAAGTCCTCCGCGCTCATATCACCGTAGTCGGGAAGGTCTGCACCCATACCCTTCGCCAAGATGCGAAGCCGCCCGGAGAGCGCCTGCCGCATCTCGCGGCCGAGACTGCGCAACGGTGTGACATAGCAGACGTTCCCGGACTGGGTCGCGACGTGATGACTGATCAAGATCTGGGCGACCAGGGTCTTGCCGGCGCTCGTCGGGACAGAAAGAAGTACCCGTCTAACGGCGGGGTCCAGCGGGTTTGTCACCGCACGCGTCAGGAGTTCGCGCTGAGGTGGCCAGAGCGTGAGGATCGGCGGTGCCCCGATCGTGAACGCTTGAGCGACCTCTGGTGGCGTTCCGTCGGGTAGCGCGCTCCAGATGCTCGAGGAGCCCATTTCGTCGGCAATCGCTAGTAGATGGGCAGCCACCCAACGAGCGTCGTGATCGCCGCGACCGGCCGTAAGGTCGACGACTGAGATGAGGGCGTCACGCGCGGTGTCGAGGCGATCCCGATCGCCGTACCGCAAGAAGGTGAGGAGATCAGTGATGCCATCTGTGAGCGCGACCACCGGGCCAAACATGGTCGTCAGGAGCGTGTCGGAGCCGACCAACTCGGTTAACGCGGCGATTTCGGTACGCCAGGTGGCCAGAAGCTTACCGGTGCGGGCGACGTCGAGGCCCAGAAACGCGATACCGGCGCGAAGCGAGAGCGTCGAGACTCTGTCGGCCGACGAAAGCGGTTCGTCGGTCGCATCGAGTTCGCCGGCGCCCGACGCTGACGTCCACTCGAGGAGGCCGTCGACGCGTCGCCAGATCGCCGTGGCATTCGGGTCGAGTCCAGCGCGGCGGTAGCCGACTTGAGCAGCGAACGAAAGGGTGAGCCGGTCGTGAACCAAGCGATCTGCCTGGTTCGATGCAAGGTCGAAGATGTGAGCTGAGACTGCGAACGCGCGCTGCTGACGCGCGAGTGTGTAAAGCTCACCCGCCGCTACCGCGGACGCCACGCCATGCAAGTACCACCCCGTGCGGAGTAGTTCGTCCTCAACTGCCGTTGGGCTCGCGAAAGTCCGGACCTCGACATCTGCAATCAGGTCGATGAGTTCATCGACCGAAGGCAGCACGTTGGGAGAGTGCTGGCCCAAAGCTTGTGAGAGGAGCCGAGGGTCTAGAGCGCGGTCCACAGGTAGCCCCTAACCTCCAGCGCAAGATCTTCGAGGTCCTCGACCGCCAGCAGCAAGCCCTCAAGTTGACCCGCCCGGGTAAAGCCCGGGAAGTGATTGCCCATCGTTGAGAAGCACGTCGCCGGGGCGGGTGTCGTGGCCGAGGCGACACTCACGCCCACTCCCGCCCTCGAGTTGCTGTCGATCCAGAAGTCGACCAATTGCTTGCATAGGTCGCCAACCGGTCCGTTGATCGCCGAGTGGACGCTTGTGAGCTGAGCGAGGTACCTCGTCGCGTGCGTCTTGAGCTGGCCGTATGCGTCGGTCACCGTGTCCGACACTGGCGAGCCGCCCACGTGCTGCTTGATTTCCCACAGACGGAAGATCGTCTCGCCGGATGAGCTGTCGGTGTAGACGATGAAGCCATCCGCGCCCGGCTCAGTCACGTTGAACTTCGGAGTTTCGAGAAGCTCAACTTTGCGAGTGAGGCTGAGCGCATGACGCGCGTGGAGGTACCACAGCCACTCCGCCACGTGGCCGACTACATGAGTCTTTGATTTTCCTCGGGGTGGCAGACCAAAGACGCCCGTGACGAAGGCCGCGACCATCTCGCGGTCAGAGCCAGCCAACCTCGATCCGGCGAGCGCGGCGGAGCGCCAAGTAGCCGCGGCTCTGGACCCGCCGCCACGGTCGTCCATTATCGCGTTCGCGACGATCCATGCGATTGCCGCGCGGTGAGTTTGGTCTAGACCGGTCACCGTTCCGAGGTGCCACATGCATTTGCCGTCGGTGGGACCGGTCATCTGAACGGTGCTGATCAGATTCGCCAACCCGTCTTGCTGGCTGCCGGCGGCAGCGTTTGCCATGCGGGCGCTGATCGCAGGCGAGCGCTCCGGCGCCCGGCGGGTCGAGCCTGAAGGTGCGGTGCCGCTCATGAAGTCGGTCTCCCATGGCCGAACCGAAGTGGTTGATTGATCCGGTCTCACGACACGGAGTCCATGCGCACCGTATCGACAGGCTTCATCCGCGTGCGGCACCGCAGGGGTGAAGTCGGCCCTCGGTTCCGACGTTCCGGATCTCGCGACGTGCGCTCGGCGGAGACAGATCGTGCGAGGGGGACGTTCTGATTGCTCAGGCCGCGCCTCGGCAGCGCGGTCGTCTCCGTGCGCCGGTGTCGAGGAGCGATAGAGCGAGTTCTCCGCGGCTAATCAAGGTTCGAGACGTGTTTGGTCGCGATGAGCGCGTCATCGAACGTCGAGGACGACTGCGCAACCGTCGTAGCGAACTGGGGGCCACGGACCCCACCTAGGCTCGATAGGTTGATCGATTGAACGGGGTCGACCGGCCAGACCCGGCAGATTCGGGACTGACCGTCCCGTTGATCACGTCAACGAAACGCCTACATCTCGGCGGGTGGGACCGGCGGAGCCGGAACGAACCCGCAGATCAGGCGTCCGCGAGTTCTTGTCAACGGGCGCCGAATCGCTTTCGATTCCCGCCACCTCCACGTCAACGAACGCCCGTCCCTCGTCGAGGGGCGGGCATTCGTCGTCTGATCAGATCCCCAGGGACTTGCGCGTGATCGGCCCCGCGATGCCGTCCACCTCGAGCCCGTGCTCCTTCTGGTACTCCTTGACCGCAGCCTTGGTCTTCGGGCCGAAGATGCCGTCGGCGGTGATGCCCAGCTTGGTCTGCAGCGCCTTGACGGCGGCGCCGCGGCTGCCCTGGATCAGGACGTCGCGATGGGTGTCGGCGGCCTTGCGGTACTCCATGTGCCAGCTCTCCTTCGGGTTCACGTCCTTGACCCAGCCGTGGCTGGCGCCGTTGCGGCGGACCCAGCCGCGCGCCGGCTTGGGCAGGTCGAGGGCGAGCCCGAGCTCGTGCTGGGAGTGGCCCGGTGGCAGCGCGAACGCGCCCTCGTGGGCGAGGAACTTGTCGCGCAGGGCCTGCTGCTCGGCATGGGTCCGTCCCGCCGATGTGACGCCGTCCGGGCAGCCGGCCGCCCGCATGCGCGCGTAGCTGGCCGCTGCACCCGACGCGAGCCAGTGCTCGTCGTCGTCGATCTTGGTCGTTTTCATGCTGCCTCCTACCCGTGTCGTCGTGGACATCGAGAAGGACGCGCGCGAGGGGCTCGAGATACTTCCGTCGCGCATCCGCGACGAAAGTCAGTGCGGTTCGCGCAGGCCGCTGGCTCGGCGGACCGGGCGCTCGACGGCGGCGCGGATGGCGTCGGCCGTGCCGACGACGCGCACCACGTCGCGGGCGCGGGTCACCGCGGTGTAGAGGAGCTCGCGGGTGAGCAGCGGGGACGTGACCGGGGGGAGCAGCAGGGTCACGCGCGCGAACTGGCTGCCTTGGCCGCGGTGGACGGTCATCGCGTGGGCGGGTTGGACCGCGGGCAGTCGGTACGGGCGCACGAGGCGCGGGGCGTCCGGGTCGCCGAACGCGACGCTCACGCCGTCACCGTCCGACACGACGACGCCCGTGTCGCCGTTGTGCAGGCCGCTGGAGCGGTCGTTCTCGGTGACGAGCAGGGGGCGGCCAAGGGGCCAGCCGCCCGTCGTCGGCGCGCCCGTCGCCGCCGCGATCCACGCCTCCGCCTGGGCGGCCCAGTGCGCGACGCCGAACGGGCCCTCGCGGTGGGCGAGCAGCAGGCGGTGGGCGCCGAGCGCGTTGAGGGCGGCGGGCGCGTCGCCGGCGCGGGCGGCGTCGGTCAGCGCGCGACCCGCGGCTTCGAGGTCGGCGCGCAGGCCCGCGACGTCCTCGGCCGTGAGGCGGTCCAACGATGGTTCGACGAGCTCGCGGTGCGGGTCGCCCGCGCGCAGCAGCTCGATCGTGGCGTCGGCGTCACCGCGGCGGATCGCCTCGGCGAGCTCGGCCAGCGCGTGGCCGTAGCGGTGCGCCTGCGTGAGTCGCACGACGCCGCCGGGCAGCGACGCGACCAGGTCGCCCAGCACGGCTCCGGCCTCGACGCTCGCGAGCTGGTCCGGGTCGCCGACGAGCACCAGGCGTGCGCCCGGGCGCAGGGCCTCGGCCAGCCGGGCCATGAGGGGCAGGGACACCATCGACGACTCGTCGACCACGACGACGTCGTGCGGGAGGCGGCGTGTCCCGTCGTGCCGGAACCGGGTCGTGGTGCCGGGGCGCCACCCGAGCAGGCGGTGCAGCGTCGTCGCCTGGAGGTCGCCGACGGCCGCCCGGTCCTGCTCGGACAGCGTCGCGACCTCGGCGTTCACCGACTCCTGCAGGCGGGCCGCGGCCTTGCCCGTCGGGGCTGCCAGGGCGACGCGCAGGTCCGGCCCGGCGGCGGACTGCAGCGCCGCGACAAGGCGCGCGACCGTGGTCGTCTTACCGGTGCCGGGGCCGCCCGTCAGGACCATGAGGTGGGAGGCGGCGGCGGTGCGCAGGGCGTCGCGTTGCGCCTCGTCGGCCGACGACGGGTACAGGCGGCTGATCGAGCCGGCCAGCGCGGCCTCGTCGAACGACGCCTTCCTGGCAAGCCGGTCGTGCATCGACGTGCGGACCGTCTGCTCGTCGCGCCAGTAGCGGTCGAGGTAGACGCGGCCGTCGACCCAGCGCAGCGGGCGGTCGGCCGGTCCGTCCGGGCCGTCGGCGACGAGCGGCGAGTGACGCACGGCGGCGTGCCAGTCGGCGGCGGCGGGCCAGGGGAGCGGGACGGGCTCGCCGTCCGTCTCGGCGGTGACCTCCGCCGCCACGTCGTCGAGCGTGACGCACACGGAGCCGCGGCGCAGCGCTCGCACGGCCAGCGCCGCGGCGAGCAGGACCCGCTCGTCGTCGTCACCGCCGATCGCGCCGAGCCGGACGGCGACGTGGACGTCCGCGCTGGTCAGGACGCCGGCGCCGACCAGGTCGCCCAGCCGGCCCGTGACGCGCCAGGGGACGTCGGGTGCGTACGTCATGCCGCACCTCCCGCCAGCAGGTCGGAGAGCGCGACGACGAGCGCGGCGGGCGGCCGCCACGACACGACCCCGTGCGGGACACCGTCGACCGTCGGCGTCGTCGGGCCGGCCATGCCGCGCAGGAACAGGTACAGGCCGCCGCCCAGGTGGGTGCCCGGGTCGTACGACGGCAGACGCCAGCGCAGGTAGCGGTGCAGCGCGGCCGAGTAGAGCAGCAGCTGCAGCGGGTAGTGCGCGTCCATCATCGCCGCGGTCGTCGCCTCGGGGCGGTAGTGCCACAGCGTGAGGGGTTCGTCGTACGGGCCCAGGCGGTTGGTCTTGTAGTCGACGACGAGGTAGCGGTACCCGCCCGGGACGGGCGCCGGGACGCGCAGCACCGCGTCGATCGAGCCTGTGAGGTAGCCGCGCAGGTGGGAGGCGGCGAGGGCCTCGTCGTCCAGGCGGTCGGCGTAGGGCGCGAACGGGTCGGTCGCCGGCAGGTGCGTGCGCAGCAGGGCGGCGATGTCGCGCACGGTCGCGGCGCGGGCCGACGACGACGCGACGTCCCCACCGGCGAGCGGGAGCTCGAACTCGAGCTCGGCCAGTCGGTCGCGGCGTGGGACGTCCGCGAGGGTCGCGCCGCCGGCGAGCGGGCCGAGCGGGGTGAGCAGCGTCGGCAGCAGCGCGGCGGCGACCTCGTCGGCGCCCGCGGCCAGAAGGGCGCCCGTCCCCGCCTCCGCGCAGCGGGCCGTCAGCTCCGCCAGCAGGTCGGGGGCGTCGGTGTCGACGAGCTCCAGCACGCGGTGCGCGAACGTTCCGAACGCCGTGCCCGCCGGCAGGTCGGCCATGGGTGAGGCGACGGCGTCGGGCGCGGCCAGCGCGGGCGTCGAGCCGGCGGTCGTGCCGGACGCGTCCGGCTCGTCCTGCACGCCCGGCTCCTCGGGCTCCGACCCGACGCGCTCGCGGGCAGGCCCGTGCGCCGCAGCGTCGTGCGCGGCGGCCGTGAGCGCGGAGTAGGAGGTGCGACGCCAGGCGGTGTCGAGCACGCGGCCCAGGCGGGCCACCCGCAGCTCGTCGGCCGACGACGCCGGCGGCGACCAGCGCGGGCGCGTCCCCGCGGCGGTGACGGCCTCCAGCTCGAGCGCGTCGCCACCGCGCGCGACGAGGGTGCGCAGCGCGGCCGTCGTGCGGTCGTCGGTCGTGGACCGCACGAGCGGGGCGGGGTTGCCGGCCGCGTCCCGCTCGCCCAGCAGCAGGCGCGTGAGCGCCCCGCGCGACGAGTTCGCCGACGGCGCCCACCACGCCACGACCTGGCTCGTCGCCCGGGTCAGCGCGACGTACGCGAGGCGCAGGCCCTCGCCGTCGTCGGCCTCCTTGCCGGCCGCGAACGCGTCGTCGTACCCCGGGCTGCCCTTGCCGCCCACGTGCAGCAGGCGGGTGTCGTCGCGGTCGTAGCCGATGGTCGTCGGCGCCTGCGGCGTGAACTTGTCCCACAGGTACGGCACCATCACGACCGGGAACTGCAGGCCCTTGCTCGCGTGCACGGTGATGACCTGGACGGCCGCGGTGTCGGTCTCGAGGCGTCGGCTGCGCTCCTCGGCGTAGTCCTGCGCGGCCTCGTCGACACGGGCGCGCAGCCACTCGAGCAGGGCCGCCGGGCCCAGGCGGTCGGCGGTCGCGGCGGCGTGCAGGGCCTCACCGATGTGCCGGACGTCGGTGAGGCGGCGCTCGCCGTCGGGCAGCGCGACGAGGCGTTCGCGCAGGCCGGCGGCGGCCGCGGCCTCGACGAGCGAGGCGACGCCCTGGTCCTCCAGCACGCGTGACCACGTGCGGACGCGGTCGGTGAGCCGGTCGCGGGCCTCGTCGTCCGCGCGCGCCAGGTCACCGGCGGTCCAGCCGACGAAGGGCGTCAGGGCTGCGGCCGCGACCAGGCCGTTCACGCCCGGACGGGCCAGCGCGGACAGCAGCACGAGCCAGTCGCGGGCGGACGGCGTGCCGAACACGCTGGACAGCATCGAGATCACGGCGGGCACGCCCACGTCCGCCAACGCCTGCTGCACCGCGACCGCGTCCCGGTTCACGCGCGTGAGCACGGCGATGTCGCCGGGCTGGACGGGACGCCACGCGTCGCCGTCGCGGAGGCGCTCGTCGGTCAGCGTGCGCAGCACCTGCTGCGCGACGTCCGCGTGCAGGAAGGTGCGCACGGTCCCGATGGGCGGGTTCTTGGTGTCGTCGGGCGCGTGCACGGCCGCGCGCGTGACCTGTCGCAGGCGGACGGCCGGGCCGCCGTCGAGCCGTCGGCCGGTGCGTGCCGGCTCGATGGGGTGCACCTGGATGCGGTCGTCGCCGAGCGCCGTGCCGGTCAGGATCGGGGCCAGGCCGTCCAGGACAGCCGGGTCCGCGCGCCAGTTGCGGTGCAGCGTCCGCGTCGTCGCGACCGCTCGCGCCCGCAGGTACGTCGCGACGTCCGCACCGCGGAACCGGTAGATCGCCTGCTTCGGGTCGCCGATCAGGACCAGGGTGCGGTGCTCGTGGAACGCGGTGCGCAAGATGTCCCACTGCACGGGGTCGGTGTCCTGGAACTCGTCGACCATCACGATGCGGTAGCGCTCGCGCACGCGCTGGGCCGCCGCCGCGCCGGTGTCCGGGTCGGTCAGCGCGTCGCGCAGGAGGACGAGGAGGTCGTCGTAGTCCAGGACCCGCAGCGAGCGCTTGCGCCGGTGCAGTTCGGCGCGCGCCGCCGTGGCCAGGCCGAACGCGTCGCCGGGGCGCGTGCCGCGCTCGGCGTCCGCCGGTTCCAGGACAGCGACCGCGTCGCTGATCGCCTCGTGGGCGACGGCTCGCGCGTCGGCGACCGTCAGCGTCGGGGCGTCGTCGGCCGCGTACTTGCGCAGGTACAGGTCGTCGACGACCTCCGCCTCCAGGCCCGCGATGTCGGGGACCAGCTGCGCGTCCGGGTCGACGTCCCCGATCGTGCCCAGCGACGTGAGCATCTGCTGGCAGAAGCCATGCGTCGTGGTGATGGTGGCGGCGTCGAACTCCGTGATCGCCTCGCGCAGGCGGTGCGCGCGGGCGTCGCGGTCGGTGGCGGCCAGGTGCGCGACGACGGGATCGGTCGTGACACCGTCCCGCAGCGCCCGTTCGACCTCGACCAGGCGCTCGCGGACGCGCTCGCGCAGCTCGGACGTCGCGAGCCGGCCGAACGTGACGAGCATGATCTCCGGCAGGCGGGCGACGCCTTCGGCCACGTATCGAGCGGTGAGCGAGGCGATGGTCGTCGTCTTGCCCGTCCCGGCGCTCGCCTCCAGGACGACCGTGCCCTCGGGCAGCGGGCCGCAGACGTCGAACGGCTGCTCGGTCATGCCTGGGCCACCTCCTCGTGCTCGAGCAGGTCGAGCCACAGCGCCATCGCGAGCGCGCCGAACCGCGTCTTCTCGCCGGGGGCGCGGCGACGGTCGGCGTCGCTCGGCGGGCTGGTCAGGATGTCGAACGTGAACGGGTCGCCGAACGCGAGCAGGTGGTAGTCGTCGGCGGCCTCGAAGCCGCCGCGACCGTTCGCGGCGTCGTCGGCCGAGCCCAGCTCCTTGCGCGCGGACTCCAGCGCGTCCCGCTCCTCTCCGCCGCCGCTGCGCGGGTGCGCGTACGCCAGGCTCGTGGCCAGCGGCAGGGGGAGCGGCGCGCGCATCGCCTCGTCGTACAGGTCGACGAGCCGTGCGAGCACCGCCGCCGGGTCCGTAGGGGCGCGCGTCAGCGCGACCCTGCACGTGCTGCCCTGCCCTCGCCCGACCGTGACCGCGCGGAGCTCACGCTCCGGGAACGTCGCCGCCAGCGCCAACAGCTCCACCCAGGCGCGCAGGCGGTGCTTGGCGCCGAGCCGGGAGAACACGGTCCGGACCAGGACGCCGTCGCGCACGCCGTTGACGGTTCCGGCCAGGCGTCGGCCGCCCGGCAGCGGGACGACGACGTCGAACGACGCGGCCGGCGCCTGCAGGTAGCGCTCGCCGGCGGCGAGCAGGGGCCTGACCTGCGCCAGCACGGCGTCCAGCGTCGCGCCGCCGAGCGCACCGGGGGGCATGTGGCCGCGGCGGCGCTCGGCCCGGCCCGCGTCGTCGAGGTCGACGCCGGCGAGCGCGGCGGCCAGCAGCCGGTCCCCGATCGACCAGCGCTCCAGCGCGTCGAGCTCGAGCGGCAGGCGGTCGTCGAGCTGCGGCTCGTCGCCCGGGAGCGTGGCGCCGAGCCGTCGCCGCACGAACGCGCGGACGGGGTGCTCGAGCGTCGCGACGAGGTCGGCGAGGTCGACGTCGTCGGTGCTTCCGGGGAGCGGCTCGTCGAGGAACGGCTGCGCCCGGTGCGGCCCGCGCCCGATGCGGGCCGCGGCCTCGTCGAGCACGTCGAAGCTGAACGGCTCCGCGGGGCGGCCGAGCGCGCCCGGGACGAAGTTGCGCTCGTCGACCGTCTGCAACGGGTGGTGCACGACGCGCTCGCGTGCACTGCCGGAGACGACGGCGTCGAGCGCGTCGAGCAGCTCGCCGACGGGCACGGCGGGTGGCCGCGGCGCGCCGGTGCGCTCGTCGGCGCCGGAGTAGACGACCACCAGGTGGTCGGTCGCGCTCGTCACGGCGTCGAGGAAGAGCTGGCGGTCCTCCTGCCGGGCGTCGCGCTCACCCACGAGCGGGGTGCGTGCGAGGACGTCGTCCCCGTCGCGCGCCGTGGACCGCGGGAAGGCGCCGTCGTCCATGCCGAGCAGCGCGACGACCCGGTGAGGGACCGCTCGCATGGGTGCCAGGCTGCAGACCGTGAGCGCGCCGGTGCGGAACCCGGACCTCGTCGGACGGCCCCGGAGCGCCGGCTCGAGCAGCGCGACGACGTCGGCGAGGCGCAGCGTCGTGCCGTTCGCGGTGTCCCGCGCCGCGGTCAGGACGCGCGCGGCCTGGTCCTGCTGCCAGGCGTCCTGCGGCGAGGTGTCGGTGAGCAGCAGGACTGCCCGGTCGAGCGCGTCGAACCACTCGCCCGCAGGCCTGGCGCTGTCGAGCGCGTGCAGGGTCCCGGTGAGCCGGTCGACGAACTCCGCGAGCCGCCCGACGAGGTCGACGTCCGTCGAGCCGACGTCGTCGACGGGCAGCACGGCGCCGACGAACCGCTGGTCCTCCTCGGCCATCGCGACGCCGAGCAGCAGCCGGTCGAGCGCCGTGGCCCAGGTGCCCTGCGCGACCCTGAGCTGGTACTTCGCTCGTCGGTCCTGGTCCTCGCCCCACCGCGCGCCGGACTCCAGCGCCCACGCCCGGATCCGGTCGAGCTCCTCGTCGTCGAAGCCGAACCGCCTCCTGACGGGCGCCTGGCCAGCCAGGTCGACGACCGCCGACGCGCCGACCCGCGAGTCCGCGAGCTCCAGCACCGCCTGCACGACGGCGAGCACGGGGTTCTGCTGTGCGGGCGCGCGGTCGGCGATGCGGACGCGCAGCGTCCGGCCGGGGTGCTCGTCGTCCGCGTGCGTGGGCCCGAACGCCGCCTCGACCAGCGGCGCGAACGCCTCCACGTCCGGGCACATGAAGATGATGTCGCGGGGCTGGAGGGTGGGGTCGTCGGCCAGGAGGCCGACGACGACCTCACGCAGGACCTCGACCTGACGGGACCTGCCGTGCGTCGCGTGGACCTGGACCGTGCGGTCGGGTGCGTGCAGCGGGCCGTCGGTGCGGTCGTCGGCGATGCGCTGCTGCAGGTGGCCGAGCGCGGTGCTCGGCCTGGCCGGCGTCCCGATCTCCTCGACGCTGGACGCGTGGGCCTTGACGCGGGCGGCGAGCTCGGTGGCGTCCCCGGCCATCGACGTCAGGAGGGGATGGCGGGCCGCGACCCTGGTCCGCGGCGTGCCCTGCGGCCTCGCGTCGAGCGTGCGCCACAGCGCGAGCGACGGCTGCGGGAGCCACAGGTGGACCTCGCGGTGCTGCGCGAGCGCGCCGAGCACCTGGAGGTGGGCGTCGGGCAGGTGCGTGGCGCCGAACACGGAGAGCCTGTGCGGGAGGTCGACGGCGTCCGGGGTGCCGGTCAGCGCCGCCACCGCCTCGTCGATGCGTTGCGCCGGTGCGTCCTGGCCGATCGCCGCGTGGACCTCTCGCCACAGGCGCGGCTGCCAGCGCAGGTCGTCGGGCAGGTCCGTGCCCGTGCCGTCGGTGTCGCGCCCCGCCGCCCAGTCCGTGAGGAGCTGCGGGCGCTGGGTGTCGTACGTCGTGAACAACCGCGCGACTCGCTGCGCGAACCGCAGTCGCCGCCCGCGGTGGACCTCGTCGCCGTCGAGGTAGCGGCGCACGTGACGCATCCAGCCCGCGGTGAGATTCGCGTCGAGCGCGGAAAGGACGCTGGCGGTCAGCTGCTGCTGCGCCCACGGGTCGTCGTCGCCCGTGACGCCGAGCGCGCCGGCCAGCACGTCGGCGACGAGTCGCCGCGGCGACGGGAACAGCACGTTGGCGCAGATCCCGTCCGCGTCTGCTGCGCCCAGGTGGTGCGACAACCGTTGTGCGACCCACCGCTCGACGCCCCGCGTCGGCACGGCGACGACGTCCGGGACGAAGGGGTCGGCGGGTGCTTCCGCGAGGAGCGAGCCAAGACCAGCAACCAGGACATCGGTGCGTTCTGCGACGTGAACACGCAGACCGGAGCCCGTCGTGGTCGACGTCGGGCTGGTCACGCGTGCCACTCTAGCGACGGCCTCCCACGCGTCGATCGAGCCTGCCTACAGGGGATCGTTGCTCCGGGTCCCAGGAGCGGAATCAGATAATCTGATAGCGTCGTTCTCGTGCGCACCATGACAGCCACTCACGTCTCGCGAGGCTTCTCGGAAGCGCTCGACGCGGTCGAGCACGGTGACGTCATCACCATCACGCGCGGCGGTGTGGCGGTCGCCGAGCTGCGGCCGGTCGCCCCGGCGACCGGCCGTGCCCTGGCGGCTGCGCTCGATGCGATCGACGCGAGGCTCGACGACGCGTTCGAGTCCGATGTCGCCTCCGCGACGAGTCTGCTGACGCCGGACGCGGACCCGTGGCGCGACGCCTGATCCTCGACACGACGGCGCTCATCGCGCTCGAACGACGAGAGCTCGACCGGCTCGCGCTGGCGGACGACGACGTCGCGATCGCCGCGGTGACGGCCGCGGAGTTCCGTGTCGGCGTCGAGCTCGCAGATACGCCCCGCCGCGCCGCGCAGAGGCAGGCCGTCCTCGACGCGATCGTGGCGTCGGTGCCGATCCTCGACTACACGACGACGACCGCCGCAGCCCACGCGCGACTCATCGCCGCGGTGCGCCGTGCCGGCCGACCCCGTGGCGCGCACGACCTCATCATCGCGGCGACAGCCGTCGAGCACGGCCGCACGGTCGTGTCCACCGACGCTCGCGCACGCTACGCGGACCTGCCCGACGTGGCGTGGTTGCCGGCGCCGGGCGACGATCGCTGACGCCACCCGGCCGATGAGGATCTGACGGGCGCGACCGAGCCATCGGCAGACGGTCACCCGCCCTGAACGCCCGCCCGAGTGGCGTCAGGGGCGCCTCGACGGCTCGCGCCTCCGTTTGCCCGCCCTCCCAGGGGAGGAGAACAGTCAAACCGGTCCGGTGATCAATGGCGAAAATCGGAGGTGTTCACCATGGCAAGGATCGGGAGGCGGACCGCGGCGATCGGCGCAGCGTTCGCACTCGTGCTGGCGGCGGGAGGAAGCGCCGTAGCGGCCAACATGTCCAGCGAGGAACAGGCGTTGGCGACGACACGCCAACCCGCCGCGAGGACGATCGAGCAGAAGGTCAACCGCCTGCTCGCACAGATGACGACGAAGGAGAAGCTGCAGCAGGTCCAGCTGCTCTCGGACGGGCAGGTCACCGACGCCGACGCCAAGGCCGGCGTGGGCTCGGTGTTCAGCCTGGTCGACGCGGCGCCGATCAACCACCTGCAGCATGTCGCGGTCGAGCAGTCGCGGCTGCACATCCCCATCCTGTTCGCGTACGACACGATCCACGGCTACCGCACGATCTTCCCGGTGCCGCTCGCGGCGGCGAGCTC
>Ga0160435_1000295_pt1 | contig 21288 bp, 15 predicted proteins | sample HID1973K_E0MG_FD_108213 | JGI IMG/M metagenome (GOLD analysis project Ga0160435, IMG submission 108213) | Enriched mosquito-associated microbial communities from UW Madison campus, WI, USA - HID1973K_E0 MG | ecosystem: Host-associated > Arthropoda: Insects > Digestive system > Unclassified ...
GACTTCGCAGTTGTCGCCGTACTGGTCGGCGCTGCCGCAGTTGGGGCAGATGCCCTTGATGTAGCGGTCCGGCAGGAACATGCCCTTGGCCGGGTCGTAGAACTGCGCCACCGAGCGCCGGCCAATGTGGCCGCCCGCTTCCAGGCGCTGGTAGAAGGCCTCGGTCAGTTCGCGGTTGGCGGCCGAGTTGGTCGAGTCGTAGTGGTCGAAGGCCACGCCGAAGGCGGCGAAGTCGCGCTCGTGGCTGGCCTGTATGCCGGCGATGAACACTTCCGGCGTGACTCCGGCCTTTTCGGCGGCCAGCATGATCGGCGTGCCGTGGGTGTCGTCGGCACACACGAACCAGGTCTTGTCGCCGCGCAGGCGCCGGGCGCGCACCCAGATGTCGGCCTGGATGTAGCCCACCAGGTGGCCGAGGTGCAGCGGGCCATTGGCGTAAGGCAGGGCGGTGGTGACGAGGGCGGTTCGGGACATGACGGCCTGGCAATGCGCGGGGACCGGGGATTATCGCATGGCACAAACGAACGACCCGGCCGAAGCCGGGTCGTGTGCGTCGTGGCCCGCGCGAGCGGCCGGTGGGCGCGAGCTCCGAAGCCTACTCGCGCACCCAGGTCTGCGCGCGGCAGATGAACATCACGCAGCCGGACACATCCAGCTTCTGCCCGCCCGGCTGCAGGGCAAGCTTGGACTTATACGTCTTGCCATTGGCCGGATCGAGGATGGTGCCGCCGGACCAGTTGCTGGCGTCGTCGGCCTTGAGGTTCCAGAGGATCGTCATGCCCTTGACCGGCTTGTTCTTGCGCTCGCCGTCGCACTTGTCGCAGACCGGGTTGGGGCCGCGATCGGACTGCAGGATCTCCACGACCTTGCCGCTGAGCGTGCCGTTGGCGGCGTGGCTGATCTCCACGATCGACTTCACCTTGCCGGTCTTGTCGTCGATGGTCTTCCAGCGGCCGGCGGCTGAGTGGTCAGCGGCGCTGGCCGCAAAGCCGAGGCCGAGCAACGGCAGTGCGAGCAGTAGAGCGTGTCGAAGTGTGCGCATGTGTCCCCTCCCAGGGCGTTCGCGGAGCCCGGCAACGGCGCCGGGCGATGGCCGGACTGTATACCCATTCGGCCGGGTACGGAAACCAGGGCCGACGCCCGCTCACCAGGCCCCGAGGCCGCATGCACGGGCATGCCGGCCCCGGGCACGCGGTCAGTAGCGGTAGCTCAGGCTGGTAAACAGGTAACGCCCGGCGGGGTCGTAACCGGCAGGCGAGTTGCCGTTGCCGGCCAAGGCTTGGCCGACCAGCGGCGGACTGCGGTCGAAGACATTGTTGACGCCCGCGGTCCATTCCCAGTTGCCGCCGAAGCGGACCGAGCCGTTGAGGTCGAAGTAGTTGGCCGCGGCGATGCCGGCGTTGCCGGCCAGGAGCTGGTCGGACTTGCCGGCGGCGCCGTCGTTCTCGCGGTAAGCCACCTTGCCGCGATAACGCCAGCGCAGGCCGAGCGAGTAGTCGTCCCAGGTGTAGCGCAGGTTGGCGACGTGGCGCCACCGGGGCGCATTGCACGAGCCATTGATCACCCCGACGCAGTCGTAGGTTGCGCTCGGCACCCCGGGGATCGGCTCGTTCTCGTGCTGCAACAGGTAGGTGCCGACGAAGTCGGCCATCAGGCTGCCGGGGCCGACGGGCAGGCGATACCTGGCATTGAAGTCCAGGCCGCGGTAATAGGCGTTGCCGAAGTTGCCGCCGACGTTGCGGACATGGCCGCTGTCCACGGCGCTATCGCCGCGCCACAGATCGCCGCTGGCGGGGTTGCGCTTGATCTGCGAACACAGTGAAGCCAGGCCGGTGAGGCCGCAGTTGCGCAGGAGGTTGGTCGGCCCAATGCTCCCAATGGTGTCGCGGATGCGGATCTGGGCGTAATCCACGCTCAGGTCGAGGTTGCGAAGCGGCGAGAAGGCCGCGCCGACGCTCCAGGTATCGGCGGTTTCCGGCTTCAGCGCGGCGTTCCCGCCCGCCAGCTGGTTGTACTGCGATGAGGCGGCCGCCGGGATCGAACCGTATTGCGCGGCGAGCGCGCCGGTGCGTTGGCACTGTGCCGCGGACAACTCGGGCTTTGCACCGGCGCAGGGGTCGCTGCCGTTCCACAGCGCAATGGTCAACGGCCTGAACATCTCTACGACACCTGGCCCGCGAATGGCGCGATTCCAGCCGCCGCGCAAGTGCAGCCGGTTGTCGAACAGGTCGGCGCTCAAGCCGACCTTGTAGGTGCTGACGCCGCCGGAGGTGGAGTAGTCCGAGTATCGATAGCCCAGCTCGGTACCGAGGCGGTCGAGCGCGCCGGCACCGACGACCAATGGCAGTGCGCCTTCGAGGAATACCTCAGTGACGTTGTAGCTGCCGCGCACGTCCGGTCGGGGGCCACCGCTGCCGGCAAAGGCGCCCATCCGCGTTTGCGTATCGGACACGACGTTGTACATCTGGCTACGCCATTCCATGCCGCCGACTACCTTGAGTGTCTCGCCTGCCGCGGTGGATAAGGCCCAGCCCGTGTCGCCGCTGACGTAGCCGGACAGCACCTTGAGCGTGGTCGACCAATCGCGCACGCTGGTTCCGGTCAGCGCGGCGGCCGATGCAGGCGTGACACCACCGGGCACCCAGACGTTGTAGGGCAGGCAGCCGCTGAAGGAACCCGCTGGGCAGCCACGCAGGGCATCGCGCAGCGGCGCCTTGAGGAAGTCATTGCGAGAATTGTCGCTGCTGGCGTTGCGCGCATAGAGGAAGTAGGCGTCGTACGACCAGCGCTCATTGAGGTCGCCACGGGCGCCGGTGACCAGCCGAAACGCCTGCGTTTCGTAGTTGTGGACGCGGGGGCCGCCTTCCACGTTGCGCTTGCCCACGTTCATCGTCAGCGACGGCCCGCGCAGGCCAAGGTCGTTGCACAGGCTGCCCAGCAACGGATCGTTGCAGGACATCTTCAGGTCGTCGGAGAAGAACGTACCGCTGGGGGCGATCTGCACCGTGCTCTTGTGGTTGACGAACATGCCTTCGAGATATGGCTGGAACTGCGGCACGATCTCGTACTTGAGTGCAAAGCCGGCAGTGAAGCGCTCATCGGGACGCTGGTAGAAATTCGCAGGCGCATAGTTGTAGGGGCGCGCCGCGCCACGCAGCCAATGGCCATCCGGCGCCAGTCGCGCATAGCCGTTGCCGGCCGTGCCATCGAGGTAGAAGAACGTGGCTGGATCGGACGTGGCCGAACCGCCGCAGGCGGTACCGGCGGCGTTGAGCGCACAACTGGAATAGTCGCGGCGGTCCTGCGAAAGGGCTTCGTTCTTGCGCCAGGTCAGCCAGCCCATCGCATGCCCACGCTCGCCGAAGGCGCCGCCGATGGCAAGGTCGAGGTTGCGGGCAATGCCGTCCAGGCCGGAGTTGCCCTTTGGATACGCATAGCCGGCCTTGTCGTGGCGCTGGCGCATGTAGTCATTGTCGTTGCGGTGTTGATAGCCGCCGAAGCCAACGTTGGCCATGACGCCTTCGAATTCGTCGTCGAGCACGAAGTTGACCACGCCTGCCACCGCATCCGAGCCGTAAACGGCCGAGGCGCCGCCGGTGAGCAGGTCAACTCGCTTCAGTAGCGCCGGCGGCACGATGCTCAGGTCGCTGGTATCACCGATACCGATCGGCAGCCGGCGGCCGTTGATCAAGGACAGGGTGCGCTGCGCGCCAAGATCGCGTAGCGACACCGTGGCATAGGTGTTGGCGCCGTTGTTGGTGAAGCCGTCGAATGCCGGAGTCAATTGTGGGTACTGGTTGACCAGGTCCTCCACCCGCGTCGCGCCGGTTTCCTTGAAGGCCTCCGCATCGATCTCCATCACCGGGCTGGTGGCGGTCATGGTCTTGCTCTTGATGCGAGTTCCGGTGACGGTGACGCTGTCCAGCGTCTTGGGCGTCGGCTCCGGCTGCTGCGCCAATGCGTTGCCCGCGCACACCAGGGATGCCACTGCCACCGCCAAGTGGCGTCGGCGGGGTCGATGTTGCTGCATGCCTTGCTCCTATTGAAACGTGTTGGACGACGGGGCAAGCCCCGGCGCTCATGACACGTTTCAATAGGGGACGCTTCAAGCGCGATTGGGCATCGATTAACGATGCGAGGACTTTTTTTCAGGCCTCGACGCAGTCATCGGCGAATGCAAGCGAAGTCGTTGTCGCCTGTGTATCGAAACTCGACCTGATTAAACAGATTCGTACAGCTCCAACGGCAAATCGTCGGGGTCTGCGAAAAAGGTGAAGCGGCGACCGGTGTACTCATCGACACGAATCGGTTCGCATGCCACGCCTGCCTGCACCAGTCTGGCGACAGCGGCATCGAGGTCTTCGACGCGAAACGCCAGATGGCGCAATCCTTGTGCTTCGGGACGGCTCGGCCGTGGCGGTGGCGCGGGGAAAGAGAACAGTTCCAGCTGCGTGCCATCGGGCAGCGCAAGGTCGAGCTTCCATGAATCGCGCGCCTGGCGGTAGACCTCGTGCACGATGCGCAGGCCGAGGATCTCGCTGTAGAAGCGGCGCGAACGCGGATAGTCCGAAGCAATGATGGCAACGTGGTGTAGGCCCTGCAGCATGCGGCGCAATTCCATTCGGGCGCTAGATGATCGCATGCGCGCAAGGGCCCCGGGCGATGGGCTGGAGCCGTGGCCATAGCCGCATTCAGCGCCTTTGCACGTGCGGTTCACGGTCTCCGGGAGATAAGCACGCAGATCGCGGATCCCTATATCCGCCCTGCCGCGCCGGCTGAGATTCAAGGAGCGTTCTCATGCCTCGTTCCACCGCACGTCGTGCGCCCGGGCGCACTCGCTTGGCGCAGCACATCGCTTATGTCCTGGAGGACGAGTGCACACCGGCGAGCCGGCGCCGATGGCTGCCGCCGTGGTTGCTGATGGGGCTCATCGGTAGCAGCCTGTCGTCGGGGGCTTGGGCGCAAGTGGCCGGCTGCACCAATCCGGGTGCTACACCGGTCGTTGCCGACGGCGTGTTCCGCGAAGTCGCTGGGGGTGCCTTCCGCAGCACCACTGCCAATGTGCCGACGTTTCTCGCCGTCAATAGTGGCCGTATCGCCGTGACAGCACCGGCGGCGCTGGTGAGCAGTGCCACCAATACGCCTACGGCTTGCTTGATCAGTGGCGGTTCGCTCGCCGTGCAGGTGGCAGGCTCGACCGCCAGCCGCCTTGGCGCCGGTGCGGCCGCGGTGCTGGCCGATACCGGTACGGTGCTGACCTCGTTCGGCTCGGCGTTCTATAGCGCCCAGGCCAACAGCCACGGCCTGCAGCTCAATGCCGCGCGCTACGAAGGCAGTGGCGATGTCATTGCCATCGGGATCGTGCTTGGCACCACGGTCGGCACGCCGACCTATGGCCTGCCGACCGACGCCGGCGGCGCCCTTGCCACCGATCCCGGGCAATACGTCTCGCGCGCGGCCGCCGGTGCCCACGGCATCAACAGCAGCGGCGGCACGGTAGTGATCAATGCCGGCGCCGGCAGCAGCGCGAGCAGCACCAGCGCGATCTATATGTTCGGCACCGGCGCCAGCGCGGCCAACCCGAGCTATGGCATCAATGCCAGCAACGGTTCGCAGGTGTCGGCCGATTCGTTACAGATCGTGGGTCGCAACAATTACAACGGCGGCGTACGTATCGGCAGCGGATCGACTTTCAATGGCAGCCGCATTGCATTGCAGCTGACCGGCACCGGCGCGCATGGCGCAGTCGCGCAGGACGGCGGTTCGCTGACATTGGTCGACTCGACGGCATCGACCAACGGCGTCGCCGCGCATGCGGCGCTGGCGCAGGCGGCCGGTGCGGTGAGCGTGGTTGGCAGCAGGCTCGTCGCGGCGGGTATCAACAGCCATGCATTGCGTGCCGATGGCGCCGGCAGCGGCGCTGGAGCAAACGCCAGCATCTTGTCGACGTTTGCCAATGGCGGCATCGGCGCGGCCGCGGCCAACGGGGGTACTGCGACGGTGCGGGACAGCCAGATCTACGTGTCGGGGATCGCCGGCGGCAACAGCACGACCGGGTTGCACGCCTCGATCGGCGGAACCTTGGTGGCCGATGGCGTCAATATGGTCACCGGTGCCCTGCTCGGGGCCGACCCGAGCCTGCCGACCTATGGGCTGCCGGTGGACGGGTCCGGCGTGCTGGTGACACAGCCGCAAGACCTTGTCGCGGTCGGCAACACCGGCGCCAACGGCATCGCGATCCTGCCCACCGGCGGCAGCGCCTGGATCAACGTCGATCCGCTGTCCGGCGCGCCGACCGGTCGCACCTCGCGCATCGACGTGCTCTCCAACAGCGCCAATGGTGTCGTCATGCAGCAGGCGCTGGGCGCCCGCTCGTCGTTGGACGTGGCCAACGTCGATGTCTATACCTGGGGGCCCACCAATGCCATCGGCTTCCAGTTGCAGGGCGCCAGTGGCGCGGCCGGTCCGACCGGGCGCTTCCGCCAGGTCAGTGCACGCACCCAGAGCATCAATGGCCATGGTCTGTTCGCGCGCGATGGCGCCCACGCCATCATCGAAGACAGCACGTTCATCACCGCTGGAACCGGTGTCGGCATTCGCGCCGACGGTGGCGCCACGCGAGTGGAGGGCAGCGGCTTGTACGTCGCCACCGCCGGCGAGGGCTCCAATGCAATCAACGCCATCGGTGCGACCATCGCCGTTGCTGACTCCACCTTGATCACCGCCGGTCGCCACGGCATGACCTTGAGCGCCTTCGGCGGCGTTACCGGCACCTTGATCGCCGACAACACCGACATCACCACCGGCGTGCTGCTGGGTACGGACATGAGCGCGGCGAGCTTCGGGCGCCCAGTCGATGCCGCCGGCAACCTGCTGACCGACCCGGCGCAGTACGTTGCGACCGGTCAAGGTGGCCATGGCGTTTTTGCCATCACCCCTGGCGGCAACGTGTGGATGAATGTCGATCCGGCGAGCGGCGCGGCTACTGGCAGCAACAGCCGCATCCGCACGCTCAACGACAATTCGGAAGGCATGGACATACAGGGCGCGGGCTCACAGGCGACCCTGGCCAACGTCGACCTCCAGACCGCCGGCACCAATAGTGCCGGCCTGCGTAGCAACGGCGGCAGCCGCATCGACGCGCGCGAGGTCAGCGTCGCGACGACCGGCACCGGTGCCTATGGCCTGGCCGCCTATGCCGACGGCCTGGTCACCGCCAGCGGCCTGCACCTGGACACCACCGGCATCGGCGCGCTCGGCTTGATCGCCTACAACACCCAAGGCCGCGTCCAGGTGGCCGATGCCACGATCACCACCCAAGGCCAGGCCGCCCACGGCGCGGTGGCCTGGGATGGCGGGGTTGTCGAGATCAACGATGCCCGCATCGACAGCCGCGGTGCCTTGGCGTCGGCGTTGTTCCTGCGCGGCGAGGCCGCGCCTTCGACCATTTCGATGCGCGACAGCAGCGCGAGCAGCATCCAGGCACCGGTAGTGCAGGCGATCGGCGAGGGCACGCTGAGCCTGGACCAGGCCACGCTCGGCGGCAGCGAGGTTTGGCTACGCGTGGGTCCACCCCTCGATGCCTTCGCCTTGCCGTCGCCGATACCACCGGACCTGCCCGAACCGCCGGACCCCGACCTGCCGGCGCCAGTGCCCGTCGCCGTGCGAGCGCCAGCGCCGGCGGCCGTGCTGCCCACTGTCGTCAACGTCACCGCCACCGCCTCGGAAATGACCGGCGCGGTGCAGACTGCGGCCGGCGCTTCCTCCTACCTCACGTTGAGCGAATCGCTATGGCACCTGACCGGCGACTCTGTGCTCACAGCGCTGGTCAACGATCCCAGCACGATCGACTTCGCGCCACCGACCGGCGACCCGCGTCTGCTGTCGAGCTACCACACGCTTACCGTTGGCAGCTACAGCGGCGACGGCACGCTGGCGATGAACGCCTACCTCGGCGGCGACGATTCGCCCGCCGACCGGCTGGTGATCGACGGCGGCAGCGGCACCGGCCCGGGCACGATCCTGGTGCGGCCGAGCGGCGGGCAGGGTGCGTTGACCGTCGCCAATGGCATCGTGCTGGTCAGCGCGATCGCGGGTGCCACTACCAGCAGCAATGCCTTTGCCTTGGGCAACCGAGTGATCCGCGGGCCGTACGAGTACACCTTGCAACGTGGCAGCGTCGATGCGTCTTCGCCGGAGAGTTGGTACCTGCGCAATGCGCTCGATTGCAGCGCGCCCGGTGCACCGGTGCCGCCATGCCCGCCGGGGCCGACGCCCCCCCCGCCACCGCCACCGCCGCCTCCTGTGCCCCCACCGCCACCTCCGCCTCCGCCTCCTCCCGGGCCGCCGCCCGTGCCGCCACCGCCACCGCCGGTGCCCCCGCCGCCGCCGATTCCCCCGCCGCCGCCGGTGCCGAACTATCGTCCGGAGGTCTCCGTCTACACCGCGCTCGCGCCCACGGTCCTCACTTACGGCCGCACGCTGCTGGATTCGCTGCACGAACGCGTGGGCGAGCAGGAACAACTGCTTGGTCGCGCCGATGTCGGGAGGCGCGACGATGCACTCGAAGGGCTCTGGTCGCGCTTGATCTATGTCGATGGCGAGCGCGACGGTCATCCGCTCGGCATCTACGGCGGTAGCCCGCATTACGATTACCGCTTCGGTGCGCTGCAACTGGGCGTCGATCTCTACCAGCGCGATACCCAGGGCGAGCACGCCGACCGCGCCGGCCTTTACGCGGCGATCGGCACTGCCACCGTGGATGCCGACGACCCGCGCGGTGCCGCAGCCGGCCGAGAACGCGTGCAGGGCTACACGCTCGGCGGCTATTGGACGCGCTATGGCGCAGGGGCTCGCGCCTGGTATGTCGATGCCATCCTGCAAGCGAGCGCCTACCGCGCCCGCAGCGACTCGGTCGATCAAACACTGCCCTCGATGCATACCGACGGCCTCGGGCTGAGTGCGTCGCTGGAAGGCGGCTACCCATTCCGGTTCGATCGCGGCTGGGTGCTGGAGCCCCAGGCCCAGCTCGACTACACGTGGCTGGACCTGGACGACAGCACCGACCTCGGCGGGCGGGTGCGTTTCGAGGACACCGACTCGCTGGTGGGCCGCCTCAGCGCATGGCTTTCGCGCGATTGGCAGCATCGCCCGGACGAAGTCGCGCCGTTGTCGAGCAGCGCCTGGCTACGCGCCAGCGTGCGCCACGAGTTCAAGGGTGAGACCGTAACGGCCTTTGCCACCGAAGCGGGCTGGCTGCCGTTCAACGCCGGCATCGACGGCACCTGGTGGGAACTGGAGCTGGGCATGACCCGCGAGATCGACCGCAACGTATTCGTCTACGGCAATGTCGGCTACCTGCAGGGCTGGGATAACGATCGCCGCGCCTGGGAAGGCAAGCTGGGTATCCGCGCCAATTGGTGAGCGCGCCTTTAGCGCTCGCCGTACAGATAGCGCCGGGCGATGCGCAGCGCCGACGCGTAAGGCTCTGGCCCGTCGCGGTTGGTGAGGATGATGACGCTGAAGTGGCGCTGCGGGTAACGCACGATCACGTTGCGAAAGCCCAGGCTCTCGCCGCTGTGCCAAAGCGTCTCGCCATTGATGCGCCAGCCGAAGCCATAGAACGGCACGTCCGGCTCGGGCGTGGCGGTGGCCGGGCTGAACGCCTGGCGCAGCGACTCGGCGTTGAGCAGGCGCTCGTCGTATAGCGCTGCGTCCCAGTGCGCGAGGTCTTCCAGCGAAGAGTAGATGCCGCCATCGCCGAGCACGGCGCTGGTCGGGCTCTGGTCGGTGCGTTGCCAGTGTGAGTCGACGCGGCTGTAGCCGTACGCGCGCTCGGGCACTTCGTCGATCCCGTCTTGATGCGCGTAGGTGTTGCGCATGCCCAGCGGCAGGAAGATGCGTTGGCGCAGGAAAGTCGCGAAATCCTGTCCTGACGCCTTGCCGACGATCAACGCCAGCAGCGCGTAGCCGCCATTGCTGTAGCGGTAGCCTTTGCCAGGCACGAAGTAGGTGCGGTTCGACTTTTCCAGCAGATGCAGCACATCGATATCGTGCAGCTGCGTCTGCTGGCTGGCTGGCATCAAGTCTTCATAATCGATCAGGCCGCCGGTGTGCGAGAGCAACTGGCGGATCGTGATCGCATCGGCGGCCGCCGGCAGGGTCGGCAGCCAATGTTTGATCTTGTCGTCCAGCGACAGCTTGCCGTCCTGCGCCAGCAGCAGGATGGCGGCGGCGGTGAACTGCTTGCTGATCGAGGCGAGGCGGAAGTTGGTCTGCGGCGTCACCGCGGTGCCATCCTCGACCACCGCCAGCCCATAGCCGCGGCGGAACACTTCCTCGCCATCGCGCAGTACCAGCACCGCCGCGCCCGGCTGCATGCCGTCGTAGTCGCGCATCAGCGCATCGATGCCCGGGTCCGGCGGCTGGATCACCGGTGCCGCCAAGGCCAGGCCGGCCAGCGGCAACAGCAGCAGGGCGAGCAGTTGGCGTCGGTGCATGCCGGACTCCGGTCAGGGTTGCGTGGCGGGCGCGGGCGCTGTGGTGTCGGTCGGCGTGGTCGTGGTCGCCGTCGATTTTTGCGCTTCGATCCAGCGTTCGATTTTCTGCTGCAGGATATCCAGCGGCACCGAGCCATCCTTCAGCACTTCGGCATGGAAGGCGCGGATGTCGAAGCGGCTACCGAGCGCGGCCTGAGCCTGCTGGCGCAATTGCAGGATCTTCAGCTCGCCGACTTTGTAGGCCAGTGCCTGCGCGGGAATGGCCATGTAGCGTTCGGCTTCGGCGACCGCGTCGGTCTGGCTGGAGGCGGAGTTCTGCAGCATGTAGTCGATCACCTGCTGGCGGCTCCAGCCCTTGGCATGCAGGCCGGTATCGACCACCAGGCGGATGGCGCGCCAGAGCTCGTTCTGCAAGTAGCCGAAATAGTTGTACGGGTCCTGGTACACGCCCAGGTCCTTGCCCAGCGACTCGGCATACAGCGCCCAGCCTTCGATGAAGGCGGTTTCGCCGCCGAAGCGGCGGAAGTCCGGCAGCTCGCCCAGTTCCTGCTGCAGCCCCAACTGGAAATGGTGGCCGGGGATGGCTTCATGCAGGTACAAGTCTTCCGCATCCCAGGTCTTGCGCGAGGGCAGGTCGTAGGTGTTGACGTAGAAGATGCCCGGGCGCGTGCCGCCCGGCCGCATGTACGAACCGCCCGCCGCCGACTGCGCGCGGTAAGGCTCGACCGGGCGAATCTCGAACTTGGCCTTCGGCGTCAGCGCGAACAAGCGCGGGATGTTGCCGTTCACCCGCTGCTCCAGGCCGCGGTAGTACGCCAGCATGTCGTTCTCGTTGGCGAAGGTGAAGCGCTTGTCCGTCTGCATGTACTTGAAGAACTTCTGCATCGAACCGCGGAACTTCACCTGTTTCATCACCGTTTCGATCTGCGCATGGATCCGCGCGACTTCGGCCAGGCCCAGCTGGTGGATCTGCTCGGGCGTCAGGTCCGAGGTGGTGCTCTGGCGCACATTGTTGGCATACCAGGCCGCGCCATTGGGTAGCGCGGACATGCCATCGGTCTTGCGCGTGGCCGGCAGATACTCGGTGGCGATGTAGCCGCGCAGAGCGCGATAAGCCGGAATCAGGCGGGTTTCGATCGTGCGCTTGTAGTCGGCGGTAATGCGCTGCTTGTCTGCCTCGCTGAAGCTGGCGGGCAGGTTGCGCACCGGCGCCCAGAACAAGGTTTCCTCGGCGCTGGGGCGGATGATGGCATCCAGCTGCGGCAGCACCTTCTCCATCAGTACCCGCGGCTGCACGACGCCGACCTTGACGCCTTCGCGCATATTGGCGATGGCCTGGTCGAACAACACCGGGATGCTGGCGGCGCGGCGCAGCCAATTATCGTAATCCTGCACTGTCTCGAACGGCTGCGCCCCGGTCCCGGAGCCGAGCATCGCGGCGATATTGGCGATGTTGTAGAACTGGTTGACCGGCTGCATCCAGGTCGGGAACTGTTCGGCGGCCAGCGCACTGCGCGCATCGCGCACGAAGATCTCGTAGCTGAGCAGGTCCTGTCCGCTCAGGCCCTCGGGGCCGATGGCCTCGGCCTTGGCCAGCCACTGCGTAGTGAAATCATGGCTTTGCTGGCGAAAGGCCGCGGAAAGGAAATTCGGCAGCTGGTCGTCGTAGCGATGATCGCCCTGGAAAGTGGCCTGCAGCGGGTTGAGCTTGAGCGAGGCCTGCCAGTAGTCGGCATACAGCTGGTTGAGCTGCTGTGCCTTGGTCAGTTGCCGCACCGGCGCCGGCGCACGCGCCTTGCTGGACTTGCTCGACTTGCTCGACTTGGTGGACTTCTTACCCTTGGCCGACGCCTTGGCTTTCTGTGTCTGGCTGGTGGTGCCTTTCTTCTTGGTAGCCGCTTCGCTGGACGGCACCATCGACAACGAGACGGTGGCGGCCAGCAGCAGCGCGAACAGGCGGGCAAGGCGGGACGGCATCAACAAGCTCCGGAGACGAGGAGAGCAGGTGAGATTGCCCGATCCGGGGCGGCAGGGCCAGCCCGCGGTTTTTTGCGGCAATGCGGCATTGGTGATGCGCTTCAGGATTCCCTTGGCGGCTGGTTTCGCGGCTTGCGGCACGGGCGCCGTTCCGGCGGGTAGGGGCTTCGCGCTGTCGCGCAGACGTCCTGTCTGACGCCATCGCCGTGGGCCATCCATGGCCCACTGAAGCCCCTACCCGCCGGAACGGCGCCAGGCGCTTTGGTTGTCCCACTTCGATGGTGCGTGCTGTTAGTTGGAGGAGAAAAGCGGGGCGCCGTTCCCTGGGGGAACGACTGGCTACTCGCAGATCGCAGCGATGCATGCTGTTCCTTCTCCTGCTACGCGGGAGAAGGTGCCACGACCGGGGCGAATGAGGGCGCTCTTTCCTAAATCGAGGCGATCCCTCGGGCGTTCGGGGCCCGGGGCTTGACCGGGGGCCTTGGGCGACATGGACGTCGCCCAAGGAGCCCCGCATGGATGCAGTTGTTGGCGTCCCCCGGGCAAGCCCCGGCCCCCGAACGCCGCACGGAAACAAAACGCAAAGGCGCTTTTTAACCAGCCGCTTGCACCCGCAGCTCTTCAGCCCGCTCAGCGCCCAAGTAGCCAGTGATCCACCGCCGCATCAAATACAGCAGCGGGATCAACAACACTGCAAACCCCATCTTGTAGACGTAATTGACCGTGCTGACCGCCAAGAACAGCGACACCGGCCAATGCTGCGGCCCGATCACGAACGCGATGTAGATCACCACGAAGCTGTCGACCAGCTGCGATACCGCCGTTGAACCGGTAGCCCGCAACCAAACGTGCTTCTCCCCGGTAGCGCGGCGAATGCGGTGGAACACCGCCACATCGACCAGCTGGCCGACCAGGAACGCCACCAGCGAGCCGCCAATGGTCCACAGGCCCTGCCCGAATACCGCGGCGAATGCGGCTTGGTAGTCCGGCACGCCTTGCGACTGCGCCGCCTTTACCCACCAGCCTGCCGGTGCGAGTTCGATTGCGGCGAAGGCGAACAGGAAGCCGTAGCCGATCAGCGCCACCGCCAGCCACGAGATGAAACGCACGCCGCGGCTGCCGAAGAACTCGTTGATGGTGTCGGTCATGATGAACACCACCGGCCACAACAGCGTGCCGGCGGTGAAGCTCAATGAGCCGGTCTGGCCGAACAGGTTCCAATTCAGCGGCGCGATCCCGAGCGTGTCTTCGAGCGCGAAGATCTTGACCCCGATGAATTCGGCCAGCGCCGCGTTGACGCAGAAGAAGGCGGCCAGTGCGATGAACAGGCGGACGGCGCGGTCTTCGAGCAGGCGCGTAGCGGTCATGCGCGATCGACGGTGCGGGTGAAGGGCACGGTGTCCGGCGATACCGCGCCGCCGGAGATGATGAAGTTCATCGCCTGGTCCACGGTCCAGTCGGTCGGGGTCAGCAGTTCCACCGGCACGATTTCCAGGTAGCCGGAGGTCGGGTTGGGCGTGGTCGGTACGTACACGGCCGCCAGTTCACGGCCGGTGCCGTGTTCGCGGATCACCCGGGTTACCAGGCCCACCGCCTTCATGTCGCGGTGCGGGAAGTCGATCAGCACCACGCGCTGGGTGCTGCCGGGTTGGGTTTGCAGGATGTCGAGCAGCTTGCGCGCGCTGTCGTAGACGACGCTGGCGAGCGGGATGCGCCGCATGATCGCTTCGAACCAGCGCAGCAATTGTTGGCCGACGACGCGGCGGCTGAGGACGCCGACGAACAGGATCACCAGCACCGTGGCGATCAGGCCAAAGGTGTTTTGCACCCAGGCGGCCGGCAGCCACTGCGCGGTGCCCGGAAATGAACTGACGATCTGCTGCGACAGCGGCGCCACCCATGGCGCGCTGATGCCTGACAGCAGGACAAAGACGAATTTGATGACCACCCAGGTCAACCACACCGGCAGCAGCGTCAGCAGGCCGGTCAGGAAAATGCGTTGCAGGGAGGGGCGGGGGGCGGGGGAGGAAGCATCGGCAGGGGGCATAGTGCGCGCATTGTAGGGATTCAGGCCGGCGGACGCGCCGGTACTGGCGTTATCCCTTGGTAGGCATTACTAGCGGCACATTCGCTATAGCGAACTTAGCACTAGTATCGTCTCCAACCTAGCCGGAGGCGGCCATGAGCGAGATCGAAGGGGCATTGCGCAAGTTCCAGAAAGAGCTCAGCGCCGGGACGGTCTCGCTGGTCCTGCTGGCGGTGCTGGCGCAGGCCGAGGAGCCCTTGTACGGCTACTTGATCGCCAAGCGCCTGGAGCGCGTCGGTGAGGGCGTGCTGGCTGGTAAGCAGAGCGCGCTCTACCCGGTGCTGCGCAACCTGGAAGGGGCAGGGCTGTTGCAAAGCGAGGTCGAGCCTTCGATGGCGGGCCCGCCGCGCCGCTATTACCGCATCACCGCGACCGGGCGGGAGTGCCTGGCGCAATGGTCCGCCGCTTGGCGCGCCACCCGCGATTCCGTCGATTCCGTGCTGGAGGGAAGTTCCGAATGAACATCGAGACCATGGCCCGGCCGCAGCCGGCGACGATTCCCGAATACCTGCTCCAGCTCCGCCAGGCCCTGGCCGGCGCGGACCCGGCGATGATCCAGGACGCGCTCTACGACGCCGAGGAATACCTGCGCTCGGAGATGGCCGCGCAGCCCGGCCGCAGCGAGGCCGAAGTGATCGCCGATGTCGCCGGCAGCTACGGCGCGCCGGAGGAAGTGGCCGAGATCTACCGCGAGACCGAGGTGACGGTGACGCGCGCGTTGCGCCCGCCGTTGCCGCCACGGCGCCGCTCCTGGCTCGGCCGCTTCTTCGGCGTCGCCGCCGACCCGCGAACCTACGGCGCGCTGTTCTATCTGCTGCTGGCGGTAGCCACCGGTAGCTTCTACTTCAGCTGGGTGGTCACCGGCACTGCGCTGTCGCTGGGCCTGCTGATTTTGATCATCGGCATCCCGCTGCTGGTGTTGTTCCTGGGCTCGGTGCGGGTGCTGTCGCTGGTGGAAGGCCGCCTGGTCGAAGTGCTGCTTGGGGTGCGCATGCCGCGCCGCCCGACCTACGTTGGGCAGGACCACGGCTGGCTGGCGCGCATCGGCGCGATGTTCAGCGACGGCCGCACCTGGACGACGATGCTGTACTTCCTGCTGATGCTGCCGCTGGGCATTGCCTACTCGGTGGTGTTCACCACGTTGTTGAGCCTGTCGTTGGGTTTTGTGCTTTCGCCGCTGGCGTTGCTGTTCGACCACACCTTCGACATCAACTTCGGCGTGTGGGGCGTGGCCGCTGATGCGCCCTGGTTGCTGCCGCTGTTCTGCCTGCTGGGCGTGGTGATGCTGTTCGCCACGCTGCACCTGGCGCGCGGGGTCGGCCACCTGCACGGGCTGATGGCCAAGCACCTGCTGGTGCGCACCGATTGAGCTTTGGCAACACCGCAACGAAGAAGGCCGCCCAAGGGCGGCCTTCTTGTTTGACGCCGCCAATTACTTGCGGCGGCGAATCGGCGTGACGGTTGCCGGCTTCTGCGACTGCACCGGCTCGGCGGCATAGCGGGCGATGAAGTCGCGCACCTGCGGGTAGACGACGTCGCGCCAGCGCCGGCCGCTGAAGATGCCGTAGTGGCCGGCGCCTTCCACCACCAGGTGGCGGCGGTGGGCTTCATCGATGCCGGTGCACAGCGACTGTGCCGCCTCGGTCTGGCCGAGGCCGGCGATGTCGTCCAGCTCGCCTTCGATGCTCAGCAGCGCGGTGTCGCGGATGGCCGAAGGCTGCACCAGCTTCCCGCGAACTTCCCAGCTGCCGCGCGGCAGCAGGAATTCCTGGAACACCGTATGGATGGTGTCGAGGTAGTACTTGGCCGGCATGTCGAGCACGGCGTTGTATTCGTCGTAGAAGCGGCGGTGCGATTCGGCGTCCTGCAGGTCGCCCTTGACCAGGTTGGTATAGAAATCCCAGTGCGACATGACGTGGCGGCTGGGGTTCATCGACAGGAAGCCGGCGTGCTGGAGGAAACCCGGATACACTTGGCGGCCATGCCCCGGATACGGGTAGGGCACGGTGTGGATGACGTTGTTCTCGAACCACGACAGCGGGTTCTGCGTGGCCAGGTTGTTGACCGCGGTGGGGCTGCTGCGCGCGTCGATCGGGCCGCCCATCATCACCAGCGAGCGCGGGGTCTTCTCGCCGTCGGCGGCCATCAGCGAAACCGCGGCCAGCACCGGCACGGTCGGCTGGCAGACGCTCATGACGTGCAGTTCATCGGCACCGATGTGGTTGATGAACTCGCGGATGTAGTCGATGTAGTCGTCCAGGCCGAAGTCGCCTTCGGACAGCGGCACCATGCGCGCGTCGACCCAGTCGGTGACGTACACCTTGTGGTTGCGCAGCAGGGTGCGCACGGTGTCGCGCAACAACGTGGCGTGGTGGCCAGAGAGCGGCGCGACCACCAGCACGGTCGGCTGCTGCTTCATGCTGGCGAGCAGCTCGGGCCGGTCGCTGAAACGCTTGAAACGCAGCAGGCGGCAGAACGGCTTGGCCAGCACTTCGCGCTCGATGATCGGCAGCGAGTGGCCATCGACTTCGACGTCGTCGAGATTCCAGGCGGGCTTTTCGTAGGCCTTGCCGAGCCGGTGGAAGAGCTCGTTGCTGGCGGCGAGACGATCGGCGCCGGGCAGCGAAGCCCACAGCGAATCGGGATCGGAGAACATCTTGACGTTCGCACGCGCCTGGTGGACCCACGGCGCCAACAGATTGCGGGTCAGCTCATGAAGTTGATAAAGCATTCTCGCCCTTGACAACGTAGGAGTTTCTGCTGCTGTGCAGCATAGCACCTTAACGGGGCGTTCGCCCCGTTAAGGTGCTGCGGAGCAGTCCCGGCCTTTGGGCCGGGACTGCTACCCCGTTTTGCCGAAGGCAAAACGGGGCCGCCTTCTGCCTTGCCTCTCCCCTGCGGCTTCGCCGCGCCCCCTCAACAGAGGGGGGCTCTCCTCCAGCGGGCTACGCGGGTGCTGGGGTTAGAGCGTTTCTAGGGCTGAGGCTTGGCCGGCCAGGCTGGGGGATAGCCAGGTGTGGGTGCCTAGGGGGGTGAAGCCGGCGGCTTGTAGTTGGCGCCGGTACCAGCGGGCGGGGCGGGACTGGAAGCCTTCGTGGTCGCCTTCGAATTCGTCTTCGGCGGTGAAGGCTTCCAGGAAGGCGATGCCGCCGGTCAGTTCGGCCAGGCCGGGGAGGCCGGCGCGCAGTTCGCGGGTGGGCAGGTAGTGCAGGACGTCGCTGCAGATCAGCAGGTCGGCCGGGGCGCAGGGGCGCAGCCAGGCGAAGTCGCCGAAGCGGGCCAGGTGCAGGTTGCGGCTGCGGCCGTAGCGACGGATCGCGTATTCGCTGGCGTCGAAGCCGAGGTAGTCAAGCCGCGGTCGCAGTTTTTGCAGCGGCGCGCGCCAGCTGCCTTCGCCGCAGCCGATGTCGAGCACGCTGCGGATCGGTCGCTCCAGGTAGTGCTCTGCCATCGCTACGGCCAGTGCGACTTTGCGTCGCAGGCGCGCGGCGTCGTGCAGGCCTTCCTGGCGGTACCAGCGCTGGAAATAGGCCTGGTCGTATTGCTTGGACATCGGGGCTCCCGGCGCGGCGGTGATGCGGCGCGGCTGGCGATCGGTGAGAATGCCGGCATCCTACGCGAGCCGGTGGTGCCAGCCCATGACCTTGTACTTGTGGATCAAGACCTTCCACTTGCTGTTCGTCATCGCCTGGATGGCGGCGGTGTTCTACCTGCCGCGGATACTGGTCAATCTCGCCGAGGCCGGCAACGATGGCGCGGTGCGGGTGCGGCTGCTGTTGATGGGGCGGCGCCTGTATATGTTCGGCCACAACATGTTCGGCCTGGCCGTGCTGCTCGGCGCAACGCTGTGGCTCGGTTATCGCTTCATTCCCGATTTCCCGACGATGGTCGGCGGGGGCGCGTGGTTGCACGCCAAGCTCGGCCTGGTGGTGCTGATGCTGGCCCACTACATCGTTGCCGGGCGTTGGCTGAAAGGCGTGGAGAAGGGCAAGGCGCTGCCGTCTTCACGCGCGCTGCGCTGGTTCAATGAACTGCCGGTGGTGTTGCTGGTGGTGGTGATCTGGCTGGTGCTGGCCAAGCCGTTCTAAGGCTCAGGTCACCTGGCGCAGGATCCAGGTCAGCGCGGTGATCCAGCAGACGATCACGAACCACGCCAGCACCGCGTTGGACGCGATGCCGCGGCGGTGACGGACGAACAGGTTGATCAGTAGCGCGATGATCAGCGGCACCACGAACAGGGCCACGGGCCCCACCCACTTCGGCAGATCCATCTCGGCATTCCTGTGTGGGACCGCGGCCATCCTAGCGCGGTGTCCGGCGCCGCGCATCCGCACGGCGCCGGGGAGGCGAGTTACGCCGCCTCGTACGCACCGTAACTACGCAGGCGCTCGTAGCGCTGCTGCATGAGCATATCGACCGGGATCTTCTCCAGGGCGTCGAGCTCGTTGAGCAGCACGGCCTTCAGGCGCTTGCCCATCTGGTTCGGGTTGCGGTGGGCGCCGCCGATCGGCTCGCGTACGACCTTGTCGACCAGGCCGAGCCCCTTCAGGCGCTTGGCGGTCAGGCCGAGTTGTTCGGCCGCGTCCTTGGCCTTGGCCGCGTCCTTCCACAGGATCGAGGCGCAGCCTTCGGGCGAGATCACCGAATAGGTGCCGTACTCCAGCATCAACGTGCGGTCGCCCACGCCAATGGCCAGCGCGCCGCCGGAGCCGCCTTCGCCGATGATCGTGCAGATCACCGGTACCTTCAGTTCAGCCATTTCCAACAGGTTGCGGGCGATGGCTTCGGACTGGCCGCGTTCTTCGGCACCGATGCCCGGGTAGGCGCCGGGGGTGTCGATGAAGGTCAGCAGCGGGAGCCGGAAACGCTCGGCCAGCTTCATCAGGCGCAGCGCCTTGCGGTAGCCCTCCGGACGCGGCATGCCGAAATTGCGCGCGACCTTGCTCTTGGTGTCGCGGCCCTTCTGGTGGCCGATGATCACCACCGGGCGGCCGGAGATGCGGGCCAGGCCGCCCACAATGGCCTTGTCGTCGGCATAGGCGCGGTCGCCGGCCAGTTCCTGGAACTCGTCGCAGAAGATGCGCACGTAGTCCAGGGTGTAGGGCCGCTGCGGATGGCGCGCCAGCTGCGATACCTGCCAGGCCGAGAGGTCGCGGAAGATCTGCGCGGTACGGATGCGCAACTTGCCGCGCAGCGCCTGCACTTCGGCATCGACGTTGACGGCCGGGCCGGTGCTGGCGTTGCGCAGTTCCTGGATCTTGGCTTCCAGATCGGCGATGGGTTGCTCGAAGTCGAGGTAGTTCGGATTCATGGGAAGCCGGTCGGACGAAAGGGAAGAAGTGTAGCCGAAGGGCCGCGATCCACCCGTACGCAGGCGTTCGGGTGGGCTCGGGCTACTGCGCCCAGGGTGGGTTGTACTTGACCTTCACGGTACGCACCGCCGGGTCGGCGCGCAGGCCGTCGAGCAGCTGCGGGGCAATGCGCACGCCCTGGCTGCCGTTGACGTCGAGCATGCCGGCCACCGTGCCGACCTCGGAGCCGACCAGCAGGTCGAAGCGGATCGGCGTGCGCCCGGGGCGGTGCGCGGCGAGCAGGCCATCGACCCGCGCCATCGCCTGGCGATCGCGCAGGTCCAGGCGCAGCGCAAGGTGGCGCGCATGTTCGGCGCAGACCTGTTCGTAGTCCCACACCTGGCGAATGCGCAGGGCGTAGCCGCCGTTGAATTCGTCTTCGCGCAGGCCGCCCTTGACGATCAGGATGCGGTCACGCGTGAGCAAGTGGCCGAACTCGGCCAGGCCATCGGAAAAGGCGCTGCATTCCACGCGCCCGCGGCCGTCTTCCAGTTGCACGAATACCTGGCTGTCGCCCTTGCGGCGCACGCCAACGACCTGGCCGGCCAGGATCGCGCTGACTTCCGGGCGCCAGCGCTTCTCGCCGTCGCCGCCACCGCGAGATTGCGAGGACCAGATGCGGTCGAGCGCGCCGAGATCGCACCCCACCAGTTCCTTGACCTCGTCGCGATACGGATCGAACGGATGCCCGCTGAGATAGAAACCCAGGGTGTCGCGTTCGCCGGCGAGCAGTTGCCCCAGCGGCCATTCCTTGGTCTCGGGAAGCTCCAGGTGCATCGCCGGTGCGGCCGGGTCCGGCCCGCCGAACAGCGAGTTCTGCCCGGAGGCCTTTTCCCGCGCCATCTGATCGGTGGCCTTGAGCACTTCGGGCAGCTGCAGCATCAACGAGGCCCGGTTGCGACCCAGGCCGTCGAGCGCGCCGGCATTGATCATCGCTTCCAGCGTGCGGCGGTTGAGCTTGGACGAATCCACCCGGGTGCAGAAATCCAGCAGCGACTCGTAGCGGCCGTTGCGCTCGCGCTCTTCGACGATCGCTTCGCAAGCGCCGCGGCCCACGCCCTTGATCGCACCGATGCCGTACTGGATGGTGTCGGCGCTGGCGGCTTCGAACATGTAGGCCGACTCGTTGACCTTCGGCGGATGCACGGTCAGGCCGAGCAGGCGCACCTCGTCGAGGAAGCCGACCACCTTGTCGGTGTTGTCCATGTCCGAAGACAACGTCGCGGCCATGAACTCGGCCGGGTAATGGCGCTTGAGCCAGGCGGTCTGGTAGCTGACCAGCGCGTAGGCGGCGGCGTGCGACTTGTTGAAGCCGTAGCCGGCGAACTTCTCCATCAGGTCGAAGATCGCATCGGCCTTGGCTTCGCCGACGCCA
>Ga0160435_1000297_pt1 | contig 21196 bp, 17 predicted proteins | sample HID1973K_E0MG_FD_108213 | JGI IMG/M metagenome (GOLD analysis project Ga0160435, IMG submission 108213) | Enriched mosquito-associated microbial communities from UW Madison campus, WI, USA - HID1973K_E0 MG | ecosystem: Host-associated > Arthropoda: Insects > Digestive system > Unclassified ...
CGCGGGCGCAGCTCGAGGCCGACGAGGGATCCCATGGCGCGCTCGGCCGGGCCGCCCACGGCGCGCCGGCGGCGCACGGCCTCGGCGATGCGGTCCGCCGCCGGCAGGCGCCCGGTGGCATCCGCCGTCACGACGTCCACCCAGCCCTCGATCGTCGCGAGCAGGTTCTCGAGTCGTCCGAGCGCAGCGGTCTGCGCCTCGGAGCGCGCGGGCAGCAGCGCGCCGGACTCGAGCGCCTGACGGAGCTCCTCGGGCGCGGACGGGTCGAAGCGCGAGGCGAGCTCCTCGAGGGCCTCGGTGTCGACGTGCAGCCCGCGTGCGAACTCGGTGACCTGCGAGATGACGTGCAGGCGCAGCCACTTGGCGTGGCGGAAGAGCCGGGCGTGGGCGAGCTCCCGGGTGGCGAGGTACAGCGCGAGCTGCTCCTCGTCGATCTCGAGATCGCGGCCGAAGTCGGCGAAGTTCTGGGGGAGGATCGCGGCGTCGCCGTCGGCGAGCAGGGGGATGCCGACGTCGCCGCCCGAGACCACCTCCTGGGAGAGCGCACCGATGACCGCTCCGAGCTGAGAGGCGAACAGCGAGCCGCCCACCGTGCGCATGAGGCGTCCGGCGCCGGCGGCCACGTCGCGCATCTCTTCGGGCAGCTGCGTGCCGATGGCCTCGGTCATCGCGTCGGCGATCGAGGTCGCCACCGGCTCGGCGAGCTCCTGCCACACCGGAAGCGTCGCCTCGACCCATTGACCGCGGGTGAGGGCGCGCGGGGCCGTGGCGAGCTCTGAGATCGTCGTGGCCTCGCTCAGCCACAGGGTCGCCAGTCCGAACGCCTGATCGAAGTCCTGGCGGTCGCCGCTGGAGATGCCCAGCCCATCCTTGTTCGCCAGATACAGAGCCTGGGTGCGCGCGGCGGACCAGTCGATGCCGCCGTCCCCGCCGGCGGCGAAGGCGCCCTGGAGCTGACGCATGACCTGCTGCATCATCGCCGGGTCGAGGCCGAGGCCCCGCAGCTGCTCGAACTGCGCCGGATCGAATCCGCCCTGTCCGCCGGGGAACCCGCCCTCGCCTCCGAGGAGCCTGCGCAGCAGCTCGGCGAAATCGTCGGGTTCGGGTCGGTCGTCGTCGGTCATGTCAGGCGCCTTTCAGCAGGATGATGACATCGCGCTCTACGCTAGTCGCACGTGTTCGCGGCCCGTCCGGCTCGGACCCGTCTCGTGTACGCCGGCCGCGAACGTCCGGCCAGGAAAGGTCAGACGTGGCACTGTTCGATGAGCGTGACGACGTCGCGCCCGCCCCGCGCCGCCGGTTGCCGCGCTCCGCCGTCGCCGGCATCTGGGCGCTGACCGTGGCCCTCGTCGCGCTGCTCGCGCTGACCGTGCTGCCGACGACGTTCGTGGTCCAGCAGCCCGGGCCGGTGTTCAACACGCTCGGGACGGCGAAGGATGCCGACGGCGCCGACGTGCCGCTCATCTCGGTGTCGGGTGCCGACACGTTCCCCACCGCGGGCTCGCTCGACCTCCTCACCGTCCAGGTCGTCGGCAACCGCGACCGCACGCCGTCGTGGTTCGAGCTCGCCCTCGCGTGGTTCGACCCGTCGCGCGCGGTCCTCCCCATCGCGGACGTCTTCCCGGCGGATCAGACCACCGAGGAGCGCAACGAGCAGAGCGCGGCGATGATGGTCGACTCCCAGAAGGAGGCGACGGCGGCCGCCCTCACCGAGCTCGGCTACGACGTCCAGCCGATGGTCCGCGTCTACGCGCTGACCGAGGACTCCGCCGCCGAGGGCGTTCTGGAGCCGGACGACATCATTCGCACCGCCGACGGCAATCCGATCACCGACACCGATGCGCTCCGCGGAATCGTGAACGAGGCCGCCGGCGAGCCGGTCACCCTGGGCATCGAGCGCGCCGGCAAGGACGAGACAGTCGAGGTGAGGCCGCGGGAGACCGACGTCGACGGGCAGCGCCTGTGGCTCATCGGCGTCACCACCCTCCACGACTACGTGTTCCCGATCGACGTGACCATCCAGCTCGACAACGTGGGCGGACCCAGCGCCGGCATGATGTTCGCGCTCGGCATCATCGACACGCTGAGCGAGGGCGAGCTCAACGGCGGCAAGGACATCGCGGGCACGGGGACGATCGACTCGGCCGGGACCGTGGGGCCGATCGGCGGCATCCGTCAGAAGCTCTACGGCGCCGTCGATGCCGGCGCCGACTACTTCCTCGCTCCGGAGAGCAACTGCGAGGAGGTCGTCGGACATGTCCCCGCCGGGCTCCGGGTCTTCTCCGTCGCCACCCTCGACGACGCGCTCGACGTGTTGACGGCCCTCCGCGAGGGCGGCGACCTCGACGCGCTGCCCACCTGCGACTGACCCCGACCTTGCCGCTCCCGCGCCGAGCTTGCCCCCTCGGCGCCGAGCTTGTCGGCAAGCTCGCGGGGGAGTCGGCAAGCTCGCGGGGCGAGTCTGGGAGAAGTCGAGGAATCCGCACGGCGTCCACCCAGAATGCGCGCGCCTAGGATGGAGGGGTGACCACGACCTCGGCGCCGAACCAGGCCACGCCCAATCCCCTCCGCCGCGCGATCGGCATCACTCTCGCGGTGATCGCCGCCCTGGTGGTGGCGTTCTTCACGTTCGCGAGCCTCTTCGCCGACTGGCTCTGGTACGAGCAGCTGGGCTTCGACGGCGTGCTGGTGACGCAGTGGACGGCCCGCGTGGTCATGTTCCTCGTCGGCTTCGCGGCGATGGCCGTGCCGGTGTTCATCGCGATCCAGCTCGCCTACCGGCTGCGGCCGGTCTACGCGCGACTCACCTCGCAGCTGGACCACTACCAGGAGGTCGTCGAACCGCTCCGCCGCCTCGCGATGTGGGGCATCCCGGTGTTCTTCGGGTTCTTCGCCGGCTTCGCCGCCTCCGCGCAGTGGGAGACGGTCTGGCTCTGGATGAACCGCGTCGCGACCGGCGACGCCGATCCCGAGTTCGGCCTCGACACGAGCTTCTACCTGTTCGAGCTGCCCTTCTACTCCTCCGCGCTGGGTTTCGCCTCAGCGGTCCTGCTCGTCTGCCTCGCGGTGTCCGCCGTCGTGGCCTACCTCTACGGTGCGGTGCGCGTCGGCCAGCGCGAGCTCCGGATCTCCAAGTCGGCTCGCATCCAGCTCGCGGTCCTCGCAGGCCTCTATCTCGCCGTCCAGGCCGTCAGCATCTGGCTCGACCGCTACAAGACGATGCTCGCGCAGAACGACCGCATCACGGGCGCGGGCTACACCGATGTCCACGCGATCATCCCCGGCCTCGCGATCCTGTCGATCGTGGCCGCGATCGTCGCCGCCCTGTTCTTCGTGACGGCGATCATCGGCCGCTGGCGGTTCCCGCTCATCGCGACGGGTCTGCTCATCGTCTCGTCGCTCGTGGTCGGCGTCGCCTATCCGTGGTTCGTCAACCAGTTCCAGGTGATCCCGAACCAGGAGCGGCTGGAGAGCACCTACTACCAGCGCAACATCGACGCCACGAAGAAGGCCTTCGGGATCGACGGTCTCACGAAGACCGACTACAGCGCCCGCACGACCGTCGAGTCGGGTCAGCTCCGCGAGGACGCCGAGACCACGTCGTCGATCCGCATCATGGACCCCGCGATCATCCCGCCCACGGTGCGCCAGCTCGAGCAGTACCGGTCGTACTACCAGTTCGCCGAGACGCTCGACGTCGACCGCTACGAGATCGACGGGCAGTCGCAGGACACGGTGATGGCCGTCCGCGAGCTGAACCTCAGCCAGCTCGGCCAGGCCGCGTCGTGGTACAACACGACCCTCGTGTACACGCACGGGTACGGCATGGTGGCCGCCAAGGGCAACGACCGCACGGCCGACGGCAACCCGGTCTTCCTCGAGCGCGGCATCCCGACCTCCGGCGAGCTTTCCTCCCTGGAGAAGGGCTACGAGCCCCGCATTTACTTCGGCGAGTCCTCCCCGCTGTACTCGATCGTCGGCGCACCCGAGGGCACCGACGACATCGAGCTCGATTACCCGCGCGGCACCGATGAGGGCGCGGCGCAGACCAAGACGACGTTCGACGGCGACGGCGGGCCGAACATCGGCGGCATCTTCAACCGCCTGATCTACGCGCTGAAGTTCCAGTCGACCGACATCCTCTTCTCGGATGCCGTGAACGACCGCTCGCAGATCCTCTACGAGCGCAATCCCATCGACCGCGTGCAGAAGGCGGCGCCCTATCTCGAGCTCGACAACGACCCGTATCCGTCGATCGTCGACGGCCGGATCGTCTGGATCGTGGACGGCTACACGCTGAGCGCCAACTACCCGTACTCGTCGATCGTGAGCCTCCGACAGGCCATCAGCGACACCACGACGAACGCGACGCGGGTCGCACTCGACGACGTCAACTACATCCGCAACTCCGTGAAGGCGACCGTCGACGCCTACGACGGCTCGGTGACCCTGTACGCGTGGGACGAGACCGATCCGCTGCTGCAGGCGTGGCAGAAGGTGTACCCGAACACGCTCAAGCCGGTGTCCGAGATGTCTTCCGACCTCATGAGCCACGTCCGCTACCCGAGCGACCTCTTCAAGGTGCAGCGCGCGATGCTCGGCACCTACCACGTCGACGACGCGGCCTCGTTCTACGCGCGCGACAACGCCTGGAAGACCCCGAACGACCCGGTGTCGCGCTCCGAGGTGCTCCAGCCGCCGTACTACCTGACGATGCAGATGCCCGGTCAGGACGAGCCGACCTATTCGATGTTCACCTCCTTCATCCCCGCTTCCGAGGGCGAGGGCGCGCGGAACGTCCTGATGGGCTACCTGGCCGTCGACGCGAACGCCGGGTCCGAGAAGGGTGTCAAGGGTGAGGGCTACGGCAAGCTGCGCATGCTGGAGATCAGCGCAGATGTGAGCGTGCCCGGTCCCGGTCAGGTGCAGAACACGTTCAACTCGGACCAGGAGATCTCCTCGCAGATCAACCTGCTCAAGCAGGGGCAGTCCGAGGTGCTCAACGGCAACCTCCTGACTCTCCCGGTCGGCGGCGGCCTGCTGTACGTCCAGCCCGTCTTCGTCCAGGCGTCCAGCGGCACGCAGCTGCCGGCGCTCCGGAAGATCCTCGTCGCGTTCGGTGAGGAAGTGGCCTTCGAGGACACCCTCCAGGAGGCGCTCGACTCGATCTTCGACGGCGACTCGGGTGCCAACACCGGAGACGGCGACGTGACGCCGAAGCCGTCGCCGAGCGGCACGCCGGGCGAGGAGCCTACCGACCCCGGTCAGGGCACCGACGTCGCGATTCAGACCGCGCTCCGCGAGGCGCAGCAGGCGATGCTCGAGCGCGACGCGGCCCTGAAGGCGGGCGACCTCGCCGCCTTCGCGGTCGCTGACGACAAGCTGACCGCCGCGGTGGAGAAGCTCATCGCACTGAGCGGCGACTGAGCAGCGACTGAGCGGCGACAGAAGCGGCGACCGAGCCGCGATCGCTCTCCGGATCGGGTGGCCCGCCGTGTCGCGGGTCACCCGGTCGAGAACCACCACCAGATGAGCAGGAGCGTGACGGCGAAGCCCGTCAGCTGGTTGATCCACAGGAAGCGGCGCCAGCCGGTGGTCGCGGCGGTGCACTCGGCATCCGCGAGGTTCCGGTAGGGCCACACGGCGGCCAGGTACGGAACGGCGAGGACGCCCGCGAGAGGTCCCGGCCAGGAGCTCGCGAGCATCACCAGGCCCGACGCGGCGTAGCAGGCGAGGGCGAGCCGCACCGTCGTGCGGGCGCCGAGCACCGTGGCGATCGACGCGATTCCCCCCTCGCGGTCGGCGACGATGTCCTGCACCGCGCCGAACGCGTGCGAGGCGACGCCCCACAGGCCGAAGGCCACGATGATCGCGACCAGAGGCCATGTCCACACCGCCGAGGCCAGCACGAGGCCGTACACGGCAGGCGAGAAGAAGTGGATGCTGCTCGTCACCGAATCGGCGAAGGGGCGCTCTTTCAGGCGCAGCGGCGGAGCGGAATAGAACACGACGAAGAAGAGGCTCGCCGCGAGCACCAGCCAGGACGCCGGGGAGCCCACGACGACGAGGAACACGATGAACGGCAGGCACGACAGTCCCGCCGCCCAGAGCGTCACCCGGTGGAAGCGGCGATCGAGGATGGAACCGTGCGCGCCGCCCTTGCGGGGGTTGCGGAGGTCCGACTCGTAGTCGAAGACGTCGTTGATCCCGTACATCGCGAGGTTGTACGGGATGAGGAAGAAGACGGCGCCCATGATGAGGACGATGTCGATCTCGCGTGCGGTGAGGAGGTACGCGGCGGCGAACGGGTAGGCGGTGTTCACCCAGCTGACGGGGCGGGAGGCCAGCAGCAGCTGGCGTACGGTTCCGGTCACGCATCCTCCTGGCGGGGCGCCGGGGCGGCGACTCCCGCGTCGTCTCGGCGTCTGGTCACCAGCGTACGGACGGCGGGCACGAGGAAAGCCGCGCACACGGGGTAGGCGAAGTCCTCGACGGGGGCGAGTCCCACCCGGATGCCACTGATGAGGTGCTCGGGGTAGGTGAACAGCCCCGCGGCGATCATCATGTTGTCGAAGACCGCGGTGAGGACCACGAGGACGAGCGCCGCGACGCCGGAGGCCGCGATGCGCGCGCGGAAGCTCGGTCGCTTGACCGTCGCGAGGACGACGGCGAGGGTGAGCGCGGCGAACGGCAGCACGATGAGCGGATACATCAGTCCTCCGCCGAGGCCCGGGCGGTGAGGCGCCGCTGCACCGCCGCGTGGACGAGGAGCGCCAGGTAGCACAGGAAGGCCAGGAAGACGGGCTCCTCGACGGGGAGGTGCGGTGCCAGATCCAGACCGACGAGCAGCGGACTGTCGCCCTTCACGAACACGCCGGTCGCGATGCCGACGGCATCCCACGCCAGGAAGAACACGAGACCCGCGCCGACGGCGGCCGCCGACCGTCCCGGCGTCGCCCAGAAAGCCAGCCGGAAGCGAGCGTCGAGGAGAATGAGCCCGCCCGCCGAGACGAGGAGGCACAGGAGATACAGTCCCGGCATGTCAGGTCCCCGGGGCCGCCGGCACCGGCAGGCGTCCCGCACCGCGATCGCCTCGCAGCCGCTTCACGACGAGCTCCGCGGAGATGAGGCACATCGGGAGGCCGATGCCGGGGAGGACCGAGCTGCCGGTGTAGAACAGGCCGTCGACCTTCTTCGACACGTTCTTCGGCCGGAACACCGCGCTCTGGCCCAGCGTGTGGGCCAGGCCCAGGGAGGTGCCCCGCCAGACCCGCAGGTCGTCGACGAAGTCGGCGGGCATGATCGTCCGGCGCACCCGCACGCGTGCGGCGAGGTCGGGGATGCCGGCCCACTGCGCGATCTGGTCGATCACACGGTCGGCGACCGCCTCGACGGAGGGGTCTCCGGTGCTGTCGATCCCGCCGTGGCCGAGGCTCGGGTCGGCGGGGATCGGCACGAGCACGAAGAGATTCTCCGCGTCCGCCGGGGCGACGCCGTCGTCGGTCGCCGACGGTCGGCAGACGTACAGCGAGGCGGGGTCGGGGATGCGGGTGTCGGCGCCGAAGATGTCGCCGAAGTTCTTCTCCCAGTCGCGCGCGAACAGCAGGGTGTGATGGGCGAGCTCGGGCAGCGGCCCGTCGACGCCGAGGAGGAGGAGGAGCGCGCCGGGCGACGGCGTGCGCTTGCCCCACCAGCGATCCGGGTACGACTGCAGGTGCGGCGGAAGCAGCGCTGTCTCGGTGTGGTGCAGGTCTGCCCCCGAGATGACGATGTCGGATGGATGCCGCGTCCCGTCCGCCAGTCGGACCCCCGAGGCGGCGCGCCCGTCGACGAGGATCTCGGCCACGGGCGACCCGGTCCGGATCTCGACGCCGCGCGCGCGGGCGAGACGCTCGACCGCCGCGATCACCTCGGTGAAGCCGCCGCGCGGGTAGAGCACCCCGTCGTCGAGGTCGAGATGGCTCATCAGGTGGTACAGGCTCGGAGCCGCGAAGGGCGACGCTCCGAGGAAGACCGCCGGATACCCGAGGATCTGCCGCAGCAGCGGATCGTCGAAGGAGCGGGCGACGTGGGAGGCGAGGGGCCGGGTGAGAAGCGGCAGGAGGCGGGGCAGCTGGGAGACGACGCGGCGGTCCCGCAGCCCCTCCGTCGACGCGTAGGTGTCGTAGAGGAACCGCGACACCGCGAGCTCGTACGCGTCGCCGGCGGAGTCGAGGTAGGCGTCCAGGCGCGCGCCCGCGCCCGGTTCCCGTGACTCGAACAGCGCGCGGACGGCATCCCGCCCTGAGGTCACGTCGACGTGATCGGCGGAGCCGTCCGCGCCCGGCTCGGCGTACACGCGATACGCGGGCGTGAGCGGGACGAGGTCCAGCTCGTCCGCGGCGCTCGTGCCCAGGAGGGCGAAGAAATGCTCGAACACCTCGGGCATCAGATACCAGCTGGGTCCCGTGTCGAACCGGAAGCCGTCACGCGACCACGACCCGGCGCGCCCGCCGAGGTCGTCGCGCGCCTCGAACAGCGTCACCGTCCAGCCATCGTCGGCCAGGAGCGCGGCGGTGGCGAGCCCCGCGATCCCGCCGCCGATGACAGAGGCCGTCCGCCCGCTCACGAGGCGGACCGTCGGGGCGGTCGGCCGGCGACGGCGCGCACGGCGATCGAGGCCTTCACCGGTGCCGGCACGCGCACCCGCGCGCCGGAGGCGTCGTCTCGCAGGCGGCGGGCGAGTTCGGCGAAGAGGCCGTGCGCGGTCGTCACCGCCCGCCGGCAGTCGCCCGGGAGATGGGGGATCACGGCGGCGGCGGCATCGAGGTCCTGATCGATGCGCGCGAGCACGGCGGTGCGCCCCGCCGCTCCCTCGATGCCGAGATAGTCGCGCCCGAGCCGCTCGGAGTCGTCGGCGAGGTCGCGCAGGAAGTTGATGTCCTGGAACGCCGCGCCGAGTCGCCGGGCGCCGTCGACGAGTTCGGCGGGAGCGTCGCGCGGGGGCGCCGCCGTTCCGGCGTTGACGAAGACCTGGAGGCACATCAGCCCGACGACCTCCGCCGAGCCGTAGACGTAGGCGTCGTGGGATGCCGCATCGTGCGCGGACCGGTCGAGGTCGGTGCGCATCGACGCGAAGAACGGGCGCACGAGGTCCTCGCCGATGCCGCAGGAGCGCGCGGTCAGCGCGAAGGCGTGGACGACGAGGTTCGTGCTGAACCCGCGCGCCATGCTCGCCAGCGTCTCGGTCTCGAGCGCATCCAGCTGGATGCGCTGGTCGCCGGGGGAGAGGCCGGCCGCCTCGGCCGCGCCGTCGACGATCTCGTCCGCGATCCGCACCAGGGCGTAGACCTCGCGCACCTGCGGGCGCACACGCGCGCCGAGAAGCCGTGTCGCGAGCGAGAAGGACGTCGAGTAGGTCGAGATGACCGCGGCGGCGGCATCGCGCGCACAGCGGTCGTACAGGGCGTCTCCGCTCACGGGATGCGACTCTCGATCGCGTCGGCGAGCCCTGCGAGGAGCACGACCGCAGCCGGCGGCAGCTCGGGGGAGGCGGCATGGGTGCGTGCTCGTCGCAGGTTGTCGCGCACGAGGTCCTCGAGTCCGCCCCGCGCGCCGCTCGCCTCGATCTCGCGCTGGGCGCGTCGGACGGCGATGGGCCCGGTATGAGCGACGGCCAGGGCGTCGCTGATGCGCGGCCATGCGTCGGTCTGACGGGCGAGGGCGATGAGTGGCGTGCGCTTGGCTTCGCGCAGGTCCGCCCCCGGGTCGCGTCCGGCCTGGCGACGCGAGCCGAACGTCCCGATCAGGTCGTCGACGAGCTGGAAGGCGAGACCGAGCGCGGCGGCGGCATCCGAGAGGGCGGGATGCGACGGCGTGCCGGCGAGGATCGCCCCCGCGCGCAGCGGCGCACGGAACGAGTAGACGGCGGTCTTGTCATGGGCCGCGGTCAGCAGCGCGGCGGCATCGGGAAGGTCCGCGCGCGCAGCGTGCTCGGCGTCGGCGAGTTCCCCCACGGCCGAGACGAGGATCGCCTCGTCGAGGACGGCGAACAGCTGGTGCCGCTCGTCGTCGGTGAGGGCGGCGGTGGCGACCAGGCGGGTCGCCTCGAAGAGCAGGATGTCTCCCGCGAGGACGGCCGCGGCGTCGGCGACAGTGGCGGTGCCGCGCTCGTCGGCCCCGAACGCCCGGGCGCGGACGCGGAATCGCCCCGCGACGTTGGGGATGCCGCGGCGCTCCACGTCGCGGTCGATGAGGTCGTCGTGCACGAGCAGGGCGGTGTGGAGGATCTCGAAGGCGGCAGCGACGTCCCAGAGGGCGGGAGTGGCGGCGGGGTCGCCGCCGAAGGCCGTGAACGAGGCGACCACGAGGGCCGGTCGGAGCCGCTTGCCGTCGGCCGCCGACGCCGTGACGGCGGCGGCCAGGGCCTGCGCTCCCTCGCCGTGCGGGGCGGACCGCGCGGTGAGGCGGGCGAGCGCCCGATCGATCGCCGCGTCGACGTGAGCGCGGTGCACGTCGGAGAGCTCGATCACGACGCTCTCCGCTCCTGTTCGTTCGACAGGACATCCAGCTGCTCGGCCTGGAGGACGAGCCACGGGCTGAACGCCCACGGGGTGGCGCGAAGTCCTGCGGCCAGCTCGGCCGGGTCGACCCACCGGGCCTCGGCGACCTCGCGGGGGTTGAGCTCGGGCTCATCGTCGGTGACGGCGAGGTAGACCGGGCACACCTCGTGCTCGACCATGCCGTTGGCGTCCACGGCACGGTAGCGGAAGAGGGGGAGGGCGAGCCGCACGTCGCGCAGGGTGATGCCGAGCTCGTGCTCGGCGCGCCGGTGCACGGCGGCCAGAACGGGCTCCGCGGGGCGCGGGTGGCCGCAGAAGGAGTTGCTCCAGACGCCCGGCCAGGTGCCCTTGTCCAGTGCTCGGCGCGTGACGAGGGTCTCGCCACGGGCGTTGTACACGTGGCACGAGAAGGCCAGATGAAGGGCGGTGTCGGTACCGTGCACGCTGGACTTGGGCGCGGTGCCGATCTCGCGGCCATCGTCATCGAGAAGGACGACGAGGTCGACCGGGGACATTCTGCCTCCTATTGCTAGTTTATCTAGCGATTTTCAGCGATACTACCTATTCGGAGAGGAGGTGTCCACACGGTGGATCAGCGGTGGGTCCCCACGACCGAACGCGATGGTCTCGTCCTCGAGGCAATGCGCGCCGTGCGCGCCTTCTCGGATGCGATGGACCGCATGCACGGCGGTCTTCGCGGTGACATGGACATGAATGCGAGCGACCTCGCCGCCCTCCGCATGCTCATCGTGCGGGAGCAGCGCGGGCACTGGGTTTCGCCCCACGACATCGCGGCGCATCTGGCCATCTCGACGGCGTCGACGACGAAGCTCCTCGACCGCCTGACCGACAGCGGTCATCTCGAGCGGCGCCCGCATCCGCACGATGGCCGCGCGCGCATCGTCGTCCTGTCGGAGGGGGCGCGCGCCGAGTTCTACCAGCACTTCGGAGAGCGGATGCGGCGGATGCGCGTCGCGATGGAGTCGTACAGCGACGACGAACTCCGCGCGATCGTGCGGTTCCTCGGAGACATGGAGGAGGCGCTGGTCGAACCTGCACCGTCCGCATGAACGCCCGGTGAAACCGCAAAAGAAGAAGGCGCCCCGCGAGGGACGCCTTCTTCATTCTGTTGCGGGGGCAGGATTTGAACCTACGACCTCTGGGTTATGAGCCCAGCGAGCTACCGAGCTGCTCCACCCCGCGGCACAAGAAGAAAGCCTAGCACGGGTTTCGAGGGTGCGGCGACACGCGGCCGGTTCGCCGAGCGCGGTTGCCGCCGACGGATGCGGCGGGCGAGGATGAGGACATGGCATCCCCCGACCGCGATCCCGGTGACGAGACCGACGAGGCGTCCGGCTCCGATGCGCGTCCGGGCGACGGGCGCGCCGAGACCGTCAACGAACGCGCCGACCGCAACTGGAACGAAGTGCTGCAGGAGCTGCGCGTGCTGCAGACCGGCACCCAGATCCTCACGGGGTTCCTGCTCGCGCTGGCCTTCCAGCCCGCCTTCGTGGACCTGTCGGCGGGGCAGCGGGCCTTCTACCTGACCCTCGTCGTCCTCGCCGCCCTGAGCGCGATCATCGCGCTCGCCCCGGTGGCGCTGCACCGCATCCTGTTCCGTCGCGGCGCGAAGCCGACGATCGTCGCCTACGGGCACTCGGCGCTCCTGACATCGCTCCTGACGGTCTCGGTCCTCATGGTCGGCGTCGTCGCGTTCGTCTTCGACATCGTCGTGGGCGATGCCGCCGCCTGGATCGCGGCGGCCGTGCTCGCCGTGGTCATCATCGTCCTCTGGGTCGCACTGCCCGCGGCCATGCGGTCGCGGCGGACGGAGGACTCCCGGTGAGCGGGGGAGCCGTGGCCGTCGGAGTCGGGCAGTTCGCGCCGGCGGCCGACGAGGCGGCCAATCTTGCGGCGATCGCCGAGCTGGCAGCCCGGGCGGCGGAGCGCGGCGCGCAGGTCGTGCTCTTCCCGGAGTACTCGAGCTACTTCATCGATCCGTTCGACGACACGCTGGCGGGCCACGCCCAGGAGCTCGACGGGCCGTTCACGTCTGCGCTGCGGGAGATCGCGGTGCGGCACGGGATCACGATCGTCGCCGGTCTGCTCGAGCGCGGCTCGCCGGCGCCCGGCCACGGCCCGCGCGTGCGGAACACGGTCGTCGCCGTCGATGCCTCCGGCGTCCTCGCGGTCTACCGCAAGCTGCATCTCTACGATGCCTTCGGGCAGCGGGAGTCGGACTGGGTCGAACCGGGCGAGATCGCGAAGCCCCAGACGTTCGAGGTGGCCGGACTGAGGTTCGCCCTCATGACCTGCTACGACCTGCGTTTCCCCGAAGTCGCCCGCGTCCTCGCCGACACCGGTGCGCATGTCGTCCTCGTCGCCGCGGAATGGGTGCGAGGGCCGCTGAAGGAGCACCACTGGCGGACCCTGCTGCACGCGCGGGCGATCGAGAACACGCTGTACGTCGCCGCGGCCGACCACCCGCCGCCGCTCGGGGTCGGCGCATCCGCCGTCGTCGACCCGCAGGGAGTGGAGATCGCATCCGTCGGCACCGCCCGCGACGTCGCGGTGGCGTACCTCGACCCGGCGACCGTGGAGCGCGTGCGACGAGTGAATCCGGCGCTGCGCCTGCGGCGCTTCCGGGTGGAGCCCCGAGGCTCAGCCGGCGAGGCCGGCGAGGCCGGCGAGCCGCGCTGACGCCTCGGCGATGACGTCGACCCGCTTGCACGCGGCGAAGCGGATGAGGGTGGCGAACTCCCCGCGGTGCGCCGGCGTGACGAATGCGGTGATCGGGATGGCGACGACCCCGGCCTTCTCGGGGAGGATGCGGCAGAGAGCATCGGCATCCGGCACGCCCAGGCGGGCGCAGAGGTCCGCCGCATCGGCCACCGTGAAGTATCCGCCGCGCGGAGGCAGGACGTCCATACCGGCCGCGCGCAGACCTTCGCCCAGCAGGGCGTGCTTCTCGCGCATGGCCGCCGCGAGCCCCGTGAAGAAGTCGTCGTCCAACCGGAGGCCGGCGGCGATCGCCGGCTGGAAGGGCGAGCCGTTGACGTAGGTCAGCCACTGCTTGACGGCGAGGACGGCGTCGATGAGGTCCGCGGGCCCGCTGACCCATCCGATCTTCCACCCGGTCGTCGAGAAGGTCTTGCCGCCCGAGGAGATCGTGAGCGTGCGACCTCGCGCATCCGCGCGCGCCGCCACCGGCGTGTGGACGCCGTCCAGCACCAGATGCTCGTAGACCTCGTCGGTGACGATCACCGCGTCGTGCCGGTCGGCGAGGCGGACGATCTCGTCGAGCACCTCCGGCGCGAAGACCGCCCCTGTGGGGTTGTGCGGGTCGTTCACGAGGATGAGGCGCGTCCGATCCCCGACGGCGCGACGGAGGTCGTCGAGGTCGGGCTGGAAGTCCGGTCGCCGCAGCGGCACCGCGACGAGTCGAGCCCCCGCCAGCGCGACGCAGGCCGCGTACGCGTCGTAATACGGCTCGAAGACGACGACTTCGTCCTCGGGTCCGTCGATCAGAGCGAGGAGCGTGGCCGAGAGCGCCTCGGTCGCGCCCGCCGTGACGAGCACCTCTCTGTCGGGGTCGAGCGCGATCCCGTAGAAGCGCCGCTGGTGCTCTGCGATGGCGGCGCGGAGGTCGGGGATGCCGCGGCCGGGCGGGTACTGGTTCGCCCCCGCCGCGATCGCGGCCCGCGCCGTCTGCAGGACGATCTCGGGCCCGTCCTCGTCGGGGAAACCCTGGCCGAGGTTGATCGCGCCGCTGGCGACCGCGAGGGCGCTCATCTCGGCGAAGATGGTGGGGATGCCGGTGCCATCGGGGGCCAGCAGGCCGGCGCCGCGTGCCGCGCGCGCCCAGGCCCCGGGGATGTGTCGCATCGGGCTCACGCTACACGCATAGGCTCATCGGGGCGTGGCCATAAGAAACGCACAGACTGCAGGGTCATGCTGAGGTCGTCTGGAAAGAAGGAACCGCCATGAGCACCACTTCATCTCACGAGAACGACTCCACCCCGGACGAGTCCGGAGCATCCGAGCCCGTCGCCCCGACGCCCGTCGAGGCTTCCGCGGAGCCGGCGGCCGCCGCCCCCGCGACGGAAGCGGCCGCGGTCTCCGCACCGCCCGCCGCCCCTCCGCTTCCGCCGCGCCCGCCGATGCCGGCCGGCGCGCCGCAGGGGCCTTCGTACGGGTCCGCGTTCCACACGCAGCCGACCCTGCCCCTCCAGCCGCACGGCGCGCCGCAGTACGCGGGCGTCGCCGCTCCGACAGCCGCCGAAACGGCATCCGATGCCTCGGGTCGCGTGGGGGCGGGGAAGATCGTCGCCATCATGGTCGCGGCCGCTCTCGTCGGCGGCGCGGCGGGTCTCGGCGGCTCCGCGGCCGGAGCATCGCTCTTCGGCGCGACCGGCTCGACGGTCGTCACGGCAGGCCCCTCGTCCGTGACCGTGAACAACCCCGACGCGGTCAACCAGACCACCGGCATCGCGGCCAAGGTGCTCCCGAGCGTCGTGACGATCTCGGCCTCGTCGTCGTCGTCGGGCGGCACCGGTTCGGGGGTGGTGCTGACCAGCGACGGGTACGTCGTAACCAACACCCACGTCGTCACGCTCGACGGTGCGACCGGCAGCGCCGACATCACCGTGACGACCTCCGACGGCAAGGTCTACCAGGCGACCGTGGTCGGCACCGACCCGACGTACGACCTCGCGGTCATCAAGCTCGAGGACGCCTCCGGTCTCACCCCGATCGATTTCGCCGACTCCGGCAGCCTCAACGTCGGCGACCAGACCGTCGCGATCGGCGCGCCCCTCGGGCTCTCCAACACGGTCACCACCGGGATCGTGAGCGCGCTCAACCGCTCGATCCAGATCGCGTCGTCGGCGGCACCCGAGGGCGAGGAGGAGGACACCCCGCAGGGTGAGGGCCAGTCGCCGTTCCAGTTCGACTTCGGTCAGGGCGACCAGCAGCCCACCGCCACGAGCTCCATCTCCATCGCCGTCATCCAGACGGACGCGGCGATCAACCCGGGCAACTCGGGCGGGGCGCTCGTCGACGACGAGGGCAAGCTCATCGGCATCAACGTCGCGATCGCCTCGACGGGCGGCTCGAGCTCGAGCCAGGCGGGATCCATCGGCGTCGGCTTCTCGATCCCCTCGAACGTGGTGAAGCGCATCACCGACGAGCTCATCGAGACCGGCGAGGCCACGCACGGCCTTCTCGGCGCGATGGTCGGCGACGCAGCCGCGCAGGAGGACGCCACGACGGCGGGCGCCTACATCAGCGAGGTGACCTCCGGGGGAGCCGCCGCCGAGGCGGGGCTCAAGGCCGGCGACGTGGTGACGTCCTTCAACGGCCTGCCGGTGACCGACGCCACCGACCTGACCGCGCAGGTGCGCGCTCTGGCCGCGGGCGCGACCGCTGCGGTCGTGTACCAGCGGGATGGCCAGACGGCATCCGTCGAGGTCACGCTGGGAACCCTCGAGCAGTGACGCCCTGACGTCGCCGTCATCCCGAAGAACGGACGCCACCCCGCGATAGGCTCGCGGGGTGGCGTCCTTCTCATTCGGTGCGGGCAACGTCGCCAAACTGCTGCGCATCCCGCTGTACGCCGCGGGCCGCGTCGCGACGTGGGTGATCCCGCGCTCGCGCGACGAATGGGTGTTCGGCAGCGCCGCCGGGATCGCGGACGGCGCCCTCGCGCTGTGGCACCATGCCGCCGCCGCCGGCGAACGGGGCGTCTGGATGACCGCCGACGAGACGCAGGATGCCGCGGCCGCGCGCCTGGGCATCCCGACGGTGCGGCGCGGCTCGCTGCGCGGCTTCTGGCGGACGGCTCGCGCGCGTGTCGTGGTGATCACGCACGGCTTCGGCGACGTCGACCGCTACGCGACCGCGGGTGCCGTCGTGGCCCAGTTGTGGCACGGCATCCCCCTGAAGCGCATCGGGCTCGACTCGCCCGCCACGGTGCGGGTGCCCGTGGCGGCGCTGCATCCCCTGGTCACGGCGCTCTACCGGTCGACGCAGCGTCGGATCTCGGTGATCCCCGCCGCCTCCGATCTCGTGCGCGGGCGGCTGGAATCCGCGTTCGGCCTCGAGGATGATCGCGTGCCCGTGACGGGGGAACCGCGCGTGGACGTCCTCTCGCAGAGCACCGCTGAACAGCGCCGCCACCGCGCGCGTGCAGAGATCTCCCGCGCCGTCGGCGACGTCGGCGATCGCCCCCTCGTGCTGTACGCGCCGACCTGGCGCGACGGAGCACCGGATCCCGCCGTCCCGGATGCCGCGGGCTGGCGTGCGATCCACGACCTCCTCGAGCGCTGCGATGCGGTGCTCCTGGTCCGCTCGCACCCGCTGGGGGCCGGCGACTATGCTGCCGGTCTCGGCGACCGCGTCCGCGCCCTGGGGAGCGATCTCGTCGCCGACGTCACGCCGCTCCTCCCGGCGCTCGACGTGCTGGTCACCGACTACTCCTCGCTCGTGTTCGACGCGGCGCTCGTGCCCGTGCCGACGGTGTTCCTCGCACCCGACGCCCCGACGTACGCGATCGAGCGCGGGTTCTACGGGCGGTTCGAAGACGTCACCGGGGGGGAGGAGGCGCGCACGTGGGCCGAGGCCGTGGCTCAGCTGGACCGCGTCCTCGCGCCCGGTGAAGAGCGGGTCCGCCGGCTCGATCGGGCGCGAGCGCTCGATGGGGCCGTGCATGCCTACCGCGACGGTCGCAATACGGAGCGGGTCTACGACGCCATCCGCGCCCGCCTGGACGGAGTCCATCGATGATCGCCGCAGCATTCGCCCCAGGACCCGTGCTCGAGCTGCGGGCCGCCGGACCCCGCCCGGCGGCGGTCGAGCTCCGGGGGCCGCGTGTGCGGGTGACTGCGCGTGCACTCACCGGTCGCGGAACCACGTGGCGCGCCGTGCTGCCCCTCGAGGCGGCACGATGGGCGGGACCGTCACTGCCGCTTCCCACCGGCACCTACGAAATCGTCGTCACGGACGAGCACGGGGCGCGCACGACGGTCGACGCCGAGCTGCCCCTGGCTCAGTTGGGAACGCTCCGCGCACAGGTGTCCGGCGGGACGATCGTGATCGGGCCCCCGATCGATCCGGCCTACGACTCGGGCGAAGGACAGGACGCCCTGGAGCGGCGGTACGCCACGCGGCCGCAGGGACTCGAAGACGCGGTGTTCTTCGAGAGCTTCTACGGGCGCAACGCCAGCTGCAATCCCCTCGCCATCGACAGGGAACTCGCGCGCGTCGCCCCCGGAGTCATCCGGTACTGGAGCGTCGTCGACCTCTCCGTCGCCGTACCGGAGGGCGCCGTGCCCGTCGTGGAGGGCAGTCCGGAGTGGTGGCGCGCTCGCGGGTCGGCGCGACTGCTCGTCGTGAACGACTGGCTGCGGCGGCGGTTCGCGCGTCGCCCGGGGCAGGTGGTCCTGCAGACGTGGCATGGGACGCCGCTCAAGCGGCTCGCCCTCCACCGGAGCGGATTCGATCCCCGGCGGGCGCTGGCCGTGCTGCGGGAGTCGCGACGGTGGAACGTCCTCCTGGCTCAGAACCCGTACGGCGCCGGGATCCTCCGGAGCGCCTACGGATTCCGTCGCCGCCCCGTGTGGGTCGAGGGGTATCCGCGCAACGACGTCCTCGTGCGCGGCGACGCAGCGGGCGTGCGTCGCGAGCTCGGCATCGCCGAGGCAGCTCGGGTCCTGCTGTACGCCCCGACGTGGCGCGACGATCGCGAGCAGATCGTCGACTTCCTCGACCTCGACCGGCTGGCTGCCACTGCCGGTGCCGTGGTCCTGGTGCGCGGCCATTCGCGGACCCTGCTGCCGGGGTCCGACCTCGGGTCGAGCGGCGGGGCGGCATCCCCGACGTCGGGCGCCCGGGTCATCGACGTCACCTCGTATCCGGATGTGTCCCGGCTCCTCCTCGCGGCCGACGCGCTCATCACCGACTACTCCTCGGTCATGTTCGACTTCACCGTCACCGGCAAGCCGCTGTACTTCTTCGCGCCCGACCTCGACCACTATCGCGGCGAGCTCCGCGGCTTCTACTTCGATCTCGCCTCCGAGGCGCCCGGCCCCGTGACGGCGACCCAGGACGAGCTCGAAGCCGCGCTGGCCGATCCGGGACAGACGGCGGACCACGCCGAGCGCTACGCCGCCTGGCGCGCGCGCTTCAACGCGCGCGATGACGGGCGCGCCGCGGAGCGGGTCGTGGCCCGCATCCTCGATCAGGGGTTCATCGGTCGCTGACGGCGGTACTGTTCCCCGCCCCGACGGTGGTGCACAATGTGCACCAGGTGTCTGTGGGGGACGCCGGTCTGGGGGATGATGATGTCCACTGCTGCTCGGCGCGGGCTCCGACCCGCCGCCGCCGTCGCGACCGCCTCGCTGGTCGGCGCGCTGCTCAGCCTGGGAAGCCCGGGCGCCGCCCTCGCCGCCGATGTCGTGGTCTTCGCCGACCCCGCCCTGCACGCGGCGGTGAACGCGCAGCTGTCGTGGGAGCGGGAGCCGTACGAGCCGGTGACGTTCGCCGAGGCGGCCACGGTCACCGAGCTCTACGCCGACGACGACGGCATCGACTCGCTCGTCGGGGCCGAGCGACTGACGAACCTCGTCACCCTCTCGGTCAGCGCCAACCGGATCGCCGATCTCTCACCGCTGACGGGGCTCACGAAGCTCCGCGACCTGTGGGCGGGCTACAACCGGATCGTGAACGCCTCGCCTCTGGAGTCGCTGCCGGCGCTCGAGAACGCGTCCCTCTGGGCTCAGGAGGTGACCCTGCCGACCCTCGCCACCACTGCACGGCAGGCGAACCCTCTCCGCTCGTTGGCCGGCGGGGTCATCGTGCCCGACTCCGCCACGGCGCTCGTCTCAGCCAGTGGCGGGAGCTGGCGCCTGACGACGGCGGGAACGCACACCCTCACCTGGTGGGCCTCCGCGTCGCTGCGCAACGGCGGGTTCTTCTCCTTCGACGGGACCATCACCCAGGCAGCGAGCGGACCGAGTCAGCTCTCGCGCACGCCGACACCCACGACGGGCGGCACCGCGCGCGTCGGTTCGACCCTTTCCGCTGTGCCCGGGACGTGGGACACGGATGTCGCGTTCACCTATCAGTGGCTGGCCGACGGTGCGCCGATCGCCGGGGCGACCGGGAAGAAGCTCACGCTTGCGTCGGCCCAGCACCGCCGCACGATCTCCGTGGCCGTCACCGGCAGCAAGCCCGGGTTCTCGCCGGTGACGAAGACCTCGGCGGCCACGGCGCGGGTCATCGTCGCCCCCGTGCCGGTGGTGAAGGGGACCCCCAAGCTCGGCGCGAAGCTGACGGCATCCACCGGCACGTGGACCGCCGGGACGGCGCTGACGCTGCAGTGGTACGCCGACAGGGTCGCCATCCCCGGTGCGCGCGGAACCTCGTTCACGGTCACGAGCACCCAGTCGGGGAAGAAGATCTTCGTTCGGGTGGCGGGGGTGAAGAGCGGGTACGCGAAGGTCGCGATGTCGTCGGCGGCGACGTCGGGGGTGACGCTGCTGTCGACGTCGAGCCGGTCGTCGGTGGCCGCCGCGTACAAGCGCATCCTCGCGCCCGCGCTCCGGGTCACCACGGGCTGGACCGGGAGCACGAGCGGATGCCGGCTCGGCACCGAGTCCGCGGCGTCGCGGCTCGCGACCCTGAACGCGGTCAACGTGATCCGCGCGATGAACCAGCTCGACGGCGTGCGCTTCGCCTCCGCGTGGAACACCCCGGCGCTGCGGAACTCGCTGATGATGCAGGCGCGCAACCAGATCACGCACTACCCGAGCCGCAGCGGCGCCTGCTGGTCGTCATCGGGGGCGTCCGCGGCGGCGCGTTCCAACCTCTACCTGGGCAGCGGCTTCTCGGGGAGCCTCAACTACGCCACGGGAGCGCGGGCGATCGTCGGGTACATGGACGACCCGGGCCCGTCGAACATCGTGGCCGGTCACCGTCGCTGGATCATGGAGCCGAGCATCACCGCGATGGGCACCGGATCGACCACTCAGGCCAACACGCTCACCGTCATGGGCAGCAACGGGCCCGTCATCTCGAAGTACAACGCCGCGCCCTCGTGGATGGAGTGGCCGTCGGCCGGCTGGTTCCCGAAGCAGCTCGACCCCGAGGGACTGTGGTCGCTGTCCTCGTCCGACCCGGGCGCCGACTTCCGCGCCGCGAAGGTGACGGTGCGCAACGGCAGCGGGACGAAGCTCTCGGTGACGAAGTATCCGGTCGCCGACGGGTACGGGCCGAACACGATGACCTGGAAGGTGAAGGGCGTGACCCTGCCGAAGGGCACCTCCGCGCGGAGGTACGTCGTCACCGTCACCGGCATCCGGGGCGCGGCGGCCACGAGCTACAGCTACACCGTCAAGATGTTCGACCCGTTCGGATGACGGGGGTCAGGGCAGCGGCGTGTTGCGGTCGAGGCGTGAGGTGTCGACCGTCTCCCGCGCGCCGCGCGCGAGGCCGAGGAGGAAGCCCGCACCCCACGCGAGGTGCATGGACGGGATGACGATGGTGCTCCACAGGCGCTCGCGCCAGCCCCGGCGGGGGCGAGCGCCGGTCGTCGGCGCGAGGGCGACTCCGGCCAGCAGGAGGACGTATGCCGCCAGTGGCACGTAGACGACCGAGGC
>Ga0160435_1000306_pt1 | contig 20570 bp, 22 predicted proteins | sample HID1973K_E0MG_FD_108213 | JGI IMG/M metagenome (GOLD analysis project Ga0160435, IMG submission 108213) | Enriched mosquito-associated microbial communities from UW Madison campus, WI, USA - HID1973K_E0 MG | ecosystem: Host-associated > Arthropoda: Insects > Digestive system > Unclassified ...
GACGACGGAGCGGCGGTCGTCGCGCACGTCGCAAGCCGGTAGGTGAGGTGGGCCCCGTGGGGATCGAACCCACAACCCGCGGATTAAAAGTCCGCTGCTCTGCCAATTGAGCTAGAGGCCCGGGACAAGCAGACATTCACTGAGAAATTCCGAGGGAGAACGCTAGGGAAAACCCCAGGTGAGCCGCCTGTCGCCGGGGACTAGGCTACGGCCTCCTGGGACGGCCGAGCGTGGCCGTTCGGCAGCACCGGCGTCGCTCGCCTGCGAGTCTCAGGGACGTCGCTCGGCCGAAGCCGCTTCGAGAGCCGCGGCGACGGCCTCAAACTCCGCCAGTGCCGCGGTGAGGTCTTCGACGATCTCGCGGGCGATGACGTCAGGGGCGGGCAGATTGTCGAGGTCCTCGAGGGACTCGTCGCGCAGCCACGTGATATCGAGGTTCGCCTTGTCCCGGGCGACGAGCTCGTCGTAGCCGAAGGAGTGGAACCGGTCCGACTCGACGCGGTCGGAGCGAGGCTCGCCGGGGGCGTAGCTGGCGACGAAGTCGTCGAGGTGGTTCCGGGTCAGCGGATTCTGCTTGAGCGTGAAGTGCTGGTTGGTGCGCAGGTCGTAGACCCAAAGCCGCTCGGTCCAAGGCCGTTCGGCAGCGGGCTTCTTGTCGAAGAACAGCACGTTCGCTTTGACGCCCTGGGCGTAGAAAATTCCCGTGGGCAGTCGCAGCATCGTGTGCAGGTCGAAGTCGCGAAGGAGCCGGCGGCGCAGCGTCTCGCCAGCTCCGCCCTCGAAGAGCACGTTGTCCGGGAGCACTACGGCGGCCCGGCCGTTGATGTCCAGGATCGTCGCGATGTGCTGCAGGAAGTTGAGCTGCTTGTTGCTCGTCGTGACTACGAAGTCCTGGCGCTCGATCTCCAGGTCTTCGCGGGCTTCGCGGCCGTCGGCGCCGACCATCGTCAGCGACGACTTGCGACCGAACGGCGGGTTCGACAGCACAACTGACCAGCGCCGGCCGGGGTCAGCGATCAGAGCGTCCTTGACCTCGATCAGCGATTCACCGGTCGCGTCACCTATTCCGTGCAGCAGGAGATTCATTGCCGCCAGCCGCGCAGTCCCGTCTACTAGCTCGACGCCGTGCGCGAACTCGTCCCGCAGATGGAGGCGCTCGGGCGGGGTCATGTTCGCCGAGTCTCGGGAGGCGAACTCGTGGGCGCCCAACAAGAACCCCGCCGTTCCACAGGCTGGATCGACGACCGAGTCGTGCACCGTGGGCTGCACGCAGTCGACCATCGCCGAGATAACCGGCCGCGGCGTGAAGTACTGCCCGGCTCCGGACTTGATGTCCTCAGCGCCCTTGGCCAGCAGCGACTCGTACGCGTCGCCCTTGATGTCGGTGCCCGTCTGCGACCACTGCTCGGCGTCGATCAGATCGTGGATCAGCCGCTTGAGCTTCGCCGGATCCTGGATCCGGTTCTGCGCCTTTTGGAAGATCGTACCGAGCGTGCCGGGCTCCTTGGCCAAGCCGATGAGGATGCGCGTGTACTCGAGCTCGAGCTGGATCCCGTCCGCATCGAGGAGTCGCTGCCAGGAGAACTCATCGGGGATGATCTGCTCGGCCTTGATGGGCCGGATGGCGCGTTCGTGGGCCATCTTGAGGAACAGCAGGTAGGTCAGCTGCTCGGTGTACTCGATCGTGCCGACGCCGTCGTCACGCAGGACGTTGCAGTAAGACCAGAGTTTGTCGACGAGGCGACGGGGATCGGACACGAGCGCGAGTCTAGGCCGCGTCACAGAGACTCGAAGAAGTCCTCGTCGAGTCGCTTGAGCGTGAAAGTCTGCTCATCCTGCACTCCGACGTTGTTCAGCACCATCAGGTCAGCGAGCCGCCTGCCGTCGACCAAGATGATGCGTTCGCGCAGGTAGCGCACGTACTCGACCGCCTCACGGCTGAACGCGCTCGTCGTGATGAACACACCGCGGTCTGCCTGTTGGCCGTGCAGCGCGCCTACGAAAGCTTGAAGAGCCGGTCGCCCGACGACGTTCTCCGAGGCGTACCGCTTCGCCTGCATGTAGACCCGGTCTAGGCCCAGCGGGTCCTGCCTGATGATGCCGTCGATTCCGCCGTCGCCAGTGCGGCCGGTCTGCTCGACCGCACCAGAACGACCGCCATAGCCGAGACCGGTCAGCACGTGCAGGACCAGCCGCTCGAAGGCCACAGGGTCAATGCTCAGAAGCCGGTCCAGGAGCTGTCCGGAGATGAGCGCCGCGTTCTCCGCCGTAGCGCGCTCGAGTAGTTCCTGCGGGTCGGTCGTGTCGGGAGCCGACCGTTCAAGCACCGGGACTGGAGACAACGACTCGGGTGCTGATGCTGGTGGGCCCACGAACGTCCGGTCCTGCGCCTCGTCTCGAGACCGACCCATAAAGTCCTGGAAGGCGTCGAACTTCTCGAGAACCCGGCGGTCGACACGATCGGGATTGGCCGCAAGGACGGCCCGGCCGGCATCTGTGATCCGTGCAGTGGCACGAGCGGGGCGCTCGATCATCCCAGCCTGCGCGAGATAGGTGTTCGCCCAACCGATGCGGTTGTTGACCAGCCGCGACTTCCCGCTAGGGAGGAGCAGCGCCTTGTCCGCCTCAGTGAGGTCGAAGTACTCGCCGAGCGCCGATGTGATGTCGCGAACCGCCCAGGTGCGCCCGTCCGCCAGCAACGCGAGCATCGGGCGCATGAATGATTCGTAGTCGGGCACTGTCATCCCACAGACTCCTCAGCGATCTCGAGGTCCGACGAGCGGCCGGTGAGGCGGCCGGAGAACGCTGCGGCGAGCAGCGCTCGGCGAAGTGCACCTGTGTGAGAAATGGCCGAGTCGACCTGCCGTCCAATGTCTCGTCGGGCGTCCTCATTCACGCGCGCAGCCGCGATGTCGGCGATCTGCCGATCTTGCCCGACCAGCGGAATGTCGACGCTGAGAAGTGCGGACTGGGCGATGTTGCGCATCGAGTCCTTCGTACCAGTGGCGCGCCTCGAGATCTGGCTGCGCACGCGCGGAGCCGACAACGCGAGGTGCAGCCATTCGGGGCGAACTCCGTCCACAGGGACCAGTCGCAAGCTCTTGTCGCTGAGGAGTAGGCGCGGGCGGGTTGCCCCGACGAGAACGGCGGCGCCGACGTAGGCGGTGGTGTTGGCGCGGCTGACGAGCAGGTCCCCGGTGTGGATCTCGTAGCGGGCATCCGCAAGTGCTGCGTCGATCGCTTTGTTCTCCCCGGCGCGGAAGTCGCCCCAGGTCATCGCCGAAACCTTGATGATGCCCCACTGGTCTTCACGCGCGGGTGCGGCCGAACCACCGAACGACCTGCCTGCTTCGACCCTCTCGACGACGGTCCGCAGTGGCCCGGTCGGGGCTTCAACGAACAGCGCGTCGAGAAACGCTGCCCGCAACGAAGCTGTCCGAGCGGCCGCTACCCGCAGGCCAGATTCGGCGGCGTCGAGGCGGGAGAGGTGGTCTTCGAGGATGTCGACGATCCGCCGCTGCTCATCGAGCGGCGGTACCGGAACCATGAGTCGGCGCAATTGCTGCTGAGGCAGGTGCTTGATCGTGGACCCCGTCGCGAGCGCGTCAAAGCTGCCAGTCTGGGCGGCGAAGGAGAAGTAATGAAGGAGGAACCGACTCTCGACGTCCCGGAACGGACGTACGCGATGGAGTGCCTTCTGGTAGGCGATGTACTCGGTTCGCCCTGGCCAGATCGCCGCGCGTCCGATCTCGCCGCCCTCACAGACGAGGAGGTCCCCCGCGCGGACACCGAAACGCTCGCGCTCGTCGTCAGCCAACTCCATAGTCCGCAGGTCATCGACGTTGATCCGGCCCCATTGGACGTTGACATTCCGCAGATACGGGACGTGAGCCAGCCCTTGGGGACGACCCTTGTCGAGCATCTTGCCGAGCAGAGTCTCCGCGACCTCGCCGAGCGGTCGTCGAGTCCAGCCTTCTGGTAGTGCGGTCACGCGGTCAGTTCCTCGTTCAGTTCGGTGATGAGGCGGCTGGCGTCGCCGCCGAGGTCGCGGATGATGCCGTCGATGCCGCCGCGCTCGGTGAAGGGTGCGGCGTCGAGGTCGCCGTCGGTGAGGCCGGCGGACGAGGCGATGACGTCGGCCATGCGGTCCAGCCACCAGCGCTGGGCGTCGGTGTAGGTCGCGCCCGCCTGCGCCTGCTGGAGCAGCCAGCCGTCGTACCGGGTGCGGACCACGTCGGCGTAGGGGATCAGCTCGGCGTCGGTGCCCAGGGTGAACCGGAGCAGCGACACCAGGTCAGCCAGTCGCGTGCGGTCGGTGTGGCGGACGCGGCCGGCCTCGACGGCTTCGTACGCGGCCCAGATGACATCGGTAGTCCAGTTGTGCGGCGGCCGGGCGATGCGGTCGCCGAGCTCCTTGATGGCCTCGAACGGGACGCGTCGGGACTTGGCCTCATCGAGGATCTGGATCGCTGTGATCTCGTCGCGATGCTCGATGAGGTACGCCGCCCAGGACTCGACGATCGAGCGGGCGCGGCCAGGGTCGATGACGCCGTGAGCGTCGAGCAGCACGTCGACGGTGACCTCGTCGATGACGCGGTCGTGGGTCTGGCGCAGCTCGATGATGCGGGCGCGTAGCTCGGGGTTCGCGGCCAGCGGCGCGACGGCCGCCTCGACGAGGTCAGCGATGACGTCGGCCGGTTCCCGACCTGGGTGCGCTTCGATCGCGGCGGCCTGGCGGTCGGCGTCGACGGCGTCGACCAGGTCACGTACGACGTCGCGAAGGGACTGGCCGGCGACGTGGTCGAGCTCAGCGCGCTCGTCGGGCGTGAGCTGCAGCTCCAGGGCCGCCAGGCGCGAGCCGAGGGTGGCCGCCTCGGACTCGTTGATCGTGAGGTTGGCGGCCTTGTCGAGCAGCTGCTTGAGGCTGACGCCCTTCTCGCGGTTGAGGGGCGGCTCGACGAAGTCGTGCTCGGTGACCCCTACGGCGTCCACGATGACGAACCTCGTCTTGGTGGTCGCGTCCGGGGTTACTGCTTGGAAGTCGGCCGAGGCGATGGTGCGGGCGCCGCGGCCCTTCATCTGCTCGAAGTACTGAGCGGAACGCACGTCGCGGAGGAAGAACAGACACTCCAGGGGTTTGACGTCGGTGCCGGTGGCGATCATGTCAACGGTCACTGCAATGCGCAGCGATGCCGAGGTGCGGAATGCCTGCAGGTGTCCCTTGGGGTCCTTGGCGGCGTAGGTGATCTTGGCGGCGAAGTCGTTGCCCTTGCCGAACACCTCGCGCACGGTGGTGACGACTTGCTCGGCGTGGGCGTCGTCCTTGCAGAAGATCAGGGTTTTGGGCACGGTGCTGCGGCCGGGGAAGATCTCGGGCATGCGGTCGCGGTAGGTCTCCAGGACGAGTCGGATCTGCGACATCGAGGTGACGGCGCGATCGAGCTGGGCGGCTGTGTACTCGAGGTCCTCGTCGAGCGCCTCGAGCCGTTGCACGCGGGTGCGGCGGTCGACCTTCGGCACGACGGTTCCGGCCTCGATGGTCGACCCGTCGGCGCTGACCTGGGTGGAGATCCGGTAGATGTCGAAGTCGACGTTCACGCCGTCGGCGACGGACTGCGGGTAGGTGTACTCGCTGACCAGGTTCTGGTAGAAGAAGCCGAACGTCTGCTTGCCGGGGGTGGCGGTCAGGCCGACGATGTGCGCGTCGAAGTACTCCAGCACGCCGCGCCACACCCCGTAGATGGAGCGATGGGCTTCGTCGACGATGATCAGGTCGAACGTCTCCGGCGGCAGGTCAGGGCTGTACTGGACGCTGACGGGTGCGTCAGGGACGTAGTCGTCGATCCCCTGGTCGTCGGTGTCGGGCACGTCCTTGCCGGACAGCACGCGGTGGACCCGCTGAATGGTGGAGATCACCACGGACGACGAGGCGAGCATCCCGGCCGACGACAGCTTGTCGACCGTGTACAGCTCGGTAAACCGGCGTCCGTCGTCGGGGGTGCGGTAGTTCTGGAACTCGGCCAGGGTCTGATCGGCCAGGTTGTTGCGGTCCACCAGGAACAGCACCCGGCCGAAGCCGCCGTGCTTGAGCAGTCGGTAGGACTGGGTGACCGCGGTGTACGTCTTGCCGGCACCGGTGGCCATCTGGATCAGCGAACGGGCGAACTGCTGCTCGACCAGGGAGCGTTCCACACCCCGGATGGCGTCGATCTGCGCCGGGCGCAGCGGTGCCACGTCCAGGGCTGGCAGGTGACGGACCTTGGCGCGCCAGGTCGCGGCATCGGGTGCCGCCTCGGCATCGCGGACCTGCCGCGCCAGCGTGCTCGGCCTCGGGAAGGCGAAGAGGCGCCGGGCGCGCGGCTCGGGGTCGTACCCGTTCGTGAAGTGCGTCTCCGACCCGGACGCCTCGAACACGAACGGCAGGCGTCCATCGACAACGACCGCCCTCGCCCCGTGCCGCTCTGGGAGTCCGGTTGCGTACATCGCCGACTGCCACTCCACTCCGGACAGCGGGGTGCCCTGCGGTTTGGCTTCGATGACGCCGACGACCTTCTTGTCGACGTACAGCACGTAGTCGGCGCGCCCGTGTCCGGGTGCCATGACCATCTCGCGGACCGCGACGCCCGGGACGAAGAGGTTCAGGGCGCCCTTGTCCTGCACGGACCAACCCGCGGCGGTCAGTTGGGCGTCGATCAGGACCCGGGCACGCTGCTCGGCGGCAAGGCGCGAGGCGTCGTCGTCGGGCATGCGCCCAGCGTAGGGGCGTCGTGTGACGCTCGGGCTCGCGTCGGCCAGGTGTCGGGCACAGGTGCCTAATCACCTCCTTCGCTGCGCCCCGGGTTGTCGTGGCTGGTGTCAGCCCGTGGTTTTACTGTGGAGTTTTCAAGGTGCTGTGCTCGTCACGGTCCGTCGCGGTGCGCGCCTGTCAGTCGTCGCACGCTGCTCGGAGCACCGACGTCAAAGGCTTGCGACGCTGCCCTTGGGTGCGGGGGGCCGTCCGGTCGTCAGGGTGCGCTTGCGTCCGAGGGCACCGAGCATGGCGTCTTCGGTCATGCCGGACACTTCCTGGGCCGCGTTCTTGCCCTCGGTGTCCCAGGTGTATGCGATGCGCCAGTTGCTGATGGCCGACGGGGGCAGGTCTTGTGGTCGATTCCAAGGTCACCGTAGATCCGGTTCATGGTGTTGATCGCGGACACCAGCGCGGCTCCCGGTGTTGGCTCAGCCTTGCGGGCGTTGTGCAGGAGCGAGGTCTTCCCCTGGTGCTTCACGTGTGCGATGCGGGCCGCCAGTGCGACGACGTTCACCTCGTCCAAAGCGATGAACCTCGGCTCGATGCGAGGGCGACCGGACGCGAGAACGAGTCCCGGGTTGTCCGCGCCGTCAAAGTCGTCGAGCTGCACGCGCTTGGTCTCATCCAGGCGCAATCCGGCGTCACACAGGGAGTACGTCGCGGCGGCGACCGTGCCCTGGACCGTGCGCGCCCGCAGCAGTGCCCAGGTCCGGGCCAAGGTGATCTCGTCGTCGGCTGCGGGTCGGTCCATCTCGCTGGTGCGCTGGTCCTTGACCCGGGGGACGAGGTCGGTCGGGGTCGCGGCCTTGTACGGCGTCTCGAGGTATGCGGCCAGCACCACGGTCAGAAGTGTGTTGCGGTACAGGTGTTGCGCTTCTCGGTCGACCGAGGGCCCCTGCGTGGGCCCGTTTCGGGCGATCGCGCGCTGGATGATCTTCGCCTGATCCTTCAGGAGCTGACTCACGGTGTTCGCGCCCAGCGACGCGGCCTCACCGTGCAGGGCGTCCCAGAGGGACCAGAACGCGTCGTGGTGGCGGGCGGGCAGGACATCGCGGCGTGTCAGGGCCCGGCGAGCGGCCTGGTCGACGGTGGACAGGGCTTCGGCGGGCAACGTCTGACACTTGCGTGTGGTGGTCATGGTGGCTGTCTCCTGGGGCGGTGTGGAACTGACCCCAGGACTGGTGCGGGCCGGCGCGGCTCGCGCAATGTCGACACATGCGGGGCCCAGAAGGACCTGCGTGGTGACGCACGCGAGCCCCGGTCGTTGTCGACCGGGGCTCGGTGGGATTCGGCAAACCCGCCTACTGGGCGGCGTTGTCCCAGGTGAACGCATTCATCGCCGCGCTTGCGAGAAGGAAGTCCAGTTCCTGGCCGGCCTGCGTCATGGACGTCGCGCGGCCCATGCGCGGCAGGAGGAGCTCAAACCAGTTGTTGAACGACTCCGAGTAGTTGCGCAGCCGCTCGGCCACCCGAAAGCGCTCGGTGCGCACTCGGGGGACCGTCTGAAGGGCACGGCCCAGGGCGTCGAACGGGGTTCCTTTCGGGCGCGGGTCGGTGCGCGTGTAGCGCGTCGGGCTGGGCTGCCACGACTGGGACCAGATGAAGTGGGCATCCCGGCAGGGGACCAGGTATTCACGGGTCAATCCGAACCCGTCGTCGGTGGTCTCTCGCCGGGCGGCAGCGCACGGCAGGTGCGCGGTCTTGACCAGGGTGTCGGTCGCGTCGTCGACGTCGATCGTGAACAACGCCCCGTCGTCGAGCGCCAGGTCGTGCTGGCACGGTTCGCCGTCGAGCCCGGCGTGGGTCGCAATGAGCAGCTCGTACTCGCTCTCGACCAGGTCGAACTTCGACTCGTCCTTGTTCGACGGGTAGAGGCTCGTACCGACAGGCAGGGGGGAGCCGCTGTAGTAGAGGCGACTGAGGACATCGTGACGCAGCCCCCTGCGCACGTGACGGGCGAGTGTGGCCCTCGACGAGGGCGTGACGGCGGGGTGGTGCGTGGCCAAGAAGTCCGCACTGCGGGCGTCCACGCAAGCATCGATCCGCCCGGGGGCGACGTGGTACGCCAGGTCTTCGTCGTCGTGGAACGCGCTGCGGTTGCCGGGCGACCTGCCGGCGGCTCGCTTGCGGGACTTCTGCACGAGGTCGACGCCCAGGCTGCCCATGAGGTGGTCGACGATCCAGCCGGACAGCGCCCCGTCGTAGACCAGCGTGTGGATCGCGTCGCCGGCGTGTCGGTGGACGCGGTGCATGATCTCCAGGGTGGCCCACTGCTCGGCCTGCAGCGTGGATTCGATGCCGAGGGTGATCAGGCCGGCGTTGGTCTCAGTGTGAAGCGCGACGAAGTTGATGCCCTGCAGTCCGGGGTGGTCGGCGTCAAGCACCCGCACCTCGCGCTGAACCCGAGGAGTGCCGACGCGCGCACGCGACCCCAGGTACTCGAGTTCGCCGGTGACGGGGTTGACCATCTCGATGACGTCGCTCATCGGTTTGAGGATCACCCCGTCACCGAACACAGTGTGGCGCGCGTCGACGCCGGTCAGGTCGGCGTCTTCGGGCAGCAGGTGACCCAGCATCTGGGCCTGGCGCACGGACATCGCCGTGAAGGTTTCCTTGAACGCGGCCAGCAGTCCCACGCGGGTCTCGAGAGTCTTGCGAAACTCGCTGACCTGGGCGCGGGACGGCGGGTGCGTGGGCAACGGCGCGGCGCCCTCGAAGCTCTCCCAACCCTCTTCGATCCGAGCCCAGACCGGCGGGTCGCGCAGCACGCCGAGCGCCTCGGGCAGCGAACCCAGCGCTCGCGCCAGGACGGCGGTCGCGATCAGGACACCGGGCGGGAAACCGGGCTTGCGGCCGCGGGCGTCCATCTCGCTGTTGCGAAACTCGGTGTAGCAGGCCGCCAGCGTCACGATTCCTGGGTAGCTGAAGATGGCGATCGCCTTCTCGCTCGGCGAGCGCTTCGTGGACCCGGTCTGCATGAGCCGCAGCTTGTCGTCGGCCGACCGTGTGATCGCCCTGCGGGACTTGGCGTGCTGCTCGGTCTGGGAGAGACGCCCAGCTTGCGGCCGCGTGCCGCCTGCCGCGGAGGCGGTGGGGCGGGGGGCGGTGGTCGTTGTCATGGTCGTGCCTTCGTCTTGGGAGGAGCAACGGGCGATTCCCGTCTGACTTCACCCTCCGGGGAGCGGCCTCTCGTCCGCCTCGCCCCGATGCCCCAAAGTCGTTGGTGTCGCTTGACCCAGACGCCTCCGTCCAATGACCCAAACGTCTGGGTCGAACGACCCAACTTCAGCCTCGCGGGTTGGGTCATTCGGCCGAGACATACCTGCGCAGACCGGGGTGTTTCGGCGGCAGTGCATGCCGATCGGTCAGCGGACGTGAACTGGGTTGTCGCCGTCGAGCTCGGTGGGCCACCGTCGGTTTGTTCAGGCTGCGGCGCGCAGCGACTGGCCCGAGGTGAGCGCAGCCCGGGCCGCGCGGTACTCGTTCGCGGCGTTGTGCATGATGGCGAAGCACAACACGTCCAGAAGTTGCCTGCTCGCTCCGAGGCTCATGGCCCGGTCCACGAGCAACGTCCTCTTCAACTGGGCGTTGAAGCTCTCGCTGTCGTTGCGAAGCCCGTACAGGGTCGTGAAGTCGTCCTCTCCTTCGGCGATGACGCGGACGGCGTCTGCCCGCCTGTGATCCGGTTCGCCGGCCAGGCCGTGCGGGGTGACCCAAGCCAGGAATTGCTCGTGCGCGCATGGCACCGTGTAGGCGACGTTGAAGTGCCACCGTCCCGATGCCCGCCGTGGCCTTTTGACCTGTGCGCGGTGCAGGCGCGAGAGCACGACCGGTGCGCCGGCGTCGTCGAGGCCGATCTCGCTGATTGCTCCGTCCACGGCAGCCAGGGCGTGTGAGCACAGCCCCGCGGGAGTGTCGTGCTGCCAAGTGCCGAGGGTGAACCAGCGTGGATTGGCGGTCTTGCCGCGGCGTGAGGCGGTCTTGGCTGAGGCGTGGACCTTGTTGATCGCTACCACGCCACAGCCCGTCATCAGTTCGTCGATGTGCGCACCGCGCATCGCGCCGTCGTAGACGACCGCTTGGATCCCCGCGCCGGCGACCTCGTGCAGGCGTTGGAAGGCGCTCACGGCGGTGTCCGCTTCGTGCCCTGGACGCGCAACTCGTGCCACCGTCAGTACGACGCGTTGGTGGGATGCTGGTCCGCGCACAGACCACGCGACGTAGTTCTGCCCGTGCACCGGCCCGGCGTGTCCGTGGTAGTCCGCGGCGTCGGGGTCGAACCGGCGCCCCGGGGCGTCGATCGGCTCGCCTGCGTCGTCCAGGTACGTCACGACGACCTCGCCGGTGCGTGGATCGGTCGTGCGGCGAGCCTTCGGAGGCCGGTACATCGGCCGGATGACGGTCCCGTCCCCGTAGACCGTCCGCGACGGGTGCGGGTGACACAGCGAGCCTGGGCCTGAGGGTTCCAGCAATCCGAAGGACCTCGCCTGTGCGACGGCCAGTTCTGTGAACACCTCGATCATCTCGTCCTGGATGTCCGGATCGGTCAGGTATCGGTTGCGTGCGTAGCGAAACGCCGCCCAGTCCGGTGGACGGTGGCCCGGCGGAGGCACGTCGAGCTGGAACTGCTCGATCGCGTCCTGCGCGGTCTCGCGGATGACCTTCCAGATGGCTGGGTCGGTGAGCTCGTGACCCACACGGGCCCCGGACCGGTACACCCGGGCCAGGACGCCGTAGCCCAGGAGCAGGTAAGGCGGGAATAGCCGAGGACGGCCGACCCGGTCTTTCTCGGGGATGACGGCAGAGATCTCGTACAGGGCGCGGTGCGAGAACACGGCGCGAACCTGCTCGGACGTCGTCAGAACACCATTGCGGTTGCGACGGGCGCTGGGCAATGCGATCAGGTTGGTCATCAGGCCACCTCCGTCGTCGTCGAGCCGACGGCCGTGGCGTCGTCCCAGTCCAGTGCGATGTCCTCGGCCGCGGCGTCCAGCGATCGGTGCCCCATCAGCCGTGCGACACCCTCGATCGACGTGCCACCGTCGAACGAGGCCCGCCCGGCCCAATGCCGCAGTGACGAGGGGCGCACATCCAGCTCACCGGACAGCCCGGCTGCACCCAAGACGTCCCGTAGTGCGTTGCAGACCGACGCCTGCGCCTTCGCCCCGCCCGGCGGCGTGAGACCCCCGTAGGCCAGGAGAGTCTCCGGGTGCAGTCGGTCCTGTCGGCGCAGGTCGATGAGCCTCTGGGCGATCATCAACGAGCCCCACTCGGTGAGTGGTGCTGTCCGGGCACGCAGCCGCCGAGTCCCCGGTAGACGCACTTCGCCCGGGAACGTCAACCCGTCCCTTCGGTCGAGGTCCCGCACTCGTACCGCGGTGATCTCGGATGACACCGCTGTGGCCTCCCCGAGCGACCAGGCCACCGCACGCATCAGTTGGCGCCGTCCTGGTGTCGCCTGAGCGGACGCCCTGCACAACGTCACCTCCTCCGCGGTCAGCGGCCGAGCGACCCGGCACCCTCGCGGTGCGAGCACGAGGTCCAGCGTTGGGTCGCCGACAGGTACGTCGAGGGAACGCAGAGTGCGATAGAGCACTCGAAGGGAGGTGCGGCGGGCGTGCTGGGTGTGGACCTCGGGCGGTTGTCCTCCGGTCAGCGGCGCCAGCACGAAGTCGGCAGCGTGCGCGGGCGTGACCGCTGTGAAAGAGCGGACACCGGTCCTCGCCAGCCGGGTGGTGAAGCGCTGGACGGTCTCGGTCATTCGGACCAGGGTCTGCGGCGAGTGAGTCGAGCTCAGCTCCCAGCGCAGCAACACCCAGTCGAGCTCTTCGGTCAAGCGACCGCTGTAGTCCGCGGCGCGGGCAGCCTGAGACAGCGGGGTAAGTCGTCGTGCCATGGGGAGTCACCTCCGGCGCCGAGGCACCCACGGCCCCGCAACGCATCGGCACCGTGACGGCCGCCGACCTTGTGGCATTGCCTCGTGGCGGGCACGGGAGAGCGACTCTTCGTCCGCCGAGGCGGGCCGTCGAGGTCGAACGACACACTTCAAGTTTCGCAGGAGCGTTCGACCGGTACCCGGGCCGGACCGTCACGAGCGGCGGCCGCGACGTCCCGACACGTGAGGCTGACGACTTGGGTTCGGCTCGTTGCGTGATCCTGCGCTCTCCGGACGTTCACGGGGGTAGCGACGTCACGCACCTTGACAACTCCACAGAGGAATGACCCGCGAAGACGCAGTGGGTGAGCGGGCCGGCTGCAAAAGGAAGGAGGTGATACGCCCGGCCGCGCCCCGTCCCAGTGCAGAGCCAAACGAACCACTTGTGCCCGTGGATGCCGCCCCAACCGTCGTGGGTGAGCGCCGAGCGCTCCGCACGACCGACCCGTACTCCGATGGGACGGCGTGTCCAACCAAGGAGGTCGCCCATGACCACCACCACGACCGGGGTACGCCCGGAGCCTGAAATCATCCTGAGCGGACTGCGCAGGCGACGGCACCTCAAGCACCTGCTCGATACCCGGGACCGCCTGGCGATCCTGGCCACGGAGCGGTTCAGTCACGGACTCGACGACGCCGCGGACACGTTCGCGCTCATGGTCGACGTCGAAGACGAGATCCGTGACCTGTTCCCCGACGTCCATGGCGCCCTGTTCCCGCGGTGGATCAGCACGCTCGCCAAGGCAAGCCATGAACCCGGCGAGTTCAACCGGCACTGTGGCATCTGCATTGCCCGCGACGGTGCACCACAGCTGCCGCGCGCGGCCTGACCCTGTGACCCGTCGCCGCCACATTCCTTGTGGCGGCGACGGGCTCGCGCATGTCAGCGGGGGTTTGAACTCGCCCACCCGAACGAGCCGAACAAGACTTGGGCAGATCCGTGCTCTCCAGGAGGACAGCCATGCCAACTGACCACGAAGACCCACTCGCCACCGTGACGGTTCAGGTCGTCGTGAACGGCCACACCGCGGAACTGCTGGCTCACACATGGGCCGGGAACCTCTACGACGAGCAGAACGACAGGTTCGAGCTCATCACCGGGTTCGACTCTGTGCTCCCGAGCGATCCTGTATTCGCGGACGGCACGATGAGCTGGAGCAACACCGCATCCGACGCACTCCTGCTGTGCGGATACGAACGAGCCAGCGGGCACACCGTCGCACTGCTGTGGGACCTTGCCGACGACCGCGGCCTCGTTGTGCTGTCGTCCCGTCAGTACCTCGGGACGTGACACCGCGCCGTAAGGGTCGAGCGGAAAGTCGAACGCTGCTCCGGGCCGATGCACACCCAGCCGCCCGCACCCTCACCAGGGCTCGGCGGCTGGCTCTGTGCGTCGCGACCTAGTGCTTGAACCCGCGCAGGTCATCGACCCAAGCGACGTCGGTGAAGAGCTTGACTTCGGCCGCGATTGTGAGGGCGACGGTGTCCCCGTTCCGGCGGTACGACAGGTGCGAGTCGTGGCGCCGCGGCCACATGACTCCGGCCCTCGTGCCATCGAGGAATTCGATCTCTAGGGCGAGCCGAGGCGATTCGGTTCGCGAAGACGATGCGGTCATGACGTTCTCCCTTGCCGGTGTGAGCGATTGCGCCGTGACCGTAGGAGGCCGACTTGGGTACTGTCGCGGGTTGGGGTTACCCAGTGGGCAGTGCATCGGGGCGGTCCACCTCGCGCATGTACCTGCGGCGACGTATTACGCGTGGAGTCGATGGAGGTCAAGGAGCGCGTCGTTGACGTAGCTGGAGTGCCAGATGAGGACGTTCGGATCGGACATCATCGGCGTGAACCCCAGGTGCGTGCTCCAGTGGGCGGCGAGGCGTTCCTGCTCGGCCGTCCACGCGGCGTCTTGCGTCGGTGTGGCCGGCCCGTCGATGCCGCCGGCGATCACGTCTGACCAGTTGATCGGTGCGGCTTTCGTGACGACAAGAGTCCCGGCCGTAGGAATCGCGCCGATCAGCTGTGCCGCAGCCCACGCCCCGAGCAGGTTCCCGCGCAGTGCCGGCGTGACCCTGATGGTCGACAAGACCAGCAATCGATCCGCGAACTCCGCGTCTGGGTATCGATTGAGCACCTCGGTGTTGAACAGGCGCTCGCCTGTGGGGTCCGCGACGACAGACACGACGTCGACGAGCTCGCGTGCGGCGTCGTCGACGGCCGCGAGCAGGTCCGCGCCGTCGGCGATCACGCCGCGTTCGGCGGCGGCTGCGTACGGGTCCTCGAACGTCACGGCGTGAGCAACCAGTTCACCGACTGACGCACACCACCGATCCTCATCGGCGGCATCGAGCCGCAGGCCGTGGTCCGCCGCAACGTGCACGACGTCGCCGTAGGCGACGTCACGACCGACGTGCGCCGTCAGGGTGTCCTCGAGGTACGCGTCTTCGGAATCCCAGGAGGCCCAAGTCCGGACACGCCACGTGTCGATCCCGAACTCGAAGTATCCATCCTGCTGGCGGTTCGTGAGGAGGTCGCAGTGCACGACCCCCGGCACCAACCGCAATGGGACCTGCCTGCAACAGTCGGGCAACACGCCCGCAGTGAGTTCCCACGAGTCGTCAGGCATGGCGTCGCTCACCAGGCTTGAAGCACGTTGTCGACGTTGGGAGCGTTGCGCGCGAGTGTGGTGCGCCAGTCCAGGATCCTGCGCTTTTGTAGGTGCCCGATGATGACGATCGGTGCAAGTCCGCGAGTCGCCGCTTGCGCCTGCACCCATTCGGCGCTGACGCGTTCGGGGATCTTGGTGAGTGGCGTCGGGAAAAGCCAGTCGTTGGCACGCGCGTCTGCGCTCTCTTCTGCCTCATCCGGGTGCAGACGGTCGCTGTCTTCGTCGAGGGCCTCGATCGCCACTTCCGTCGAGACATGTCCGAGGGCAACGTGAGCAACCTCGTGGAGCAGGGTCCAGAGCACCTTGTCTAGGCGCTTTCCGCGCCCTGAGAGCGCGATGACCGGTGAGTCTTCGAGCATGAATGAGCAGCCATCGATCTTTGCTCCGGGGAGGGCTTCGAAGTACACAAGGTTCACACCCACCCCAGCGAAGAGTTCGGGGACCTCGGCGAACGCCGAGGGACGGTCTAGCCGCTTTGGCAGTGACGCTGCGAGGGCCACCAGGGCGTCGGGAGAGAACGGTTGCGCCGGTCCTCCACGAGCTTCCCGGCGCACGCATGCCGCCCACGCCTGTTGGATCGGCGTGATGGCCTCGTCATGATTGCTGCGGCGCGCTGCGATCTCGAACTCTGGCTCTCGGTCGATGCTCGAGAGCTCCAGGAGATCGCAAACCTCGCGCTCGAGTTCGTCTAATGTCTTCCCGCGGAGCACCCCCCGCTTGCGCAGCACCGCGACAGGGACAAGTTTGTTCAGGCGCGATCGTCGCCGAACGTTCGTCAGGTCTTCCTGGGTCGCCGAGTTCTTGCTCTGCTCGGCGAGTAGGTATTGATCCTGGAACCTCAGCCAGAATTCGGCGGTTTGCCCGAGGGCAGCGCCGATCTGAGCGGCTGACTCTCGAGTGATCTCTTTCTTGCCGTTCACGATCTCGGAAACGAACTGGACGGGCCGGCCAATTACGGCTGCGAACTCGGCGTGGGTCCACCTGTGCTCATCGATCTCCATGCTCAGGAGCCGCCCTACGGGCATCGGCTCCGCAACGTGATCGTTCATCTTCCATGGTCCGTTCTGGTGCTCGCGATGTCCAACACGGCGGTGACGGGTGCGCTCCCCGTCTTGAAGGTGAGGGTGAGGTTGCGAAGTAGGCCGAGCGTCGTCACGAAGCGATCGGCCCCTTCGCCATCCGGGCTCAGTCGCAGACTCCGGAGGCTCAGTACGTCGCTGACCAATCCGGCCGAACGGACGCACTGGACGATGAGGCGAAGTCGAGAGACCTCCGCCTCGGTCCACGTGGTCGGACGCCAGGCAGGCGTCGTCGCCACGCGCTCGGCCTCGGTGTCGAGGTAGTCGATGTCCATCGTTCCTTCACCCATGGGCTGATGTCTGCACAACGTACTGGCCCGTTCGTCAGCCAAGTGCGTCGACGCGCCGAAGGAAGGCGCCAACAGGGCTTCACCCTAGGGGTGATGACTATGATACGCTTATGCATGGCGATCGACGTCGAAGGTCCGGTGCGGTGCGAAGGAGTGCGACATGAGCGTTGAGGCGGCCACGGAGGCCCAGGCCGAGGGCAAGCGGAAGGACGTGGACTACAAGATCGTGATCAACGGCTCACCGTTCGTCGTCGAGGAGCAGATCGTGAGCTACGAGCAGGTGGTGGCTCTCGGGTTCCCCAACGGGGAACCGGGCATCAGGTACTCGGTGGTCTACCGGAACGCACGGGGTGGGCACGGGGGTGCCGGGACGCTCGCGCCGGGCGCGACAGTGACCGTCAAGGTGAAGGGAACGAGCTTCGATGTCACTCCCACGACTCGTTCGTAGTAGCCCGGACCTGACCCGGCTTGTCAACGAGGGCTACGCGGTCCGCATCCGTAGCGGCCACCTCGTCATCGAGGACGTTCCCTTCGTGACTGCCGCGGGCGGGATCGTCCGCGGCAGTCTGGTCTGCCCGCTCGACATGCAGGGCGAGCGGACCGGGCGACCGTCCACTCACGTGATGTGGTTCAGCCACATCCCCCACTCCAAGGACGGTGCCGAGCTCACGGATCTCATCCATGACCGGACGCCGCAGGCGCTCGCCCCAGGCGTCGAGGTCGCCTGCAGCTCGTCGCAGAAGGCGCACGGCCGCGACTACGACAACTACTACGACAAGGTCATCGCTTACGCCGCGCTCGTCGTCGGCGAGGCTCAGGCGATCGATCCGACAGTGGTGGCGACGACCTACAAGCCTGTCGAGTCCGATGACGCCGACGGCGTGTTCAAGTACCTCGACACGAACTCCAGCCGGGCCCAGATCTCTGCCCTGAACGAGCGGCTCGCCCTGAACAAGATCGCGATCGTCGGGCTTGGCGGTACCGGAAGCTACCTCCTTGACCAGCTCGCGAAGGTCCCGATCCGGCAGGTCCACCTCTACGACGGCGACCAGCTCTCGACCCACAATGCGTTCCGGTCCCCGGGTGCCGCGAGCGTCGACGAGCTGAACGCAGCTCCGTTCAAAGTCGACTACTACGCGGCGCGCTACGGCCCCCTCCGGTGGGGAGTCCACCCGCATCCCGTCTACGTGACCGCCGAGAACGTCGACGAGCTTGCCGACGTGGACTTCGTGTTCATCGCCATGGACGCCAGCCCGGACAAGAAGATCCTCATCGACACCCTCACCGTCGCAGGAGTGCCGTTCATCGACACCGGCATCGGCGTACGACAGGATCCTGGTGGTCTCGCCGGCCTACTCCGAGTGACCACCAGCCTCCCCGGACGGCGCGACCACATCGACGACGATGAGCTGATCTCCTACGAACTGGGTGACGGCAACGAGTACGAGACGAACATCCAGGTTGCTGAGCTCAACGCCCTGGCCGCCGTCTTGGCCGTGATCCGCTTCAAGAAGCAGTACGGCTTCTACGCCGACACCGAGGCGGAGCTTCACTCCCACTACCGGATCGACGTCAACGAGATCGTCAACGAGTACTCGACGGCGCCGGACAAGGAGGAGCCTGAGGATGGCGGCAGTGACTGACGAGTTCGAACTCGAGTTCGTCGAGTACATCCCGAACGAGCTCATGCCACGAACGCTCTATATCTCGATGCACTACGCGACCTGTTCGCACCTCTGCGCCTGCGGGTGTGGCGCACGCGTCGTGACGCCCTTGAGCCCTGCGGACTGGCGGCTCACCTACAACGGTCGGGTTGACCTCGCGCCATCGATCGGAAACGGCCAGTACAACTGCGGCTCCCACTACCTGATTCGTGAAAACCGTGTCGTGTGGCTCAAGCCCATGGCACGTGACGTCTCAAGAACCGTCCACGAGCGCGATACCGCGCAACGCGTACGGATCTCGGGCCCCGGACCGCTCCCGAGTTGGCGGGCGCGGTTGTACAAGTGGTTGCGGCGGGACTCGCAACGGATCTAGCCCTCGCTACCTGCGAGGCATTGGGAGGTGCTCGACACGATCACGAATCGATCCTGGTCAAGTCGATGGCAACCTCATCCAGCAGTCGTCACCGGAGCGTCACGGCCGCGACGAACGTAGTTCTAGCCATCCGCAATGGCGGTTCTGCCGCCCCGTCTAGCCGTCGACCTCGTCCACCAAGGAGTAACTGTGGCAAAGCAGATCGTCCTCCCGTCGCGGGTGTTTGGGACCCAGACAGCAGCACTCGCCTACTTCAAGTCGATCCTCTACGCGTACGAGATCGGAGAGGTCGTCAGCGACCCCGAGCACCACCGTCTGCTGCTCGAGCTCTCCGAACGGCACAAGGATGCAGACGAGAAGCGCGGCCCCGGGATCCGCGAGTTCTTCGTCGACAGGACCGAGGCCGGCGACTACGGTTTCGTCTCCGCAGACGCCCGTGGGATCTGGATCAGGCGAGTCGACGGCACTCGCGTCGACTGGAGCTACCAGACGGCCATCAAGCAGCCGGGGCCTCGCGTGAACCTGAAGGATGCACTTCGTATTTCCGTCAACGCGCGGCGCGTGCAGATCCGCGACGAAGCATTCGCATCAGGCCCGGTGAGATGCGCACTTACCGGCGTGGTGATCCCGTCAAAGGAGATTGCGGACGTCGTCTATCGAGACCCCACGTGGAACGAGATCGTCGAGGGATTCGTGGCGTCCGTAGGCGGTTGGGCGAGCGTCGAGACGAACTCCGGATTCGGTGCGACAGCAGTCGGCGGCCGCTTGAACGACCCGAGCATGGCGTCCGCCTGGCTGGCCTACTGGGACGAGCACGCGAACCCTCTGATCGTGCTGCAGGACGAGGGCGGTCGCGGCCCCCGCGCGTAGGAGTCGCAGCACGCGAGATGTGTAGTCCGGGTCCCGACACCGATGCGGCTGCACTCCGCACTCGCGATCGCCTGGCGGTCCTGGCGACCGAGCGGTTCAGCCACGCTCTCGACGACGGGGCTGACACGTTCACGCTGATGGTCGAGGTCGAGGACGAGATCGCCGATCTCTTCCCGGACGTCCACGCCGCGCTCTTCCACCGGTGGATCAGCGCCGACACCGCAGCTGGGCACGAGCCGGTCAGCTACAACCCCAGTTGCGGGATCTGCGTCGGAACGAGCGGCGAACGCAGGCGTCCGCCGCTGCTGAAGTGAACGCCGCCGCCGTCGCCGTCAGGTTACGGCGGCGGCCGCAATCGTGTCGGCGCCCGCGGCTACCCTGCCCGAGAAGGGCGCTGTCAGTCCTCACCAGCCAATGTAGGGAGGACACCGTCGTGACCGACTCCAACGACGAGCACCTCGAGCCCCAATCCGAAGCTGAGCCGGACCCGGAGGCGGTTACCGTGCACGAGACGGGCCGGCAGCTGAACCGGCGCAATGTCGTCCATACCGCGATGCTCGCCACGGCCCTGCTGGACCTTGTGACCCTGCGCCACAAACGCGCGGTCCGGATCCGGCGCGCCGCATGAGCACACCGCCCTCATCGACGCCCGCGCCACTGGGGTGGATGCTCGCCGACGTGGCGACCCGGCCCGCGCCGCCGCAGAAGGTCACCGAGCGCGCCATGCGCGTGGCGCTCGAGGAGACTCTGATGACGTACACCCGGGTGGACCTGGAACTGGTCCTGAACCGCCCTGGGTTGCTTGGAGGCTCTTGACCTTGGAAACGAGGATGGAGCCATGCCGAAGGATCTGTCGCAGGGGAAGCCGACCACGCGTCGGTACTCGCAGGAGGAGAAGGACGCCGC
>Ga0160435_1000307_pt1 | contig 20525 bp, 18 predicted proteins | sample HID1973K_E0MG_FD_108213 | JGI IMG/M metagenome (GOLD analysis project Ga0160435, IMG submission 108213) | Enriched mosquito-associated microbial communities from UW Madison campus, WI, USA - HID1973K_E0 MG | ecosystem: Host-associated > Arthropoda: Insects > Digestive system > Unclassified ...
ATCTTGGCGCCGGGGAAGAACGACAGCGAGATGTCCTTGATGATCTGGCGCTTCGGCGGCACGACCTTGCTGACGCCGTTCATGGTGTAGATGTATTGCCCTGAGGACATGGAATCTCCGGATTGCTGGTAGCGCGCGCCCGGCCGGTCCGGGGGCGGACAGGCAGGCTGTGAAAAGGAATGTCGCCAGTATAGCGGGAACGCCCACGGGGCTCCCCGGCGCCTGGCCAACCAGAAATTAAATGGAGGCGGGCGAAACCGATTCCAGCCAATGCCTGTTCATGTTGCTGCGCCAATATGTCATTGACACCAACAAACAGCCACGGAGCTGCCATGAACACGACACGTCTTACTGCTCTTGCCCTGACGTCCCTGCTGGCGCTGGGCGCCGTGGCGACACCGGCGATGGCCGACGACCATGGCCGTGGTCACCATGGCCATGACGACCGCGGCCGTGGCCACGACCGTCACGACAACGGCCGTGACTACCGCCACGACGACCGTCGTGACTACCGCGAACGCCGCGAGGCCTATCGCGATGGCTACCACGATGGCCGCCGCTACGATAACCGCCCGACCGTGGTCTATCGTCCGGCGCCGCGCCCGGTCTACCGCCAGGCCTACTACCGCCCGGGCCCGCCGCCGTCGCGCTATTACGGCTGGGCGCCCGGCCACCGCTACCGTGACTATTACGGCGGCCCGATCTACGTGGTCAACGACTACAGCCGCTACCACGTGCGCCGCCCGCCCTACGGCTACCACTGGGTGCGCGACGACGCCGGCAACCTGCTGATGGTGGCCATTGCCAGCGGCATCATCGCCGACCTGGTGTTCAACCACTGAGCCCGCTCGCCGTATGAGTTGAACGACCGGCCGCCTTGTGCGGCCGGTCTTATATGCAAGAGGCCGCCTTGTGCGGCCGGTCGCGTATTGAGGGTCCGGCGCTGGCAAGCGTGGCCGGTGCCGGTCCAAATTGGTCGGCCGCACGGGCGAGCCCTATAATTCGAGGCTTCCCACTCCCCGGCAGCCCCTGGAGATCCGATGTTCCCGCGCGACGCCCGTATCGAAAACTACGACCCCGAACTGGCCAAGGCCATGGCCGCCGAGGCGGGCCGCCAGGAAGACCACGTCGAGCTGATCGCCAGCGAGAACTACGCCAGCCCGCGGGTGATGGAAGCCCAGGGCAGCGTGCTGACCAACAAGTACGCTGAAGGCTACCCGGGCAAGCGCTACTACGGCGGCTGCGAATTCGTCGACGTGGCCGAGCAATTGGCCATCGACCGGCTCAAGCAGCTGTTCGGTGCCGACTACGCCAACGTGCAGCCGCACAGCGGCTCGCAGGCCAACCAGGCGGTGTATTTCGCCCTGCTCAACCCCGGCGACACCATTCTCGGCATGTCGCTGGCCCATGGCGGCCACCTGACCCACGGCGCCAAGGTCAATGCGTCTGGCAAGTTGTTCAACGCCGTGCAGTACGGCGTCAACGACCAGGGCCTGATTGATTACGACGAAGTCGAGCGCCTGGCCCTGGAGCACAAGCCGAAGATGGTCGTGGCCGGCTTCTCGGCCTATTCGCAGAAGATCGACTGGGCGCGTTTCCGCGCCATCGCCGACAAGGTCGGTGCGATCTTCTTCGTCGACATGGCCCACGTCGCCGGCCTGGTCGCCGCCGGCGTGTACCCGAACCCGCTGCCACACGCCCACGTGGTCACCTCGACCACCCACAAGACCCTGCGCGGGCCGCGTGGCGGCATCATCCTGGCCCAGGGCGCCAGCGAGGACATGGTCAAGAAGCTGCAGTCGATCGTCTTCCCGGGCATCCAGGGTGGTCCCTTGATGCACGTGATCGCCGCCAAGGCGGTCGCCTTCAAGGAAGCGCTGGAGCCTGAATTCAAGACCTACCAGGCCCAGGTGGTGAAGAACGCGCAGGCAATGGCCAAGACGCTGATCGCGCGTGGCTACAAGATCGTCTCCGGCGGCACCGAGAACCACCTGATGCTGGTCGACATGATCGGCAAGGAAGTCTCGGGCAAGGACGCTGAGGCGGCGTTGGGCAAGGCCCACATCACCGTCAACAAGAACTCGGTGCCGAACGACCCGCGCTCGCCGTTCGTGACCTCGGGCCTGCGCCTGGGCACCCCGGCGATCACCACGCGCGGCTACCTCGAGGCCGACGCCGCCGAGTTGGCCGGTTGGATCGCCGACGTCCTCGACGCGCCGGCCGACGAAGCTGTCATCGCCCGCGTGCGCGAGGCGGTCACCGCGCAGTGCAAGAAGTTCCCGGTCTACGGTTGATGCGGGCACCGGGCGGCCAGCTGAAACTCCGGGTGGCGCAGCTGCCCGGATCTTGCGTGCGCCCGGCCCTCTGATGCACTGCCCCTTCTGCCAGCACCACGACACCCGCGTGATCGACTCGCGCGTGTCCGAAGATGGCGCCACCATCCGCCGGCGTCGCGAATGCGAGGCCTGCGGCGAGCGCTTCAGTACGCTGGAAACCATCGAGCTGAAGATGCCGGTGGTGATCAAGAGTACCGGCAATCGCGAAGCGTTCGACGCGCGCAAGCTGCGCATCAGCTTCGACCGCGCACTGCAGAAGCGGCCGGTGTCCGAAGAGCAGATCGAAACCGCGGTACGCGCGGTGGTGCACCAGCTGCGCATGTGCGGCGAACGCGAAGTGCCTTCGATCCGCATCGGCGAGTTCGTGATGGCGGAGCTGCGCAAGCTCGACCATGTCGGCTATGTGCGTTTCGCCTCGGTCTACCGCAGCTTCGAGGACGTGGCCGATTTCCGCGAGGAAATCGAGAAACTCGAGCGCGACCTGCCGGTCGGCAGCGAGCAATTGCCGCTGCTGGACCTGGAGCGCGCCGCGCGCGTGGCGGAAAAGGGCGGCAAGCGCTGAGGCGCAATGGCGGGTGGCCGGATGCGCGCGCGCGCCCCACAATGCCCGCATGAGCGAATTCACCGCCGCCGATCATCTCCACCTGGCCCAGGCCCTGCGCCTGGCCGAACTCGGCGCCTGGACGACGCGGCCCAATCCCATGGTGGGCTGCGTGATCGTGCGCGACGGCGCGGTGGTCGGCGAAGGCTGGCACCAGCGCGCCGGTGGCCCGCATGCGGAAATCTTTGCCCTGCGCCAGGCCGGGGAAGGCGCGCGCGGCGCCACTGCCTACGTCACGCTTGAACCTTGTGCCCACCATGGCCGCACGCCGCCGTGTGCGCTGGCGTTGATCGAAGCTGGCGTCGCGCGGGTGGTCGCTGCCATGCGCGATCCGTTCCCGCAGGTCAATGGCGGCGGTTTCGACTTGCTGCGCGCCGCTGGTATCGCCGTGCAATCCGGGCTGATGGAGGCGCAGGCGCGCGAGCTCAACCACGGGTTTTTCTCGCGCATCGAACGTGGCCGGCCATGGTTGCGGTTGAAATACGGGATGAGCCTGGATGGGCGAACCGCCATGGCCGATGGCGAATCGAAGTGGATCACCGGGCCGGCTGCGCGCGCCGACGTGCAGCGCTGGCGCGCGCGCGCCGGGGCGATCCTCACCGGTGCCGGCACCGTGATGGCAGACGACCCGTCGCTGACCGTGCGCCTGGACGCAGGCGCCGAGTACTTGCCACCGCTGCGCGTGGTGCTCGACCCGCGGCTGCGCTCGCTCGATCGGGCCAAGGTCCGCGAAGGCGACGCACCGACCCTGTACCTGCATGCCGCCGATGTCGCGCCGCCGGCCCGGACCGACGCCGAGTTCGCGGCCATCCCGCTGCGCGGCGACGGCCTCGACCTGGAGGCGGTGCTGGCGCTGCTGGCCGGGCGTGGGGTCAACGAGGTCCAGGTCGAGGCGGGGGCGGTGCTGGGCGGCGCCTTTTTGCGCGCCGGGCTGGTGGACGAAGTGCTGCTGTACCAGGCGCCGACCCTGCTCGGCGACCACGCCCGGCCGCTGCTGGCCGGGCTCGGCATCGAGCGCATGGACCAGCGCCTGTCGCTGCGGCTGCACGACCTGCGCCAGGTGGGTGAAGATTTGCGCCTGTTGCTGCGGCCGCAAGGCTAGCGCCCTCGCAATGCAACGTCCCGCGGTGATGACCGATCGCCGTGGGCGGCCCTGCTAGAATGCCCGCGCCGGTTCTCCGGCAACCACAAACGTCTTCAGGGCGGGGTGCGATTCCCCACCGGCGGTAGGTGCCTGCTTCGGCCGGCACGAGCCCGCGAGCGCTCCCGGCATCGCCGCGAGGTCAGCAGATCCGGTCCAATGCCGGAGCCGACGGTCACAGTCCGGATGAAAGAAGACGGCAAGCGCGCGGCCCGGCGGGTTCGTGCGTGCGCCTGTTTTTTGCCTTGTGGCGTTTTTCGCTCACTTCATGCGGGAAACGACATGCCTTACTTCACTGTTCTGTTCGACCACGTCCTCCCGCAGGAGGTGCGCTGATGTTCACCGGCATCATTGAAGGCGTCGGCCGCCTGGCCCGGCGCGAGCCGCAAGGCGGCGACCTGCGCTTCACCTTCGAGGTCGGCAGCCTGGCGTTCGACAACGTCCAGCTCGGCGAAAGCATCGCCGTCAACGGTGTCTGCCTGACCGTGATCGCATTCGATTCGCGCAGTTTCCAGGCCGATGCCTCGACCGAGACCCTGGCACTGACCACGCTCGGCCAACTGGCCGAAGGCGCGCTGCTCAACCTGGAACGGGCCATGCGCCCGAGCGACCGCCTTGGCGGGCACCTGGTCAGTGGTCACGTCGATGGCCTGGGCCACGTCCTGTCGGTGCATGAGGATGCGCGCGCGCAACGCTGGCGCTTCGGCGCGCCTGCCGCGCTGCTCAAGTACATCGCCAAGAAGGGCTCGATCTGCGTGGACGGCGTCAGCCTCACCGTCAACGAAGTAGATGACGCCGGCTTCGAAGTCGCGTTGATCCCGCATACCGTGGCCCACACGCGCTTCGCCCAGACCGGCGTCGGCGATGCGGTGAACCTGGAGATCGACCTGGTGGCGCGTTATGTCGAGCGTCTTCTGGGCGAGAGGGCTTCGGCATGAACTTCGCCTCCGTACCCGAACTGCTCGAAGAGATCCGCGCCGGCCGCATGGTGGTGATCGTCGATGACGAGGACCGCGAGAACGAAGGCGACCTGATCATGGCCGCCGAGCTGGTGAAGCCTTCGGACATCAACTTCATGGTCACCTATGGCCGCGGCCTGGTGTGCCTGCCGCTGACGCGCGAACGCGCCGCCCAACTCGGTCTGGCGCCGATGGTGCGCGCCAATACCGCGCAGTTCCAGACCAACTTCACGGTCTCGATCGAAGCGGCCGAAGGCGTCACCACCGGGATATCAGCCTACGACCGCGCGCATACGATCCGCACCGCGGTAAAACCCGATGCGCGCCCGGACGATCTGCACCAGCCCGGCCACATCTTCCCGTTGATCGCCCAGCCCGGCGGTGTATTGACCCGCGCCGGCCACACCGAAGCCGGCGTCGACCTGGCGATGCTCGCCGGCCTGGAGCCGGCCGGCGTGCTGGTGGAAATCCTCAACCCGGATGGCAGCATGGCGCGGCGCCCGGAGCTGGAAGTGTTCGCGCGCGAGCATGGGCTGAAGATCGGCTCGATCGCCGATCTCATTGCCCATCGCCTGGCCACCGAGCACACCGTGGAGCGCGTGGACGAGCGCCAGATCGATACCGAGTTCGGGCCGTTCCGGCTGGTGACCTATCGCGACCGCATCGCCCACGACCTGCACTTCGCCCTGGTCCGCGGCACGCCCGATGCGGCGACCCCGACGCTGGTACGGGTGCAGGTGGAGAACCCGCTGGCCGACCTGCTGCATTGGCGCCGCGACGATTTCGGCGTTGCCGCCAGCGATGCCCTGCGCGCGATTGCCGCCGAAGGGCAGGGCGTGATGGTGGTGCTGTCCACGCCGCGCGACGAGTCCGCCTTGTTGGCGCGCCTGCGCCAGCAGCCGGTGGCGCGGCCGCCGGGCAAGGACAAGGATGTCGGCCAATGGCGGCGCAACGGCGCCGGTGCGCAGATCCTGGCTGACCTCGGCCTGGGCAAGCTGCGGGTGCTGGGCACGCCGCGGCGGCAGATTGGCCTGGCCGGCTACGGCCTGGAGATCGTCGAGACGGTCGAGCTATAACGGCCGGGCCGTCCCGCGTTCACGCCGCAAGCGGCCCGGGGCGACCGGTGCCGCGTTAAACTGACCCACCTTTAGGACCCCCGCAGCACATGAGCCACTACGAAGGCGACCTCCGCGCCCCTGAAACCGCGCGGTTCGCGATCATCGCCAGCCGCTGGAATGCCCGCATCACCGACGTGCTGGTCGCCGGCGCGCGGCAGAGCCTGGCCGGCAACGGCATCGCCGAAGCGGCCATCGACGTGGTGCGCGTGCCCGGCGCGTGGGAATTGCCGCTGGTCGCCGCGCGCCTGGCCGCGGGCGGCCGGCATGCGGCGATCATCGCCCTGGGCTGCGTGATCCGCGGCGACACCCGCCACTACGAGCATGTCGCCGACGGTTGCGCCGAAGGCCTGATGCGCGTGCAGCTGGACTACCGCGTGCCGGTGCTCAATGGCGTGCTGGCGGTGGAGCGGGTCGAGGATGCCGAGGCGCGCGCCGGCGGCAGCCACGGCAACAAGGGTGAGGAAGCCGCGTTGTCGGCATTGGAAATGGTCAACCTGGTGGAGCAACTGCCATGAACAAGTCCACCGGTCACAAGGGTTCGCACGGCGCCCGCCCGCCGCGCCGCGATGGCGTCGACCCGGTGCTGCGTTCGCGCGCCCGCCGTCGCGCGCTGCAGGCGATCTATGCCTGGCAGATCTCCGGCGGCAACGCCAAGCAGGTGATCGCGCAGTTCGCCCACGAGCAGGCGCACGAAATCGCCGACCTGGCGTACTTCGAGGCACTGGTCGAAGGTGTGCTGGCGCATCGCGCCGAGCTCGATGAAGCGCTGGTTGGCTACATCGATCGCACGGTCGAAGAAGTCGATGCGATCGAGCGCGCGGTGCTGCGCCTGGCCGCCTTCGAACTGCTCTATCGCCAGGACGTGCCGTACCGCGTGGTGATCAACGAAGCCATCGAAACCGCCAAGCGTTTCGGTTCCGAGCACGGCCACACCTACGTCAACGGCGTGCTCGACCGCGCCGCCGTGGAATGGCGCAAGGTCGAATCGGGCGGCTGAAGCCGCCAGCGCGCCGATGCCGGAATTCGCCCTGATCGACCGCCTGCGCCGCCGCGTGCGCGGTCGCGAGGACGTGCCGCTGGGCATCGGCGACGACGCCGCGCTATTGCAGCCGGCGCCCGGCGAACAACTGGCGATCACTGCCGATACGCTCAACGCCGGCGTGCACTTCCCGCCGGAGACCGCGCCCGCCGACATCGGCTGGAAGACGCTGGCGGTGAACCTGTCCGACCTCGCCGCGATGGGCGCGGAGCCGCGCTGGTGCACGTTGTCGCTGTCGCTGCCAGCGGATGATCCGGCCTGGCTGGAGCAGTTCGCCGACGGCTTCTTCGCATTGGCCGACGCGCACGACATCGTGTTGGTTGGCGGCGACACCACGCGCGGGCCGCTATCGCTTTCAGTCACCGCCATCGGTGCATTGCCAGCGGGCAGCGCCTTGCGCCGCGATGCCGCGCGAGCGGGCGACGATATCTGGATCACCGGCATGCCGGGCGAAGCGGCAGCCGCGCTGGCGCTGTGGCAGGCGGGCACGCTGGCGGTGGATGCCATCGCCGCTGAACCCTGGCAGGAAACCCTGCGCCAGCGCCTGCTGCGGCCCTCGCCGCGCATCGATGCCGGTCTGCGCCTGCGCGGCCTGGCGCATGCCTGCGTGGACGTGTCCGATGGGTTGATCGCAGACCTTGCGCATATCTGCACGCGCAGCGGGGTCGGCGCGCGGATCGAACTGGCGCGCCTGCCGATCTCCGAGGCGCTGCGGAGCGCCGCCGATCCCCGCGTCCGCCAATGGCAAGTCGGCGGCGGCGATGATTACGAACTCTGCTTCACCGCTGCGCCCGCCCACCGCGAGGCGGTCCGCGATGCCTTGGCGTTCGCCGCGGTGGACGGCCACCGGATCGGGCGCGTCGTCGTGGGCGAAGGCGTGCAGGTGCTCGACGAAGAAGGCTGCGAGTGGCAACCCGGCCACAGCGGCTACCAGCACTTCGGCTGAGGCAATCGGCCACAGCGTTACGCGGAATTTACGCGGCGCCCGCCTTACTGCCATAGCGACTTTACGGCGGCCACGACCAGACTTTCCCGATCGGCGGAAGGGTTCCGCCCGGGATCGTCATCCATGTACCCCAAGCTTCAAATCGCAGGTCGTCGGCCTGCGCGCGCCCTGCTGACGCTCGGCCTGCTGTGCGCCGCACCGCTGGCCAGCGCCAGCACCGTCTCCGGCAACCTCGGCCTCACCAGCGACTACGTCTGGCGCGGCACCACCCAGACCCAGGGCGACTTCGCCGCGCAGGCCGGCCTCAAATGGGCCGCCGAGAACGGCATCTACGCGTCGGCGTGGGGCTCCAATGTCGAGTTCGCACCGGACACCCACGCCAGCAGCGAGCTCGACCTAGTGCTGGGCTGGAGCGGCGCGTTGTCTCCCGAATGGACCTTGGACGCCAACCTCACCCATTACCGCTATCCCTCGACCACGGTTGACCTGGACTGGACCGAACTCGACGGCACCCTGACCTGGAATCAGAACTACTGGCTGCAGCTGGGCTGGTCCAACGACGTCATGGCCAGCGACGCACACGGCACTTATGCCCAGTTGGGCGCGCGCCTGCCGCTCGGCGAGCGTTTTCGCATCGAGGCTGCGCTCGGCCACTACTGGCTCGACGACGCTTACGGCGACAGCTACAGCCACGGCCAAGTCGGCGTGGTCTGGGCGATTCGCGCCCCGCTCGAACTGCGAGTAACCGCGCACGACACCGACCACGCCGCCGAACGCCTGTTCCCCGGCCTGGCCGGCTCGCGCGTGGAAGCCGCGTTGCAAGCTTCTTTCTGAGGAGATGACCCATGCCTGCCTGGCTCGCTTTTACCTGTGGACTGGCGGTGATCGTCACCGCGGCCTACCTGCTCTACGTCGTGCTGCGTCCGGAAGACTTCTGAGGACCGTGCCATGACCGAAACCTTCCTTCTTCTTGTCGTCGCCATCGCCTTGGCGTGGCCGCTCGGGCGCTATCTGGCGCGAGTCATGCGTGGCGGGCCGATGCGCGGCGATGCGCTGTTCGGTGTGCTCGAAAAGCCGATCTACGCCTTGCTTGGCACCGACCCCGAACGTGGCATGGGCTGGCGCGGCTACGCGCTGGCGTTCCTGGCCAGCAACCTGGTCGTCGGCCTGCTGGCGTGGGTGGTGTTCATGACCCAGGCGTGGTTGCCACTCAACCCGGACCAGGTGCCCAACCTGCGCTGGGACACCGCGCTGCATACCGTGGTCTCGTTCCTGACCAACACCAACCAGCAGCATTACTCGGGGCAATCGCAGCTTTCCTACCTGTCGCAGATGACCGCGATTGTCGGTTTGCAGATGATCTCGCCGATGATGGGGCTGGCCCTGGTGGTGGCGACGCTGCGCGGCCTGGCCGGTGGCCGTCGCCCGGAAAATTCGGAATCGGCGACGGACAGCACCGACGTCGGCAACTATTGGGCCGACGTGGTTCGCCCGAGCGTGCGCTTCCTGTTGCCGCTTTGCCTGGTATGGACGCTGCTGTTGACCTGGCAAGGCGTGCCCTCGACGCTGGCCGCCGGTCCCACCGCCGTGCCGATCGATGCCAGCGCGGGCATGGCCACGCAGAAGATCCCGCTCGGCCCGGTGGCGGCGATGGTTGCGATCAAGCAGTTGGGTTCGAACGGCGGCGGCTGGTACGGCCCCAACAGCAGCATGGCGCTGGAGAATCCGACGCCGCTGTCCAACTTCATCGAGATGCTCGGCATCGTGCTCATTCCTTTGAGCGTGGTGTTCATGGTCGGTGGATTGCTCGGCCGCAGGCGTTTCACCGCGCTGGTGTTCGGCTGCATGTTGCTGATGTCGGTGCTCTCGACCAGCGCATCGCTGTGGTCCGAAGGTCACTCGGCCAGCGCCACCAGTGCGGCGCTGATGGAAGGCAAGGAAGTGCGGCTCGGCGTGGACGCCTCGGCGTTGTGGTCGGGGCTTACCACCCAGGTCAACAACGGCTCGGTCAACGCCATGCATGACTCGCTGGCGCCGCTCACCGGTGGCGTGGCGATGGTCAACATGCTGGTCAACGCGATCTGGGGCGGCGTTGGCTGCGGCCTGCAGCAATTCCTGGTGTACCTGCTGCTGAGCGTGTTCCTCGCCGGCCTGATGACCGGACGCACGCCGGAATTGTTCGGGCGCAAGATCGAAGCCGGCGAAGTCCGCCTGCTGGCGTTGTTGATCCTGCTGCAGCCGCTGGTACTGCTGGGCTTCACCGCCGTTACCCTGGCCGTGCCGCAGTGGACCGGCAATTCCAATCCCGGCTTCCACGGCATCAGCCAGGTGTTCTACGAGTACACCTCGGCATTCGCCAACAACGGCTCCGGTTTCGAAGGCCTGGGCGACGCCACGTACTGGTGGAACCTGAGCTGCGCGTTGGTCCTGGCCCTGGGCCGCTATCCGGCGCTGCTGGTGCCGTTGTGGGTGGCTGCGCGCATGGCCGGCAAGCGCCAGGCGCCCGAGTCTGCCGGCAGCCTGCGCATCGAAACCCCTACCTTCGCCCTGACCCTGGTCGCAGTCGTGCTGGTCCTCACCGTGCTGCAGTTCATGCCGGCGCTGGTGCTGGGCCCGATCGCCGATCACCTGTCGCTGGCCGCTTCCTGAGAACCCCCATGAGCATTGTTCCTGCAATCGAAAGGCGCCAACGCGCGCCGGCCGCGCTGTTCGACGCCGCCACCCTGCGCGCGGCGCTGCGCGATGCGTTCCTCAAGCTTTCGCCGCGCCACCTGTGGCGCAGCCCGGTGATGGCGGTGGTGATGGTCGGCACGCTGCTGGCCGCGCTGCTCACCCTGGCCGGACAGACGCCGGCTGCGTTCGGCTGGACGGTGACGGTGATCCTGTTCGTCACCGTGTTGTTCGGCAATTTCGCCGAAGCCATCGCTGAGGCGCGCGGTCGCGGCCAGGCGGCCTCCCTGCGGCGTGCACGCAAGGACCTCATCGCGCGCAGGGTCGATAGCGAGCTGGCAGGTGCGCGCGAAACCGCGGTGGCCGCGGCCGAGTTGCGGCCGGGGGACCACGTCATTGTGTCGGCCGGCGAGTTCATTCCCGCCGATGGCGAGATCGTGCGCGGCCTGGCCACCATCAACGAGGCTGCGGTCACCGGTGAATCTGCGCCGGTGCTGCGCGAAGCCGGCACCGACCGCAGCGGTGTCATCGGCGGCACCCGCGTGCTGTCCGACGAGATCGTGTTCAAGGTCACCGCCGAACCGGGGCACAGTTTCCTCGACCGCATGATCGCGCTGGTCGAAGGCGCCAACCGCCAGAAGACCCCGAACGAGATCGCATTGACCCTGTTGCTGGCGGCGATGACGCTCACCTTCCTGATCGTGGTGGCGACCCTGCCGGCGATCGCCGGTTTCGTCGGCGTCAAGCTCGACCCGATGCTGTTGATCGCGTTGCTGGTGTGCCTGATCCCGACCACCATCGGCGGCCTGCTGCCGGCGATCGGCATTGCCGGCATGAACCGCGCGCTGGCGGCCAATGTGTTGGCCAAGTCCGGCAAGGCGGTGGAAGTGGCCGGCGATGTCGACGTGCTGCTGCTCGACAAGACCGGCACCATCACCCATGGCGATCGCCAGGCCACCGCGTTCCATCCGCTCGCCGGCATCGACCGCTCGCAACTGCGCGATGCGGCGATGCTGGCTTCGCTGGCCGATCCCACGCCCGAAGGCAAGTCGATCGTGCGTCTGGCGCGCGAGCAGGGCGCGGCCGCGGTCGAGCCGGAACACGCTGGCTTCATCGCCTTCAGCGCGCAGACCCGGATGTCCGGTGTCGACCTCGGCAGCGGCAGCGAAGCGCGGCAGATCCGCAAGGGGGCCGGCGACGCCATCACCGCATGGGTGCAGGGCAGGGGCGGCCAGGTCAGCCCGGAACTGGCCGGGCGCATCGAGGAAGTGGCGCGCAGTGGTGCCACGCCACTGGTGGTGGCCGAAGGGCGGCACGCACTGGGCGTGGTCGAGCTGTCGGATGTGGTCAAGCATGGCATCAAGGAAAAGTTCGCGCGGCTGCGGGCGATGGGCATCAGGACGGTGATGATCACCGGCGACAACCCGCTCACCGCTGCGGCCATTGCCGCCGAGGCCGGCGTGGACGACTACATCGCCCAGGCGCGGCCGGAAGACAAGCTGGCGCGCATCCGCGCCGAGCAGCGGGGAGGCCGGCTGGTGGCGATGGTCGGCGACGGCACCAACGACGCCCCGGCCCTGGCCCAGGCCGACGTCGGCCTGGCGATGAACTCGGGCACGCAGGCGGCCAAGGAGGCCGGCAACATGGTCGACCTCGACAGCGATCCGGCCAAGCTGCTGGCCGTGGTGGAAGTGGGCAAGCAACAGCTGATTACCCGTGGCGCGTTGACGACGTTCTCGCTCGCCAACGACGTGTCGAAATATTTCGCGATCCTGCCGGCGCTGTTCGCCGCGGCCCTCCCTTCGATGGCCGCGCTCAACGTGATGCAGCTGTCCAGCCCGCGCAACGCCGTGCTTGCGGCGCTCGTGTTCAACGCCTTGATCATTCCCGCGTTGATCCCGCTGGCCCTGCGCGGTGTGCGGTTTCGCCCTGCCGGTGCCACTGCCTTGCTGCGGCGGAACATGCTGGTCTACGGCGTGGGTGGCGTGTTGCTGCCGTTCGTCGCGATCAAGCTGATCGACCTGGCCATTGCTGCCGCCTTCGGTGCCTGAGGAACCCCATGAACACTGCCATTCGTTCCACACCAACCCACCCGCACGCCGTCTGGCGCCCGGCGTTGGGCTTGGCGATGCTCACGCTGCTCGGCTTCGGCTTCGCCTATTCGGTGGCCGCCACCTTGCTGGCCGGCGCTGCGTTTCCCACCCAGGCCCATGGCTCGCTGCTGCGCGACGAGGGCCGGGTGGTCGGCTCCCTGCTGGTGGCGCAGCCCTTCGCCGATGCGCGCTACTTCCAGCCACGGCCTTCGGCGGCCAAGTACGACCCGATGGCGGCCGCCGGCAGCAACCAGGCGCGCTCCAACCCCGACCTGGTCAAGCGCATCGACGACACCCGCGTCGCGGTGGCGGCGCGCGAGGGCGTCGATCCGCGCCAGGTGCCACTGGACCTGCTGACCCAGTCTGGCAGCGGCCTGGACCCGGACATCAGCCCAGAGGCCGCTGCGCTGCAGGTGCGGCGCGTGGCCGCCGCGCGCGGCCTGGCCGAAACGCGCGTGGCCGAACTGTTGCAACAGCAGGTACAACCGCGTCAATTCGGTGTGCTGGGGGCGCCGCGGGTAAACGTGCTCGCCCTCAACCTTGCGCTCGACCGGCTGCAATGAGCCGCATCTCCACCGGACGGGCGCAGCCTGCGCCACAATCGCCAGCATGAGCGATGCCCGCACCCAGCAGGCCGATGCGCTGATCGGCGAACTGCAGCGCGAACACGGTGGCCGGCTCACCGTGTTCCTCGGTGCCGCACCCGGCGTCGGCAAGACCTACGCGATGTTGTCGCGGGCGCGCGAGCGACTGCGGCAGGGTGCCGACGTGGTCGCCGCCGTGGTCGAAACCCACGGCCGCGGCGAGACCGCCGCGCTGCTGGAAGGACTGCCGCTGCTGCCCCGCAAGCCGGTGGCTTATCGCGGTCGCACGATCGAGGAAATGGACCTCGACGCCTTGCTGGCACGGCGGCCACAACTGGCACTGGTGGACGAGCTGGCGCATCGCAACGCCCCGGGCAGTCGCCACGAGCGGCGCTGGCAGGACGTGGTCGAACTGCTCGACGCCGGCATCGATGTCTTCACCACGGTCAATATCCAGCACCTGGAAAGCTTGAACGATGTGGTCCACCGCATCACCGGCGTGCGCGTGTCCGAGACCGTGCCGGATGCGGTGTTCGACCGCCTGCGCGATATCGTGCTGGTAGACCTGCCACCGCGCGAACTGATCGAGCGCCTGCAACAGGGCAAGGTCTATTTGCCCGAACAGGCCACCCAGGCGTTGCAGGCGTTCTTCTCGCCTTCCAACCTGGCCGCGCTGCGCGAGTTGGCGATGCAGACCGCCGCCGACCGCGTCGACAGCGATCTGCGCGATGCCCAGGTCGCACGCGGCTTGCCCGGCACCGCCGCGCTGCGCCGGCGCGTGGTGGTGGCCATCGATGGCCGCGGCAGTTCCGAATACCTGGTGCGCGTGGCCCGGCGTTTGTCCGAGCGCCGCGACGCGCCGTGGACGGTGGTGACCGTGCAGACGCGCACCGGCATGGACGCGGCGTGGCAGTTGGAGATCGATCGCGCGTTCGCGCTGGCGCGGCGGCTGGGCGGCGACACCGCGCTGCTGCTCGGCGGCAACGTCGCCGACGCCTTGCTCGACTACGCCGCCCAGCAGGGCGCCTCGACCCTGGTGCTGGGACGTACCCGCGAGCGGCCACTGGCGCGCATGTTCAACCGCACCCTGACCCAGCGCCTGTTACAGCGCGGCGCGCACTATGAATTGGTGATCATCAGCTCGGCCGATGCCCGCGCCCGCGCGCGCCGGCAATCGCGCCAGCCGCTGCGCTGGCTGCGCCGCTACGACCTGGCCTATGCATTGGTGGCCGCGGCCGCCGCGGTCGCGGTGGCCTGGCTGCTGCAACGCTGGACCGACATCGACGATCTGTCGATGGTGTTCATCGTCGCGGTGGTGCTGGTGGCCTCGCGCACGCGCATGGTGGCCGCGGTGCTGGCGGCCCTGGTGAGCTTCCTGGCCTACAATTTTTTCTTCATCGAGCCGCGCTTCACCTTCAACATCAGTGCGCGCCAGGGCGTAGTCACGGTGTGCCTGTTCCTGATCGCCGCGCTGGTGGCCGGCCGCCTGGCTTCGCGCCTGCGCATGCAGGTGTTGTCGTTGCGCGCGGCCAATACGCATGCCAACGCGCTGCAGGCGCTCGGGCGGCAACTCAGTACCGCCGCCGACCTCGGCGACGTGGTCGAGGCGGGTCGCCGCGCGTTGGCACAAGCGCTGGACGTCGAGGTCTGGCTGCGGCTGGAGCAACGCGAGAGCCAGGCAGCGACGATGTCGGCGCTCGATCGCAGCGCGGCGGATTGGTCGCAGCGCCACGGCCAGCCGGCCGGCCGCTTCACCGATACCCTCGCCGGCGCCGATTGGTGGTGCCTGCCGGTACGCCACGAACGCGGCGCTCTCGGCGTGGTGGCCTTGCGCTTTGATGCGGCGGTAAAGCGGCCGGGGCTGGAGCAGCGGCGGTTGGCCGAGGCGATGGTCGAAGACATCGGCCAGGCGGCGCTGCGCACGCGCCTGGTGGCGGACCTGGAAAGCGCGCGCGTCAGTGGCGAGACCGAACGCCTGCGCTCGGCCTTGCTGTCTTCGGTCTCGCACGACCTGCGCTCGCCGCTGGCCTCGATGATCGGCTCGGCCTCAAGCCTGGCCAGCTACGGCGAAGCCATGGACGCGCAGGACCGGCGCAGCCTGCTGGAGACCATCCAGCTCGAAGGCGAACGGCTGGACCGCTACATCCAGAACCTGCTGGACATGACCCGTCTTGGGCATGCCGGGCTGAGCCTCAACCGCGACTGGATCGGCGTGGATGAATTGATCGGTTCGGCCGCGCGGCGCTTGCAGCGCTACCAGCCCGATGTGCGCCTGCAACTGGACATCGCCCCGGACCTCGAACCGATCTGGGTGCATCCGGCACTGGTCGAGCAGGCGATCTTCAACGTGCTGGAGAACGCGGCCAAGTTCTCGCCGCCGGGCGAGGCGGTGAGCGTGTCGGCGCGGTTGCACGAGGGCGCACTGCGGATCGATATCGGCGACCGTGGACCAGGTATTCCCGAAGACGAACGCGCGCGGATCTTCGACATGTTCTACAGCGTCGAGCGTGGCGACCGCGGCCGCCACAGCACCGGGCTGGGACTGACGATCTGCCAGGGCATGATCGGCGCCCATGGCGGCAGCGTGGAAGCACTGGCGGGTGCGGATGGGCGCGGCACCACGATCCGCATTACCCTGCCGCTGCTGCAACCGCCGCCGCCACGCCTGCCTGCCGACTGACCCGTGCCCACCGACGCCGCCATCGCCCCGCCGCCCCGCGTGCTCGTCATCGACGACGAGCCGCAGATTCGTCGCTTCCTGGAAATCAGCCTGCGCGCGCAGGGGTATCGGGTGCTGCAGGCCGGCACCGCCGAGGAGGGGCTGGCGGTACTGGCCAGCCAAGGCGCCGACCTGGTCGTGCTCGACCTGGGCCTGCCCGACCGCGACGGCCACGAAGTGCTGCGCGAATTGCGGCAGTGGTCGGCGGTGCCGGTGATCATGCTGACCGTGCGCGCGGGCGAGGCGGAGAAGGTTGCCGCGCTCGACAGCGGCGCCAACGACTACGTCACCAAGCCCTTCGGTGTGCAGGAGTTGATGGCGCGTATTCGCGTGCTGCTACGCCAGTCCGGCGGCGCGACCCCGGAAGAAATCGTGTTCGACGATGGCCATCTGCACGTGAACCTGGCGCTGCGCGAAGTGACCGTAGCGGGCGAACCGGCCGCGCTGAGCCGCAAGGAATACGCGCTGCTCGCGCTGCTGGTGCGGCACGCCGGCCGCGTGGTGACCCAGCCGCAGCTGTTGCGCGAACTGTGGGGCCCCACGCACGAGCAGGACACCCATTACCTGCGCATCCTGGTGGGGAAGTTGCGGCAGAAGCTGCACGACGAGGCGGCCGCGCCGCGCTACATCGTGACCGAGCCGGGGGTGGGGTTGCGGTTTATCGGCCAGTCGCGCGCGGCGGATCGGGCAGCACTTTCCCCGGGTTGAGGATCCCGTCCGGGTCCAGCGCGGTCTTTACCGCGCGCATTGCCGCCAACGTTGCCGCATCGAATGCCTGCACCATGAACGGCCGTTTGGCCACGCCGATGCCATGCTCGCCCGACAACGTGCCGCCCAACGCCAGCACGGTCTCGAAGATCCGCGGCATCGCCGCCTGCGCGCGCGCGGTCTCGGCCGCATCGCCATCGTCGTACATGATGTTGACGTGCAGGTTGCCGTTGCCGGCATGGCCAAAGCAGACGATCGGCAATTGCGCCTGTTTCGACAGCGCCTCCATCGCCGCGACCAGTTCGGGAATGCGCGAGACCGGCACCACCACGTCCTCGTTGATCTTGCCCGGCTTGATCGTGCGCAGCGCCGGCGACAAGGCCTTGCGCGCGGCCCACAGGCGATCACGGGCGAGGCCGTCGGCGGCGACGTCCAGCGACAACAAGCCATCGCCTTCCGCCGCGGCCGCAAGCGCCTGCAAGGCGAAGGGCAGGGTGTCCTCGTCGCCGTCGGCTTCGATCAGCAACATCGCACCGGCTTCAGGCACGTCGCTGCCGTTGTGGCGCAGCAGCGCGATCGCGTGCGCGTCCATGAATTCCAGCATCGCCGGCACCACCGGCTGTGCCATCACCCGCGACACCGCCGCCGCCGCGCTGGTGGCATCGCGGTAGAGCGCGCGCAGGCCCGCTTGCGCGCGCGGGCGCGGTGCCAACTTCAGCGTCGCCTCGACGATCAGCGCCAGGGTGCCTTCGCTGCCGACGATGAGATGAGTGAGGTCATAGCCGGTCGCGTCCTTGGTATACGCACCGCCGCAGCGGATGATCTCGCCGCTGCCGGTGACCGCGACCAGGCCGAGCACGTTGTCGCGGCTGGCGCCGTATTTCACCGCGCGTGGGCCGCCGGCATTGGTGGCGAGGTTGCCGCCGACGCTGCACAGCGCCGCGCTGGACGGGTCCGGTGGCCAGAACAGCCCGTGTGGTGCCAGCGCCTGTTGCAGGTCGCCATTGAGCAGCCCTGGCTGCACCACCGCGCAGCGGTCGGCGGCGCGAATCTCGACGATACGGTTCATGCGCGCGAACGACAGCACCACGCCGCCGGCGAACGGCACCGCCGCGCCGGTAGTCGCGGTGCCCGAACCGCGCCCCACCAGTGCTATCCGATGCGCGCGACAGGCGCGCACGATCGCCGCCACTTGTTCGGCATCGCGTGGGAAGGCCACCGCGTCGGGCAGCGCGAAGCGACGCGAGTCATCCTGGCCATGCGACTGGCGGGTCGCGTCATCGGTATGCCAATCCTCGCTGCCCAGCAGGGCCGAGAGCTCGCGGCAGAAGGCATCGGGAAGGGGAGTGGGCATCGGCCTATTGTAGGCGCGGCCTCGGGCGGCCGTAGCGTTTAGGACAAGCTCACTCGTCGGCGCGGAACGCGTCGCGGATCCAGTGCAGGCGCGGCGGCTCGCCTTCGGCTTCGATCACGTCGAAACGGCAGGGGCTTTGCGCCAGGGCCGGGTGCGCGGCGAGGAACAGTTGCGCCGCCAGCACCAGCTTGCGGCGCTTGCGCCAATCGACCGAGGCCGCACCTCCGCCGAACGCGGCGCTGCGGCGGTAGCGGACTTCGACGAACACCACGCTGTCACCGTCACGCATCACCAGGTCCAGCTCGCCGCCGCGGAAGTGCGCGTTGCTGGCGAGGTCGGCCAGACCGGCGGCGAGCAGATGCGTGCGCGCCGCCGCTTCGACCGCCGCCCCACGTGCGCGCCGGTCGATGGCCAATGCTTTAACGGCTACTGCCGACCGCGGTCGGGCGGCCGCCGCTGAAGGTCGACCAGGCGGGGGTGCGCAAGACATTGCCAAAGCCGTCCAGGTGCAGGGTGCCGGTGGCGCCGCGCAAGCCGCCTTCGGTGCCGGCCGCCAGCGGTTCCAGGAAGGCGGTGATCAACCAGGCGTCGTAGCCGAAGGCGAACAGGCGTGCGGCCGGGCCGCGTGCCGTCGGCAGGGTGGTGGCGACGGTAGCCGCACTCGGCAGGCCGGGCACGCCGAAGCTGGTCCAACGCTCGCCGGGGAAGGCGATGCCATCCAGCACCACGTCTTCCTCGGCCTTGCCGGTGCCCAGCACCAGCTGCGAGCTGCCCACGCGCGGCTTGCCAGCCAGGCCGGCGATGGCCAGCTGCGGCGCCAGTGCGCGCGCGGTCGGGCCGCGCACGGCGAGGAACACCGAATCGGCCGCGATGTAGTTGCGGATCTGCGCCGAGACATCGCCCGGCACATCGGCGACGCTGAGACTGCCGGCTACCTGGCCACCGCGCATCGCCATGCGCTCGCGGAAGGCGGTAGCTGCGCGCTTGCCGTTGTCGTCGCTGCTGGCGATCACCAGCGCGTTGCGCTGGCCATGGGAGAGCAGGTATTCGGCGGCGATGATGCCGTCATCCTCCGGCGCCAACGAGAAGCCGACGCTGCCGGCCGGCGCTTCGCGCGAATCGGCCGGGCGATTGAGCGCCAGGATCGGCACGCTCAGCGACGGTCGCGAGAACAACGCGCTGACTTCCTCGCGGCCGAGCGGGCCGACGACGTAGTCGGCCCCGGAGGCCACCGCGCGATCGTAGGCAGCGGTGGCGCCACCGGGGGTGCCGGCGGTGTCGAGGAACTCGATATCCGGGCGCCGCCGCGATTCGGCGTAGTAGCCGGCCAACAGGCCATCACGCACCGACGCCGAGGCGGTGGCGAGGTTGCCCGTGAGCGGCAACAGCACCGCGAGCTTGAGCGGCGGGCGGTAGCCGTCGCGGTCAGCCGGCGGGCGCTTGCTGGTATCGAAGCTGGCTGGCGCGCGGTCGAACGGGCGCGGCAACGGCAGGCCGCGGTTGAGCAGCGCGCGGCCGGCGAAGTTGTACAGCGGGTCGCCGGGCGGCAGTGCCGCGGCGCGGGCGCGCAAGCTGTTGTCGTCCAGGGCTGCCAGCAAACGCATGATCTCGCGCTGGTTGTCGGTGCGCGCGGCACCGCTGAGGCCGGCGTCGGCGCGGCTGCGCGCTTCGGCGGCTTCGGCCGGGCGGCCGCTGGCTTCCAGCGCCTTGCCGCGGGCCAGGAACCAGCGCGCCTGGTAGGCCGGAGACAGGCCCGGCGCGGACTCGCCCAACGCCTGCAGCGCCTGCGCCGGTTGCTTGTCGGCCAGCGCGAACTCGCCGGTCAGCAACTGGTAGCGGCTCTTTTCGGCGCCGGCCAGCTGGCGCGGCGTGACCTGCGCGAGCAGGCTGCGCGCGCGCGCGGCATCGCCGGCCTCGTTCCAGGCGAACGCCGCGTCGGCCAGCAGGCGGCTGCGCTGCGCACCGGTGGCGGCAAAGGCCTGCGCCTCCAGTTGCTGCGCCGCTTCGCGCGGCTTGCCTTGTTCGAGCAAGGCGATCGCCGCGGCCTGCGCCGGCGAAGCCTGCGGGCTGAGCGTGCTGGTGGCGCAACCGGCGCAAAGCGCCAGCAGCAAGGACAAGGCGGTGATCCGGGCGAAGCGGTTGTTCATTTCGGTTCCAGTCGACGGGGCGGACGGAGGCGTGCCGGCGAAAAACGCTACGATTCTAACCTTGAGCCTGGAAAAACCGCCGATGACTTCCGCAGGAACCCTCCATGTCG
>Ga0160435_1000315_pt1 | contig 20126 bp, 15 predicted proteins | sample HID1973K_E0MG_FD_108213 | JGI IMG/M metagenome (GOLD analysis project Ga0160435, IMG submission 108213) | Enriched mosquito-associated microbial communities from UW Madison campus, WI, USA - HID1973K_E0 MG | ecosystem: Host-associated > Arthropoda: Insects > Digestive system > Unclassified ...
CAACGGCCAGGTCGTGCTGCACGACGTGACCAACTGCTACATCGATTCCAAGAAGCGTCTGGTGGGCGCCGTCGGGCTGGACAACCTGATCATCATCGACACGCCGGACGCGCTGCTGATCGCCGACGCCGAACGCAGTCAGGAGGTCAAAGTGATCGCTCAGGAGCTCAAGCGCCAGGGTCATCCGGCGTACCTGTTGCACAACACGGTGACGCGCCCCTGGGGCACTTACACCGTTCTGGAAGAAGGCAAGCGCTTCAAGATCAAACGCATCGTGGTCAAGCCGCAGGCGTCGCTGTCCCTGCAAATGCATCACCACCGCAGCGAACACTGGATCGTGGTCAGCGGCATGGCTCGGGTCACCAACGGCGAGCGCGAATTCATGCTGGACACCAACGAGTCGACGTTCATCAAGCCGGGGCACACGCACCGTCTGGTCAATCCGGGGGTGATCGATCTGGTGATGATCGAGGTTCAAAGCGGCGAGTACCTTGGCGAAGACGACATCGTGCGCTTCACTGATGTTTATGGCCGAGTACCCGCTGCCAAGGTCTGACAACTGACCGGCCCCTGAAAACGGCCGCGCGCAGCGGCTGATTCGCCCTGCCCCTTCACAGACGGCGGGGCCACGAAGACCAGACTCTGCACCGTTACACCGTTAACATTGGACTTGGCAGTATCGCCGACATGATTGTTTTACCCGCAAGGGAGCCGTATTCATGCATGACAGGAGTTCCGGACCAATGAAAAACACGCTGCTGCTGGCCAGCGTCTTGCTGTTGTGCGCGTGTAATACGCCCGCACGGATCGGCTTGCCCGACTCGCCTGAAATCAAGGCGGCACAGGACGCAGGGCTGGCGCTGGCAGGCAAACCGCTGCCACCGGAACGCATTCATGCAGGCGACACGCTGCGGATTGTGCGCAACACAGGCGAAGCGCCGTCGATTTCCGCGTTCACGGCCAACTCGATCTACGAATTGACCCTCTTCCCGGTGCTCAACGACGGGACCTTTTCCTACCCCTACATTGGCTCGGTCAAAGCGGCCGGCCTGACCGTTCCGCAACTGACCCAAGTGCTGGAAGACAAGCTGGCGCCGGTGTACCGGGAAACCGCGCTGACCATCAACATCAGCCAGGCCCCCAGCAACACAGTCTTCGTCGGCGGCGCGGTGCGCAATCCGAGCAACCTGTCGGTGGCCGTGGTCACCAATCTCGAGCAAGCGCTGGTCGGTGCCGGCGGCATCAATCCGGACGCCGACGCGCGCCTGGTGGCGCTGTTGCGTCAGGGCGACGATGGCCTCTACAAAACCTATTTCTTCGATTACAGCAAGTTGCTGTATGCCGGCAGCGGCGGGCCTCGGGCGCCCGTGCTGCTACAGCGTGGTGACGTCGTGTTCGTTCCCAAATCTACGGTCGGCAACAAGATCGACGGCGTGAATCTGTACTTCAACCAGCTGATTCCGTTCTCCAAATCGCTGGGCTTCGGCGTGAATTACAACTTGCGCGACAACAATTAATCGGAAGGGACTACCGACATGATAAGCATCCGCTCATTCCGCGATCTCTTGCGCCTGTTTTTCATCTTCCGGCGCGAAGTGCAGATTACCGTGGTGGCGACCTTCGCGATCATCGTGCTGGGGGCTTTCCTGCTGCCCAACCGCTATGAATCCACGGCATTGCTGCTGGTCAAGCCAGGCCGCGACACCAGCACCCTGCCGATCGAGTATGCCGACCGTCCGTCCATCGTCATGCCCAGTGCCTTGCGCGATCCGCTGCTGGACGAAGAACGCATGCTGACCGGCCGGCCCATCACCCGGCTGGTGGCACAGCAGTACATGGAGGCGCTGTCCAACGCGCCGAAGCCGACCGGTTTCATGGCGTCGGTCAAAGGCGTCATTCGCGCCACGGTCAGTGGCGTGGTCGAGTTCATCCGCGGCTCGCTGGAGCTGATCGGTCTGGTGGAAAAGCGCACGCCTGAAGAGCGTCTGGCCGAGGATCTGGAGAAGAACTTCAAGGTCAGTCACGACCCGGGTTCCTCGGTCATGGAGCTGACGTTCACCTGGAACGACCCGGAAGTCGCGCAGATCGTGCTGAAGAACTGGGTCGAGCAATACGAGAACGAGCGCACCCGCACCCTCGGCCGGGTCAGCCTGTATGCGTTTTACGAGCAGGAGGTCAAGGACACGCAGGCCAACATTCTGTCGCACAAGCAGCAGATTCAGGCGCTGCTCGATCAGGTGGGCAGCACCAGCATCAACCAGCGACTGGCCGACACCGCGCAAGGCTTGAACGACCTGCGCACCGAGCGCAACAACACGGCGCGCTCGATTGCCTCGACCAAGGCCGGGATCGACAAGATCCAGCAGCAAATCAACCAGCAGACGCGGCTCATCAGCTCGGGCAAGGAAATGGCCCTCAACCCGAGTCGTCAGGATCTGGAAAACCGCATCAACAGCAAAGAAGTCGAGCGTCAGGAACTGCTGCGTTCATTCAAGGAAAGCGCGCCACCGGTGCAGGCGCTGGACAACGAAATCAAGAACCTGAAACAGCTCTGGAGCAGCCAGAACCCGACCGTGCAGCGCACCGAAAACATCGCGCCCAACCCGCTGTTCACCCGACTGCAGAACATCCTCAACGACCAGCAGGCCAGCTACACCCGCCTGCTGATTCAACTGCAGCAACTGGACGCTCAGCTGGCCCAGCTGGAAAAGGATCGTCAACAGGCGCTGTCCCTGGAACCGCAGATTTCGCGCTTGCAGAACGAGCTGGACGCCGAGGAGAAAAACTACGTTCTCTACACCGACAGCCTGGAAAAAGCGCGCATCGACCGTGAACTGGACAAAAGCCGCATCAGCAACATCGCGATCATCGAACAGGCCACGCTCAATCCGAGCCGGGTCTTCCCCAAAAGCCTGCTGATGTTGCTGCTGGCGGTGCCGCTCAGCCTCGGCGTCGGCATGCTGGCGCTGTACCTGTTCTATCTGCTGGACCAGCGCATCCACGACGGCGACAAGATCGAGGCGCAGTTCGGCGTGCCACTGTGGAGCAGTCTGCAGGACCTGGAAACCGTTCAGCCTCATCGCACCAGCGCGTTCACTGCCAGCCTGTATCGGTTGTACAGCGTGTTGCCGCTCAAACAGGTGGCCGAACGCGGGCTGAGCATCGGTCTGACCTCGGCGCATTCCGGCGAAGGCGTGACGTTTGTCGTCGAGCATCTGCGCAAGCTGCTCGAGGACCACGGCCACACGGTCCGGGTCGGTGACGGCAGGCCCGCCGAGCCGGGCGAAATCCAGCTGATCGACGCCTCCGCGTTCTTCGTCAATCAGCAGGCGTTCGTGCACCTGCGCGACGCCGACCTGATCGTGCTGGTGGTGCAGGCCGAAACCTCCACCGTGCCAAAACTGCAGAACGCCCTGGCCACGCTGACCACCGCCTTCAAGCGGGTTGACGGGATCATCCTCAACCGTCGTCGCTTCGAAATTCCCGAGCGGGTTCTGAATTGGCTCTCGCGCGTGCGGAGCCCTCACTGATATGCAGATTGCTCTCCTCGCGCCACTGCCGCCGGAGCAGAATGGCATCGCTGACTACGCAGGCCACCTCAAGCGGGCGCTGGAAGAACTGGGCGTACGTGTGCGAACGCCCTTGCAGGGCATCGGCAACGATCCGATCGCTGCTCGCCAACGTGTGGCCGACGCCGACTGGCAAGGCATCGATCTGGTGCATGCAGAAATCGGCGGCGGGCGTCTGGCCGAGTTTCACGCGCTCCGAGCGCTGCGCGAGCGGTTTCCGCGACTGCCGCTGACGGCAACGGTGCACGACCCCGAACGTCTGGTCTGGCGTCGGCACAAGCTGCCGTGGCCTTTGTCGATGGCAGCGTCGTTGCGCTCGCCCCTGCCGGAGATCGCCACCGTGCTCGCCGACCCGCTGTGCCTGCACGAGGAGCGGCAACTGGCGCGCCAGATGACCCGCCTGGTCACACTGACCGAGGCGGGCAATCGTTGTCTGCAACAGCGCATGGGCTTGCGTCAGGAACAGATGGCCGTGATCGCTCACGGCAACCTGCCGATCCCGCCGATGCCCCTGCCCGCCCTGCAACCGCTGAAACTGCTCTATTTCGGTTTCATTTACCGCGGCAAAGGCATCGAAGACTTGCTCGATGCGCTGGCCCGCCTGCTCGCCGACAAACCTGAACTGCGCACCCGCGTGCGCCTGACGCTGGCCGGCGGCAGCGAGCCGGAAATGGCCTTCGGCCCCTCCGGCAGTTATCTGGAGCAATTGCGTCAGCGCATTCGCGAGCTGGGCCTGAACGACTTGATCAACTGGCATCTGGACCTGCCGGCGTCTGACATTCCCCACGTGATTCAGGCTCATCACGTGATGGTTCTGCCGTATCGCGAGTCGAGCAAACTGAAGATTCTCGGCACGTTGCGCGGCACCAGCGGCGCGTTGTCCTGGGCGACCGCCTGCGGCCGCGGCGTGATCACTTCCGATGCCCGTTCGTTCGCCGAGGAAGTCTCCCACGGCAACGGTGAGATCTATCCGCAAGGCAATGTTCAGGCCTTGACCGAAGCCCTGGCGCGGCTCTGCGAGCAACCGCAGAAGGCCGAAGCATGGGCCGAACAGGCACAGATACTGGGACGCCAAAGGGTCTGGAGTCAGACCGCCGAACGTTTTCACTCACTGTTCCAGCATGCATGCGAGGTGCGCTGATGAAAGGCAAGACGCTGTTGGCCATGACTTTACTCAGCGCGATGGACCTGAGCAGTGCCGCCTGGTCGGCAACGCTGCTCAAGGCACCGAGGTCGGTGACATGGCGGGATTTCCTCGGGGTCAACGTGCAGTTTCATTACTTCGAGCCGCAGGCCTACCAGAAGCAGATGACGCGTCTGGATGCGCTGGGTCTGGGCTGGATTCGCTGGACATTGCACTGGCCCATCCTGGAACCGGCGCAGGGACAGTACAACCTCGCCGCACTGGACGCGGCGATGCAGACCGCCAGCACTCACCATTACGACACCGTCGCCTACCTGGTGGGTTCGGCGGCATTCGACAGCACCGCGCCGCAGGGCGCCAGCAACACCGATCAATACCCGCCGCGCGACAACAGCATCTTCGCTCAGCGCATGACGGCACTGGCTCAGCGCTATCCGCAGGTCAGCCATTGGCAGGTGTGGAACGAGCCCAACATCATCTGGCTGCCGCAGGCTGATCCGGTCGCCTATTACAAGCTGCTGACCACCACCGCCGACGCCATCCGCAGCGCGCTGCCGGGCAAGCCGATCGTCACCGCCGGGGTGGCTTATTACGGGCAGATGCGCGGCTCGACCGGCTACATGCTGCAATCGATGGTCGATCAGGGTCTGGCGAGCAAGGACATCGTCGCCGCCTATCACCCGTACTCCGAATACCCGGAAGGCGACTCGATTCCCGACCGGGACTTTCTGGTGCGCGCCAATGCGATGAACAAGAGCCTGCATGACGCGGGCGTGAAACAGGTCTGGGCCACCGAGTGGGGCTGGTCGAGCTACAGCGGCCCGGTGGAGATGCAGCGCATCATCGGCGTCAACGGCCAGGCCGACTACACCCTGCGTCGTCTGGCCTTGATGAGCGCACTGGATTATCAGCGTATCTTCCTGTTCAACCTCAGCGACCTGGACGAACGCGCCAGCCCCAGAGATCGCGGCTACGGCCTGGTCGACCTGAACGGCGAGCCGAAGCCGGTGTACACCTCGCTGCAGAATTTCCTCAAGGTAACCGGCCCGAGCCTGCAACCCGCCGATCCGCCGCCCGCCTCTTCGGTGCCCGATGACCTGTACGCCATTGCCTGGAATCGTCCGGACGGCTCGCACTTGCTGATGGCCTGGAGCGCCAGCGGTGCGCAGATGAAGTTTCCCAGTATCAAGAGCGCCACGCTGTATGACCCGCTCACCGGCAACCAGCGCGAGCTGACCGGCGCGCAAGGCGTTGATGTGGCGTTAACCCCTACCCTGCAAATTCTGGTGTGGAAGCCGTAGCCATGCGCATCCTCTGGACATTGCCCTATCTGCCATGGCCGACCACGAGCGGCGGCAAGACCCGGCAGTTTCACCTGCTGCGCAACCTCGCCGCGCGCGGGCACCGGATCACCTTGCTGGTGCAGTCCAAAACCGAACTGGACGACGACACTCGTGCGGCCCTGGAACCGTGGCTGGAGCGGCTGATCGTCATCCCGCGACGTTCGCTGCGCAGCCTGCGTACCTTGCTGGCGGTCGCGTTCGCACGACCGCCGATGCTCGCCACGGTCAACGGTTTCGCGCCGCAACTGCAGCAGCAGTTCGAGGCGCTGTTGCGCGAGGAATGGGACGTCATCCAGATCGAACACAGCTACAGTTTCCAGCCGTTCGAAGAGCCGCTCAAACGGGCCGGCAAGCCTTTCATCATGACCGAACACAACGTCGAATCGGGGCTGGGTGCCGCCAGTTATCACCACTTCCCGGAATGGGCGCGACCGTTTACCCGGTTCGATCAATGGCGCTATCGGCAATGGGAAGCGCGTGTGTTCGGCCAGACCCGCGAGCTGATCGCGGTCACCGAAGAAGACGCCAAGGGCCTGGCGCGCCTGACCTCGCGGGCCACCGCCGTGGTGGTCAACGGCGTGGACTGCGACTACTACGCGCAGGTCGTTCCGGATCGCTACAGCCGTCGGCTGCTGTTCATCGGCAATTACGAATACGGGCCGAATCTGGATGCCATGGAGTGGGCGCTGGAGCACATCATGCCCAAGGTCTGGCACCTGGACCCGATGGTGCGCCTGACCATCGGCGGCTACGCCCTCCCCGACCACTGGCGCGAGCGCTGGGCCGATCCGCGCATCGACTGGCTGGGGTTCGTCCCGGACTTGCGCACGGTGCAGAGAGAAGCGGCGATTTTCTTCGCGCCCCTGCGTGAAGGCGGAGGCTCCAAACTCAAGGTGCTCGAAGCCATGGCCGCGGGCCTGGCCGTGGTAACCACCGAACAAGGCAGCTCAGGACTGAACGTGGTCAACGGCACGCATTACCTGGGCTGCGAAGACGCCGACGGTCTGGCGAAACTGCTCGCCGAGGCCATCGAACAGCCTCATCTGCTGACCGCCATCGGCGAGGCGGGCCGCGCCTACGTGCGCGAGCACCACGACTGGTCCGTGTCGGCGGCACAGCTGGAAGGCATCTATTCCCGGGTTCACCGTCAGGAGGAAACCCACGCATGCGTGTAGGACTGGACTATCGCCCCGCCACGGGCTTTCCCAACAGCGGCATCGGCCGTCAGAACATTGCGCTGGAAGAAGCGTTTCGCGCAGCGCCGGACGTGCAATTGCAGCTGTTCAGCGTGGCGCCGCAGGATCATCCGGTGCGCCGCATCGCCCACTGCCCGCGCCGGCTCACGCCCCTGAACGGAATCCATCGGCTGCCCGAACGGCTGCGGTTCGAGGCGCAGTTTCTGCCTCAGGCCCTGCGCGATGCGGAGGTCGAGGTGTACCTGGCCAATCTCAACATGGGCCTGCCGATCGGTCGCAAGCCGCCGGGGCTGCGTTACATCCTGCAGCTTCATGACCTGTTTCAGCTGACCATGACCAACGCCCATGGCTCGAAGCTCAAGGCGATGATTTATCGCCAGACCGACAACCTCTCGATCGGGTATTCCGTGCGGATGGCCGACCGGATCTGGACGCCGTCGCAATTCACCGCCGACGAAACCGTGCGCCTGTTTCCGCAGGCGCGGGACAAAGTGCGCGTGCTGCCCAACCTGGTCGAGGGGTTCAGCAGTGAGCCCGCCGAACTCGACTCGCCGTTGCCCGAGCGTTACTGGCTGTGCGTCGGCACCCGCGAGCCGCGCAAGAACATTCCGTGGTTCGTCGAGGCCTGGCAGATCGCGCGTCGGCAATTCCCGAAAACCCCCGATCTGGTGCTGGTGGGCGGCAGTGAAGGACTGAGCAGCGCTCAGCGCGAAACGCCGGGGCTGCACATCGTCAGCGGCATCAGCGACGGTCAGTTGCATCACGTCTATCGGCAAGCCGAACGACTCTGGCACCCCTCGTACGGCGAAGGCTTCGGCCTGCCGGTTATCGAGGCATTGGGCGTGGGCACACCGGTGGCCGTGGCGAGCGGTTCATCGCTGGATGAAGTCACACCGCCCGACAGCCCGCGCTTCTCGCCCCAGGATCTGCCAGCGCTGGTGCGCCTGATGGGCGTGCTCTCGACGGCCGAGCGCGAAGAGCCCGCGCCGCTGCAAGCCTGGGCGCAGCGGTACGGCGTCGACGCGTACCGCCAGCGTTTCAACGAGTTGCTGGAGGAGCTGCGCTGATGCCACTGGCGATGCCCGTAGGCGCGATTATTGCGGTGCTGTTCGGTCTGCTGGTCTGGCTGCTGCCGGCGCTGAAAGTGACGGCCGCGCTGATCGGCGTCGCGGGCTTGCTGGCGGTCATTCGCCGGCCATTGCGCGGCTTGCTGCTGTTCGGCGTGCTGGCGACCTTTCTGCCTTACGCCACGGTGCAGATCGGTATCCGCACCACGGTGTCCGAAGCGCTGCTGATGCTGGTCTGGGCCAGCCTGATGGCGCATCGGGTCTTCGCGTTGTACAACCGCCCGCTGATCCTGCTGCGCACCGAGCGCTGGATGCTTGCGCTGATGCTGTTCAGCGCGCTGCCGTTCGTGGTCGGTCAATTGACCGTCAACGCCGAGGGCAACGGCCCAATCAACTGGGTGCGCTGGCTGTTCAACCTGTCGCCGCTGTTTCTGGTGCCGCGCCTGCTGGCCGACGAGAAGTCCCGTGAGCAAATGACCGTGGCGCTGTTGCTGGGGACGTTGGCCTTGCTGCTGCTGTCAATTCCGGTGTACCTGAAGAACGGCAATTCCACGGCGATCATCTCGATCATCGGCAGCCTGGGTTACAGCAATCTGGACAGCCTCAACGAAGGCCTGGCCGGCTTTTCGACGCGGATGTCGACGCCCTGGACGCACCCGAACATATCCGGCGGCGCAATGGCCATGTTGCTGCCGCTGGCGTTCTGTATCGCCGTCACTCGTCAGGGCCTGGTGCGTTTGCTCGGCATCGCCGTGGCGGTGCTGGCGCTGGCAGGTCTGTTGTTCACGGGCTCGCGCGGGGCGCTGGTAAGCCTGGTGCTGGTGATGTGCTGGATGGCGCGCAAGCGCGTGCCGTATGTGGGGCGAATGTTGATGGCCGGCGTGTTCGTCGGTGCCCTGCTGCTGATGTTTTATCCGCCGCTGCAGGATCGTCTGCTCGGACTGTTTTCAAGCCACGACGCCAGTACTGCCGTGCGGTTCGACGAGTATTCACACTTCCCGGACGCGATGAAAATGTTCCCGTTGGGCATCGGCTTCAAGGTCGACCCGCCCGTTCCGGGCACCGGCCTGTGGGGCATTTCCAACCTGTGGCTGAACTACATCTACAAACTGGGCCTGCCGGGCATGCTGTTGTTCGTTGCCGTGACAGTCAGTTGGTGGAAAGAAGCGCGCCTGCCGCGCAATATCGTCATCCTCAACCGCGACACCGCGCTGTGGCTGGGTGCTCGAACCGGCGTGATGGCCGCGCTGCTGAGCGGCTTCTTTGACCACTATTTCAGTTTTACCACCGTGCTGATTGCGCTGTTCTGGCTGCTGCTGGGACTCAGTCTGCATGAAGCCCGGCGCCTGCGATTGAAGGCGCAGGTCACGACTTTGGATTCGGGGGAACGAACATGAAACACCGCATGATGCACTCGCACAATCTGCGGCAGGCGCTGCCTGAATATGCACGCAAGATGGGGGTCAGCACCGAGGAGCTGGAGAGCGCGTACGACTGGATGCTGGCGAACGAGGTGTGCTTCGAAACCCAGATCAAAGACAAGACACTGTGCTTCATCAGTTACCTGAACATCGAGCCGCGCATCGAGCAGCCGCTGGCCCGGCGCTTCTACCGGCTGCTGGCCAACGAGACGCCCGGCGCGCTGATTCCCCTGTACGGCATCAATTGGCCGACGCTGCGCGACCGCATGCTGCGCACCTGGGAGCAAGCCTACAACATCCTCATCTGCAAGATTCCGAGCCATACCCTGAGGCTGTTCTGGCTGCGCATGGGCGGCGCGAAGATCGGCAAAGGTTCCTCGGTGTGGCGTAACACGGAAGTGCTCGGCGTCGACGGGCTGACCATCGGCGACGACAGTACCGTCGGCTGGCATTGCCAGCTGGACGCACGCGGCGGGCTGATCATCGGCGATCACGTGACCATCGCCTCGCATGTACTGATCATTGCCGGTGGACACGATCTCAGGGCGCCGGAATTCTGGGCCGTGGGCGGACCGATCTACATTCACGACTACGCCTGGATTGCCAGCCGCGCCCTGCTCTCCTTCGGCGCTGACATTGGCGAAGGCGCCGTGGTCGGTGGCGGTTCGGTGGTTTCAAAACCGGTGCCGCCTTACGCCATCGTCGGCGGACCGAACGCCGAGATCAAGGGCGAACGGGTTCGCGGCCTCAACTACAAAGTGGGCGGCAAAGGCCTGTTCACTTTGTTCCACTGAGGCGGCTGCGTGTTCGGCTCAACGCTCTGGCTGACGCTGGCCACACTCACGGGGCTGGCCGCAGGTTTCGCCCGAGAGTGGCTGCTGGTGGCGGCCTGGGGCGCTGGCGGGCGCAGCGACGCTTTTCTGGTCTCGCTGTTTCTGCCCGAAGCGTTGCGCATGGCGCTGGCGGCGGGCCTGCTCAGCGCCGCGGCATTGCCGCTGTATCAACAACGTTCGGCGCTGCAACAGCAGCAATGGCTCGGTGCACTGGCGCCGCGCCTGCTGCTGTGCGGGCTGGGGTTGAGCCTATTGCTGAGTCTGGGCGCGCCGCTGTGGGTGCGCCTGATCGGGCCGGGGCTGGACGACCAAGGCTACGCGCTGGCGGCGGGCTCGCTGCAATGGCTGGCGTGGTCGGCGCCCGGTTTTCTGTTGCACGGCCTGCTGTGTGTGCCGCTGCAAGCCCGTTCGCGATTCGTGCTGGCGGGCCTGGGTTCACTGCTGTTCAACCTGCCGCCCGTGCTTTACCTGACGTTGTTGCGTCAGCAGGCGACACCGACGGGTCTGGCGTGCGCCTGTCTGCTGGGCAGCGTGTTGATGCCCGCCGCGCTGTTGCCGGGTCTGCTGCGCGATGGCTGGAAACCCTGGCGCCTGAGCCGGGAGCCCGGCGCGGGACGGGAGTTGCTGCAACGCATCGGCCCGTTGTTGAGCAGCAACCTGGCCAGCCAGGGCCTGGCGCTGCTGGAGCGCATGGTCGCTTCCTTGCTGGGGGAAGGCGCCGTCACCTGGGTCAATCTGGCGCGCAAACTGATCAACTTGCCACTGATCGCTCTGATGAGTCTGAATCAGGTGCTGCTGGGCCTGATGAGCGGGACCGAGGGCGATCAGCGCAAAAGCCTGCTGCGCAAGGGCCTGAGCAGCGCAACCCTGTTAACGGTACCGGCGGTGGCCGGGTTGATCGGCGCAGCCGGCGCGCTGGTGGCGCTGCTGCTGCCCAATCAGGCAGCGGACGGCCCGCTGCCCGGCCTGCTGGCGTGGTTCGCAGTGCCTCTGATGTTCGGCGCATGGAATGCCCTGCTCGCCCGCTTTGCCTATGCCGCCGGCGACACGCGCCTGCCATTGCGATGCGAGCTGGCCGGCAGCCTGCTCAACGCGGTGCTGCTGGCTGTGCTGCCGTTTTTCTTCGGGCTGATCGGCATTGCCATGGCCGCCGTGTGTGGCGCCATCCTCACCGGCCTGCTGTTGATGCGCAGACAGGACTTGTTGAACCAGTTGCCGTGGCGTCAGCAATGGCTGCTCGGCGCCGCCATCATGCTGTTGGCCGCGACCGTGTTGCACCCGCTGAGCAACATCTGGCTGCAACTGGGCCTGAGCTGCGCGTACGGCGCGATGCTGCTGGTCGCCCTGGCGTTGTGGCTCAAACCGTGGCGTGGCGCCTGCGATTGACCGCGCCTTCCCGCAGCATTGCGCTGAGCTGAACTGAACTGCGCTGAACTGGGCGAACGCGACGATCAGGCCGGTTCGGCAATCTCGATCAGGTTGAGGTCCGGGTCACGGACGTACACCGAACGAATCGGGCCAGTCGCGCCAGTGCGTGCGACCGGGCCCTCGATGATCGGCCATTGCGCCTCGTTCAATCGGGCAATCACCTGCTCCAGCGGAATCGACGCGATGAAGCACAGGTCCAGCGCGCCAGGCACCGGCACATGCGCCTTGGGCTCGAACTCATGCCCCCGCACGTGCAGGTTGATCTTCTGATCGCCGAACCTGAACGCCCTGCGCCCCGCGCCGAACGTCTCCAGCTGCATGCCCAGTACGCGGGTGTAAAAATCCACCGTGGCGTCGGCATCGACAGCGGTCAGTACCAGATGGTCGAGGTGATCGATCATGAAAAAAAGACTCCGGGAGGCTGCGGGTTGGGTTGGCGCGTGAACAGGATTCGCTGCGCCAGCTTACACCTGACGCAGCAATGGACACCGCAGAGCGTGCGTTTGCCTTTTTCAAAGCACGCTGAATGACTGGGCGTGGCGAGCGATGGCATGGCAGCCGCATGCCAGACGATGACCCTGCATGACGACGCGTAACCCGTTCATGATGTTTTCTGAATCGCCTTCGATGAAAGCAAAGACACCTCCGTGCAGCGGGCATGTGGCCTTGTCCCCTACGACCGCAAAGGTCTGCCCCTCAACGACGGAAGGGCCGCTCAGTTGACACTCGATCACTTCGCCGCCGCTGCTGGTGGCGTCTCCCAGGCATATAGGGTGATTCATGAGCCACCTCCAGGCGCGCCGAATTTGAAGGGGTCGGCCCAGCGCGTCTTGGCGTTTTTCGCCTTTGTCGCCTCGCTGGGCGGGCGGATCATCTGGATGGAGACGCTGCCGTCGGTGCCGGAATAAACCACGGCACTGACGCCGCCCTCGAAGTAGCTGGCGATGGTTGCGAGGTTGATTTCCACCAGTGCGCTGCTGACGCCGGTGTTGCCCAACCGACGGCCGATGTCGTAGCCCTCGTCGACATTGCCTACCTCAATGCCGGTGCCGTCGACATTCAGGGCGTGCAGTGCCTGGGTCAGGGTGATTTCGCCTTCGACATTGTCGGTGCTGTCATAGAACACGCGGACCGGTTTCTCACCATTTGGCAGCGTGTTCAGCGCCGCTTGCCAGCCCCTTTGCAGGGCCTTGGCGCGAAGAGCGGGTTTGAGCGGCGTGCCGTTTTCGTCGGTCATCGAAACTTTGACAGGCCGGTGCAGATAGCCGAGCGTCGGCGTCTCGTCGTACTCGTCGATCTGGTGCTGTGCCCAGCGTATCGGCAGCCATTTGGTCGGGCGGAAATCGCCTGGGCCACGGTTAGTGGTGGTTTTCCAGAGCTCGGGAAGTTGGGCGTGCCAGTAGGTGCTGGACATGGTGCCAGGGGCATCAGGATCGATGGCACCTTCCGCCTTCTTGGTCGCTTCGTAGACTTTCCGAAACTCGGGGCTATGTTTCCAATAGAAGAACCAAAGCTTGCTCAAGTCAGTGGATTTATTTTGGTTGTCTTCCTGCTGTCGAACAGCGTAAGGGCGCAAGTAGCGATCCACACGATCGGTTCGGGCCACGAGCAGTCCGGTCATGCTTTCAAAAACGGTGGGCACGTAGTAGCCGTTTGGTAACCCACGAGTACCACGAACGCGATACCCGCTCCGCGTTTGGTCGCCGTCGCGGCTGAGGACCAATGCTTCCGGCACTTCGGAATTCTCATCGAAGAACTGGAACAGCTTTTCGATCATGCGTTGACTGTGGGTTGTGTTCTCTGCGTCCTGCCAAAGAAAGAGCGTGACCCCAAGCGTTGCGGCATTGCGCGCGGAGATGATGCTTCCCGCTGCGCGATCATCCGTGTCATCTGGCTGTTTGGGAGGGGCTATCGCGAAGGTCGGTATTGGCCAGTAGGCGACAGCGTCGCGAGCTGAGTGCGTTGCTGCACCCCGAACATTCGCGGCGGCTCCATTGCTTCGCCTGTCAGCTGTAGGTGGGTAATCCTTGGGATCTTGCGAATAGATCGAAGTGAAGTTGCTGTTCGTCTTTTTGATTTTTTCCCACACCAGTGACTGATGCCAGATATCGACCGCCAGTCCGGCACCTTTTACTTCCAAAGAGAACGTTCGCTGTGCAATTTCCAGCGGCTCTGACAAGTAGCTCTTCGCAGATTGCAATTCCCCCTGTCTTTCGGCACGGGTCTGCGCCGCGGCCTTCCCTGCCCAATGAACGCTCATGACCATCAGCACAACAGCCACAATGGCTGTGCCTACCTGCCGAGTTTGCTGTGTCATGAGCCACCTCCAGGCGCGCCGAATTTGAAGGGGTCGGCCCAGCGGGTTTTGGCGTTTTTCGCCTTTGTCGCCTGGCTGGGCGGGCGGATCATCTGGATCGAGACGCTGCCGTCGGTGCCGGAATAAACCACGGCACTGACGCCGCCCTCGAAGTAGCTGGCGATGGTTGCGAGGTTGATTTCCACCAGCGCGCTGCTGACGCCGGTATTGCCCAGACGGCGGCCGATGTCGTAGCCCTCCTCGACATTGCCCACCTCAATGCCGGTGCCATCGACATTCAGGGCGTGCAGTGCCTGGGTCAGGGTGATTTCGCCTTCGACGTTGTCGGTGCTGTCATAGAACACGCGGACCGGTTTCTCACCATTTGGCAGCGTGTTCAGCGCCGCTTGCCAGCCCGTTTGCAGGGCCTTGGCGCGAAGAGCGGGTTTCAGCGGCGTGCCGTTTTCGTCGGCCATCGAGACTTTGACAGGCCGGTGCAGATAGCCGAGCGTCGGCGTCTCGTCGTACTCGTCGATTTGGTGCTGCGCCCAGCGTATCGGCAACCATTTGGTCGGGCGGAAATCGCCCGGGCCACGGTTGGTGGTGGTTTTCCAGAATTCGGGGAGTTGGGCATGCCAGTAGGTGGTGGACATGGTGCCGGGACTGATGGGATGAGGTACGCCTTCGGCTTTTTTCGCCTGAACGTAGACTTCATCAAATTTACGATCGCGGTCCCAATAGAAGAACCACAGCTTGCTCAGGTCAGTGGACCTGTTTTGGTTGTCTTCCTGCTGATGAACAGCGTAAGGGCGCAAGTACCGATCCACTCGGTCAGTTCGCGCCACGAGTAACCCAGTCATGCTCTCGAAGACGGTGGGTACGTAATAGCCGTTGGGGAGGCCGCGTGTGCCTCGGATCCGATACCCGCTACGGGTATCGTCTCCGTCTTGACTAAGTACTAAAGCCTCCGGCACCTCGACGTTGTCATCGAAAAACTGAAAGAGCTTTTCGATCATGTGCTGGCTATGGGTCGTATTCTCTGAGTCTTGCCAGAGAAAAAGCGTGACGCCCAGCGTCGCCGCATTTCGCGCCGAAAGAATGTCTCCTCCCGCACCTTCGTCCTTGTCATCAGGTTGCCTCGGGGGCGCTAATGCGAATGTTGGCAGAGGCCAATAAGCGACAGCGTCGCGAGCTGAGTGCGTTGCTGCACCCCGGACATTCGCGGCGGCTCCATTGCTTCGCCTGTCAGCTGTAGGTGGGTAATCCTTGGGATCTTGCGAATAGATCGAAGTGAAGTTGCTGTTAGTCTTTTTGATTTTTTCCCACACCAGTGACTGATGCCAGATATCAACCGCTAATCCGGCACCTTTGACTTCCAGTGAAAAAGTTCGCCGTGCAATGTCCTGCTGCTCTGCAAGGTAGCCCTTCGCAGACTGCATCTCGAGCTGTTTTTCGGCCTGGGTCTGCGCTGCGGCTTTCCCCGCCCAGTGGACGCTGAATATCACCAGCACGAACGCAACGATGCCTGCTATCCCTCGGCTTATTCCTTGTGCCATATCCGCTATCTCCACGCCTTCGGCGGTTGTTTGTTCATAGAGGTGCCACACAAACCCCAGCCAGAGCGCAATAAGCAGGACTAGGCACAAGAGGTACGCGTTGATATTGGGAAGCGAACTTCTGAGTCTTCTCATCAGCGCTTGTCCTTCTGTCGCAGGCAATGGACCAGAGCCGGAGGTGTCATGGGGACCAGCGCCTCAGACGGAAAAATGCCTTTGTGGTAGTAAAGGAAACAGGCTTCTACGAGGGTACGTGCCCCCTCGTTAAGCCGCGCCCAGCCCGGCATCGCCACCAGAGTCTTTTTGAAGAATTTTTCCCCGATCCTCCAATCCGCTATCGCAATCAGCACCTCGCGCATGTCCCGATCATCCAGACACCTGGCCTGTCCGATCGCCACATCCATGGCCGTGACCCAACGATGGTTCTCCGGGCTGCGCAGGATCGCCGAGTGGTAACTGTTGTTATCCCATTCCGGATTGGCTTCGCCGTCCTGCCACCGGGACATTCGCGCCCGAATCTCGTTGGGCGTTTCCTCGCGCTCGATGAGGTAGTACTCGACGCGACTGTCATGAATGTCCTTCACCGCCCGTTGGCGCAACTCGCGGGTCTGGTCGTCCGGCTCCTTGCCGCTGTTCCAGGCGTCGCGGGCGGCGAGCAGATTGACCTGCACGCTGCGTTTGTCGACGTATCGCCACTCGAAGCGAGCGCGGGATTTACCGAGCGCGGTGTTCTGCGCCACAGCGTCGGGTTTGTCTTTGCCGGGCGTGTCGGGTGTACCGGTGACCGCTTCGCCGCCGAACATGTCGGGTGCGTGGCGCGGTGTCAGCGCTTCGGCGTTGATCAAGCGCAGCTCACCTTTGTCCATGCCTGCTTCGGTGGCGAGCGAAATGGCGGCGTTGTGACCGGCACTGCGGCGTTCCTGGGCCGTACGCAACTCAACGTTGCCAGGCTCATCGCCGACCCAGACCGGCTGGTCGTCGCGCAGCCGTTTGCTCCACAGGCGCTGATGGAAGCGCAGGGTTTTGAGGCGGTCCATGGCAGGCGTGCCGTCGGGCAAGGTGTCGGGCACACCGAAGGTGCCGATGCCGCTGACATCGCGCAGCGCCACAGTGGTGTCATCGTGACTGAAATACAGGTAGAGCTTGCCGCGGTTGTCACGCTCGGGGAATACCACGGTGGACTGGTCTGGCCCCAGCCGCTGGCCTTGCTCCGACGTCCATTTCGAGCCCGTGCGACCGCCATAACCGGGTGCGGTGGCCTGAATGTCGCTGAGCGGAGGCTGGGCATGGGGTTGGGCTGTGACGGCGGTGACGATATTGATCAGGGTGTCGAGGGTCTTCGAGTGCTTGGGTGTTTTGTCCGGCAGCAGCGAATACGGCGACGCGACCATGATTGCGCAGTCGGCACAGCGCTCGCCACGATCCACCAGCAGTGCCTGAGCCAGAAGCGTGATTAACGTGCCCTGACTGTGGCCCATGACGGTGACGGTTTCATCCGGCGAGACGCGGCGAATCTCACTGATGAGCATCGCCAGACGATGAGCCGCCAGCACGAAATAACGACGGTGCGGGCTTTTGCCCATGTACAGCGTATTAGGCAACGCCAGGTTCGCAGCATGCCGTACGCCTTTGTCAAAGCCTGGGTCGTACATCTCGGGCAGGCTGTTGGTGGCGTTGTCGAAGAAGCCGCCACCCTTGCCGAAATGCCGGTCCAGCCGATTGCCGAAAACGTCCTGATACTGGGTGCGCAGTTTGGTGGGCTCGCCATTTTTATCGCGCTGGATCTCTTCTGGCGCGGCCCTGTAGCCCCAGTAGAAAGGGATGAATACGCTACGCGGTTTTTCTCCCCCGGTGCTGCGTTTGTAGAGGTAGGTGTCAGGGTCATCGAGGAAAATTCTCTGCTGACTGTTCAGAGGAGATCCAGCTTCCTTTGATGTCAGGGCGTCGCTGAAATCAACGCCATACGCCTCCGCTGCCATATCGGGTCGGCTCAATCGCTCGTTCAGGCCCTGACACAACCCCTTCTCCACCGACTCATAGGCCGCGCCGGGATCGTTGACGCCGTGCAGGAAAATCACCACACCCGGCATGTCGCGGGGAATCTCGACCGGAGTGTTGCCCGGACGGTTGGGGATCAGGCGGGTCTGGTGAGTGGCGATCACACCCGGTTCCATGTTGTTCATGATTTCACTTCCTTTTGAATCGTGTGTCGGCTGTTGCCAGCGCGTGGATGTCGCGTCACTCGGTGACATCGCGATGGGCCGACACTTCAACTTTTTGCATGGTCTGTTTTTCGACAACCTGGGTAAGGCCCTCGGCATCGGTCAGACCGCCGTGCAACGACCCGTCTTCCAGTTTCAGGCGGTAGGCGTTGCCTGCGGCAAGCGCCGGCTCCTGGGCGGAGTGGCCCGGGTAATGGAGCAGCAGGCGCTGGCTTGCGGGGTCCCGCCCGAAAGCAGGAACGTTCATGCTGTCGCTGCTGGCAGGCGCCCAGACTCTCTTGCTGGCGTACATGCTCATCGTGCCGGGTGTACCGAGCTCGACGCCGTTGCCGATTTTGATGTAGCTGCCGTCGCTGGCGATCAGGCGAATCGTCGGGGCAGTAAGTACGATTTCGCCCTCGGTGGCTGAGGCGTGGAGGTTGTGCTGGGCGTTGAGGGCGATGTCGTCTTCCTGCGCCTGCACCAGCACCTTGCCCCGGTTGGCGATGGCGGTGATGCCGTCATCCTGGGCGAACGCGGAAATGCCTTTGCCAGCGTGCAGGTGCGTGCCCGCGCCGCTGGTGAGGTGCAGATGGTCCTGCGCGGTCGTGTCGTGATTCGCTCCTGCGTAATGAGCCTGTGACCCCGGCGTCGCGCTGACCAGGCCCGCCTCGCCGGTCAGGGCAATCATCGGCTCACCCTTTGCATTGCTGTCAGGGGCCGGCCATTGCTCAAGCGCCTGTCGCAAGCCGTCTAGCCCGCTTTGATCAAGGGGCTGGGCGCCCCGCGCGCTCGCGGTTTGCCCCAGTGAAGCAAAAAGCCCGGCGCACTCGGTGAGCAGTTTGAGCAGGTCGTCGCGCTCGAGCTGGTTGTCTTTGGCGCGATGTTTTGCGTTGGCGGTGAGCAACAGTCCCTGCGCAGCACGCACGGCAATCGCGGCATCGGTGCGCAGTTCCGCGCCATTGCCCATCGGCTGTGCCTTGCCGTTTTCACGCGGCGTGACAAGTCGCCCCAGATTCAACGCAGTGGCCTGATGCGAGGTGGCAAGCCGGGCGCGGGTCGAGCCGCTGGTGTCATCGAGCAGCAGCTCGTTGTGACCGACGCCTTTGTGTTCACGGGTTTTGATACCGGACAGCGCCTTGTTGCCCGGCAACCCGTGCACCGCGCTGAAGCTTGGCGTCGGCTGAACGGCGTTATACAAGACACCGGTCACCACCGGGCGGTCAACGTCGCCACCCATGTGCTGAACCATGACTTCCTGACCGATGCGCGGCAGGAACTGATGCCCAAAGCCCTCGCCCGCGCTGGGCATCGCCACACGCAACCAGGTGGTGTCCTGCGCATCCGTCCGGGGACTGGCCGAACGGCCATCATCGCGGCGCTGCCAGTGAAAGCGCACCTGGATGCGGCCCATTTCATCGGTGAAGATTTCTTCGCCTTCGGGGCCCACCACGATGGCGGTCAATGGACCGGCAATGGTCGGTCGGGCTATCGTTCGCTCAGGCGTGAACACCACTTTGCTGCGAACGCAGGTGAAGGTATTGGCGTAATCGGAGGGTTTGTCGGAGCGGTAGTTATTGCAGCCCTGATGCTCGACCCTCAGCAGCAGAAACTGGCGATCCTCCAGCGACCCATGGTCGTGATCAAAGTGTTGCGTGAGCTCGAAGGTGTACCCCGGCAGCATGCTCCGACAATGACTGACGCCGGTGAACACCTTGCCTTGCAGCTCGATGTTTTCCACGCGGCGACGCAGCAGCGCCTCACCCTGGTCGTAGTCGCGATGCGAGTACGCATCGGTGTGCACGTACATCTCATAAGCAGGCGCGTCGCCCTGCTCGTTCAGGTTAGTCATGCTGACGATCAGCGGATTGGCAGGTTGCTTGTAATCGAAGGTCTGAATGGCAACGGCGCCAGGCTGAAAGTGGCGATGGGCGCTCCATTGGGTGATTGCGTCGGCCGCTTCGGTGACTGCGGCGCTGTGATAACGAATCCGCGGTTGGCCAGGCAGCGGCAGCAGACCGGGCGAGTAATCGCTCACGACCATGCAGTGACCTTGTGCACTGTGCTCGAAG
>Ga0160435_1000316_pt1 | contig 20122 bp, 18 predicted proteins | sample HID1973K_E0MG_FD_108213 | JGI IMG/M metagenome (GOLD analysis project Ga0160435, IMG submission 108213) | Enriched mosquito-associated microbial communities from UW Madison campus, WI, USA - HID1973K_E0 MG | ecosystem: Host-associated > Arthropoda: Insects > Digestive system > Unclassified ...
CCTTGAGTCCAAGAAAATCTCCAAGACCCAGGCAGTCACCTCCAACGTCGAGGCCGAGCTCGCCGCCAAGGACGTCCACATTGGCCCGTCCGACTACGTCCAGTGGCTCGATGACCGCAAGTGGGCCTTCGTCCGACTGGAAGGCCGCAACTTCGGTGACGCCCCCGTGTCGCTCGAGTACAAGCTGGAAGTATGGGACTCGCCCAACTCCGCCGGCGTGATCATCGATGCCATCCGTGCCGCCAAGATCGGCCTGGACCGCGGCATCGGCGGCCCGCTGCTCTCCGCCTCCAGCTACTTCATGAAGTCCCCGCCGGAGCAGTTCAACGACGACCTCGCCCGTGAAAAGGTCGAGGCCTTCATCCGCGGCGACCTGGAGCGCTAACCCCCCGGCGTTGCCCTATCACTTGGAGTTCCCAAAACCCTGTTAGGAACTCCAAGTGGTAGGGCAACCCGCGTTTAAGGGGCCGTCAGCCACCCTCAAGGGTGCGGATGGCATGGCTCGCCTGGGCAACGCCGAGGAGCTTGAGCATGAGTTGGGAATGCATGTGCATCCCGACGGCGGCAGTCAGGATGACGTCATTGACGTCTTCACCCGCCGTGGTCAGTTCCAGGTCCAGGCCGGCGATCGCGTCAACTGCGCTGCTGTACCGGTCAAGGAGCTCAAGCGGCAGGTTGATGCCGAGGTCCTGCATGGCCGCGACGTGCCGGTCCAGTGCATCCCTTGCATCGCTGGGCACATCGGGCCAGCTTCGCATGCGTACGACGGCGTCTGCCGCCGCCGTGCGCTCAACGTCGCCCGCAGCAGGTTCGAGGTTGAGGACCACGCGCTGGACGTGCGCCAGCAGCGACAGGCGTGGAACGCCGTCGTCCGCCATTTTCACGATGCTGCGGATCTGTCCGATGTTGAGGCCCACGATCTGACGGAGTGAGCGGATCAGCTCGAGGCGTTTGATGTGCTCCGCGGTGTAGCTGGCGCGCGTGGGGTGGACAGTATGGCCAGCCGGCAGAAGCCCCTCCCGCAGGTAGAACTTGATGCTGGCCGTGCTGGTGCCCGTTGCGCTGCTTAGTTCCTTGAGCTGCATTGAGTTCCTTCGGCCGGATAGTGGTCCGGGTGACAACTATCCTGATGTACATAAGCTGGATAGTGGCACTATCTTAGAGGTATGGAGCACTGGAATGTACTGCTTGTCAGCCACGTGGTGGCTGCCCTGTATGTCCTCGCGATCGGACCGGTTCAAATACTTCGACGGCGGGACCGCATCCACCGCACCATGGGGTACCTGTGGGTGGCGACGATGTATTACGTGTGCGCCAGCAGCTTCTGGATCGTCTCCGAGGGCCACTTCACCTGGCTGCACGGCCTGTCTGCTTTCACGGTCCTTACGGTAACCCTGGGCCTGGTCAGCGCAATTCGCCGGAACATCCCTGCCCACCGCGGCAACATGGTGGGGAGCTACCTGGGCATTGCCATCGCATTCGGGTTCGCGGTAGGTGTCCCCGGGCGCAGCATCCCGCGGCTTCTTTCGGCGGACCCGGCCACCGCCGTGTTTGTGGTTGCCTTGGTGCTGCTCAGCGTTGGAGCCGTGTAGCTGTCCCTTCTTCGCGGCGCCGAACGGCATTCCAACCACCCGTTGCCCCATCAGATAACGTCCCCAACGCCCAGGGTTGGCAGCCCTAAGTGATAGGGCAAGTGCGGTTCAGGAGTCACGGAGGGTGGCCCGGACCCGGCGCACTGCCAGCCGGAAACCCTGTGCCAGGTCGTACGAGCGCAGCCTTCCCTTGCGCAGGCTCGCCGCACGCGCTGCGTGAACCGTGAACGGGACTGATTCGAGGTGGGCCGGGAGGGGTGGGCCGGAGGGTTAGGTGAGGCCTACCGGGTTGCCGTCGGGGTCCACGTCCATGCGGAGGGCGGCCGGCACAGCGGGAAGCCCGGGCATGGTCATCACGGCGCCGGTCAGCGCCACGATGAAGCCGGCGCCGGTCTTGGGCAGCAGGTCGCGGACGTGGATGGTGAATCCTTTGGGGGCACCAAGCCGGGAGGCGTCGTCGGTAAAGGAGTACTGGGTCTTGGCCATGCACACCGGAAGCCCACCCCAGCCGTTGCGCTCAATATCAGCCAGCCGTTTCAGTGCGGGGACGGAGAAGTCCACGCCGTCGGCCCCGTAGATCTCCTGGGCGATGGTGCGGATCTTGTCCTCCACGGAGAGCTCCAGCGGGTACAGGTGACGGAACTTGTTGGGCGCCTCCAGGGCCCGCAGCACCAGCGCGGCGAGCTCATCCCCGCCGTCACCGCCGCCGCCCCGGCCCCACACATCGGCCACGGCAGCCGCAACACCTTCCGCGGCGCACCACGCCAGCAGCCAGTCCAGTTCCTCCGCCGTATCAGTGGCGAACCTGTTGATGGCCACCACCGGCGTCACCCCGAATTTCTCCACGTTGTGGACGTGCCGGCGCAGGTTCTCGACGCCGGCCTCCAGCGCTGCCACGTCCGGCCGGGTCAGCTGGTCCTTGGCTACGCCGCCCTGCATCTTCAGTGCCCGCACGGTGGCCACCACCACGACGGCGGACGGCGCCAGTCCGCCGATCCGCGCCTTGATGTCCATGAACTTTTCGGCACCCAGGTCGGCCCCGAAACCGGCCTCCGTGACCACGATGTCCGCCAGCCGCCGTGCGGTCTGGGTGGCGATGAGGGAGTTGCAGCCGTGGGCGATGTTGGCGAACGGGCCGCCATGGACCAGGGCCGGGGTGCCCGCGATGGTCTGCACCAGGTTGGGTTTGACTGCTTCCTTAAGCAGGAGGGCCAGCGCTCCCTGCACCCCCAGGTCTGCCACTGTCACCGGGACGCGCTCGTAGGTGTACCCGAACGTGATCCTGCCCAGGCGTTCCCGGAGGTCGGCCAGGTCCGTGGCGAGGCAGAATACGGCCATGATCTCGGAAGCGACGGTGATGTCGAACCCGTCCTGCCGCGGCACGCCCTGCGCCGGCCCGCCGAGGCCGATCACCACTTCCCGCAGGGCCCGGTCGTTCATGTCCAGGACACGTTTGAACGTCATCCGCCGCGGATCGATGTTCAAGGCGTTGCCCTGGTAGATGTGGTTGTCCACCAGTGCCATCAGGGCGTTGTTGGCGGAGGTGATGGCGTGGAAATCGCCGGTGAAATGCAGGTTGATCTCATCCATCGGCAGCACCTGCGAGTAGCCTCCGCCGGTGGCACCGCCCTTCATCCCCAGGACCGGGCCCAGCGAGGGCTCACGCAGGGCGATCATCACGTTGTGGCCGGCCCGCGCCAGGGAGTCCGCCAGCCCCACGGTGGTGGTGGACTTTCCTTCGCCGGCCGGCGTGGGGGACATGGCCGAGACCAGCACCAGCTTGCCGTGCGGCGGCGGTGCGTCCAACCGGGCGGGATCGATTTTGGCTTTGTAACGCCCGTACTGTTCCAGCGCTGCGGCATTCACCCCTGCGGCAGCGGCAATGTCTTCGATGGGCCTGATGCGTGCTGCCCGTGCTATCTCGAGGTCGCTGGGAACGCCGGTCATGGCGTCAGGTTACAGGAACGGCCGGGACAAGGTGGCCCACGTGCCGGTCGACGGCGGCGTGGTAGCTTTCGAGCGTGATGGCGGCGGTGCGGGACCAGCCGGAGTTCTGGGCGCGGATGGCGGCGGCCCGGCCCATGTCCACCCGGGTAGCGGGATCGTCGTAGAGCGCCTCAAAGGCGTCCGCCCAGTCGGCCGCGTGGTGGCCGTCCACCAGCAGCCCGGTCCGGCCGTGGAAGATGGCCCGGGACAGTCCGCCCACCCGGGTTGCCACCACCGGGGTCCCGCAGGCCTGGGCTTCCAGGGCCACCAGGCCGAAGGATTCGCTGAAGGATGGCATCACCACGACGTCGGCCGCGCGGAACCATGCCGCCAGCTCAGGCGCCGTGACGGGTGGAAGCTGCGTGACGACGTCGTCCATCTCCGCGTCTGCCACGAGCTTGCGGAGGTTGAATTCCTTGTTGCCGCTGAGCTCGCCCAGGATGGTGAGCCGCAGGTCGATGTCCGGACGCCGCTGCCGCAGCAGGGCGGCCGCCTTGACCAGCACCTGCGGGCCTTTGAGCCGCTGGATGCGGCCGGCGAACAGGAGGTGGAACGCTCCCGCGTCCACGCCGTGGTCCTTCCGCGCTTTGGTCCGGAAGGCCGGGGTGAACGTGGCCAGGTCCACGCCCGGGGGAGCGATGTCGATCCGGTCGTAGTCCGCGCCGTAGTGCGACACGAGCTCGGCGGCCTCGGAGCTGGTGTTGGCGATGAGGCGTGCCGCCCCGTCCACGATCTGGTGTTCGCCCACCTCCCGCCGCCGCGGCTCGGGCTGTTCGCCGGATTCGAGCAGGAGGTTCTTCACCTTGGCCATGGTGTGCATGGTGTGCACCAGCGGCACACCCCACAGTTCGGACAGTTCCAGCCCGGCGATGCCGGACACCCAGTAGTGCGAGTGGATGACGTCGTAGCGGCCGTGCGGCTGCCGGCGGCGGATCTGTTCGATCTCTTCAACCATGCTGTGCAGCAGGCCCGGCAGTTCTTCCTTGGGGATCTTCTTCGGCGGTCCGGCCAGGACGTTGTGGACACAGACGCCGGGATCCGGATGTTCGACGGCGGGCTGGCCGGCCGACGTGGCCCGCGTGAAGATCTCCACTTCAACGCCGGCTTCGGCCAGGGCCGAGGCCAGTTCACGGATGTAGACGTTCATGCCGCCGGCATCGCCGGAACCCGGCTGTTCCATGGGCGAGGTGTGGAGTGACAGCAAGGCCACCCTGCGGATCAATGCCAAGGGACCTCCTTCCGGCCGCCGGCGCGTATTACGGGCGCACCTGCCCCGGGTACCTGTTCAGTGCGCACTCGGTAAAACATTACTCCTTCAGCCAACCGGGGCCGCAGCCGCCCCGTTACCACGCCACAGCGCCCGCAGCTCCGGGAATGCTTCCTCATAACCGGACAGGACACGGCCTGCCAGTTCCTCCGAATCCACCAGCGGATGCCGAGCGAAGGCCGCAAGGGCGGCGGCGCGGTCGCCGGTGGTGGCTGCCCGGACGGTGAGCCGTTCCACGTCCTTGACCTGCCGCAGCAACCGGAGCTGCGGCCCGGGTGGAGCCTGCTGGGGAAGCGGCAGCGCGCCGTCGGCCGTCACCATGCAGGGAAGTTCGACGACGGCGTCCGCGGGCAGTCCCGGAATGGCGGGTTCCTGAGCGCCCGGGTTCAGTGAGTTGCGGGTGTTCAGGATCAGCTGCGTCCCGCCTGCCCCGGAGAGCGCCCGCATGGCGGCGAGCGCCACGCGTTCGTAGCCGCCGCCGGCGAGGTCGTCTTCGTCCCGCTGCGTGCCTTCCGTGCGTGCCTCGGCCAGGTAGCCCTCCTCGCGGGAGCGGCGGGCGCCATCCCACAACCGGAAGGCGTCCGTACCGGCGCCGGCGAGGCGTGGATAGAGGTCCTGCTGCTGCGCGTGGATGCTCTCGCCGCGCGTGTGCTGCATCGCCTGCATGGCACGCCGGGCGGCGTCGCGCCGGTAGTAGTAGTACAGGTATTCGTTGGGCAGCATGCCGAGCCCTGCCAGGAACGGCTGGTCGAACAGCCGGCCCTCCTCGAAGGACGCCAGGGCGGCGGGATCGGCGAGCAGACCCGGCAGCAGGTCGCGGCCGCCGGACTCCAGCCGGTACAGCCAGCCCAGGTGGTTCAGCCCGAAGTAGCCCACGCCGTCGAGCCTTCCCGCCGGCAGGTCCGCTCCCGCAGCGTGTGCGGCGCGCTGCACCAGGGCACCCGCCGAGTCGCAGATGCCCACCACCCGGTTCCCCAGCACCGGAATGAGCGCCTCGGTGACCATGCCTGCCGGGTTGGTGAAGTTGATCAGCCGGGCCCCGGGGCAGTGCCGGTCCATGAGGCGCGCCAGGTGGACCATGTGCGGAATGGTCCGCAGCGCATAGGAGATGCCGCCCGCCCCCGTGGTTTCCTGCCCCAGCAGCCCCAGGTCCTGGGCCACCTTCTCGTCCGCGATCCGCCCGGCGGTCCCGCCCGGACGGATCGCGGCGAACACCCTGTCCGTCCCGGGCAGGGCGCGGGCAAGATCGGTGGTGGAACGGACCGTCAGCCGCGGGCCGGGGCCTGCCGGCATGCTGTGCAGCACGGCGGCGACGGCTCCAAGGCGGGCGGGATCGACGTCGTACAGCACCAGTTCGGTGACCAGCCCGGCAAAGCGGCCCGAAACCAGCGCCCGGTAGATGAGCGGCACCCGGAAACCCCCGCCGCCGGCAATCAGAAGCCGCATACCCAGCAGTCTAGGGCGGGCCCGGGCGCTCCTCTACCGGATGTCGTTGGCAGGGCGTAGTGTGCCGGACATGGACGCGATGCCGGCACGCCCTTTTGATCCGCTGGCCTCGGTCCGGAAACACTCCGGGCCCGGGTTCGATCTCCTGCTGGCCGGAACCGTCTACCAGGACATCATTTTCACCGGACTGCCGCACGGCCCTGAACCGGGCACCGAAATCTGGAGCGACGGCATGGGCAGCTGCCCCGGCGGGGTGGCGAACCAGGCCATCGCGGCGGCCCGGCTGGGGCTCCGGACCGGCCTGGCCGCAGTGTTCGGAGATGACGGCTATGGCGACTTCAACTGGAAGATCCTCTCCGGCCAGGAGCGGGTGGACCTGAGCCTGTCCCGCCGGGTGGAGGGGTGGCACTCGCCGGTGACGGTGTCACTGTGCGTCGAGAAGGACCGGTCCATGGTCACCCATGGACATGCCGCCCCGGTCACGTCCTCCGAGCTCATCGGGGAGCCGCCGCCCACCCTGGCCGGCATCGCGGAGGTGGGCCTGGAAGTGGAACCCTGGGCACGCGCCGCCCACGCGGCCGGCGTAAAACTCTTCGGTGACGTGGGCTGGGACCCCACCGGGGAGTGGGCTCCGGTCCGGCTGGAAAACCTGCAGTACTTCCATGCGTTCCTGCCCAACCAGCGCGAAGCCATGGCGCTGACCGGGAAGGACAATGCCTGGTCTGCCCTGTATGCGCTCGCGGACCGGGTCCCCGTGGCTGTGGTGACACTCGGCCCGCAGGGGGCGCTCGCCGTCGATTCGGAAACCGGGGAGGAGGAGTGGGTTCCGTCCCTGCCGGTCAAGGCACTTGACCCCACCGGAGCAGGTGACTGTTTCGACGCCGCGTTCATTGTGGGCTCACTGGCCGGCTGGCCGCTGGGCAACAGGCTCAGGTTCGCCAACCTGTGCGCCTCCCTGGCCGTGCAGGAAGTGGGCGGGTCGCTGGCCGCTCCCGGTTGGGGAGACATCGCCGACTGGTGGAAGCGCGCCAACGCCCGGCCCGAACGCCAGATGAGCCAGTGGCTGCGCCGCTTCGGGTTCCTGGCCGAGATCATCCAGGACGTCCCGCAGGCAGCCCAGCGGAGGGCCGCCGCCACCATCGCCCACCTCTCGGACGCCTGAGCAGCCGCTGCCGCTTGAATATTCCCTGCCGCCCGAACACTGCCATCCCGGCAGCGCCGGGAGTCCGATTATCCGGCCGCAGGCACCCCTACTAGAATCGCTACCGTGACTTACCCCGCCCCAACCGGTGAAATCAGCGCTGCTTCAGTGCACGATCCCCACTACGAGCGTTCCGCCGTGATCGACCTTGACGCCATCCGGCACAACGTTCGCCGGCTCGCTGCGGCTGCCTCGCCGGCCAAGGTCATGGCCGTGGTCAAGGCCGACGCCTACGGGCACGGTGCCGTCCCCGTTGCCCGTGCCGCACTGGAGGCCGGCGCTGCCTGGCTGGGGGTGGCGCACATCTCCGAGGCGCTCGCCCTGCGCGCTGCCGGGATCGACGCACCGCTGCTCGCCTGGCTGCACACCACGGACAGCAACTTCGGCGCGGCGGTGGCGGCCGGCGTCGACATTGGCTGTTCAGGGTGGGAACTCGAACGGATTGTTGCCGCGGCCCGCGAGCAGGAGCGCCCGGCCAGGATCCACCTCAAGGTGGACACCGGGCTGGGCCGCAACGGCGCCACCCTGGAGTACTGGGACACGCTGGTGGGCGAAGCCATGGAGTACCAGGACCAGGGCGTGCTCCGGGTGGTGGGCATCTTCTCCCACCTCGCCGTCGCTGACGAACCCGAACGCCCCGAAACCGACCACCAGCTGGCGGCCTTCCGCGACGCGCTCGCAGTGGCCGAGGACGCCGGGGTGGACGCCGAAGTCCGGCACCTGGCCAACACTCCCGCCACCCTGTCCCGGCCGGACACCCACTTCGACCTGGTGCGCGTGGGACTGGGCATCTACGGGCTTTCACCTTTTGACGGCCAGACTTCCGCGGAACTTGGCCTGCGGCCGGCCATGGCGCTGCGGACCAAGGTGTCCCAGTGCAAGGCCGTCCCGGCAGGGCAGGGCGTTTCCTACGGGCTCCATTACCGGACTGCCGGCGCCAGCACGCTGGGCCTGATCCCGTTGGGTTACGCAGACGGTATCCCGCGGGTCGCCACCGGCGGGCCGGTCCGGGTGGCCGGCACCACCTACCCGGTGGTGGGCCGCATCGCCATGGACCAGATGGTCATCGACCTCGGCCCGGGAGTCCGGGGAACCGCGCTGCTGGGCGCCGAGGCGGAGCTTTTCGGCAGCGGAGCCGACGGCGGTCCCACGGCTGATGACTGGGCGCACGCCGCCGGGACCATCAACTATGAGATCGTCACGCGGATCAGTCCGCGCGTGCCGCGCCGCTTCATCAACGAACAGGACACGTCCGGCGGCGGGAACGCTTCTTCCTCCGGCAGGGAGGGGGCCCTGTGAGCGCCGCGAACCTGCCCGGCCACACGGCCGAGGCGAACTGGGAAAGAACCTATAGGGCCACGACGGCGGACCAGACCCATGCGCTCGGCGCGGGGCTGGCCCGGGTCCTGGATGCCGGCGACCTGGTGGTGCTCTCCGGCGAGCTGGGTGCCGGGAAGACCACTCTGACCCAGGGGCTGGGGGAGGGACTGGGAGTGCGCTCCGGCATCATTTCCCCCACCTTCGTGCTGGTGCGGATCCACCCCAATCTCCTTGACGGGCCCCGCCCCGGCGGACCGGACCTCGTCCACGTGGATGCTTACCGGCTCGGTTCGGCCGCCGAAGTGGACGACATCGACCTCGAGAACACCATGGACACGTCCGTGACAGTGGTGGAGTGGGGCCACGACCGGGTGGAACACCTGAGCGAGAACCGGCTGGAGATCGACCTGCACCGCGCCATGGGCCTCGGCGGAGGCTTCGGCCACAGGTCCGTTGCCGACGGGACCACTGAAACCGCGAACGCCGGACCGGACGGGGCACGCGAAAGCCTGGATTTTGATACGGACGACACGGACGAGCCACGCACCATCGTCATGCGTGGGTATGGCCCCCGTTGGGCCGACGCTCCGGAGCTGGACGTTGCCGGGGGGGCCAACTGATGCTGATCCTCGCAATCGACACCTCGGCCGTGGCCAGCGCAGCCCTGGTCTCTGACGATGCCCTGGAAGGCGTCGTTGCCAACTTCTCCACCGAGGACACCCGCAGCCACGCCGAAGTGCTGGCCCCGGGCATCGCGGGAATGCTGGCGGATGCCGGCCTCGCTGGAGGAGACATCGACGCCCTGGTGGTGGGTGTGGGACCCGGCCCGTTCACCGGGCTGCGGTCCGGCATCGCCACGGCACGCACCCTGGCCTTCGTATGGGGCAAGCCCCTGCACGGCCTGATGAGCCTCGACGCAATTGCACTGGAGGTGGCCGAGTCGACGGCGGCCGCCGCCGAGTTCCTGGTGGTCACCGACGCGCGCCGCAAGGAGGTCTACTGGGCCCGCTACAGCCTGGCCGAAGGTCAGTTGCCGGTGCTCGAAGACGGGCCGCATGTCGGCTTCGCCGCGGACCTGCCGGACCTGCCCGCGTACGGTGCGGGCGCCGGCCTGTACGCGGACGCACTCCGGGCGGACCCGGACTTTGCCGGTGAGCAGCCGGACGCGCTGTACCTGGGGCAGTTCGCCCTGGCCAGGCTGGCCTCCGGCGCGGGGCTCCTGGACTCCACGCCCCTGTACCTTCGGGAATCCGACGCCCAGGTCCCGGGGCCGCGGAAGAGGGCCCTGTGAGTGCCGCCGGGCCGGAAGGAATTCCGGAGCCCCGTTCCGCCGCTATGGAAAGCGTCGCCATCCGGGACATGACGGAGGCCGATATCCCCGCCGTCAGCGCCCTCGAACAGGAACTGTTTCCGGTGGACGCCTGGCCGGTGCAGATGTTCTTCGACGAGCTGGCGCAGCCGGAAACCCGCCGCTACCTGGTGGCCGAAGGAACGGACGGCATCGTCGGATATGCCGGGCTCATGTGCATTGAACCCATCGCGGATGTCCAGACGATCGCCGTCGTGCCCCACCGTGAGGGCCTCGGCATCGGCAGCACGCTCCTCACCGAACTGATCGACGAGGCCCGCCGGCGGCGCGCCGCGGACGTCCTGCTGGAAGTGCGTGCCGACAACCCCCGCGCCCAGCGGCTGTACCTCCGTTTCGGCTTCCAACAGATCCATATCCGCCCCCGGTACTACCGCGACGGCGTGGATGCCCTGATCATGCGGCTGGCGCTGGTGCCGGAGACAGAAACAGAATCCCCAAGCAAAGGAATCCGGCCATGAACCGCACGCAGCCGCTGGTGCTGGGCATCGAATCCTCCTGCGACGAGACCGGCGTCGGCGTCGTCCGGGGAACCACGCTCCTGGCCAACACGGTGTCCTCATCGATGGACGAGCATGTCCGGTTCGGCGGCGTCATCCCGGAGATCGCCTCCCGCGCGCACCTCGATGCTTTTGTACCCACCCTGGAACAGGCCCTCGCGGAAGCCGGCGCCACCCTGGACGACGTCGATGCCATCGCGGTGACCTCAGGCCCGGGGCTGGCCGGTGCGCTGATGGTCGGAGTCTGCGCCGCGAAGGCACTGGCCGTAGCCACCGGCAAGCCGCTCTACGCCATCAACCACCTGGTGGCCCATGTGGGCGTGGGGCTCCTGGATGACCGGGCAACCGGAAAGCAGCAGGCCCTCCCCGAGAACCTGGGCGCCCTGCTGGTCTCCGGCGGCCACACTGAAATCCTCCGGATCAACAGCATCACCAGCGACGTGGAACTCCTGGGCTCCACCATCGATGACGCCGCCGGCGAGGCCTACGACAAGGTGGCCCGCATCCTGGGACTCGGCTATCCGGGCGGTCCCGCCATCGACAGGGTGGCCCGCACCGGCAACCCGAAGGCGATCCGTTTCCCGCGCGGTCTCAGCCAGCCCAAGTACATGGGAACGTCGGACGAGCCGGGCAAGCACCGCTACGACTGGTCCTTCAGCGGACTGAAGACCGCCGTGGCCAGGTGCGTGGAACAGTTTGAAGCCCGCGGGGAAGACATCCCGGTGGCTGACATCGCCGCCGCATTCCAGGAAGCCGTGGTGGACGTGATCTCCTCAAAGGCCGTGCTTGCCTGCAGGGAACACGGGATCAAGGACGTGCTGCTGGGTGGCGGCGTGGCCGCAAACTCGAGGCTGCGGGAGCTCACGGGACAGCGCTGCGCGTCGGCCGGAATCCGGCTTCACGTTCCGCCGCTGGACCTGTGCACGGACAACGGGGCCATGGTGGCCGCCCTCGGGGCGCAGCTGGTCATGGCGGGCGCCGAACCCAGCGGGATCGGTTTCGCACCGGACTCCTCGATGCCCGTCACCTCGGTCTCCCTTCAGGCCTGAACACCCCCGTACGTCAGGCGGTGGGGCCGTTGCGCATCTGCTTGACCAGGTCCAGGACCACGGCCTGCAGGTTGCCGCCGTTGTCCTCCGCCACGCGCCGCTGGCGCTGGTAGCCGGCACCGCGGCGGATGATCTTCTCGACGTCGGCCAGCTCATCCTGGCAGCCCAGTTTCGCCGCTACGGGCTCCAGCCGGTTCAGCGTTTCCATCAGGTGGTCCGTCACCAGCTGCTCCTTGCCGGCGGCGTCCAGGATGATGATGGCATCCATGCCGTAGCGGGCGGCACGCCACTTGTTTTCCTGGACGTGCCACGGCGGCATGGTGGGAATGGTGCCGCCGTTGTCCAGGGTGGTGGAGAACTCGTCCACCAGGCACTGGGTGAGGGCCGCGATGGCGCCGACTTCCTCCAGGGTGGCCAGGCCGTCGCAGATGCGCATTTCAATGGTTCCCAGGGCCGGCACCGGCCGGATGTCCCAGCGGATCTCGGAGATGGTGTCGATCACCCCGGTGGTGAACATGTCCTGGACATAGGACTCGTATTCAGACCAGGACGGGAACTGGAACGGCAGGCCCGCGGTGGGCAGCTGCTGGAACATCAGGGCACGGTGCGAGGCGTAGCCGGTGTCCTCGCCGCCCCAGAACGGGCTGGACGCGGACAACGCCTGGAAATGCGGGAAATAGTTGACCAGTCCGTCGAGCACGGGGAGGGCCTTCTCGCGGCGGTCCAGGCCCACGTGGACGTGCACGCCGTAGATGACCATCTGCCGGCCCCACCACTGGGTACGGTCAATGAGCTTGGCGTAGCGGGCCTTGTCCGTCACGGGCTGCAGCTGCGGCGGGCTGAACGGGTGGCTGCCGGCGCAGAAGAGCTCCACGCCCATGGGATCGGTGATTTCCCGGACGGCGGCCACGGAGCGGCTGAGGTCTTCCTTCGCCTCGGCAGCGGTCTCGCAGATTCCCGTGACCAGTTCCACCGTGTTCAGCAGCAGTTCCTGCTTGATGTGGGGGTGTTCGTCATCCTCGTTCAGCTCGGGATGGCGGGAGGCGACACCGCGGAGCACCTCATTGGCGACAGACGCGAGCTCGCCGGTGCGGCCGTCCACCAGCGCCAGTTCCCACTCAACACCAAGGGTTGATTGCCTCGATGGTGCGAAGTCGATCTTCACGCATTTCCTCACTGTCCGGGATGCCGCTGGCTGGTGCCGCTTCCGGGACGTGCCGGCAAACGAACGGGTGTTTCAAGTCTATAGCGCAGGGGTAGCATCATAATGATGTCCCCGTTCCAACGCCTGCGTGACAGTACCCACAAAACCCTTCGCCTGATCGCGGCTTTGTCCGTTGCTGCCCTGGCCGCGTGCACGGCAGGGCCGCCCGCTCCTGCGCCCTCAACGCCGGCGTCGTCTCCGTCAGCTTCCGCATCGGCGTCGCCCGGCACGTCCCCGGCAGCGCCGCGTACGACGCCGGCCCCCACCACGGCGTCCCCGTCACCTGATCCGGGTTCCCGGCCCCTGGGCTGGGGCCCCCAGCAGCGCGACCAGGACGCGGCAGCAGCCGCCGTGGCGGCCATGGCGCCAGAGCAAAAGGCCGGCCAGGTCCTGCTTCCTTTCTACGGCGGGCAGCAGGTGGAAGCGCAGGCAGCCGCCATCGAACGGTTGCACCTGGCCGGCAGCATCATCATGGGCGACAACGTTCCCCGCGACCCGCAGGGAAAGGTGGACGTCGCCGCCATGACGGCGGCCAACCAGCGGCTCTCCCGGGCGACCACCGCTGACGGTGACCCGTGGCCGGGCATCGTCGGCGTGGACCAGGAAGGCGGGATCGTGGCCAGGCTGGGAGCGCCGCTGACCGAATGGCCAACGCCCATGAGCTACGGTGCCGCTGGAAACGCGGCCCTCACGCGGGACGCCGGGCAGGGTGTGGCAGGTGAGCTGGCACCGCTGGGCTTCAACCTGGACTTCGCGCCGGACGCGGATGTCACCATCGGCCCCAAAGACCCCACCATCGGCGCCCGGTCCATGTCCGGGGACCCGGCAGCTGCGGCGACGCAGAGCGTGTCATTCGCCCAGGGCATGCTGGCCGCCGGGGTGCTGCCCACTGTCAAGCACTTTCCCGGCCACGGTTCGGTCACCGCCGACTCGCACCTTAGCCTCCCGCTCCAGAACGCCGGCGTGGAGGAGTTGCGCGGCCGGGACTGGAAGCCCTTCCAGTCAGCCGTCGACTCAGGCTTGCCGATAGTGATGACCGGGCACATCGCCGTGCCCGCGCTGGAACCCGGCGTGCCGGCGTCGCTCTCGTCCAGGACCTACGCCGCGCTGCGTGGCCTCGGTTTCAAGGGCGTGGCGGTGACCGATGCCCTGAACATGGGCGCCGTCACCAAGCAGTACCCGGCCGGTTCCGCCGCCGTTTCCGCCCTGGCCGCCGGGGCCGACCTGCTCCTGATGCCGGCCGATGCAGCGCAGGCGCACGCCGCAATAGTCCAGGCTGTGGCCTCCGGTGCCCTGCCGAAGGAACGGCTGGACGAAGCCGCCACCCGGGTGGCCACCATGATGATCTGGCAGGGGCGGAGGGGGTCCGCGCCCGCCCCCGCAGGCAGTGGCGCGGCACTGTCTGCCAAGGTCTCCGGGTCCGCCATCACCATCCTGGCCGGCAACTGCAGCGGACCGCTGGTCCCCGGAGCTGTCCGGGTAACCGGCGGGGGACCGGGCGACAAGGAACGGTTTGAAGCCGCGGCCGGCCGCGCAGGCCTGGCCGTCGGCTCGGGACCACTGGTCAGCCTCATCGGGTACGGCGGCGCGCCCGCCGGCGGCGACATCGCCGTCACTTTGGATGCCCCCTGGCCGCTGCAGGGTTCCCCCGCTCCGGTCAAGATCGCACTGTACGGCCGGACCGACGCCGCCTTCGATGCCCTGGCCGCCGTGCTGGCCGGAAAGGCGGCGGCGCCCGGAAAGCTGCCGGCCGCCGTCGGGCCCTATCCTGCCGGCAGCGGCTGCGCCTAACCTCCCCGGGCCGCGTTTAATGGACAGGTGCCTATCCTCAATAAAGACATGACCCTCTGCATCTCCCTCTCGGCCCGGCCCAGCAACAACGGGACGCGCTTCCACAACCACCTGTACGGGCAGCTGGACCTGAACTGGATCTACAAGGCCTTCGCGCCCACCAACCTGGAGCAGGCAATTGCCGGCGTCCGGGGCCTCGGTATCCGCGGCTGCGCCGTGTCCATGCCGTACAAGGAGGATGTGATCGCGCTGGTGGACGAGATGGACCCCTCGGCCAAAGCCATCGATTCCGTCAACACCATCGTGAACACAAACGGGCACCTCAAGGCCTACAACACCGACTACACGGCCATCGAGCAGCTGCTGGCCACCAACTCGGTGCCCACCGACTACTCGGTCCTGGTCCAGGGCGCCGGCGGCATGGCGAAAGCAACCGTGGCGGCGCTGCGCGACGCAGGCTTCACGGACGTCACCGTCATCGCCCGGAATGAGGCGGCGGGCCGGGCGCTCGCCGAACAGTACGGCTTTAGTTGGCGTGCAGCGCTCGACGGCGGTATGGCGGACATGATCGTCAACGTGACACCTATCGGTATGGCAGGCGGTGCGGACGCCGATGCGCTGTCCTTCCCGCCAGAAGCCATCGACGCCGCGAAACTCGTCTTCGACGTGGTGGCGCTGCCGGCCGAGACACCGCTGATCCGGGCGGCCCGGGCGGCGGGCAAGCCGGTGATCACCGGTGCTGAGGTGGCCACCATCCAGGCGCTGGAGCAGTTTGTGCTGTACACCGGTGTGCGTCCCACGGCGGACCAGGTACGGGCCGCCGAGGAATTTACCCGCGCGCAGTAACGCCTACGCCGGCTTGACCGGCTCCACCTCGATGGCCACCCGGTCCTCGCCGATGCGGGTGAGGACCAAGGTGGCGGTCCGGCCGCCCTTCCTGTTGCCCGCGCCCTTGCCTGCATTTTTCCCTGCGGGCAGAAGTTGCTTGCGGAGTTCCTCCGGCGTGACGGCGGTGCCGCGCTTCTTGATGTCCAGCACGGTGATGCCTTCCTGCTTCACCCAGGACTTCAGCGCCTTGACGTTGTACGGCATCACCCGCAGGACCTTATAGGCGCGGGCGAACGGGGTATCTGCGAGGGCGGGCGAGCAGATGTAGGCGATGTGCTCGTCCAGCAGGTGCCCGCGCAGTTCGAGCGCGAGGTCGGCCACGAGGCCTGCCCGGATGACCGCTCCGTCCGGCTCATACAGGTACCCTTCAGCCGGGCCCACCGGAGCCTCGGGGCCCTCCCCGAAATCCTCCCCGCTGGTCAGCTCGGCCGCTCCCTGCGGTCCCAGCAGCAGGGCCGCGCGGCGTATCCCCGGCCGGCTGACCGAGTTGAACCACAGGGCCACTTCGGTGACGTCCCCACCAACGGACACCCACTGCGCTTCGCAGCCCTGCGGAACCGAATCGTGGGGCATGCCCGGGCCCATCTTGACGCCCACGGCCTTCCCGGACGCGGCAAGGGACTCCACGAAGGACAACGGGGGAGAGAACGCCTCGGGGTCCCAGATGCGCCTGGTGCCGGAGGTGGAGGTGACCCTGCGCGCCGGGTCCAGCCAGACGCCGTCCACCCCGTCCAGGGGGACCGAGGTGGCGTCGGCGTGCACAACCGCCGCATTGGGAAAGGGGATGAGGTTCACCGTGGCGCACGCGGCCGTGGTTTCATCGAGCTCCACTGCCGTCACGGCGATGTCCAGGGAGGCGAGGGCCAGCGAATCGGCGCCGAGCCCGCAGCCCAGGTCCGCCACGTGGCTAACGCCGGCGGCGGCGAACCGCTGGGCGTGCCGGGCGGCAACATTCAGGCGGGTGGCTTGTTCCAGCCCCGCCTGGGTGAAGAGCATTTGCCGGGCGAACTCGCCGAACTTCGCTCCGGCCTTCGTGCGGAGCCGGGACTGGGTGAGCACGGCAGACACCAGTTCGGGGCTGTGGCCGGCCTTCCGGAGTTCACCGTTCAGGGCGAAGGACCCGTCCTCGGTGTAGGGGCCCAGCGACGCCAGCAACTCCCATCCTTCGGGGGTCAGCAGTGGTGCAATCTGGTCCTGGGGAGCGTGAGCCATGCGTTCCAGCCTAGTGCCCCGGGCTGCGGCGGGATGCCGATAGTGTTGAACCCATGGTTGACAGCGCAGGTCCCGAACAGTCCGGAGAACAGCCGCCCCCGGTCCAGGGTCCGGCTAGGTACGCGCGGCCCGCGTTGATCGCCGGTGCGGTGCTGGCAGTGGTGTGCCTGGCGCTGCTGGTCATCATCTTCTTCCTGGACACGTTCAACGCCACTGTCTATTCCGTGGGCGGTAACAACATCCAGGACAACACGCAGGAAGCGCAGGACATCCGCGGCCTGTATTCCGGTGCGCGGGCGGGAGGAATCGCCCTCCTGGTGGCGTCGCTGCTGGTGGTCCTCGCCTCCTCCGTGGTCCTCTACCGGGCCCGTAACCGGGGCAACGCCTCCGATGGCGGCGAGGACGTCGGCTTCGACGACCTCGGCCGCTGAGGGCGCTGGCCCGCACCCGTCAGCAGGACCCCCGAAATCACCAGGACGCCGCCTGCAATCTGGGCCGCCGTGATGGGCTGGCCCAGCAGTACGGTGATGATCGCCGTGAAGACCGCGATGAGGTTGAGGTAGTTTCCGGCATTGGCCGCGCTGGTGCGCTTCAGCGCCAGGTTCCACAGCAGGTAGGAGCCCAGCGAGGGGAAGATGGCGATGAACGCCAGGGACCAGGCTCCGGACTGGCTGGACGGGAATCCTGCGCCGGTCACGGCGGCCACAGGAGCCAGGGCAACGGCCGCTATGGCCGCCTGCAGGGCTGTGGAGGTGACGGCGGGTACGGCTACGCGGCGGGCCAGGACCGTGTAGAGGCCCCAGACGGTGATGGCCGCCAGGATCAGCAGTTCGCCGGCGCCCAGCGAGAAGGTCAGGAGCCGCTGCAGCTGCCCGCCGGTGAGGACCAGCAGGACACCCGCCAGGCCAAATACCAGGCCGATCCAGCCCAAGGGCCGCGGTCTGTCCTTCAGCAGCACCGCGGCAAGCACCATGATCAGCACCGGGTTTGCGGCCGTCACCAGGGATGCGTTCAGTGCTGACGTGTGCTGGAGGGCGCTGTAGAGCAGCAGCGTGTAGGCGGTCATGCCGAGCGCGCTGAGCATGAGCAGCGTGGGCCAGTGGCGGAGGACTGCCCGCCAGTTGGGGCGGTCCACCACGTGCGCGAGGAACAGCAGCGGCAGGGCGGCCAGTGTCCAGCGCCAGAACGTCAACTGCAGCGGGGCCATGGACTGAACGGCGGCCTGGCCCACCACGAAGTTTCCGGCCCAGAAGAGGGTGGCAAGGATCAGGAAGAAGGCGGCTCGCACCGGTTCAATGTACAGGCTAAGTGTTCTCCGATGACGAAATGGCTGGCACTCGCCTTGACCGAGTGCTAACCCCGGCCTAGAGTCTTCATTAGCACTCTCCCTAGGAGGGTGCTAACACATGAAGAGCTGCCAGCCTGGCTGCTGCCGGCACCGCGACGACGGTTGCCAGCCACGGCAAACGGCTTTCAAGTCCACGAATTTGCTGACGAAAAGGAGAGGTCCGAGTGTCGGTCTCTATTAAGCCTCTTGAGGATCGTATTGTTGTCCGCCCGCTCGAAGCCGAGCAGACCACGGCTTCCGGCCTGGTAATCCCGGACTCCGCGCAGGAGAAGCCGCAGGAAGGCGAAGTTGTCGCAGTTGGCCCCGGCCGCTTCGAAGACGGCAACCGCGTCCCGGTCGACGTAGCTGTCGGCGACGTAGTCATCTACTCCAAGTACGGCGGAACCGAAGTCAAGACCGGTGGCACCGAGTACCTCGTGCTGTCCGCCCGCGACGTCCTGGCGATCGTCGTAAAGTAAATCTTCCGGATCCCCGCGCCGCTGGTCATGCCTTGATGCTGGTCAGCTGCGCGGGGTTTCTGTCTTGAAAGGACACAACCATGGCAAAGCAGCTTGCGTTTAACGACGCTGCCCGCCGGTCCCTCGAAGCCGGCATCGACAAGCTCGCCAACACTGTCAAGGTGACGCTCGGCCCCCGCGGCCGCAACGTCGTCCTGGACAAGAAGTGGGGCGCACCCACCATCACGAACGACGGCGTCACCATCGCCCGCGAAGTCGAGCTGGACGACCCCTACGAAAACCTTGGCGCACAGCTCGCCAAGGAAGTTGCCACCAAGACCAACGATGTTGCCGGTGACGGCACCACCACCGCAACGGTCCTGGCCCAGGCACTGGTCAAGGAAGGCCTCCGCAACGTGGCCGCAGGCGCCGCTCCCGGCCAGATCAAGCGGGGCATCGAGGTTTCGGTTGAGGCCGTGGCTGCCCGCCTGCTCGAGAACGCCCGTCCGGTCGAAGGCACCCAGGTTGCCAACGTGGCCTCCATCTCCGCCCAGAGCGACGAGGTGGGCGAACTGCTCGCCGAGGCATTCGGCAAGGTGGGCAAGGATGGTGTGATCACCATCGAGGAATCCTCCACCACGCAGACCGAGCTGGTCCTCACCGAAGGCATGCAGTTCGACAAGGGCTACCTGTCCCCGTACTTCGTCACCGACGCAGAGCGCCAGGAAGCAGTCCTCGAGGACGCCCTCATCCTGATCAACCAGGGCAAGATCTCCGCCGTGCAGGAATTCCTGCCGCTGCTGGAGAAGGCGCTGCAGAGCTCCAAGCCCCTGTTCATCATCGCCGAGGACATCGATGGCGAGGCCCTGTCCACGCTGATCGTCAACCGCATCCGTGGCACCCTCAACGTGGTGGCAGTCAAGGCTCCCGGCTTTGGCGACCGCCGCAAGGCCATGCTGCAGGACATCGCCACCCTCACCGGTGCGCAGGTTGTTTCCCCTGAGCTGGGCCTGAGCCTGGACACCGTTGGCCTCGAGGTGCTCGGTACTGCCCGCCGCATCACCGTCACCAAGGACAACACCACCATCGTTGACGGCGCCGGTTCGGCCGAGGACGTCTCCGCCCGCGTTGCCCAGCTCCGCGCTGAGCTGACCCGCACCGACTCCGATTGGGACAAGGAAAAGCTCCAGGAACGCCTGGCCAAGCTGGCCGGCGGCATCGGCGTGATCAAGGTTGGCGCTGCCACCGAGGTCGAGCTGAAGGAAAAGAAGCACCGCATCGAAGATGCGGTGTCTTACACCCGCGCCGCCTTGGAAGAAGGCATCGTGGCCGGCGGCGGTTCCGCGCTGATCCACGCCCTGAAGGCACTGGATGAGGACCCGGCCGTCAAGGCGCTCGAAGGCGACGCTGCAGCTGCTGTCGGCATCGTCCGCCGCGCCCTGGTCCAGCCGCTGCGCTGGATCGCCCAGAACGCCGGTTTCGACGGCTACGTCATCACCGCCAAGGTGGCCGAAC
>Ga0160435_1000323_pt1 | contig 19878 bp, 7 predicted proteins | sample HID1973K_E0MG_FD_108213 | JGI IMG/M metagenome (GOLD analysis project Ga0160435, IMG submission 108213) | Enriched mosquito-associated microbial communities from UW Madison campus, WI, USA - HID1973K_E0 MG | ecosystem: Host-associated > Arthropoda: Insects > Digestive system > Unclassified ...
CATCGATTTGGCCCTGGCTCCGTGACTGACGTATGGTTACGGAGCCGACGCGGGGTGGAGCAGCTCGGTAGCTCGCTGGGCTCATAACCCAGAGGTCGCAGGTTCAAATCCTGCCCCCGCTACTACGTGATCTTGCGATCACAGTGTTTCGCGAAGACCTCCCAGGACATCCTGGGGGGTCTTCGTCGTTTCTGTCCCGATTTTCGGGACCTCAGCCGCGGCCCCATCGTCGGGGCGGTGCCCGGGCAATGCCAGGGCGCGTGCCTGGGCACCGCCCGGATGCCTGCCCCATGCACCCCCCGGCTCACCTGCGCCTACGCACCTATGGGGGCGTGCACGGCCCGTGCATCGCATGTGACCGGGATCACGTCCGTCGCGACTGCGCTCGTCCGACGTTCGCTCACAGGTCCGCTCAACACGAGGCCAGCCCGGCCGAGGCGGAGCGAGACGGAACGACCGTGACCCACCAGCTCGACGACTACATCAACCGCGACGAGGCAGCCACCCTCGCCGGCTGCAGCCCCGACACCATCAAGCGCGACGAGAAGGCCCACAACCTGCAGACCCGCACGGCACCAGGCGGCAACAAGCTGGTCCGCGTCGGTGACCTCGTTGACATCGGCCGGATCCCTACTTCCGCACTCACGGCCGGCCTCAGCGCTGCTGACGCGTCCGCCCTCAAGACCGCCCGCGACGAGATCGGGCGTCACGCGGTGCGCTGCGCCAAGCTCGACGGCCAGCTGGAGGAGGCCAAGGCCAACGTCGCCGACCTGCGCGGCCAGCTCAAGGCCAAGGATCACCAGATCAACGAGCTGCTCGCCACGATCTCGTTCCTGGTCGCGACCGGTCCTCGGAGCGCAGCATGAGCGCCGGCGCGCTGGGGCTGCACCTCGTTCGGCCCGACAGCCGTTCGCACAACCTCGTTCTCGAACTCGCCGCCGGCCGAGCCGTGCACGTCCCAGAGCCAGACCTCCTGGGTCTGCTCCAGGTGCGCGAGCCGCTCGTGCCCCGTGGCGTCGCCCCGACCGACCTCAGCCTTGGCCGGCTCGCAGTGGACTGGTTCCACAACCACGCCGGCCTGATCGGCGACATCAAGGGCGACCGCGTGCAGACGCTTATCAGCGAACTGCGACGCTACATCCTGCCGTTCATCCTCGAGACCGAGGCCCAGTTCGGTGAGGACGCCCGCACCGTCGCCTCGTGGCGCTTCCAGGACGGCACGCGCTTCGCGCAGATGCTGGCCGGCCGGCGCACGGCCCTGTTGCCGGCCGCGACCGTCGCCGGCGACCTCCTGGGGCGCACCGGACTCGGCTCGCTGTGGCTCACGCTGCCCGAGGCAGGCGCCGTCAGTCACGGAGGAAGCGCAGCTGTGCGGCGCGCCATCAATCACGGGCGCCTCGCCGTCCAGCACACGGCCACCGGGCAGAAGGTCCTCTTCGCCGCCCACCTTCGCGCGGCAGGCCTGCTCATCGAAAAGGGTCAGACCAACGGGGCAGCCCAGGGCGACTCGAGCGATGAGCCGTGGGGTCTGGGCCGCGAGACCGCCAAGCGAATCATCGGCGACCTCAAGCACGTCTTCCGCCACGCGCAGAACAACCGCGCGCACCTCAACCTCGACCCGACCCAGTTCAAGTCGATCAAGGCTCTCGACAAGGACCGCATGCGCCAGGTCAACACCCCCCGCATGTACCTGATCCCGGAGGTCATCCAGCTCTGCGAGCACCGCGGCCCCGTCCACCAGCTGGTGCTGTGGATCCAGCGCCTCGCCGGCCTCCGCGTCGCCGAGGTCTTCGGACTGCTCGTCTCGGACGTCTTTGTCCGCGACGGTCGCACGTGGCTGTCCGTGACGAAGCAGGGGGGTGGGCTCGCCCTGGTGCGTGACGAGAACGGCGACCTCGTGCAGGTCGAAGGCAAGCCCGACCCGAAGACCGACGAATCCAACCGCGTCATCCCGCTCTGCGCGCTGCTCGCGAAGCTTGTGGACGACGTGATCGGCATCTTCCACACCGACGTCAACACGGGACTGGTGGCGCTCGACGCGCGACTGGTTCCGGGCCTCCAGGACGAGAACACGGGCGGCATGCAGGCGTACCTGGACGCCCTGGCCGCAGCTGGCAAGGCCACGAACATTGACACCGCGTCCGTCATGTCCCACGACTTCCGCCGGTCCCTGACGACCGATCTGCGCAGCGAGGGCATCAACGACCGCATCGCCGAGCCCTACCTCGGGCACGCCATTGGACGACGGCTCGGCCCGACCGTCCACGACGGCTACGACCTCGGCCCCTTCGACACCGAGCTTGCGCTCGCCGCCGACGCGGTCGACCGGATCGTCGTGACGGCCGTCGGAGCCATCGACCTTCGAATCCCGACCAGCAAGCGCCACTCCTTCGGCACCGGTCGCACCGGCATCGAGCACGCGCGCGTCGCGCTGCGCGACTGTGGGTGGCAGGTTTCTCGCGGCACACGGCGCGTCGACGCCGCGGCACCCACGCCCCACGGGGACGATGAGGCGGATCGTGACCTGAACGCGTGTGGCGACCTCCTCGAGCCGAAGGACGTCGCGAGCGCTCTCGGTATCGCCGTGGTCACCGCCCGCAGGTGGATGCGCGAGGGGATGATTCCTGCCCACCAGGTCCAGTGGCAGACACGCCCGGTCTGGGTTGCGTACGCCGCGGATGTGGAGGCGGTCAAGGTTGCGAACGAGTCGGGCATCACCATCGACGACCTGGCGCTCGAACTCGGATGGACCTACCACCAGGTCTGGACGGCCGTCCGCGGCGGACGCGCGAACGGCAAGACCGGCGCCCGAATCGTGCTGACCGACGCCGAGGCGGATGCGCTCCGCGCCGTCGCCGCAGCGCAGGACGCTGTCCTCGACACGCAGGTGACCCGGCGGCAGGCCGCCGAGACGCTTCAGCTCCCCGCGTCGAGCATGCAAACGCTCGCCCGGCGGGGAGCGTTCACCGGCGAGACCACGTCCGCGCGAACGGGCAACGTCCAGATCCCCATCGCGGAGGTGACGGGCTTCGCGGCGAAGAACCCCACTCAGCCGCGACCCAAGGGGGCCGACCGTGCGATTCCCGTGAAGCGGGCACAGCTCGCGCTCGGAATCACCCGCTCGGAAATGACTAACCTCGTCACGAGCCGGCGGTTGCGGGCGACAGAGATCAACCGTCGCCAGCATGTGTCGCTGTCAACCCTGACGGAGTACGCGAGCGGCCGCCCCGCGATGACCGACGGAGGGCTCGCGCTCGCCGCGGAAGACTGGCCGGAGTATCCGTAGGCTCCCGATCGCGGCGTCGTGAGCACCGGGGCAGTCAGTGTGCAGCGTGTGTCAACGCGGCGAGTAGTCGCCGACCAACCACCGAAGGAAGATCTCCGATCTCCCCACGTACGTCGCCACCGTCGCCTCCGTCTTGCCGGCTGCTCGAAGCTCGCGCTCCCAGCGCCGAAGTTCGTCTCGAAGCTCCTCGATCGTCCAGGTCTGTGCCATGGTCGAGAACGTACGCTGACATCGGATCGAGCGAACCGTCGCCGAGTCCGTAGCCGCGGTCTACCTGCGCGGATAGCCTCAGAGGTGTCCGGCCAGCCGTGCAATCTGACGCAACGGGGCGACGCGAACGAGATCGGATGTGCAGGGCGAGATGGATGCGTTCAAAGTCCACCAGTCGCTGATCGACGACTACCGCAAGTTCACCGAGGGCTTCGTCGACATTCGCGACGAGCGCATCAGCGAATCCGTCCGTGAGCAATCGGCGCGTGGCGCACAGTGGCCCGACCCCTGGCTCTCGCTAAACCCCTCGTTCGCCGGCGGCGGCACGGTGGACGACCTCGTCGGTGAAGGGCTGCTGCACCCGGACACGAGCGCGATCTTCCGATTCGGCAAGGACGGTCCGGCGACGACGCCTCTGGCGTTCCACAAGCATCAGCGGGACGCCATCGAGGTCGCACGTACGGGTGCGTCGTACGCCCTGACGACCGGAACAGGTTCTGGCAAGTCGCTCGCCTACATCGTCCCGATCGTCGACCACGTCCTGCGACACGGCAGCGGCATGGGCGTGAAGGCGATCGTCGTCTATCCGATGAACGCCCTGGCCAATAGCCAGCGTGAAGAGCTCAAGAAGTTCCTGACGGACGGCTTCGGCGAGGGCAACGAACCGGTCACCTTCGAGCGGTACACCGGCCAAGAGTCCGACGAGGACCGCGCCCGGATCCTGGCCAACCCGCCCGACATCCTTCTGACGAACTACGTGATGCTCGAGCTCGTCCTCACTCGACCCAAGGAGCGCGAGCGGCTTCTCGGGGCCGCCAAGGAACTGCAGTTCCTCGTTCTCGACGAGCTCCACACCTACCGCGGTCGGCAGGGCGCTGACGTCGCAATGCTCGTGCGTCGTGTCCGGCAGGCCACTGGCGCCGGCCCAGGTCTGCAATGCGTTGGAACCTCGGCGACGATGTCGACGGCAGAGACGGTCGCGGACCAGCGAGGCGAGGTTGCCCAAGTCGCCTCGCGAATCTTCGGCGCCAACGTCGCGCCCGAGCACGTCATCACCGAGACGCTCGTACGCGCGACGACCGACCGCTCGCCGTCTGCGTCCGCGCTGACACAGGCAGTCGACGCCCGCGGAGACGCCGAGGCAATGGATCCCATCCTCGATCGCGGCTACGACGTCCTGCGAGACGACCCCCTCGCGTCATGGATCGAAGACACCTTCGGACTGACCACCGAGAAGGGCACCGACGTGCTCGTCCGGAGCGCGCCCAGGACCGTCGAGCAAGCCGGCGACGTGCTCTCCGAGATCACGGGTCGACCTGCGGATGCGTGCCGGATCGCGATTCGCCAGACCCTCCTGGCAGGCTCACGAACCCGAGACGGCGCAGGCCGGCCCTTGTTCGCGTTCCGACTGCACCAGTTCATCTCCAAGGGAGCCTCGGTCTACGTCACCGCCGAGCCCGAAGCCGCACGGGTGATCGAGCACGAATACCAGGTGATGGTTCCGCTGCCGGAACGCCGCCTGTTCCCTCTCGCCTTCTGCCGCGAGTGCGGACAGGAATACCTGATGGTCAGCCACGACGAGAAGCGGCGCGTGTTCACCGCACGCACCTCGCTGCAGATCAGCGAGGAGTCCGGCGGCTACCTGTTCATCGACAGCGCCGACCCGTGGCCTGCCGACCCGATCGACCGGCTGCCCGCGTCCTGGGTCGAAGAGACCTCCTCCGGGCCGAGAGTCATCCAGTCGCGACGCAAGAAGGTCCCGACGCCCGTTCGCGTCGGTCCCAAGGGTGAGTCGGCCCGACCAGACGAACTCGACCCAGACACGTCCGACGTGCTCGCGACGTGGATCCCCGGCGCCCTGCTGTTCTGCCTGCGATGCGGCGTGACCTACAACCAGCCGCGAACCTCGGAACTGACCAAGGTCGTCGCGCTCGACCAAGAAGGCCGCTCGAGCGCCATGACCGTGCTCTCCACGAGCATCGTGCGTTCGTTGGATGCGGCCGAGGACCTCCCGAAGAACGTGCGCAAGCTCCTCACGTTCGTGGACAACCGGCAGGACGCGAGCCTGCAGGCGGGCCACGTCAACGACTTTGCTCTGGTTGGCCAGCTTCGCTCGGCCGTCTTCGCCGCCGCCAAGCTCACAGGTGACGAAGGGCTCGACCCGCTCGACTTCGCCGACGCCGTGCCCAAGATGCTCAACCTTGCGCCGCAGCACTACGCGCAGAATCCGGGCGCCTTTGACCTGTCCCAGGCCGACCGGGCGCTACGGCAAGTCGTCGCTCTCCGGGCAACGATCGACCTCAAGCGCGGGTGGCGCATCACCCTGCCCAACCTCGAGCAGACCGGACTGATCCGCGTCCAGTACCCCGTCGCCGAACGCTTCTGCTCGGCTGAGGAGTACTGGTCCTCGGCACACCCGCTGCTGCAGAGTGCGCCCCCTGAGCTGCGGTACGAGATCGTGCGTGTGCTGCTCGACGAGTTCCGACGCGTGCTCGCGATCGACACCGACTTCTTCAGCCAGGAGTACATCGACCGGCTGCGGACCCTCAGCCGCGAACACCTCGCCGGCGTGTGGACCGTCGACGAGAACGAACAGGTTCCCTACGTCGGGCTGGCCGCACTCGGCTCGCAAAGCCACGGCGCGCCACGCAACGTCCTGGCGCTCACTGCGCGCGGCGCGTTTGGGCGCTGGCTGTCCCGGGAGTTCCCCGACGCCGGGCGACTCGACACGACAACGACAAACGAAGTCATCGAGTCGCTCGTTCCCCTGCTGGCAGACAACGGATTCCTCACCACAGCCCGGGACGGAACCACCGACGGCTACCGCCTCAAGTCACACCACATCCGGCTGCGCGCCGCCGCCGGCGAGCACGGCGCGCCCGACCCAGTCCGCCGCACCCTCGCCGCCGAGAAAGCGCCGCGGGTGGTCCCGTTCTTCCGCGACCTCTACCGCGACGCGGGCCACGAACTCGCGGGGCTCGTCGCGCGGGAGCACACAGCACAGGTGCGCCCGGCGGACCGTGAAGATCGCGAGCACCGGTTCCGCGCGGGCGAGCTCAAGCTGCTCTACTGCTCCCCGACCATGGAGCTCGGTGTCGACATCGCATCCCTGAACGCGGTCGCGATGCGCAACGTGCCCCCAACCCCGGCCAACTACGCGCAACGTTCGGGCCGCGCAGGGCGCTCGGGACAGCCAGCCGTCGTCGTCACGTACTGCGCGAGCGGGAACGCCCACGACTCCTACTACTTTGCCCGCAGCGACCAGATGGTCTCCGGACGCGTCCTCCCTCCGCGTATCGACCTCGCCAACGAGGACCTCCTGCGATCGCATGTCCACGCAATATGGCTGGCGTGCACACCGGCACACCTCGGCCGGTCGATGAAGGAAGTCGTCGAAGTCGACCAACCGAAGTACCCGGTCACCACTGATCTCCTCGCCGCGTTCTCTGACACCGAGCTGCCACTTCGAGCCAAGAACGCAGCACATGCAGTGCTCGACCCCCTCACAGCAGAGCTCACCTCTGCCGTGTGGTGGTCGGACGACTGGATCGACCGAGTAATCCAAGGCGCGGCCAAGGCCTTCGACCGAGCGTGCGACAGGTGGCGCTCGCTCGACCAGACCGCCCGGGCAGAGATGGACGCCGCCTACAAGATGGCGGCCGACGCGTCACTGGCCAAGAAGGACAGGCAGAACGCCGAGATCCGACAGAGCGAGGCACGACGCCAGCGCGACCTTCTGCTCAACGAGATGGACACGTTCGGCCAAGGGGACTTCTACCCGTACCGGTACTTCGCGTCCGAGGGCTTCTTGCCCGGCTACTCCTTTCCCCGGCTTCCGCTTGCGGCCTACGTTCCCGGGCAGCGCGGGGGCGGCTCGACCTGGCTGCAGCGCCCACGCTTCCTCGCGCTCCGAGAGTTCGGACCCAACGCGCTCGTCTACCACGAGGGCGCGCGCTACCAGGTCTTTCGCGTCAACCTGCCGCGTGCAGAGGCGGACGAGGGCAAGGCAGCTGGGGCCATCGCACTCACGCCAGTTCGCTTCTGCCTGCACTGCGGCTACCACCACGAGCGCCAAGTGGGCGTCGACGTGTGCGACAGCTGCGGCCAACCGCTGGAAGACGCCCTGAACAACCTGTTGCCGATGCAGACCGTCGTCACCAGGCGCCGCGACCGGATCAGCGCGGACGAGGAGGAACGGCAGCGCGCCGGCTTCACGATGGTCACGTCGTACCGCTTCGTGCCTCGCGGCCGCTCGCAGGGCAGCGTGCGCGCCGAGGCCAGCACCGACGCCGTTCCCGTCATTGACATCCGGTACGCAGACGCAGCCGAGCTGCGCGTGACCAACACGGGTCCCCGCAAGAGAGCGAGCTCGACCGCGCCCGGCTTCTGGCTGGACACCGCCAAGGGTGTCTGGCTGTCAGACACGAAGGCCGAGGCGCTGGACACAGGGGACGACGACACCCCAGTCGCCGACGGAGTCCAGCGCAAGCTCCGCGTGATCCCGTACGTCGAGGACCGCCGCAACATCGCCGTCCTGCGCTGGATGGAGGAGCTCTCCGACGACGAGCGGTACACGCTCATGTTCGCCATCGAGCGGGGCATCGAGGCCGTCTTCCAGCTCGAGGACTCCGAGCTGACCAGCGAGGAACTGCCCGACGACGACGCACGCGGAAGGTTCCTCCTGGTCGAAGCCGCCGAAGGCGGCGCTGGCGTGCTGCGGCGCCTGCATGCGGAACCCGACGCACTCGCACGGGTCGCCGCTGAGGCCTTGCGCATCATGCACGTCGACCCGGAGACAGGAGACGACTCGCACGACGCATGCGTTCGCGGTTGCTACCGGTGCCTGCTCACCTACGGCAACCAGTCGTTCCACGAGCAGATCGACCGACGACTCGCCAAGGGGCCACTGCTGCGGCTGGCGAGATCGCGAACGACTGCGGATCCCGAGGACGGCTCAGGCGCGAGTGAAGCGCCCAGCCCCGGACCCGCAACGCCAGCGTCGCCCGCGAACCTCAGCGGCCGCGCTGCTGAACTCGTCACGTTGCTGGGCCTGCACGACCTCGCGACTCCGTCCAGGTCCGAGGTCGTCATCGAAGGCGTCACGGTCGACCTCGCATTCGACACGCAACACGCGGTCGTACTGTTCGACCCCGAGCCACACGGGCGACGAGACACCACCGCGCTCGTATTTGCCGGGTGGCACGTGATCCACATCGCCGCTGACGACAGCCTCGAAGCAGCGATCAACAGCAATCCCACAGTGTTCGGAAGGACCAGCTGATGCCGACGTTCGCCGCCGGAACGCTCGTGCGCGCACGAGGCCGCGAATGGGTCGTGCTGCCAGACAGTGCCGACGACTTCCTCGTTCTGCGCCCCCTCGCTGGCAGCGACAGCGACATCGCGGGCGTCCTGCCGCACCTGGAGCCAGTCGAGCACGCGACTTTTCTCGCACCCGATGTCGACGACCTCGGCGACGCCCGGTCCGCGGCACTCCTGCGGGACGCGCTGCGCATTGGCTTCCGCTCCACCGGTGGCCCGTTCCGCTCGCTCGCCTCGCTTGCCGTAGATCCGCGCCCCTACCAGTACGTGCCCCTCCTTATGGCCTTGCGCCAGGAGACCGTCCGCCTCCTGATCGCCGACGACGTCGGCATCGGAAAGACGGTCGAAGCCGGCCTGGTCGCATCCGAGTTGCTGGCCCAAGGCACAGCGACAGGCTTGACGGTGCTGTGCCCGCCCTCGCTCGCCGAGCAGTGGCAGGCCGAGCTGCGCGAGAAGTTCGGCCTCGACGCCGAACTGGTGCTCGGCTCGACCGTCAGCCGACTCCAGCGCAACCTCGCCTACGGCGAGTCGATATTCGAGCGCCACAAGGTCACGATCGTCTCGACCGACTTCATCAAGGCCGACCGTCGCCGCGACGACTTCCTGCGCGCGGCACCCGACCTGGTGATCGTCGATGAAGCGCACTCCTGCGTCGTCGACGACAGCGGCACCGGAGGGCGAAGCCGCACCCAGCGCTACCGGCTGCTGCAGTCCCTCGCGGCCGACGCCGACCGCCACCTCGTGCTCGTGACCGCCACTCCGCACTCGGGCAACGAGGGCGCCTTCCGGAACATGCTCGGCCTGCTCGACCCCGACCTCGCTGTAGCCGACCTCGCCGGCGACGCATCGCGCGCCCGACTGGCACGCCACCTGGTACAGCGCCGCCGTGGCGACGTCCGCGATTACCTCGACGAGGGCACCAAGTTCCCGAAGGACCGAGAGACCCGCGAGGTGCCCTACACGCTGTCTCCCACCTACCGGGCCATGTTCGACGACGCCGTGGCGTACGCCCGGGGGCAGGTGCAGGACCGCACGGGTTCAGCCGTGCAGCAGCGGGTCCGCTGGTGGTCGGCGCTGTCCCTGCTCCGGGCACTGGCATCCTCGCCGGCCGCCGCGGCGGCGACGCTCTCGGCGCGGTCCGCGTCAGCCGCAGCCGAGTCACCCGAGACGGTCGACCTGATCGGGCGGGCAACAGTTCTCGACCAGGTCGAAGACGACACCACCGACGCTGACGACGCAGCCCCGGGCGCCATTCCGACAACAGCGGGATCCCCCGAGGCGCGCATCCTCGCAAACCTGGCGCAACGCGCCGCCACCCTTCCCACGTCCGAGGACGCAAAGCTGTCCGCCCTGGTTAAGCAGGTCCGCGGCCTGCTGCGCGACGGCATGTCCCCGATCGTGTTCTGCCGATTCATCCCCACGGCCCACTACGTCGCACAGCAGCTTCGCGAACAGCTCGGACGAACCGCGGTGGAGGTCGTCACCGGCGAGCTCGCTCCCGAGGACAGAGCGGCACGAGTACGAACGCTCCTCGACGAATCAAGCACGACGGCAACACGCGTGCTCGTCGCCACCGACTGCCTCTCCGAAGGCGTCAACCTGCAAGACGGTTTCCAGGCGGTCGTCCACTATGACCTCGCCTGGAACCCGACTCGTCACGAGCAGCGCGAAGGCCGCGTCGACCGCTTCGGTCAGGTCGCCGAGGTCGTGCGCGCTGTGACCATGTACGGCCAGGACAACGGCATCGACGGAATCGTTCTCGACGTCCTGCTGCGCAAGCACGCCCAGATCCGCAAGGACCTCGGTATCAGCGTGCCGGTGCCGAGCGACACCAACGACCGCGTGCTGTCCGCCCTGCTCGAAGGTGTGCTCCTTCGCGGCGGTGGGGGAGAGCAGCTCGAACTCGACCTGAATCTCGCCCCCCAAGTCGCCGAGCTCGACGAACAGTGGACGTCCGCCGCGCAGAAGGAGACGATCTCGCGCACCCGGTACGCCCAGGCGACGATCCGTCCCGCCGAGGTCGCCCGCGAGGTCGATGAGGCACGAGGGCGGCTCGGTCGCCCCGCAGACGTCGAACGTTTCGTCCGCACCGCGCTGAAGGACGTCGGCGGATCTGTCGACGAGCAGCCACCCGGCTTCGCGCTGCACACCCACTCCGTGCCCGTCGGACTGCGAGACGCCCTTCACTCGGGACCGACACTGCCCTGGGTCCCGGATCTGCCAGCCCCGCGCGGCGCTGCCGTCATGGTGCGCACCGACGAGCGTGTCGGCGCGCTTGCGCGCTTTGTGCTCGATGGTGCACTCGACCCTCGCCTGGATGAACACTTGCGACCCGCACGCCGCGCAGGCGTCGTCACCACCAACCACGTCACCGCCGTGACCGTTCTGCTCCTGGCTCGATTCCGCGTACACGTGACCCTGCCCGGCAGGCACGGCACGCGCACGGAGGTAGCCGAAGAGGCCCGGACCCTCGCATTCCGCGGACTGCCAAGCTCGCCCACCTGGCTCTCGGCAGCCGAGACCGATGCCCTCATGACCGCGACGCCCACCGCGAACACACCGCCGGACCGCGCACGCGCCATGATCGACGGCGTCCTGCGCGCTTTGCCGAGCCTGACACCGGCCCTCGACACCGAGGCGCACAAGACCGCCGACGAGCTGCGCGACGCGCACACGCGTGTGCGGCAATCAGCCCGCGGACGTGAGGCCGCCGGCGCGCTCACCGTCCGCGGCATCACCGTCGAGCCTCAGCTCCCCGTCGACCTGCTCGGCGTGTTCGTCTACCTGCCCGGAGGCACCGCATGAGCGGCCTGCAGGCCATCCGCGTCGAGGGTGGAATCGTCCCCCCGACGCTCTTCCAGCACATGCAGGCCGACGACATAGGCGACCCCACATCCCGGTCGGCCGCCTCGTACCACCTCGTCGGTCGCGAGAGCATCCGCGACGCCGCCAACCGGTCATGGACCTACCTCGTCGGCGCCTGGCAGTCGTGGCGCGAAGCACAGGCGAAAGAACCCGCCGCCTTCGCCAGCACCAATGGCGCACTGGTCCGCGAGCGCTGGCTGCTGGTCCTCATCCAGGAGCTCGGGTACGGCCGCCTGGCCCCACACAGCGGCGGCATCACGGTCGACGAGCACACCTACCCCGTGTCCCACCTGTGGCAACAGGTACCCATCCACCTCGTCGGCCCCGGGGTTGACCTCGACCGGCGCCACCCGGGCGTCACCGGCGCCACTCGGGCACCGCAGGCCATGGTGCAGGAACTGCTCAACCGCACTGACGAACACCTGTGGGCACTCCTCGCCAACGGCTTGCGCCTGCGACTCCTTCGCGACTCCACGGCGCTGGCCGGCTCGGCGTTCGTCGAGTTCGACCTCGAAGCGATCTTCGACGGCGAGCTCTTCGCCGAGTTCCTACTGCTCTGGCAGACCTGCCACCAGTCCCGGCTGGAGGCCCGTCGCGCAGGCGACGGCGACTCAAGCATCACCGAGTGCTGGATGGAGGTCTGGCGCACCGACGCGGTCAAGTCCGGCGCCCGCGCGCTGGACAAGCTACGCGTCGGCGTCGAGGACGCCCTCGGCCACCTCGGCACAGGATTCCTCGCCCACCCCGACAACCACGACCTACGCGACGCCCTCGCCAGCGGCGCCCTCAGCCGGCACGACTACCACCGCCACCTGCTCAGACTTGTCTACCGCCTGCTGTTCCTGTTCGTCACCGAAGACCGCGACGTCCTGCACGATCCTGCCGCGACGTCCGAAGCGCGGGCACGCTATGACGAGTACCTGTCCACACGACGACTGCGAGCGATTGCTCGCCGCCGCCAGGGCTCGGGTTCGTATGCCGACCTGTGGCACGGGCAACGCCTCGTCCTCCGCGCGCTCGGCGGCGACGGTCGACCCGAGCTGGGACTGCCGGCCCTCGGCGGCCTGTTCGATCCCGAAGCCGGCCAAGGCGACCCGCTGCTCGACGCAGAACTGCCCAACGACGCCTTCCTGGCGGCCCTGCGCGACCTGGCGTGGATCAAGCTCGGCACCGGACGGCTCCAACCGGTCGACTACCGCAACCTGGGCGCCGAGGAGCTCGGCGGCGTGTACGAATCGCTCCTGGAACTCGAACCGCGCGTCTCGGTCGAGGAGCACACCTTCGCGTATGAACGACTCAGCGGCAACGAACGCAAGACGACCGGCTCCTACTACACGCCGCCCGGGCTTGTCTCGGCGCTGCTCGACACCGCCCTGGATCCGGTGCTCGACGACACAGTCAGCGCCGCGACCGATTCGGCGGACGCCGAACGTCGCCTGCTGGCCCTGACGGTCTGCGACCCGGCCTGTGGATCGGGACACTTCCTCGTCGCCGCCGCACGCCGCATCGCCCAGCGACTCGCCGCATTGCGCTCCGGCGAAGACGAGCCGACGCCTGCCGACGTGCGCCACGCGCTGCGCGATGTCGTCGGCCGATGCATCTACGGCGTCGACCTCAACCCGCTCGCAGCTGAGCTCGCCAAGGTCTCTCTGTGGCTCGAGGCAATCGAGCCCGGCAAGGCGCTCGGCTTCCTCGACGCACGCATCCGCGTGGGCAACTCACTGTTTGGAACGACGCCGGCCCTGCTCGCCGCGGGTCTGCCCGACGGGGCGTTCCTGGCACTCGACGGTGACGAAAAGGCGGCCACCACCGCGGCCCGCAAGCGCAACGCCCAGGAGCGCGGTGCATTCGGTCAGGTGCAAGACCTCCTCGACCTGGACTTCGAGACCGGGGACGATCACGCCCTCACCCGGGCACGAACCGAACTTCTCGTCCCGCTCGACGACGCCGATGCCATCCGCGCCCAGGCCCACCGGTGGCGCGAGTACGAGCACTCCGCCCAGTACCTGGACCGCAAGGTTCAGGCCGACGCGTGGGCGGCAGCTTTCGTCTGGCCGTATTCCGCAGTGACTCGTACCGCCGAAGGTGGGTTCATCAGCGTCCCGTACCAATCGCCGACGAGCGCGATCATCCGGCGACTCGGTAGCGAGCCGTCCGCCGCGACTCTGCAAGCCACGAGAGCCCTGGTCGAACGGCTCGCTGCCGAGTACCGGTTCTTCCACTGGCATCTCGAGTTCCCCGAAGTCTTCGATCGCACGATCGGCGCGGTGAGCCCGCGGGGTTGGACTGGCGGCTTTGACGCAGTGCTCGGCAACCCGCCGTGGGAGCACATCGAGCTCAAGGAACAGGAGTACTTCGCCTCGCGCGACCCTGAGATCGCCGCCGCGGCCGGTGCGAAGCGCAAGCGCCTGATCGCTGCCCTGGAGAACGACGACCCCTCGCTCTTCGCCACCTACACGGCTGACAAGCGCCACGTCGACGGGCTGCGGAAGTATGCAGCCGAGTCAGACGTCTATCCGCTTACGGGTCGGGGTCGCGTGAAGACGGACTCGGTGTTCGCCGAGTTGTTCCGCTCACTCACGAGTCCTTCGGGTCGGGCGGGCATCATCGTCCCGACCGGGATCGCGACGGATGCCACGACGCAGTACTTCTTCAAGGACCTTGTCGAGACACAATCGCTCACCGCACTGTTCGACTTCGAGAACCGGGCGCCGCTCTTTGAGAATGTTGACTCCCGTTTCAAGTTCTGTCTGCTCACGCTTTCTGGGCGCGAAAGGCGCACCACTGTAGCAACGTTCGCCTTCTTCTTGCGCGACCCACGCGACATCGACGCAGCCCGGTTCAACCTCACACCCGAGGAGATCACCCTCCTCAATCCAAACACCGGCACCCTGCCGATCTTTCGCACCCGCCGCGACGCCGAAATCACACTCGGCGCCTACCGCCGCATCCAGGTGCTCCTCAAGGAAGGGGATCCGAGCGGCAATCCCTGGGGCATCTCATTTACCCAGGGTCTGTTCAATATCACCAGTGACTCGGGCTTCTTCCGCACGCGTGAACAACTTGAGCAAGACAACTGGCGCCTGAATGGTAACCATTTCGAGAAGTCCACCCGCGATGGCCTCGTTCGGATGCTTCCGCTCTACCAAGGAATTATGGCATCCGCGTACGACCATCGTGCCGCAGACGTCATGCATAGCGGCACGGCTCTCCAGCGACAGAACCAACCTCGTTATCTTGCTGATGACGAGAAGGATGACCCCAACCGGCTTGCGCAACCGTCCTCCTGGGTGGCTGCCGAGGAAGTTGCTCGACGACTGCCCGCATCGTACGACCGTGGCTGGCTCCTGACGTTTCGGGATATCACAAGTCCAACAAACGAGCGCACCATGATTCCTGCGGGAGTTCCGATCGCGGCGGTTGGAAATAAGACGCCAATTGTCTATGTGTCCGAGCATCTCGATCCACGGGCGCTGTACGTACTGCTCGGCAGCTTTGCCTTCGACTATCTGGCGCGACAGAAAGTTGGCGGCACGTCGATGAACTACTTCATCGTCAAGCAGATTGCAATCCCGTCGCCAGATCAGCTTCGCGAGGCCTCGCCATGGCTCGGGTCAAATGTCTTCTCGTGGATCGCGTCTCGGGTGTCCGAGTTGAGCTATACCGCGAGAGACATGAGCGCCATCGAGACGGCCGACAGTGGCGCTACCGCGCCATTTAGGTGGAACACAGATCGGCGCGTGCTGATCTGTGCCGAACTTGATGCGGCAGCGTTTCACTTCTACGGCATGAACCGCGGAGACGTCGAGTACATCCTCGACACCTTCCCCATCGTCCGACGCAAAGACATCGAAGCCCACGGCGAGTACCGCACCAAGCGGCTGATCCTTGAGGTGTTCGACGCCATGCGGAAAGCAATCGAGACCGGAACCTCGTATAAGACGATCCTCGATCCACCACCCGGCCACGGCCCGCGCCACCCGGCATCAACGCCGGCGACCCCATCCAGAGAGGGGCACCCGTGACTGACGCCTCGCCGACCTTGCCAAGCCAGAACCCGCTCGTCCCGCAATCTCGGCGACGGTTCGGCGGCGTCGAATACCATCTGGCTCAAGCGCCGGCCGGCTATGTGTACAAGCGCGACTCTCGGCTCTTGCACGCATCCGACTGCCCGCACGGCGTGACCCAATTCGCCGAGCCCTGGCAACCGCAGAGAGTCTTCGACGCCTGGCGCTCCGCCCCGGATGTGCCCCTCGACGAGCTCGTCGACCCCAAGTTCTGCAGCACGTGCCTCGCGCAGCTCGTCGATCGAACGCCATCAACGCGCCCGCACCAAGAGCGAGTCCGCCTGGCCGCCGTCTCGGCCGCCGCGCACCTCGTCCTCGACCACCTGCTCGGCGACCGCCGCTCGGTCATCGACTCATCGGTGATCATCTGGACGACCGACCATGCCGAACAACTGCGCTCTGCGATCGAAGACAACCTCGACCTCGGGCCAGGGACCTTCTTCGAGAAGCTCGAAGGACAGTTGGCGAGCGCTCCGCGCGAGGTTCACCTCCTGGCGGCGGAGATTATCTACTTGCGCGACGTGCCGCTGACGAACGTCACCGCGACCAAGAAGCGAGAGCACGTCCAGACCGTGCTCTCCTGGCTACCCGAACCGCCGGCCATCCCCGACTCCATGGACGAGGGGATGCGGACCGGCGGCAGCTTCAACGGCGGGCAGGGCTACAACCAACAGCTCTGGCTCCACGTGACCTGGCTCGCGCGATTCACCAAGAGGTGGGATGCGATGAGCGAGAACGCTCGCGATGCCGCGCGCACCGACCAGTGGGCGTTCCGAGCCATGGTCCTGGACGACCCCAACGACCAACCGGCCATCCGCAACGCGCTTCTGTTCATGGCCTTCCCGGACACGTTCGAGAGCATCGTCAACGACGAGCACAAGTACCGCATCCGTGACGCGTTCGCGCTGGTCATCGGCGGGTCAAGCGGCACCAGCGGCGAAGCCATCGACCGCGACCTCCATGACATCCGCGCGCAGCTCGAGACCGAAGCAGAGGACCGCATCGACTGGTACGTCGAGCCGTGGATCAACGAGTGGTCGAAGACCAAGGACACCGGCGACCGAGCCTGGGCCGTCCGTACCAAGCCAGCTGGGATCGAACTCGTCGAGACCTGGCTCGCAGACGGGTACGTCTCCCTCGCCGCAAGCCACCTCGGAAACCTGCCCGAGGGGGCGCAACGTCCCCAGGTCCGGGAGCGCATCAACACCGGGTACGACCACCTCGACTACGCCCAACGGATGTACCTGACCGACGAGTACTTCGCGTTCCTCTCCAGGATGCGCGAGGGCGACCTCGTCGCGACCAGACACGACGACCAGGTCTGGCTCGGAACCATCACCGGACCCATCACCTACACCGACGAAGCCCCCCGCCTGCGCCGCAGCGTCGACTGGCGCCAAGAGCCGTACACATTGAGCGACCTCCCAGCACCCATCCCGGCGTTGCTCGGCAGCGCGCGCTCCGTCATCGATCTCACCGACGCACGCGACACACTCCTGACGCTGCTCACCGACACCCCACAGCCGACGACGCCCGTCACCGACGAGCCGACGACCACTACCGTTGCCGCACCGGTTCGACTGCGCCCCGCAACCCCGGCGCTGGCAGCGGCACTCCACATCGACCAGGCGTGGCTCGACGAGTTCATCACGATCCTCGACTCGCGCCGGCAGGCCATCGTCTACGGCCCACCCGGAACCGGGAAGACGTACCTCGCCCGGCAGATCGCACAGCACGTCGCCGACGAGAGCGCGATCCAACTCGTCCAGTTCCACCCGTCATACGCCTACGAGGACTTCTTCGAGGGCTACCGCCCCACACCGCAAGCCGAGGGCGGACTCGGATTCGAACTCCGCCCCGGCCCACTGCGCAGGATCGCGGCCATGGCCGCGAACGACCCCACCACGCCCTACATCCTGATCATCGACGAGATCAACCGCGGCAACATCGCCAAAGTCTTCGGCGAGCTCTACTTCCTGCTCGAGTACCGCGGCGAGAAGGTCGCCTTGCAGTACTCGCCCGAAGGCGACTTCAGCCTGCCGGGCAACCTGTTCGTCATCGGCACCATGAACACCGCCGACCGATCGATCGCGCTCGTCGACGCCGCCATCCGGCGACGCTTCTCCTTCATCGAGATGCACCCCGACAGCGAGCCCGTCCGTGGGCTGCTCACGCGATGGCTCAGCGCCAACCACAAGCCAACCGACCGCGCCGACCTACTCGCCGCGCTCAACAACGAACTCGGCGAAGCCAACCGCGACTTCCAGATCGGCCCGTCCTATCTGATGCGGCCCGAGGCGGACTCACAGGACGGACTCGAGCGGATCTGGCGGCACGACATCCTGCCGCTCCTCGAAGAACACTTCTACGGCCAGTTCACGCCGGGCCAAGTGGCCGATCGCTTCAGTCTGGCGAGCCTGACGAAGCAACTCGCTGCCCAAGCAACTGAGGTCACTGGCTATACCGAGCCCGAATCCACGCAGGACGAGCCAACGCCCGCATGAGCCGGATCGAGATCGCCGAGAACGACCGACTCGGTCGCGTCGACGTCCTTACACAGGACGTCGCATCGGCACTTGCCGCCACGCGACTGGTCGAACTGCGCCCGGAAGGCCCAGACCGGTGGCGCCTGACGCCACTGACCAGCGTCGTCGGGGCAGTTCGCGTCGGCGACGTCGACGTCGTCGTACGCCCCAAGGCTCCGTTCGCGTCGGTTCTGTTCATGCTCGGCTACGCCCGCGACCCGGGACTCGCCCCAGACGAGTTCGCCGGCACCGAAGACGACGACCTGTGGCCACTCGTCGGCGAGACACTCGCCCGCCTGGCCGGGATGGCACTCTTGCGCGGTGCCCTGCAGGGGTATGTCACCCGTGACGATTCCCTCGCCGTGCTCAAAGGACGACTACGGATCGCCGACCAAATCGCCCGCCGACCCGGCCTGCTCCTTCCTGCGGAAGTGCGGTTCGACGAGTACGACATCGACATCCCCGAGAACCGGATCCTGCGCACCGCACTCCACCGCCTGGCACTCGTCCCGCGAATGCCCACCGACCTCCGGCGACGCCTCACCCACCTCGCTGGGCGCCTCGACGGCGCTGCACTCCTGAAGGCCGGCAGCGCCCTGCCGCCCTGGCGACCCTCACGACTCAACCAGCGCTACGTCCCCGCACTACGACTCGCGACGATCGTTCTGCGCCGCACCGGGCTCGCCGCCTCTGCAGGTGGACAACCCGTCGCGTCGTTCGTCGTGAACATGGCCACCGTCTTCGAAGACTTCCTGACAACCGCACTCACCGAGTCGTTCGCTCGAATCAGCACGGGACGGACCGTCGGCCAGTACCCCGCGCAGCTCGATGCCGCATCGCGCATCGACATCCGCCCCGACATCGTCCACCTCAGCGGCGGACGCCCGCAGACCGTCCTCGATGCCAAGTACAAGCTCGGTGACGACAGCGGTGGATACCCAACCGCCGACCTCTACCAGATGCACTCGTACTGCACCGTGCTCGGACTGCGATGCGGCTACCTCGTCTACGCAGGGTCCAAGGGACAGCAAGCCACTGCGCATCAGCACATCATCAGAAACACCGACATCGCCGTCATCACGTGGCCGCTCAACGTCTCCGCGGCGCCGCAGGAACTGCTCGGGCAAGTCCATGCACTTGCCCGCACCAGCCTGCAGAACGCGCAGGCCGCCAGCGCCGCAGCGTCGTTCACCGCGTAGTAGAGCGAGGCGAGGCCCGGCCAACCGTCCCACGCCTCTGACTGGCCAGTTCCGGCCGGCGCGACCTACCCGGCGCCGTCATCCCGCGTAATCCCCACCATCCCGGTCCACGCCCGGCGGACCCACCGCCGCACCCGCCGCACGGCCCCGCCAAACCGAGCGCATGCCGCGTTCGCCAACGATCGCCACGCGGCTCGAAGGTGACTCCGCCCGCTCGGCCGCCTCTCGGGAACTCCGCTGGCCCCGCGACGCCGATCGGACTCTACAGACTCGCGGTGGCTGAACTGAACCGCCCTGGGTTGCTTGGAGGCTCTTGACCTTGGAAACGAGGATGGAGCCATGCCGAAGGATCTGTCGCAGGGGAAGCCGACCACGCGTCGGTACTCGCAGGAGGAGAAGGACGCCGC
>Ga0160435_1000337_pt1 | contig 19144 bp, 16 predicted proteins | sample HID1973K_E0MG_FD_108213 | JGI IMG/M metagenome (GOLD analysis project Ga0160435, IMG submission 108213) | Enriched mosquito-associated microbial communities from UW Madison campus, WI, USA - HID1973K_E0 MG | ecosystem: Host-associated > Arthropoda: Insects > Digestive system > Unclassified ...
GCCGACCGCGAAGTGATCGTCAGCGGCGAACAGTGGCGCTACTTCTATCCCGCCGAAAGCGTCGGCCGCGCTGCACGCGTCCTTGCCAACGCGCTGGGTCCGGAGATCGACTGGATCACCATCGAGCACGTCCGCGCCGGCCTGCCGATCGCGCAGACAAGCGTCTCGCGAGATGCGCTGGCTGCATACGCACGCGGCGACATCGATCTGGCCACATTGTCGCGCCAGGTCGAACTCAACCCGCCGGGCAGCTCCCGCGAGGGCCATTCGGTCTACGAAGGTTCGTTTGAGCGCTTCAGCGGCGGCGTGGCGCCAGGCTACAGCCAGTACATGGGCGGGCCTGATGCCTTCCTGCTGTACCAGATCAGCCTCAACGCCTCGGCCGACTGGCAGTTCACCCGCAGCAGTTGGCTGACCGGCACGATCAGCGCCAACCTGCTCAACAATTTCGACAAGTTCCGCTATGACGCGCCCAGCGGCTTGCCGCGCGTGCGTACGGACATCCGCCTCTACGCGACGACCGCCGACGTCACGATCCCGAACCTGCAGTTCACGACCGTGCGCGCGTTCGGGCCGGACCTGTTCGGCATGGCCTATGCCGGCCTTCTGGAATCGATGTTTGGTGGCATCGGCGGCGAGTTGCTGTATCGACCATTCGGCGAACGCTGGGCGGCGGGCGTCGACCTTAACTGGGTTCAGCAGCGCGACTTCGACCAGCGCTTCGACTTCCGCGACTATCGTGTCGCCACCGGCCACGCCACGCTGTACTACGGCTTCGGCGCCGAGCAGCGCGTGCAGACGGTACTGTCGGCCGGGCGCTACCTCGCCGGCGACTGGGGTGCCACGCTCAGCGTCAGCCGCGTGTTCCGCAACGGCGTGACCATGGGTGCGTACGCGACCAAGACCGACGTCTCGTCGGAAGAGTTCGGCGAGGGCAGTTTCGACAAAGGCATCTACGTGTCGGTGCCGATGGACCTGCTGTTGCCGCGCTCCAGCCGCGGGCGCGCCAACCTGATGTGGAACCCGTTGATCCGCGATGGTGGCGCCAAGCTGGCCCGCAAGTACGCGCTATACCCGTTGACCGGTGAGCGCAATCGGGAGTTCTTCTACGACAACATCGGGTACATCGACCCATGAGCGTAGGGGAAAGCCCGAGCACTGGTGGCGGGCCGGTGATTTGTTATGCTCGTCACACTACCGTCGCACTGACCGGGAGTCCTGCCATCGAGGGCGGGGCCGGTGCGGCTGCTGGAAGCTCGGGTAGAGCAGGACAGGGGGACATATGTGGTACATGCCACTCCGGCTGAGAGCCGGGGCGAGAATTCCATCGGCTGGTAAATTTGCTACCGCGTTTGGCGTCGCGCTGCGCTTGGGCGATCCGTTGTTGCTGGTGGCCGGCGCCTTCTGTGCACACTGGTGGCGTTTCGGAAGCCTTGGTCTGCCTTTAGAGTACGCGCGACTTGTTGCGATCACGTTGCTGTTCGCTCTCCTCGTGCTGGGCGCCTCGCCGCTATATCGCAGTTGGCGCGGTCGTGGCGTCATAGCCGAGGTTACGCAGTTACTGCTGCAGTGGAGCCTGATCTTCACCGGTCTGGTGCTCTATACCGCGGCGATCCAGGTTACGGACGAGCTGTCACGCCTGTGGCTGGGCGCCTGGTTCGGGCTGAGCCTGTCGCTGGTGATCGGCTTGCGCGTGATGATGCGTGCGGCGGCTGCGTGGGTGCGCGAGCACGGCATGGATCTGCGCAGCGCTGTTATCGTCGGTACCAATTCGGACGCGCAACGGATCGTCGATACGTTGCGACAGAACACCTGGGCGGGCATCGATATGCGGGGATGGTTCGCTACCGATTCCGATCGCGGAACGATGGAGGGCCTGACTTCGCTGGGGACCTTGGAGACGCTTGGTTCGTATGTGGAAGCGCAGGCCATCGACCAGGTTTGGATTGCACTGCCGATGCGAGAAGAGGCAGCGATTGCCCTTGCGCTGAACCAGCTCCAGCATTCCACGGCCGACATCAAGTTCGTGCCGGACCTGTTCGGGATGCACCTGCTCAACCATTCCGTCGAGCAGGTGGCCGGCTTGCCGGTGATCAATCTGCAACAGACGCCGTTGCACGGCTCTGCGCGCCTGCTCAAGGCGGTCGAAGACCGCGTGTTGGCGGGCCTGATCCTGCTGGCCATCCTGCCGCTGATGCTGCTGATCGCCATGGCGGTGAAGCTGAGCTCGCCCGGCCCGGTGTTCTATCGCCAGGAGCGCATGAGCTGGAACAACAAGACGTTCTGGATGCTCAAGTTCCGCTCGATGCCGGTAGATGCCGAGCAGGCCAGCGGTGCGGTGTGGGCAAAGTCGGGTGAGAGCCGCGCGACCAGCGTCGGTACGTTCCTGCGCAAGACCAGCCTCGACGAGCTGCCGCAGTTCATCAACGTGCTGAAGGGCGACATGTCGATCGTCGGCCCGCGGCCGGAACGGCCGGTGTTCGTGCACAAGTTCAAGCACGAGATCCCGGCCTACATGAAGAAGCACATGGTCAAGGCCGGCATCACCGGTTGGGCACAGGTCAACGGCTGGCGTGGCTCGACCGATCTTTGCAAGCGTATCGAGTGCGACCTGTTCTATATCGAGAATTGGTCGCTGTGGTTTGACATAAAGATTGTGCTTCTGACCCTGTTCAAAGGGTTTGTGCACAAGAACGCGTATTGAAGGCACGTCCGATGCAACAAGCAGTCCACACCCGGCCGACGTGCCCTTCAATAGCCAAGGAGCCGTCGTGGCAAGGATCCTGATCGCCGGCATCAACTATGCCCCGGAATGCATCAGTACGGGCAAATACACCAGCGAGATGGCGCAGTGGTTGGCGAGCCGCGGCCATGAGGTGCGCGTGGTAACGGCTGCGCCGTACTATCCGGAGTGGAAAGTGTGGCCGGGCTACCGGCGTTGGTGGTATCAACGCGAGACGATCGCCGGCGTCCAGGTGATCCGCTGCCCCTTCTGGGTGCCCGCGCACCCGAACGGACTCACGCGCCTGCTGCATCTGGCCTCTTTCGGCCTCACCTCGCTACCGATACTGTTGGCTTCGGCATTCTGGCGCCCCCAACTCGCGGTCAATATCGAGCCGACGAAGGCGAGCGCAGTCGGCGTCTGGCTGTGCGGTTTGCTGTCTGGCGCGCGTACGTGGCTGCATATCCAGGACTTCGAACTCGACGCTGCGCTCGATCTGGGCATCGTCAAGGCTGGCCCTTTGCGCCGCGGCGCGATCGCAATGGAAAGATGGCTGTCTCGTCGCTTCGATCGTGTTTCCACGATCTCCTTGAAGATGCGTGATCGGTTGGCATCCAAAGGTGTAGCGCCAGATCGGCAGGTCCTGTTTCCCAACTGGGTGGATGTGGATGCCATCCGCGAGCTGGACGGTCCCAGTCCGTATCGTCGCGAGCTGGGTATCGCCGACGAGGCGGTCGTAGCCCTCTACTCGGGAAACATGGGACAAAAGCAGGGCCTGGAGCTGCTCGGCGAGGCGGCCCATGCGTTGTCTTCATCGGCCAACTTGCATTTCGTTTTTGGTGGTGATGGCCCGGCCAGGAAACCGCTGGAGGCGGTGTGCGCCGGTTTGCCGAACGTGCACTTCCTCGATCTGCAACCATCTGAGCGGCTCAGCGAATGGCTGGGCCTGGCCGACATCCATTTGCTGCCGCAACGTGCCGATGTGGCGGATCTGGTGATGCCTTCCAAGTTGACGGGCATGCTTGCGAGCGGCCGCGTCACCTTGGCGACGGCCCATCCCGGCACGGGCGTTGCCCTGGCCTTGGCCGACAGCGGGGTCGTGGTTCCGCCCGGCCAACCACAGTTTTTTGTCGATGCGCTGAGCGAGCTGGCTTCGGACGCCACGCGACGGCGTCGACTGGGCGATGCCGCACGCCGGCAGGCGCTCGAAACCCTCTCGCTCGACGCGATCCTGACCGGATTCGAGCGCGAGCTGTCCACTCTTATTGGCTTGCCCGACACGGCGGCCGAAGTCACTAACGTCATTTCGCAGGACTCCGTATGACCAAGCGCGCGCTCATCACCGGTATCACCGGCCAGGATGGCTCCTATCTAGCGGAACTGTTGCTCGAGAAGGGCTATGAAGTGCACGGAATCAAACGCCGCGCATCGTCGTTCAATACCCAGCGTATCGATCACCTCTATGAGGATCCGCATCAGGAAGATGCACGCCTTCACCTGCACTACGGCGACCTGACGGACACGAGCAACCTCACCCGCATCATCGCGGAGGTCCAGCCGGACGAGGTATACAACCTCGGTGCGCAAAGCCATGTGGCGGTGAGCTTCGAGGCACCGGAATACACGGCCGATGTTGATGCCATCGGCACGCTGCGCCTGCTTGAGGCGATCCGCTTCCTCAAGCTGGGCGACAAGACACGCTTCTACCAGGCGAGCACGTCCGAGCTCTACGGTCTGGTGCAGGAGACGCCCCAGCGCGAGACGACGCCGTTCTACCCGCGCAGCCCCTACGGCGTCGCCAAGCTCTACGCGTACTGGATCACGGTCAACTATCGCGAGTCCTATGGGATGTACGCCTGCAACGGCATTCTCTTCAACCACGAGAGCCCCCGTCGTGGCGAGACGTTCGTGACCCGCAAGATCACTCGCGGTCTGGCGAACATCGCCCAGGGGCTGGAGTCTTGTCTGTACATGGGGAACCTCGACGCATTGCGCGACTGGGGCCATGCCAAGGACTACGTCCGTATGCAATGGATGATGTTGCAGCAGGAGGTGGCGAAGGATTACGTGATCGCCACCGGCGTGCAGTACAGCGTGCGCCAGTTCATCGAATTGGCTGCGCTTCAGCTGGGTATCAAGGTTGCCTTTGAAGGAAATGGCGTCGAAGAGCGTGCCGTCGTGCAGGAAGTGAATGGCGAAAAAGCGCCGGGCGTGAGGCGCGGCGACGTGATCCTGCGCGTGGACCCGCGTTACTTCCGTCCGGCGGAAGTGGAGACGCTCCTGGGCGATCCGGCCAAGGCCAAGGCCGATCTGGGCTGGGTTCCCCTCATCACCCTGCAGGACATGGTGAAGGAAATGGTCGCTTCCGACCTGGACGAGGCGCGCCGACATGCGCTGCTGCGTGACAACGGTTTCGTTGCGCGTATCGCGGGAACGCACTGAACCGCAGCGAGATGGACACGACTTCCCAACCCCAAGCGATCCTGGGCCTCATCAAGCGCCTGCTGGCGGAGTTCGACCTCCGTTCGATCCGCTATGTCCATTGGAAGAGCAACACCAATATCGCCAAAGCTCTGCTCGGCTCGGACGATCTGGACATCCTGGTGCATCCCCAGGACCGGGCGGCGACCGAGGCGACATTTGAGTCGTTGGGCCTCCTGCGCGCGCTTTCACCGAAGGATGATTGGCAGCGCGACATATTCCATTATGTCGGCACGGACATGGAAGCGTGCCAGTTGGTCCACGTGCACGTGCACTACGCCCTTCCGGTGGGCTACGACTACGACAAGAATTTCGTGCTGCCGGTGGTGGAGGCCTATCTCGCCACTCGCTGGAAGCAGGGGCTGGTTTACCTTCCCGAAGTCGAGATGGAGTACGCCATTCTGGTGCTTCGGCTGATCATCAAGAACAGCCTTGGCCCATTCCTGCTGGAGCTGCCGCACCGGCAGTGGCGCCGTCTGCGTATGGCGCGCAATGGCGTGGTGTCGGGCGGCGGAATGCGGGAGTTCCAGGATCTCGCCGGAAGGCTGGATCGTCGGCGTTTGGATGAGGTGCTGTCGCAATTCTTCGGCTTTGTTGGCCGGCCGCTTTTTGATCTTTGCGAGGCAGTGGTCCTGCGCAACGACAGTCTGCGCGAATACTTCAGGGCGGGCGCGAAGCTCAGCCGTTGCCTTGCATTCTGCGCTACCAACAGTCCTGCTATCTCCTTCCTCAAAGCGGGCGGCCGAATCAATCTGGAACGTGCTGGCAAGTTCGTTCGTCGCATTTACCGAAGGCCCGGCTTGGGTAAGAAGCTGGCAACCGGAGGGCGGATCCTCGCCTTCGTAGGTGGCGACGGAGCGGGTAAAAGCACCAATGTTGAAGCGTTGTATACGACGTTGCGGCGCGAGCTGGCCACCTTCCACGTCCACGTCGGTCGTCCGCCCAAGAGTCTTCCGGGCTTGGCGATGAAAGGCGTGGCCAAGGCCATCGCTCTGGCTGGCGCTGCCCGCTATTCGCGGGCCTTCCACCTGTTGGGGACCGCACTCGATCGACGCGCGGCCTTCGCTCGGGCCGAAAGGCTCCGGAGCCAGGGCTGGCTCGTCGTCGTTGACCGTGTGCCGCTTCCGGGCATAACCCGAATGGACTGCCCGAGAATTCGTCTGCTGGGTGCGCGCGGCACACATTGGATGGCTCGCTGGGAAGAGCGCCTGCATCAGCGTATCCGGGGTGTCGACCAGCTGTTCGTTTTAAAGCTTGATCCACAGATCGCGCTGCGCCGTCGGCCCGAGGATGACCCGGCGGAACTCATGGCGCGCTCGGGCGAAATCTGGAACGATCGCTGGGAGGCCCCTTACGCCGCAGTGCTCGACACCGGCGCCAACTCGCCGCTCCAGGTACGCCGCATAGTCTTGTCACAAGCCTGGAAAGTTTGCTCCAAACCATTCTTGCGGATCGAGCTGGTTGGTCTCAGCGGCGTCGGGAAGTCAAGCATCAGCCGCGAACTGCGCAAGGTCATCCCCAATCTCGCGCAGTCGCTTCCGTACTGGCGGTTTCCTCTTACTTCTGCTGCTGGCGCGCTGCTGGGTGCCCCGACGGCGATGCGTGCCCTGCTGAAGGTGCGCGATTACCAGGTAGCCAAGAACTGCCTGCAGTTGTTTGCGGCCTCGGCACTGCTTGCTCGGTTCCGCCGCACGCGCTTTCCGGCGACGAATTACGTCCTCGATCAGGGGCCGATCTTCCAGTATGCGCTAGCAATGAAAGAGGGCGTCTTGAGCGCAGGCGGAGAGCTCATCATCCAGAGAGCTTGCAAGGAGATCAGCGCGCTGGAGCTTCATGCAGATCGCACGGAGATCTTCCGCCGGGCGAGACTTCGAAGTGAACACATGGGGAGAATCCCGCTTACGGACAGGATGAGTTTCGAGAACTTCTGCGACGGCTACGAGGCAGCGCTAAGGGCAGCTTCCGACGCTGCTGGCCATCGCGACCAGTGCCGCGTGGAGGGTGAGATGGGCGCGGTCGTCAGTCGGATTCTTCAGGTGCTGTGATGTCCTTGTTGCGCGCAGCAAAATTGAACGCGATCTCGAACTACGTGAACTTTGCGGTGTCTTCGCTCGTCACCATTGCGGTGAGCCCACTGTTGCTGTCGTATCTCGGGCCAGCCGGCTTCGGAACCTGGAAGAGTCTGCAGCGGCTAATGGATTTCGGTACCGTGGCCGATGGCCGTGCTATGCAGGCACTCAAGTGGGTCATTGCCAAGAATGCGCGTCGCGACTGTCCCGAGCAGAACCGGCAGGCGGTGGGAAGCGCGATCCTCGTCTGGCTCCTCTTCCTGCCGCTCACGGCTATCGCTGCGACCTTGATCGTCTTCTTCGCGCCGGATTTGATTCGCGATGCATCGGTCTCGGACTCCAGGCTGCAGTTCGTCGGCGCACTGCTGGCTTTCAATCTGTTCCTGGTCCCATTGTTGGGCATACCGGATTCGGTCTTGGTAGGCGTGAACAAGGGTTTCGCGTCAATGACGATACAGACCGGTACGCTGATACTCGCGAATCTCGGCATGTTGCTCGTCTCCTACCTCGGCTTCGGTCTTGTGGGAATGGCGGCCGTTGTACTCGTCTCCACCGCTTTCAACGCAGTAGTCATTTTCTTCCGTGCCCGAGCGCTGGTGGACTGGTTCGGCATTGCCAAGCCCGCTCGGGGCGCGACGAGCAGGTTCTTCAGCTTCAGTGGCTGGGTTCTCTTCTGGTCGCTTATTTCCAAGCTCCTCCTGTCGACGGAGATCCTCCTTCTGGGCGCACTTGTGGGCGCGAGCATGGTGGCCGATTTCACCTTTACCGCCTATGCGCCACAGTTTGCGATCGCGATCTGCTTCATGACGGGTAGCGCGGCGATGCCGGGCATCGGGTCGCTGATGGCGGGAGAGATGTCAGATTCGCTCGTCAAGGCCATTGATGCCTGCCGTAGCGTTGTTCTGGCGATGGCTACCATCCTGTGTTGTGGAATCGTGCTGTTCAACCAAGCATTTGTGACGCTGTGGGCTGGCCCGCAGCGCTATCTCGGCGACACTTCGAACCTGCTGCTGGTGGTGTCGGCGTTCCAACTCATTCTGATCAGGAACGAGGCGCAGATTCAGGACCTGACCCTTTCCATCCGGAGCAAGGTACTGCTGGGTGCCCTGGGTGCCCTCCTGTCGCTGGCCATCGGTTACGCCGCCTTCGTGCTGCTGAACGGCCGATATGAAGCGATTTTTGGCGGCATCATTCTCGGCCGGGGTGTCCTGTCCTGGTTATTCCCGCGCATGGTCCGCGGAATCGTTTTAGGACAGGCATCCCGCTGGAAGACCGTACTGTTATCCGTCCTGACAATTGCAGCATGCAGCATGTCAGCCGCGTGGATAGAACGTCTTCCCATGGCCCTGTCTTTGCGGATGCTCGCCACGGTCGGAGTTCTGTCGGTTGCGATTTGGTTCGTACTTGCCGTCCTGTTGGAGCATGACACCCGGAGGATGGGGTGGATGATGCTTTCGGGCGCTGGAAGGGGGCGTCGATGAGTAGCTTTGGCGATGCGGCGCCGACGCAGCGAGGCATCATCCGCCTTTGGAGGTGGCGCGACGTGCTGGATGGCGGCGCGATACTGCTCCTCTTTCTACAGGCATCAGAGCTCTACAAGCCCATCGGGTATCTTATTGGCCTGCCGAGCTCGCAATCGGTCAATATGGTTTTCATGGCAGGGATGTCATTTTACCTGCTGGTAAACGTGCGTCCTGTGCTCGCGCTGCTGAAGCGCCCGGCGATATTCGCGTGGACGGTTCTGCTTGTCCCGCTTCCTGTCGCACTCATGGTCCTCCAGGCGATGAGCGGCGACTTGGATCTTGAGCGGCTTGTCTATTGGACGGTGTTTTCACTGCTGTTCCTGGAAATGATGCTGGTTGCAGCAGTTGTGTGGCGGCGGCATGGCCCCGTTCTGACCAAGCCATTCTTTCTCGGTTGTGTGGCAGCGGCCGGCCTTGCCTTCGCCATCAACCTCTTGGACTACGGCTTCGTTCGAGATGTCATGTGGTTCAGCGCCAATCGCATCGCCGTGTCGGATGCGACCGTGCGTATGTTGGGCTTCTATCAACACCCCAACATGGCTGCAATTTCCATCTGCTTATATGTCGTTTGCTTGCTGTCCGATCGCAAGTTCGTCACCGGAAGCCAGATCACCCAAGTGGTGGTCATCATCCTGGCCGGCGCAGGAATCGTCCTCACTGGATCGCGGACGACTTCGCTGCTCTTTTTGGTCGCGATCGCCGCCTATGCCCTCTTTTTCCTCAGGATCGGTCTTGCCTCTCCAGCCAGGCTTGCCAAGCGACTTGCCATCATGATCACCGTCATGGCTGCAACTTCGGTTCTGTTGTACTTCGTCGCCCGGCAGATGAGTCCCGAGATCGTGGACAACGCGGTGGATAGGGCTTCCTCGATGCTGGGCTTCCTGGATGGAAGCGCCATCGGCAACGATGAATCGGCCCAGATCCGGATCAATATCCTGTCGAGTTATTGGCGAGATATCCAGAAGGCGCTTTTTCTTGGTCGGGGACCGGATTTCGCGTTCGAGAGAATTGAGGGCGGGTTCTATTCCAATGTCAGTCAGAACTCATGGATTGAGTGGTGGTTGAAATTCGGTCTGCTGTACTGCATCGCTGTGGTGGCCGTGCTTGCCGTTACCTACTTCTTCGCTCGACGGGTCGGTCGATCCGATCCCTATCTGAGGTTCGGGGGCAGCCTGCTGCTTTGCGTAGTCCTGCTGGCGTCATTCTCTTTCGTCGATATCTTCTGGCTTCGCGCAATGGCCTGCGCAATAGGCTGCTACCTGGGCCTATTGGCGAGAAATGAAGTCATCCCGAGCGCTCACAATGACGAAGATGAACTTTGATGACTGATAGTCAGGCGCCAGGAAGAGGGTCCGCCACGGCCGCTACGGCTACCGATATCAACGCAAAGAGACGCCATGAGAATCTTGAGAAGACTATATCTGCTGACCCTGAAGCTGCTGTCTCCCGAGCGGCATGCGGTCGCGCTGGGCGTTCGACTTGGCCGCAATTGCCGCCTGATCCGTTGCGACTTCTCAAGTGAGCCCTATCTGATCACGATGGGTGATCACGTCAGTGCAACAAAGGTGAGGTTCGAGACCCACGACGGAGGTGTATGGGTTTTCCGCCACGAGTCACCGGATATCGACGTGGTGCGTCCGATCCGTATCGGCAACAACGTGTTCATCGGGTACCAGGCAGTCATCATGCCGGGCGTCGTCATCGGTAACAATGTCGTCATCGGGGCGCGAGCTGTGGTCACTCGTGACGTACCAGACAACAGCGTGGCCGTAGGAGCTCCTGCTCGTGTCATCAAGAGCGTCGAGGAGTATCGGGAATCGGTCCTCTCCAAGTCGGAGATGACCAAGCGCTGTTCGGACTCACAAAAGCGTGATTTCTACCTGAAGAAATACTCTCCCGTGTCCAAATGAAGCCGCTTAAGGTTCTTTTCTTTCTGCATGCTTTCGCCGGTGGGGGGGCGGAGAAGCAATGCGCCTACCTGGCGAATGCATTGGCGAAGCTCGGCCATATCGACGTAGGTCTCGTCCATTTCCACGAGGGCGTGAACTTTCCGCTGATCGACGCGAGCCGAGTCAAACTGCACAAAATTCCCGTCAGGTCGAACTACGATCCTGTTGCAGCATGGAAGCTGCGGAAGCTCATTGTTGAAGAGGGCCCGGACGTGGTCTTCTCGTGGCTGCATACCGCCGACGTGTTCACGTTGATGGCGCGTGCAATGGGTGCCAGATTCAAATGGCTCATGGCCGAGCGGAATTCCTGGTACCCATTGGATGTTCGGTTCCTCGTGCGGAGCTGGTTCTGCAGGTATGCGGATGCCATCGTGTCCAACAGCGAGAAAGGTGATTTTTACTGGGCGCATCGCCATGTGCCTTCGGAACGGCGTCATGTAATCGGCAACATTCTTCCGGATCATTGGTTTGAAAGTTCAGCACGTTGCGAGAGCTCGCCGTTGGTTTGCTATGCCGGAAGATTCGAGCCCCAGAAGAACGTGCTGCGTGTAGCGAAGGCGTTCTCGGTCCTGTCATGGCGTAGGACTGACGTCGCCATGGTCATGGTGGGAACTGGTACCCAGCAGGCACTGGTGACCGACGAGGTTGCCAACGGGCGTGAGGGCAAGATCGATCTCCATGCGTATCAACAGGACGTTGCGGAGCTGTTTCGGCGCGTTTCGGTGTTCGTCAATCTGAGTTGGCACGAGGGCCTGCCCAATACCGTGATAGAGAACATCGCACTGGGGAACCGCGTCGTCTTGTCAAGGATACCGGAGCATGTTTCTTTGGTTGGCGAGGACTATCCATTCCTGGTTGACGCGGGGGCGGATCCGGACACGTTGGCATCTGCAATTGAGGCGGCGCTGGCTACACCTGTCACGCCTACAGAATTGGTGCACTTCCACCGGCGCCTGGGGGCGATGCGAGTGCTTGCAGTCGCCGAATCCTATGCGCTCCTGTTGCAGCGGGTTGCTGCATGAGCAAGAAGAGTTCTTGCCGCAAGGTCGTGATGATTGGCGCATTTCCGCCGCCCGTGCATGGCATGGCGGTGATCAACGAAGCCATGTTCAACGTCTTGTCGAATTCAGGCTTCCATGTAGAGCGCATAGACATCGCTGCGCCAAGCTTGGCGCGCGGTCTTGGATACCACTTGCATCGGATCCTGAAGGTGCTGCGCGGCAGTTGCCGGTTGATAGCTCTTCGCTCGCTTCGGGGCGCGACGCTTTACATGAGCGTCTCCGGCGGGGCCGGACAGGGCTACGAGTGCGTTTTTGCGTGCCTCGCCAAGTTACGAGGGATGGATGTCGTGTTCCATCATCATTGCTACACCTACGTCACGATTGTAAGTAGCCTGGCGCGGTACCTTTTCCGGTTTGCTCCGCGCGGCAGCACGCACATCGCGCTGTCGGAGGGTATGGCCAATAGGCTGGAAAACCTCTACGGAATCGACAATGTACGGGTCATATCCAATGCGGCCTTCAAGCAACCGGGGGAGGTTCCTGCGCGTACACGCGACGCTCCGCTGGTTCTGGGCTTTCTCAGCAATATTTCCGAGGAGAAAGGGATCCTCGATTTCTTTGCATTGATGGATGCGTGTGAGGCTGCGGGCCTGGAGGTACGCGGACAGGTCGCTGGACCTTTCCAGGATGCCGGCACGGAGGCCCTGGTAAGGCCAATGATCGTCGAGCGAGAAAGCGTCACGTACCTTGGCCCACGCTACGGTATCGAGAAGGATCAATTCTTCGGGTCTATTGATGTCCTCGTGTTCCCCACCCGCTACGCCAACGAGGCCGAGCCCGTTACCATCCATGAGGCCCTGATGCACGCGGTGCCGGTCATCGCGTTCGGAAGGGGGGCAATTCCCGAGATGTTGACGGGCGGCTCCGGTGTAGTAATTCCTCCGCATGCCGATTTCGCGGCCTGCGGACTTTCCGTAATTGAAGATTGGCGCCGGGGCGGGAAGTGCTTTTCGACAGCGTCTATGGCAGCACAGACGAGGTTCGCAGAAATGAAGAGGAGCGCCGATGGCGCCCTGCATGAATTCTTACGCGTGCTATAGCTGAGAGGTTGTCGTGGGCTCCGGCAACTCTAGGGGCGCTTCCTGTTGCTGACCGCTGAACCTGGAAAGCGCGGCGACGCAGCAACCAACGTTGATGCCTACCACCAAGCCTATGACAAACAGCAGCATTGGAAGATTCCCGCCTAAGTCGCCGAAAGGCTGACGTAGGAATATGACAATGTCGTGTATGTCCCGTGCCGACTCAACGAACGTTCGATGGTCTGAGGCCCTGACGCCCTGACGCACCCAAAAGCGTCCAGGGCTGACTTCGTACTAGCCGTTGCGCAGGCGACTCTGATTGTCTAGAAACCACGCATACGTTTGCTCGACGCCGTCACGCAGCCCGATGCTGGCACGCCAGCCCAGGCCATTCAGCCGTGACACGTCCAGCAACTTGCGCGGCGTACCGTCCGGCTTGCTGGTGTCGTTGACGATCTCGCCCCGAAAACCTGTGACTTCCTTCACCAGCTGTGCAAGTTCCAGGATGCTCACATCATCGCCAACCCCGACGTTGACGATTTCGGCGCCGTCATAGGTTTCAGTCAAGAAGACCGCGGCGGCCGCCATGTCGTCCACGTGCAGGAATTCGCGGCGCGGTGTGCCGCTCCCCCACATCACGACCTGCGCGTCGCCACGTTCCCTTGCTTCGTGGAACTTGCGGATAAGTGCCGGCAGGACGTGGGAGTTGTTCAGATCGAAATTGTCGCCGGGGCCATAGAGGTTGGTCGGCATCAGGCTGATGGCATTGAAGCCGTACTGCTTACGATAGGCCTGGCAAAGTTTGATGCCTGCGATCTTGGCTACGGCATACCATTCGTTGGTAGGTTCCAGTGCACCGGTCAGCAACGAGTCCTCCCGGATCGGCTGTTCGGCGAACTTGGGATAGATGCAGGATGAGCCCAGGAAAGTCAGCTTTGCCGCGCCATGCCGATAAGCGGTATCGATCACGTTGTTCTGGATCTGCAGATTCTCGAACAGGAATTCGGCGGGGTAGCTGTCGTTCGCATGGATGCCGCCGACCTTGGCCGCGGCCAGGATCACGATCTGTGGCCGTTCTTTGGCGAAGAAAGCCTCTACCGAAGAGCGGTCCCGCAGGTCTACCTCGTCGCGGCCGGCCATGAGCAGGTTCCGGTATCCGTTGGCGTCCAGGCAGCGCACGATGGCGCTTCCAACCAGGCCGCCATGTCCAGCGACGAAAATCCGATCCTGCTTTTCCATGGCTTCTCTGTTGGCACGAGTTTGACCGCGGATTCTAGCGGATCCGACGGCGCCGGGTGTCCCCTGGGCCCCGGATACGCCGCGTTTCCCAGGGGTCTCGGCGTTCCGCACGCAGCTGCTATCCTTGCGATATCGGACAACTGGCCGTGCTGGGGAGGCGGTGGTACACGCCTGGTATCGAAGGGGCTCTAGGGAATGGTACGGAAAATCCTGATCTGCGGCGGCGCCGGCTACATCGGTAGCCACATGGCGCAATGGTTGCACGCGCGTGGCCATCACGTGGCCGTGCTCGACAATCTCTCCACCGGTCATCGAGAGGCGGTGCGCTGGGGTGAACTCATCGAAGCGGATTTGCTGGATCCGTCGTCGCTGGAACAGGCGTTCACCGGGCGGCGATTCGATGCCGTCATGCACTTCTGCGCCCGCTCTCTGGTCGGCGAGTCGGTGGCCCATCCCTATGACTACTACGCCAACAACGTGGTCGGCACGCTCAACCTGCTGGAAGTGATGCGGGAGCACAATATTGACCGGATTGTGTTCTCATCCACCGCTGCGGTGTTCGGTAATCCGGTGGCGGAACTGATCGATGAGTTGCATCCCAAGGCTCCGATCAACCCTTATGGCGCCAGCAAGCTGATGGTCGAACGCATCTTGGCCGACGCGGCGCAGGCTTATGGACTCCGCTCGGTGGCGCTGCGTTACTTCAATGCCGCCGGCGCGCTGCCGGAGCACGGCATCGGCGAGGCCCATGCCTGCGAAACTCATTTGATTCCCAATGTTTTGCGTGCCGCTTTAAGTGGTGAGGCAAGGCTCAAGGTGTTCGGCGACGACTACCCGACACCGGATGGCACCTGCCTGCGCGATTACGTGCATGTCGAGGATCTGGCCCAGGCGCACGCATTGGCGTTGGATTTCATGGAGCGGGAATCGGGCGCGCATGCTTTCAATCTCGGCAACGGCCATGGTTTCTCGGTACGTGAGGTGATCGCCGCAGCTGCTGAGATCACCGGTGGGTCGATCCCCTACGAGGTCATGCCGCGTCGCGTCGGCGATCCGGCTGCGCTGGTGGCCTGCAGTCGCAAGGCACGCGAAGTGTTGGGGTGGCAGCCGGCCTGGACGGAACTCTGCCCGATCATCGAAAGCGCCTGGCATTGGCATCGCCGGCAGCCGGCTTGGTCGTCGCTGCCTGCGGCCCTTGCCGCACCCGCGGAATCCAGGCCATCGCTGGCGGTCGGCTGACGGCTGACGGCTCACAGCCGGCGCCCAGCGCCAGCCAGCGACACGCGCCGAACTTGCGCACGGGGTCTGGCGCGGGCATCGTCAGCGCATTCCTGTAGCAGCCAACCCAGCGACCACCCCATGAACAAATCCTTCCCCGTCGAAATCAACAGCACCGTCTCCATCGCCAACGACACGCCCTTCGTCCTGTTCGGCGGCCTGAACGTGCTGGAAGACCTGGACTCCACCCTGTACGCGGTCGAGCGCTACAAGGCGGTGACCACCAAGCTCGGCATCCCGTACGTATTCAAGGCCTCGTTCGACAAGGCCAACCGTTCCTCGATCCATTCCTACCGCGGCGTGGGCCTGCAGGAAGGCCTGCGGATCTTCGAGGAAGTGAAGCGTCAGTTCGAAGTGCCACTGATCACCGACGTGCACGAGGTCGCGCAGGCCGCGCCGGTGGCCGAAGTGGTCGACGTGCTGCAGATTCCTGCGTTCCTCGCGCGGCAGACCGACCTGGTCGAGGCCATCGCGCGCACTGGGCGCGCGGTCAACATCAAGAAGCCGCAGTTCCTCAGTCCCACGCAGATCAAGCATATCGTGGCCAAGATCCGCGAGGCGGGCAACGAGCGCATCATCCTGTGCGAGCGTGGCTCGCAGTTCGGCTACGACAACCTTGTCGTGGACATGCTCGGCTTCCGCGAGATGATCGAGTCCACGGGTGGGTTGCCGGCGATCTTTGATGTCACCCATAGCCTGCAGCGCCGTGATTCAGGCAGTGATGCTTCCGGCGGGCGCCGCCGGCAGGTGGTCGAGTTGGCGCGCGCGGGCATGGCGATCGGCCTGGCCGGCCTGTTCCTGGAAGCGCACCGCGATCCGGACCATGCACGTTGCGATGGCCCGAGTGCGCTGCCATTGGATGCGCTTGAGCCGTTCCTGGCGCAGATCAAGGCGATCGATGATCTGGTGAAAGGCTTCGCGCCTTTGGATATTCGCTGACCCCGCCGCGGGGGCCTGGCTACACGCGGCTGCGGAAGGGACTGTGATGCCGGTGCGTGCGGGCGGCTGGCCCGCTGGCGGGAGTGTCCCGCTCGACCCGGCGCCGCCCGGCCGCCGCCGCAAAGCACAAACTAGCCACGACCACGCCCAGGCACGTGCCCAACGAAAGGCCTGCAATAAACCAGAGCATGTGGCTATCTCCCGATGGGTAGGACACCCGACTGGGGGCTATCGTGGCAAAGCGGCATCAGCGCCAGGTGAAATCACCGTGACACCCTTCCGCCAGTGATGGCGGTCGACGGGTTCGTCACGACCGGACAGGCGCGCGGCAGCGGTAGCGAGCCAGCGCTCGCTAGGCAACATCGGATAACGTGCGTCGCCCAGCCAGGTAGCCAGCAGCGCCGCCGACACCAGCGCGGCGACCAAGGCGGTGCGCGGTGGCGATAGCCAATGCCGGCGCAGTGCGTGCAGCCCCACCGCCGCCACGATGCCGCCGAGCAGGGCGCCGGCGATCACTTCCGAAACCGGGTGGGCGCGCAGTTCGATCCGCGAGAGGCCAATGAGCAGGGCGAACACCACGCCGGCCGTGGCCGCCACGCTCCGCAGGAGACGCCGCGCGGGCGGAACCGGCAGAGCCAACGCGACCGGCCACAGCGACAGCGCCAACACGGTGTGGCCGCTGAAGCAGGTCAGGTCCCAGGCACGGACGCCGACGCCCCAGCCGTAGAAGGCGATCTTGCTGGCGCCGGCGAGCATGGCGCCGGCGATGACGGCAGCCCACCAACGGCCCACCGCGCCGCGGGCGCCCGGGTCGTTCTTGTGCAACACCAATAGCCCCAACAGCAGCACCAGCGGCAGCACGCACAACGCGCTGCCCGGCACCACGAACCATCGCCAATCCCAATCCATACCTATGTTTTCCGTCCACGTTCCGCGCGGCCTTCCAGCCGTGACAGCGGGCGATGACCTGGGGCGTGATTGTGCTGCATGTGGTCTTTGCGCGTGGATTCACCCGCACCCAACCGGCGTGGTGCGAGGCTGCCGTTCATCGATCCGATGACTGGAGATCCGGCGATGAAGATGAAGGCCGTGCGTTTCGTTGCAGTCGGCAAGCCACCCGAAGTGGTCGATCTGGCCAGGCCCGATCCCGGCCCCGGCCAAGTGCGCATCAAGGTGGCGGGCGCAGGGGTCTGCCATTCGGACCTGCACGTGCTCGACGACGGCATCGGCATCGAGGGCCCGTTCACCCTGGGCCACGAGAACACGGGCTGGATCGATGCGCTCGGCGAGGGCGTGGAGGGGTGGAAGGAAGGGGATCCGGTCGCGGTCTACGGCCCTTGGGGCTGCGGGCGCTGCCACACCTGCCAGACGTCGGCGGAAAACTACTGCGAAAACCACGCCAGCATCCCGACCTTCGGCGGCGGCCTGGGTTCGGACGGCGGCATGGCCGAGTACATGATCGTGCCCTCGCCGCGGTTGCTGGTGCCACTGGGCACACTCGATCCGGTCAAGGCCGCCCCGCTCAGCGACGCGGCGCTGACGCCTTACCACGCGATCAAGGCGGCGCTGCCGTTGCTGACGCCCGATGCCAGCGTGGTGGTGATCGGCATCGGCGGCCTGGGCCACATGGCGGTGCAGTTGCTGCAGGCGTTGACGCCGGCACGGCTGATTGCCGGCGACATCGACGAGGGCAAGCTGGCGCATGCGCGCGAACTCGGCGTCGAGCACACGATCAATACGCGCGACAGCGATGCGGCGGCCGAGGCGATTGCACAGTTCACCGGCGCGCGTGGCGCGACGGTGGCGCTGGACTTCGTCGGCGCGCAGGCGACCGTGGACCTGTGCAAGCGGGTGGTCGGGCGGGCCAGCCGGCTGACCGTGGTCGGCCTGGGCGGCGGCACGCTGGCGTACTCGGCCAACAGCCCGCCCTACGGGTGCGAGGTCAGCATCCCCTACTGGGGTTCGCGTACCGAGCTGATGGAAGTGATCGCGTTGGCGCAGGACGGACGCATCCACGCCGACGTCGAGGTGTTCCCGCTCGAACAGGCGGTGGAGGTCTACGATCGGCTGCGGCAGGGCAAGATCCGCGGGCGTGCGGTGCTCAAGCCCTGAGCTTGGCCGCGACGGGATCATGTGGGGGATTGCGCCGGGATCGCGCCGGTGCAGCACGTGGATGCCGGGCAATCGCCCGTTGTCCGGCAAGCTCTGGCATAATGCCCGGCCACGCGCCCGTAGCTCAGCCGGATAGAGTAGTGGCTTCCGAAGCCATTGGTCGGGGGTTCGAATCCCTCCGGGCGCGCCATCTTTCAAGCGTCGACACGACGCCTTGAGCGGTCTGCTGATGATGGTGACGCGGGTAGATCACGCGCACGGCGCAGCCGCTATCCCTACGTCGGCCAGTGACGGCTTTCGGTTATCCCGGAATGCCGTACATGCGCCAACCCGCCAACGCTCACGGCAATCACTGCTTGCGGTGCTGTTCGACGCCGCATCGGCGGCAGACACGCACACCCGGTATCTTCCTGTCCCAGTGATGCTTGTGGAGCTTGCACACGATCCGTAGGAGCAAACCCATGAAAGCCCTCGAGGGCTGATTGGCGTGGCCGGAGTCTAGCTCACAAAGGTGACCTGCATCACATTCATTTTGGGGTGTGGCTACCCAATGGCCTATACCGGGCGGGGTGTCGGCTCGACGCGGGCGCGACAACCCGTCCCAAGAACGACCGTGCCAAGGCCGCTCTCGCGGAGCTACCCTTGGGCACTGTCCGTGGGGCGCGAATCCATGAAGGAGCGAGCATGATCCAGGCCATCCTGTTGCAAGGCGGCGACCGCCATCGCATCGAGCGACGCGAAGACGCGCCCGA
>Ga0160435_1000338_pt1 | contig 19114 bp, 21 predicted proteins | sample HID1973K_E0MG_FD_108213 | JGI IMG/M metagenome (GOLD analysis project Ga0160435, IMG submission 108213) | Enriched mosquito-associated microbial communities from UW Madison campus, WI, USA - HID1973K_E0 MG | ecosystem: Host-associated > Arthropoda: Insects > Digestive system > Unclassified ...
CAAAGGCGTACGCGAGTACGCCTTTTTTATGGGCGACAGGATTGAGTTTTTTAGTCCAGCGCGAACACGGTTTTGTCCAACTTTCGGGCGAGTTGATCCCGTAGTCTCAGGATCAAACGGCCACCTTCTGCAGCGCGATGCCTGTCACGGTGATGAGTAGCGAGCGCTGCAGGCCTGAGGAATTTCCATGAGTGAGTTTGTTATCGATCCCCCGCGTGTCCCGAGTCTGCCGGTCAGCGGCAGTGCCGGGCGCTTCCCGGTCGGCAGGGTGTTCTGCCTGGGCCGCAACTATTACTGGGGCGACACCCTTAACGCGGTTCGCGAAGTGCCGGCGTTTTTCATGAAGCCCGCGACCTCGGTCATCGATGCCTCCGGCGAGCTGGATTTCCCGACCCAGACCGAGCAGTTCTGCCATGAGATCGAGCTGGTTGTGGCCATCGGCAAGGACGGCTTTCAGATCACCGAGCAAGAGGCGCTGGATCACGTCTGGGGTTATGCCGCTGGGCTCGACCTGACGCGCCGCGACCTGCAAATGGCGGCCAAGGCCGTGGGCAATCCTTGGGAGCCGGCCAAGGCGTTCGATGGCTCGGCGCCCATCACGCCCATTCTGCCAGCCAGCCGCAATGGTCACCCGCGCCAAGGCGCGATCTGGCTGAGCGTCAATGGCGTCGAGCGGCAGCGCTCGGATCTGGAAAGCCAGATCTGGTCGGTCAGTGAGGTCATCAGCCAGTTGTCACATTCGGTCAGCCTGCGGGCTGGCGATCTGATCATGACCGGCACGCCGCCAGGCGTCGCTGCCCTGGACGCGGGCGACGTGATCACCGGTGGCGTCGTCGGCATCGGCGAGTTCGAAGTGCGCATCGGCAGCCGCCGCGCCGATTGAAACCCGTTAAGCGATTTTGCAAGCACTGCATTCAGACAGGAAACAAGGAGAACAATAATGACTGATCAATCCCTTTCCAAAATTGCCTTGGTCACAGGCGCTGGCAGCGGCATCGGTCGCTCGGTCGCGCTGGGCCTGCTGGAAGATGGCTACAAAGTGGTGGTGACCGGGCGCCGGCTGGAGCCGCTTGAAGAGCTGGTCAGCCTGGCGCGAGAGCAGGGCGGGGAAGCCCTGGCGGTGTCGTGCGATGTTCGCGATCCGGCCAGTGTCGACCACCTTTTCGCCACGATCGAGGAGGTTTACGGTCGCCTCGATGTGGTGTTCAACAACGCCGGCGTCAACGCCCCGGCCGTGCCGATGGACGAGCTGCCCATCGAGAAGTGGCTGAGTGTGATCGACACCAATGTCACCGGGGTTTTCCTGTGCAGCCGCGGCGCTTTCGGGCTGATGCGCAAGCAGTCGCCGCAAGGTGGACGCATCATCAACAACGGCTCGATCTCCGCCCATGTGCCCCGTCCGTTCACCGCGCCTTACACCGCCAGCAAACACGCCGTGTTGGGCCTGACCAAAAGCCTGGCGCTCGACGGTCGTGAATTCAACATCGCTTGCAGCCAGATCGACATCGGCAATGCCTTGACCGAACTGTCGGTGCGCATGACCAAGGGCGTGCGCCAGGCCAACGGCTCGACTGCCGTGGAGCCGATGATCGACGTCAAGCACATCGCCGATGCCGTGCGTTATATCGCGGCACTGCCGCTGTCGGCCAACGTGCTGAACATGACCGTCATGGCGACCAACATGCCTTTCGTAGGCCGTGGTTGATCCTGTCCGATTCGATATGAGCGAGATCCCGATGAAACCTGAAATTCTCCAGCTGAGCCCGATCCTCATCCCGGAAATCAATGCGCGCCTCAACGAGCTGTACACCGTGCGGCCTTATTTTCAGCAGACCGACAAGGCGGCTTACCTGCGCGAGCATGGCGCCACTATTCGCGGTGTGGTCACCGGCGGACACACCGGCATCACTCGCGAAGTGATGGAGCAACTGCCGAAAGTGGAAGTCATCGCGGTCAACGGCGTCGGCACGGATGCGGTGGACCTGGCCTATGCGCGGGATCGCGGTATCCGCGTGACGGCGACCATTGGCGCACTGACCGAGGACGTCGCTGACCTTGCCATTGGTCTGCTGATCTCGGCCTGTCGCGGGCTCGGCACTGCCGACCGCTATGTGCGTTCCGGCGAGTGGGCGCGGACTGCCACGCCGTTGGTGCCATTGCCACTGGCGCGGCAGTTCAGTGGCATGCGCGTCGGTATCGTTGGACTGGGCCGGGTAGGGCGCGCGGTCGCCACGCGTGCAGCGGCCTTCGGCTGCCCGATCAGCTACACCGACCTGCAGCCGATGAGTGACGTGCCGTACACCTTCGTCAGCGATCTTGTGGAACTGGCCAGGCAAAGTGACGCCCTGATCGTCGCGGCCGCAGCCGACAAGGCCAAAGGCATCATCAATGCCGCCGTGCTGGAGGCGCTGGGCGCGCAGGGCTATCTGATCAACGTCGCGCGCGGCAGCCTGGTCAACGAACCTGACCTGATCGCCGCGCTGCAAGCCGGCACCCTGGCAGGCGCGGGACTGGATGTCTTCGTCGACGAACCTCACGTGCCAGACGTCCTGTTCGGCCTGGATACCGTTGTGCTGCAACCACACCGCGCCAGCGCAACCGTCCAGACCCGCACGCGCATGGGCGAAATGGTGCTGGCCAGCCTCGCCGCCGTCTTGGCAGGTCAAGAACCGGTCGGCGCCGTGGCGTGAGCCGAATCCGTCATCGCCGCACCACCCTTGTAGGAGCGCGGCCCAGAGCAAGCGCGCTCCTACGCCTTCGGCAGAAGCGGATTGATGTCGGATTCTGCTCAAAAGCCATTGCCGACAACTTCAAAACCCGGCAGAGCCCAACGCCAGTTCGGTGACCAGAAAATCGATGAACGCCCGCGTTTTCATCGGCACTCGTCGGGCGGAGGGGTAGACCGCGTTCACAGAAATCGCCGGGGCTTGCCACTCGCACAGGACGGGGACCAGACGACCATCGGCGACGGCGCGTTCGATGATGAAGTTGGGCAGCAAGGCGATGCCCATTCCCGCCACGGCTGCCTGCGCCAGGATGTCGCCGTTATTGGCGTGGAGCGGGCCGCTGACGGTCACGCGTTGGGTTTCCTTACCGTTGCACAGCTGCAGGCTCACGCCGCTTTGCAGATAGCCATAACTCAGAAACTTGTGGTTGCCGAGGTCCTTGGGCGATTGCGGCGTGCCCTCGCGCGCCAGGTACGCCGGGGACGCCACCATGATCCGCGGCGCCGGCGCCAGCGAGCGGGCAACCATCGAGGAGTCCGGCAGGCTGGCGATACGAATCGTCACGTCGAACCCACCTTTCACCGGATCAACCTGCTCGTCGCTGAGCACCACCTGCAACTCGACGTTCGGGTGCTGCTCGTTGAAGTGCGGAATCAGCGGCCCCAGACGGCTCAGACCAAACGACATCGGCGCGTTGACCCGCAGCACGCCACGTATCTCGCCCATGCCGGTGCGTGCGCGCTGTTCGGCTTCGTCCAGCGCGGCGATGACATCTCGACACGAGTCGTAGTATTCGGCGCCTGCTTCGGTCAGATGCAAGCTGCGAGTGGTGCGTTGCAGCAACTGCACGCCGATGGCTTCCTCCAGCGCCTGAATCTGCTTACTGACTTTTGAGCGTGGTACGTCCAGCGCGCGCGCCGCGGCGGCAAAACCGTTAGCGCCCACCGTCGCGACGAAAGCGCGCATGCATTCGATCCGGTCCATAGCCGTCCCTGAATTGGAAACAATGAGTCTCAATTCTATGGGATTGTTCCAATGCCGCCTAGTCCGTAAATTCACTTCCAAGCCAGCCAACAAGCGCAACACAGCGCAGCGGCTAACCCCATTTCTCACTCTGATTTCGACATCTAAAGGAACATGCCATGTCTATCCGCGAACTGCTGAACCCAACCAACTCCGCTCTGATCCTGATCGACCACCAGCCACAGATGGCTTTCGGCGTTCAGTCGATCGACCGCCAGACGCTGAAGAACAACACCGTGGGCCTGGCCAAGGCCGCCAAGATCTTCAACGTGCCGACCATCTACACCTCGGTCGAAACCAAGAGCTTCAGCGGCTTCATCTGGCCGGAACTGCTGGCAGTGAACCCGGAAAGTCAGCCGATCGAGCGCACCTCGATGAACTCCTGGGAAGACAAGAAGCTGGTCGAAGCGGTGAAGGCCACCGGTCGCAAAAAGCTGATCATCGCAGCGCTCTGGACCGAGGTCTGCCTGAACTTCCCGACGCTGGATGCACTGGCCGAAGGCTACGAGGTTTACATCGTGACCGACGCTTCCGGCGGCACAACCAAAGAAGCTCACGACATGTCGGTGCAACGCATGATTCAGGCAGGCGCAGTGCCGGTGACCTGGCAACAGGTTCTGCTCGAATTCCAGCGCGACTGGGCTCACAAAGAGACCTACGAAGCTGTGATGGAACTGGTTCTGGAACACAGCGGTGCCTACGGCATGGGCGTCGATTACGCGTACACCATGGTGCATGGCGCACCGCAACGTAAGCTCGGTTAACAAGCCACACACACTGATATCGCCTGTGCAGCACCGCTTGCCCCAAAGCCGTGTTGCACAGGCGTTCGTGCGTCTGGATTCCCGTCAGCGCGACGGGTGACCTTCGCTGACGCGGTGAAGGACTAGACTCATCCTGTCTCCTCTCCCCAAGCCTGCCATCATGATCGGCGCCCAGGTTCTCACTCCCCAGACCATGACCCTCGCCTGGTTCCTGTACGCGCCGATGGTGTTGTGGGCGGCATGGCGTTGCCCGTGGGTCGAGCTGTTCACCGACACGCGGCGCCAGCACCTGCTGTTCGGGACGGTCTTCGCCCTGTTTCTGCTGTGGTTGATGCGGCGGGATTTCGACAGCGGTGTCTCTTACCATTTTCTCGGCATGACCGCCGTGACGTTACTGCTGGACTGGCCGCTGGCTATCGTCGGCGGGCTGATTGCGCAATTGGGCATGCTGGCGATGGGCAGGCAGGATCTGGCCGCGATGGGTGTCAATGGGCTGCTGTTGATCGTGCTGCCGGTCTTGATCACCGAAGGCTGTGCGTTGGTCGTCGAGCGCGCGCAACCCAAGAACCCTTTCACCTACATCTTCTGCTCCGGATTTTTCGCCGCCGGGCTGGCTGCATTGATGTGCCTGCTTTTAGCGATGGGCGTGCTGTGGCATGACGGCCTTTTCGCGATGCCGGAATGGCTGGGGGATTTCATCGGGTATCTGTGGCTGATCATCTTTCCCGAAGCCTTCATCAACGGGATGATCGTGACGGCGCTGGTGGTGTTCTGCCCCGAGTGGCTTGAGACGTTCAATCGCACGCGCTACCTGTCAGCGCCGTGGAGGGACGAAGACGACACTTGATGGGCCGCCTTCTGTGGGAGTGAGCCAACTGTCTTTAACGCCCCCTCTGATCAACGGCGTCACACCCGACACCTTCCCGGCTAAAGCCGGTCCTACGAAAAGCTCGCAACGCCTGCACGACCGGCTAAAGCCGGTCCTACGGAAAGCTTGCAACCCCTGTAGGACCGGCTTCAGCCGGGAATAGGCTGGAGGTGCAGTGTCTGGAAATCAGTCTTCGCGAGCGAGCTCACTCCTACACGAGGTGTGTCTGGCCGGAGATCAGTAGGAATGAGTCTGCTCACGAAGGGGGACTTTTGAGTGCCGCAGGATGCAAAGACTGTCCTCGCCTTTTCACGAACAAGCCCGCTGTCACCGACTGGACTCGACTCCGCAGCTGTGCTTAATCAATGCTGGCGCGGGTCGAAATCCCCTGAAAATAATTCGTCTTCGGCATCGGGCGCCACCGGGATGGCGTGTTCTTCCGACGCCCACGCGCCCAGATCGATCAGTTTGCAACGGTCTGAGCAGAAAGGCCGGAACTTGCTCTCCGGGGTCCATTCCACAGGTGCTCCGCAGGTTGGGCAATCGACGGTCATTGGTTGGCTCATCATTGGCCTCCACGCAAAGTTAGATAAAAGTCATGCAGCCGCTGAACTTCGCTTTTCAGCCACGCCGGGTCGCGGTCGTTGACGATCACGTCATCCGCGCGGCTCAGGCGCTCTTCGCGGCTGGCCTGAACATCGAGAATCGCCCGGACCTGCTCCTCGTTGGTCTTGTCACGCAGCACGGTGCGTTCGATCTGCAAGGCCTGCGGCACGTCGATGACCAACACCCGCTGCACCATCTGATGCTGAGAGGTCTCCAGCAACAAGGGTGAAACCAGAATCGCATAAGGCGATTTGGCTCGCGCCAGGTACTGACGGATTTCCTCGCGAATCAGCGGATGCAGCAACCCTTCCAGCCAAACGCGCTGTGTCGGGTCCTTGAAAATCAGCTCTCGCAAGGCGGCGCGATTCAACGTGCCGTCGGCTTGCAACACGCCAGCCCCGAAATGCTCGGCAATCTGCTCAAGGGCAGGGCGTCCGGGCTCGACCACCCAGCGTGCGGCCTGGTCGGCGTCCACCAGATGCACGCCCAGCTCGACAAAACATTGCGCAGCCGCACTCTTGCCACTGCCGATGCCGCCGGTCAGGCCAAGAATCCAGGGTTGTGCGGCGGGTTGCGGTTCGGGAGCCATCATCGGAAACCGGCGATCTGCAAATACGAAGTGGTTATTTGATCACCCCAGAGCAATGCGATCCACCCCGCGATGGCCAGATAAGGGCCGAAGGGAATCGGCGTGCTGGTCTCGACGTTGCGCAAACGCAGCAGAATCAGGCCCAACACCGCGCCGACGAGCGAGGACAGCAAGATCGTCAGTGGCAGAATCTGCCAGCCGCCCCAGGCGCCCAGCATGGCCAGCAATTTGAAGTCGCCGTAGCCCATGCCTTCCTTGCCAGTCACCAGCTTGAACAGCCAGAACACCGCCCACAGCACCAGATACCCGAACACCGCACCCCACAGCGCATCGGTCAACGAAGCAAAAAGCCCGAACGCATTGACGATCAGCCCAAGCCACAGCAGCGGCAGCACGATCACGTCCGGCAGCAATTGGTGATCGGCGTCGATCAGGCTCATCGACAGCAGGCCCCAGCTCAACACCAGCACGGCCGCAGCCTGCCAGCCGAAGCCGAAATGCCAGGCGACGAACGCCGACAGTAATCCGCACACCAGTTCGACGAGGGGATAACGCTTGCTGATGGGCGCCTTGCAGCTGGAGCATTTGCCGCCCAGAAACAGGTAGCTGACGACCGGCAGATTCTCCCAGGCGCGGATTCGGTGCGCGCAATGCGGGCAGCGAGAATGAGGCAGCAGCAGGTTGAAGGTCTCGGGTTTCGGCTCGGCCGGGAGTTCCAGCACTTCGCGCGCCTGAGCCTTCCAGTCCTGCAACATCATCTTGGGCAGGCGATAAACCACGACGTTGAGGAAGCTGCCCACCAGCAGCCCCAAAACCAGCGCGCACACAACAAAGGCCAGCGGGGAGCTAGCCAGAAGGTCGAGAACAGACATGTTAGACGACGTTTCCGAGCTGGAAGATGGGCAGGTACATGGCGATCACGAGCCCGCCGACGATAATGCCAAGGACGGCCATGATCATTGGCTCCATCAAGCTGGTGAGGCTGTCGACCATGTTGTCGACTTCCTCTTCGTAATACGTCGCGACCTTATCGAGCATCGAATCCAGCGCGCCGGACTCCTCGCCGATGGCGGTCATCTGCACGGCCAGCATCGGGAAGACGCCCGTGCTGCGCATCGAAAAGTTGAGCTGCATGCCGGTGGAAACGTCTTGTTTGACCTTATGCACGGCGTTGCGGAAAACCACGTTGCCGGTCGCGCCGGCAACCGAGTCGAGTGCATCGACCAGCGGCACACCGGCAGCGAAGGTGGTCGAAAGCGTCCGGGCAAAACGGGCGACCGCCGATTTGAACAGAAGCGGGCCGATCACCGGCACCTTCAAGAGCATGCGGTCGATGCGATCCCTGAATTTTTCCGAGGTCTTGTAGGCTTTGCGGAAGGCCATAAAAGCGACCAGCATGGCGCCCAGAAGCATGTACCAATAACTCTGAACGATTTCCGAAAGACCAATGACCATCAGTGTAAAAGCGGGCAGCTTCGCGCCAAATCCGGCGAACACGGACTGGAACTGCGGCACTACTTTGATCAGCAGAATCCCGCTCACGATGATCGCCACGATGACCACCGCAATCGGGTAGGTCATGGCTTTTTTGATCTTGGCTTTGAGGAACTCGGTCTTTTCTTTGTAGGTGGCCACTCGATCGAGCAGCGACTCAAGCGCACCGGCTTGCTCGCCCGCGTCGACAAGGTTGCAAAACAGGTCGTCGAAATACTGAGGCTTCTGCCGCAAGGCCGTGGCGAAACTGTGCCCGGCAGCCACTTCCTGTTTGATGTCGTCAACGAGTTTGCGCATGTTCGGGTTATCGGAGCCTTCACTGATAATGTCGAATGACTGCAATAAAGGAACGCCGGCTTTCATCATCGTTGCCATCTGGCGGCTGAAGAACGCGATGTCCAGCGGTTTGATCTTCTTGCCGGAGCCGAAGATCGAAACGGCTTTCTTCCGGACTTTCGTCGGGTTGATGCCTTGCTTGCGCAACTGGGCTTTGACGAGCGCGGGGTTGTGGCCGTTGATTTCGCCCTTTTGTTTGACGCCTTTCTTGTCGAGCCCCTCCCAGGTGTAGACGCTGACTTTTACTGCTTTGGTCGCCATGCTTAATCCTTGGTCACCCGGTTGACTTCCTCAAGGCTGGTCACGCCTTGCATGGCCTTCATCAGGCCGGAGGTGCGCAGGTCGTTGAAGCCGTCCTTGCGCATCTGTTCGGAAATCTCGATGGAGTTGCCTTCCTCCATGATGATGCGCTCCAGGGCGGGAGTGCTCTTCACCACTTCGTAAATACCGACACGGCCTTTGTAGCCGGCGTTGCATTGTTCGCAGCCCACTGGAGAGTAAAGCTTGAACGCGCCGATTTTCTCTTCCGGGAAACCTTCGGCAATCAATGTCTCGCGCGGGATGTCGACTTCTTTCTTGCAGTGCGGGCAGAGCTTGCGGGCCAGCCGCTGAGCGATGATCAGGTTGATCGCGGTAGCAATGTTGAAAGCCGCCACGCCCATGTGGTGCAGGCGAGTCAGTGTTTCCGCCGCGCTGTTGGTGTGCAGCGTCGACAGCACCATGTGGCCGGTCTGCGAGGCCTTGATCGCGATCTCGGCGGTTTCGAGGTCACGAATCTCACCGACCATGATCACGTCCGGGTCTTGACGCAGAAATGCCCGGAGCGCCTGGGCAAAGTCCATGCCCTGACGCGGGTTGACGTTGACCTGGTTGATGCCTTCCAGGTTGATTTCGACCGGATCCTCGGCGGTGGAGATGTTGATGTCCGTTGTGTTGAGAATATTCAAACCGGTGTAGAGCGAAACAGTTTTACCCGAGCCTGTAGGACCGGTTACCAGAATCATGCCCTGCGGTTTGCTGAGCGCTTCCAGATACAGCGCTTTCTGCTCCGGCTCGTAACCCAGTGCGTCGATGCCCATCTGCGCGCTGGTCGGGTCGAGAATCCGCATCACGATCTTCTCGCCCCACAAGGTCGGCAATGTGTTGACACGAAAGTCGATGGCGCGGTTTTTCGAAATGCGCAGCTTGATGCGACCGTCCTGCGGCTTGCGGCGCTCGGAAATATCCAGACTGGCCATGACCTTCAAGCGCGCAGCGATACGGCCGGCCAGGTGCGTCGGCGGTTTGGCCACTTCATGAAGAATGCCGTCAGTGCGCAGGCGAACCCGGAAAATCTTCTCGTAAGGCTCGAAATGCAGGTCCGAAGAGCCGAGACGTATCGCGTCCATCAGCATCTTGTTCACGAACCGGACCACCGGCGCGTCGTCGGCATCCTGACCGCCAATGGACGTCTCTTTGCTCTCATCTACCGCTTCGACTTCCAGCCCCAGGTCAACATCGGCCAGATCGCCCATGCCACTGTGGGTGTCGAAGAACTTCTCGATGGCGACGGTGAGCTTGTCGTCCTCGACCAGAATCGCTTCTGTATTCAAGCCGGTGCTGAACTGGATGTCGGTAATGGCCTGGTGATTGGTCGGGTCCGATACACCAATAAACAGCTTGTTGCCCCGTCGCCATAAAGGCAGCGCCGAGTGCTGGCGCACGAGCTTTTCGCTGACCAACCCCTTGGGCTGGCTTTCCTTATCGAGGGTATTGAGGTCAAGAAAGGGGATGCCGAACTGGTCGGAAGCTACTTCGGCAAGGGTCAGACTTTTTACCAGCTTGTTCTGTACCAGATAGCTGACCAGCGACACCTTGTCGCGGCGAGCCTGCTGATACGCCTGCTGCGCAGATTTTTCATTCAAAAGCTCAGCCACGACAAGCTGTTTGGCCAAACCCGTAAGCACGACATCAGTCATTACAACCACCAGACACAGACAGTGTGTGGTTTATAGCGCAGTCGGGCTTGGCTGCCAAATGTACGCCGCAGGGGTGACAATAATTGTCACTTTTTGCTGGCGCTCGTCCTGTATTCCTCATCGGTGCGACAAAGAAATGCAACAGGAGAGCAGATTCGCGAATTGGCACGAGGTATGCGTCTATGCTTGCGGAGCGACACCTAATTGACGATCGGAGAAGTACGTTATGCAAGCACAAAAGGGCTTTACCCTCATCGAACTGATGATCGTGGTAGCGATCATCGGCATCTTGGCGGCGGTGGCGCTGCCTGCTTATCAGAACTACACAATGCGCGCCAAGTACACAGAAATTACTTCGGTCGCGGATGGTTACAAGACTGCTGTGGCCATGTGTGTTTCGGCCTTGAACACACGCACTGGTTGTTCCTCTGGCACCAACGACATCCCAGGAACCACTGCCACTGGATACGTGACAAGCGTCGCGGTAACCGACGGGGTAATCGTTGTTACGCCAAACGGTAATGGCAATATCCCAGCGGCTTCGACTTATTCGTTGACGCCAGTGATCGTCAACGGCGCCATCACATGGACCGTTGGTGGTGGCTGTCTGCAGGTTCAGGGCTCCGCTCCGATTCTGTGTAAGCGCGCTGGCTCGTAATTTAGCCGCATAGAAAAAGGCGCTGAAAAGCGCCTTTTTTGTGCGCGATCATCCGATTGTCTTTCCGGCAGAGCTTATGGCATCTCCTAAACCAGCCAAGCCCAGCATTTATTTGACGCTGTGCCTGACGCTTCTTTTTATTTCTGTGGTTTTCTCACCATTCTCGGTGCACAACGGGCAACGGTTTGTTCTGATCTTCATTGCCGCTGTCTCACTGTTTTTTACAATAGCCTGTCACCTCAAACGCCCGGAACCTGGCCTTTTCAATACAAGAACGCGGCTGGCGTTCGGGTTGGTTTTCGGATTTGGATTGCTGTCAGTCATCAACGCAGGCAAGCCCCAGTGGGCACTCATTGAACTGGCTGTATTGCTGGCCTGCTGTTGCGTCGTGTGCGGGATTGCCGGCCAGCGAACAGCAAACGCGAAATCTGACCGCCTGTTGATTTCTTTCGTGGTCGCGCTGTGTTGCGTCAAAACCCTGCAATTCGCAGCCGGCGCAACGGCCGCATTTGTCGGCGGCGTCGATGTACTCGACATGACGCTTCTATTTGAAGGTTTCTCGAACCTGCGCAGTTACGGCCAGTTTCAGACCTTCACGCTTCCTCTGCTGGCACTGCCCTTGCTCTATCCACAGGTGAAGAAATCCGCCAAGGCGTGGGTGTTCGTCTTGCTCGCCTGCTGGTGGATGATCGCCATTTCAGGGGGCACGCGTGGCACCTGGATGGCATTGGCAGCTGCGGCTGTCGTCTTGCTCTTCTGTGGTCAGTTTGGTCGACGGTGGGCAGGTTGGCAGCTCACGGGCGCAGCATCGGGCTTCGCGCTGTTCTGGTTGTTGTTCAGCGTTCTGCCAGCCTGGCTGGACATCAAAATCATCAACTCGGCCGGCGACCGCCTCACAACGACGCTCTCCGCCCGCGACATCCTTTGGCAGCAGGCCTGGGAGATGATCAAGGCGCGCCCATGGCTCGGGTACGGACCGATGGGTTTTGCGGACATCCCCAATCCGATCGCCGCACATCCGCATCAGGCCATCCTGCAATGGGCAAGCGAGTGGGGCGTGCCGTCAGCGTTGCTTGTCTGCGGACTGGCGGCGAAAGGGCTCTACTCGACATTCACACTTATTCGCGCGAAAGCCGGGTCCGATGAGCCTGTCGATGTTCTGCGCATCGGCCTGTTTGCCAGTCTGGTGGCGGCCCTTGCGCAGTCGATGGTCGACGGCATCATCGTCATGCCTTATTCGCAGCTGTGGCTGTGCCTGATCGTCGGATGGCTCATCGCGATCCACCCACGACACGAACGAAAAACCGCTTCAAGCCCGACTGCGACATGGGCCTGGCTTACAACGGCGTTATGCGCTGTCTTGTTTCTAGGGTACGTGGTCGTGCGCGACGTGCCCCATATGGAAGAAAACGAGCAACGGTACATGCACGATTTCGGCGGACACTTCCAGCCACGTTTCTGGCTGCAAGGCGTGATCGCCGCCAAGCCACAGTAGCTATTGCCCGGTCGAAGGAGTCCTGATAATTTCACCCCCATCGCCGAAATAGCTCAGTCGGTAGAGCAGCGCACTCGTAACGCGAAGGTCGTAGGTTCGATTCCTATTTTCGGCACCAGTAGACAGGTTCATGCAGTGCCAAGCAGTGTCATGAATCCTCAAGAAGCCCGCCTAGTGCGGGCTTTTCTTGTTCATACGCATCTATAACTGTCGCTGGCTTTACACCTAAAAAGGTATGCGTCACTTAGCCAGCTGGCACGCCGAGAACAATGGCGCAGTGGTGCGCACTTCATCAGCAGTGTCAGCCATGGATGCGGTCAGTAGCTTGACGATGGCGCTGGCATCATGCGCGACGACAAGCCCGCACACGTCAACGAATACGGCCAGGTGATGATGATCTGAGTGGTGAGGTTGCACGATACCGCAGTTAACGAACAGAGCCGCCAACAAGTCGACGTCATCGTTAAGCAACTCGGCGTGCTGTTGGCGCGTTATAAGCCGGATGGCGCGGCTGCTGGCAGACTCCTCGAGTTAGCCAACATCGGCGTCGTAGTCGAGCGAGTCGGCGGAATTTTCTTTTTCGTCGATTGCCTGCGCTACAAACGAAGAGGCGCTGCTTAGCAGGGTCAAGAGCGATTCGATAGCCTTCTCGCAGAGCTCGTCTACTTGTACATGTAGTGCGCACGCTGCCGATAGAACCGCCTCAAGCGCTAGCGAAGGTGATAATTCCCTTTCTTCCTTCATGATGACCTCCGTGTTCCGACCTTGGTTGCTGCAATGGTTGCCACGCGGTTTGCCATCCATCCACCATCGAGTTTCCGCCTAGTCGGCAGGATTCGAACCATTGAGGCACCAGCTTGTTATATTAGCCAAACATCTGATGTTGCATGCATAAGGAAATGAACGTGGAAATTCTCGCAATTTGGTTCGGGGTAGCGATCGTCACTGCCATCGCTGCTGGGGCTCGCGGGCGGTCGCCCATCGGATGGTTTTTTATCGGGCTGCTCTGTTCATTCATGGGTTTGATTGCAGTGCTTGTTATGCGTCCTATGGGGAAAGAGGCTGCTTCAGAAGCGCTCCCTTTCAGCCTGGATCAGACCCATTATCGTGACTGCCCATACTGCGCTGAGCCAATCAAAAAGGCGGCTGTGAAGTGCAAGCACTGCGGGTCAAAAGTCAAACGACAAGCAGAAGATTCTGGTGATGATTTTACTAAGCCCGGTTGGACTATCGCTTTTGCGTCCGAGAACGACGCTGACTACGTAACCTTGTGCTCGCGACTAAGCGATCTGGACCTGCCGATGGTGCTAGACGATGATGCGGTACGCGTGGGGCCTTACCCCAGCAGGCCAGATGCGCTCCGAGTCCAGCGAATGCTTTCTGAAAAACATCAGTTGCAGGGCAAACTCGAAACTTCAGCTGTCGGCGCTTCTGCGTAAGTTTTGTGGCTTCGTCGGAGATCACAGCCTCATCGATATTCACTTTGAGCCAGTGCCCGACGTGAGTCGGGCTTCGCTGACCTTACGATGCGGGGAATAATTTCACTACCTTGAACATTGTTAGCATGTCGCCGGCCTGCATAAAGGCCATGAAGACCAGCACGTAAGCTGCAAGCACTAAGGCACATGCTCCCCATTGGCATAGGCCTCCGGCTCTTTTATGCCAACTTAAGCGTTCAGCGAAAAAGTATTGGGCAAGGTAGGCCATTGAGCTAGCAATACCTGTCAAGAAGATCGCGATACTGAGATAAAACATCGTCTGACTCAGCGCAGCAATGCCCTCGGGTTTGAGAGCGGACCAAGCCGAACCTGCGAATGCCAGAAGCGCGGCGGCCGAACCCCCCGAAATGAGTAGGCATGTCCTAAGCGCCTGGGCGCCAGATTCTATTCCTGAGCGCACCATCTCAACGTTCCACTGATGAAGGTGCTCATCGGCTTGTAGCTGCTGCTCCTGCGATTGAAGATTACCGACCTGCTTGAGTCGGTCGAGATACTCTTCGAGCAACTCAATAGGAACGACCGTCTCGCCATGATGACGTCGCTCGGCTAGTGCAGATTTTATCGTTTCAATCGTTTGGTAGGCGTCCATAGGGGTCTGCTCAAAAATGGATTAGCTATGTTAGCAATCTGATCCGCGGACGACCGACGACTGAGACAGTCGTGTTAAGTGTTGGCTCACACCTCGCCAATCCATGCCTTCCAGAAGGTGATGGCAGGCTCGCATTAACCTTTGCCATTTCATGGAGCCACCGTGCGCCTTTTTAAATACCTTCACCCGGATCGCGTGGACGTGCTTCGCGATAAACTCTTGTGCTTCTCGGCACCTGCGAATCTGAACGATCCTTTTGAATTGCGTCCGCTGTTGAAGCTGTATGACTCCAACGAAAGCCTTCTTGCCGCAGCCGAACAGCAATTTGGCATGTCGATTCAGGATCAGCTCGACCTGGTCCCGCCAGGCCTCAGGCCTTACATGACGCCCGATATGTTGGAAATGATTCAAGGCATGGCTCGTCAAATGCTTCCCGCCATAATCGAGGCTGGTACGCCAGGGTTACAACAACATATCAATGACTCCCTCGCCAAAGCCCTCGGCATTCTGTGTCTCACGGAGCAGCAGGATGATCTGTTGATGTGGGCCCATTACGCCAATGCCCACGAGGGCTTTGCGATCGAACTAGATCCGAGTTCCGATTTTTTTGACTGTCGTTGTAGTCCGAAGGATGAATTCAGGCATTTGAGACAGGTCAGATACACGGATGTCAGGCCACAGCTCGTGATGAATCAAGTGACGGATATGAGTGCGTACCTGACGAAGAGCTCTCATTGGGCTTACGAGAAAGAGTGGCGGATGATGTTCGCCCTTGCAGACGCTACAGAGGTCAAGGTTTTCGGTGACAAGCAGTTTCATCTTTTTGCTCACCCGGCGAGCGCAATCAGATCGGTCACTTTGGGATGCCGGATGTCATCCATCAAGCGGGCGGAGATCATGGAAGTATTGGCCGGTGATCGTGAGCTGTCGGCCGTGGCGATTTATGAAACCTCACCTGACGAGGCATTATTCAGGCTCAACATCTCTCGCGTAGAGCGTGAGTGAAATAGAGCCAGGCGGAGGCGGTGGATATTGGACCGGTACGCCCGCTTCCTCGTCTGGCCAATCCCAGAAATCCACGTCACGACGTTCGCCTCCATTGGATTTCCCGATCGGGGGTGGTTAGCAGCGAGCACCAGCGGTGGGCGGACGGGGCGTTAACATTTGGGAATAACTCCGGATTTTCTCCGGCTGATTCTGGTTGACGCCATCTTAATCACTGCCTAATCTTCGCGACATCCCGCCCATGGCTGTAAGCCGTCCAACCTATCCAGGACGTGCCGAACCCTTGGGCGTTTTGCTATCTGGAGGAAATGGATGTCCACAGCAGTGCTGGTCGATGGCGCTTATTTCATCAAGCGCTTCCGTCGCATCGAGCCTCAGAATGCTCACAACGCCGAAAGAGCGGCCGATCTTGTCCACAGATGGGCGATGGCGCATTTGATTCAGGGACCGAGGCGTCAAGCAAGCGGCCAGAACGAACGTCCAACACTGCGTCGTAGGAAGGAGTTGTATCGAATCTTCTTCTATGACTGCCCTCCGCTTGAATGAAGCATCACAATCCGATCTCCCGCAGAGCGATTGACTTCTCAAAGTCAGATGAAGCCATGTTCCGAAAAGAACTGCATAGACGCCTTCGCTCCAAGCGAAAGGTCGCGCTTCGTCTCGGGCACTTGGCAAAGGATGTGAAGTGGACAATCAAGCCCGCTCGGATTTCCGAGTTGCTGCAAGGACGTATACAAATCGCAGAGTTGAACGAGAATGACGTCACGATCGACACTAAGCAGAAGGGTGTTGATATGCGTATCGGAGTCGATGTCGCGTCATTGTCGTTCAAGAAACAGGTGGATCAGATTGTGCTGATTGCTGGCGATGCTGATTTTGTGCCCGCTGCCAAAATGGCGAGACGCGAAGGCATCGACTTCATCCTGGACCCCATGTGGCAGACGATTCCGGATGGCTTAATGGAGCACATCGACGGCCTGCGCTCGACGTGCCCCCGTCCAGTTCTTCGTCCGCGAGACCTCAGTCAGTGATAGATGAGATCCGCGTTCATCTCGTCCAGTTTGCTGCGCTCAATGCCATGATCGAAGTTTTCCCGCATCCCCGCATCCGAAATCACAAGTGGCTGACTTCCAACCTTGTATAGGTCACCTTGCCGCCTTCGGTGGGGTAGCCGACGTTGTCCAGCGTGTAGACGCCGGCCTTGAAGTAGAAGGCGTATTTGTACCAGGTCGGCGCCAGCTGGATTTGCGGGCCGGCGTTGTTGATCAGTACGGTCAATTTGCCTTGCTTGTTCATTTGAATGGCGTACGCGAAGGCTTTGTTGAGCGGCACGTTAGGCACCGTGTAGGCCACGGGACTTTTCACGTCGGCGGGGTTTACGCGGTATTCGAGGTCGATATTGCCTGTGCCGTTGGCGAAGCGGTACACAACCTTGAGCAAGGGCGTGGCGGCATCCTTGGCATGAATTTGCGCGACCACCACTCGCCCGGTGGAGGGCACCTGATTGACCGAAAGCGTGCCTTTGAGCGTGTTCAGGCCGCTGTTGTACAGCCAGTTACGGGCTTTGCCGTTGGTCAAGGTCTCCCGCATTTCGGATCGTGGGAAATCACTGTGACCGGTGTGGGAGCCGGTCACGGGCGCCCAGAAAACAACTTTGTCGCCAGTGTTGGTGAAGTAAGCGGTTTTGAGCTTCGGCAGCGCTGCGGCGGTGGTCAAAGGCGGAGTATCAACAGGAAGGGTAAGGTTCCAGACGGTCAGGTCAATCATGGCCAAGGCTCATGTGGGCTGCTCCCTTGCCCGAGAGTTCAGCCAGTCATACGTAGCACTATTTGCCGTCCCTGACGCTACTGACGGATTAACGACCGTTCGACGCAGTCCTTTAACGCATTCAGACAGGTGGCGTAGCGCCGTTTGCTGACGTTCGCTGGCGCGTTATCAAAGGTGCAGCAGACGCCTATTACAACGGCGAAAGAAACAGCATTTGCTGATTCCGAACTCGATAAAAAGCCCGCGTTGCGCGGGCTTTTCAAGGGCGAAATATCGATCGTGAATTGACGATGTCAGCAGGGGACCAGAACCGCCGCTCCGAAGGCGATACATCGCAACGCGCAGTCAGTCTTTCGCCGCTTGCTGCTGGTCTTCCACATGCAGCCTGGTCACGATTGCGGCGGCTTCCTCTTCGGTGTCCACCACAAACACTTCTCCTGCGTCGGATGTCACCTGAAACGCCGTCGTTGCGTTTCTCGCGCGATAGTCGGCGGGTAATTCATCGTGCTCGAGTTTTTTCAACGAAACGGCCATGGCGCTCTCCTCAAATGATCTGCAGGTGTGACCCCGGGGATTTTCGATTGGTTCGAGCTGTGTCAGGCGGTCAGCTAAACCGCACACAAACTTCAGGTGCGTAGTAGGCGTGCGCTCGCTTGCGATGGGCAACCGTCCCAAGCAAGCGCACTTGTGCCTGCCGTTGCATCAAACGCTGAGCCGCATCGACAGGTCGACGGCCTTCACGTCTTTGGTCAGGGTGCCGATCGAGATGTAGTCGACGCCGGTTTCGGCGATGGTGCGCAACGTCGCATCGGTGACGCCGCCGCTGGCTTCGAGCTTGGCACGACCGGCCGTGAGGCGGACGGCTTCGCGCATTTCGTCCAGGCTCAATTCGTCGAGCATGATGATGTCGGCGCCGCCTTCGAGGGCTTGATGGAGTTCGTCCAGGCTTTCGACTTCGACTTCCACCGGTTTGCCAGGCGCGATCTTGTGCGCGGCGGTGATGGCTTCGGCGATGCCGCCGCAAGCCGCGATGTGGTTTTCCTTGATCAGGAAGGCGTCGAACAAGCCGATGCGGTGGTTATGGCAACCGCCGCAGGTCACGGCGTATTTTTGTGCCAGGCGCAGGCCGGGCAGGGTCTTGCGGGTGTCGAGCAATTTGACCTGCGTGTCGGCCACCATGTCGGCGTAATGCTGCGAGCGGGTCGCGACGCCGGAGAGCATCTGCAGAAAGTTGAGGGCGCTGCGCTCGCCGGTCAGCAATGAACGCGCCGGACCCTCCAGATGGAACAGCACTTGATTGGGCTGCACGCGCTCGCCATCGGCGACCTGCCAGTGCACCGCAACGCGCTGGTCCAGCTGCCGAAACACACTGTCGACCCAGGCGGTGCCGGCGATCACGGCAGCGTCGCGCGAGATCACGGTTGCCTTGGCGAGGCGCTCAGCGGGAATCAGCTGTGCGGTGATGTCGCCAGTGCCGACGTCCTCGAGCAACGCACGGCGTACGTTGGCTTCGATTTCGGCGGTGAGCGTGGCAAGACGTAGATTCGGCATATCGGGCTCCACTTACTAAGTGCCCCGAGTATAAGGCAGGCAACTGTACCAACCTACCGGGCTCGTACCATCCAGTTGAGTGCATGACCTGCACTTTGTCGGTTTTTTCGCCGTATATGCGACAGATTGTGTTTTTCGCGGTCTATCGCTGCACATGCCGCTTCGTCCGCTCCTATTATTCCAATC
>Ga0160435_1000341_pt1 | contig 18862 bp, 17 predicted proteins | sample HID1973K_E0MG_FD_108213 | JGI IMG/M metagenome (GOLD analysis project Ga0160435, IMG submission 108213) | Enriched mosquito-associated microbial communities from UW Madison campus, WI, USA - HID1973K_E0 MG | ecosystem: Host-associated > Arthropoda: Insects > Digestive system > Unclassified ...
AAACACCACGAATGCCAGGTTGACCACCACCGTGGTGGTCAGCGCGGCGGAGCGCAAGTGCATCAGACAGAAGATGCAGGCGATGACGGTTATCGCCATGTAGAACGCGACGTGGGAACGGGTGTAGCTGTCCCCGTACGGGAAAAGGGCCAACGCCCAGGCGGTGAAGCTCAGGGCGATGAAAAACGCCAGACGGTTGGTGCGCGTGAGTGTCTTGAAAACCCGTTCGGGTGTGGCAGGCACGCTTCGCAAGCGCCACCACATCAAGGCGCGCCCGCTGCCCAGCAGTGTCAGCGCAGCCGGTACATAAAGCGCGAGCCAGCGCGGCGCAATGGTGTAGTGCGTGGCAGCCAGGGCCAAAGTGTTGATCAACAGAATCGCGTACATGATCGGCAACTGCCGGGACAGCGCGACGTATTGAGCTTTCAGTAAGCGGGGATTATCGCGCTGCACCGTGATCAACGGCCTCAGACGGTGCAAAAAGGAACTCTTCATGGTTGATGCTCAAGCGCTCACGAAATCACGAGAATGCTGTTAGTCACAGCAGTAAAGCGCTTATTACGCCTGCCTTATCCATCGGCCATGGATGGCATTTCTGAATACCGCTCATAGCATTAAATGGGGAGCAAAGCTTTGAACGGCGCGGCCTGCAGCATTTTCAGCCGATAAAATGGCGACGAGTTACGCGCGTCGTGTCAGCGCGTCTGACCGCGTCGCAGAGCGGTCCGGGCACGATCATCATGCCCGTTGCAGTCCGCTGATCCCGGCAAGTGCGGCGTCAGGTCTTCGGCCAACCAACAGCGCTGGCGTAACCTGCTAGATTCAATGGGAGTCAGTTGCCTGAACATCTGTTTATTCCCAGGCAGATAAAGGAATGTCAGTCGTGTGCCGTTGATAGGTTGTTTCCCGCTGCAAATGGCTCATACCTTCATTAACGAGAGGGATGACTCATGAAAGCCATTTACGTTGCGGTATTCGCAGCACTGCTGGTCGGCTGCGCGTCCGACGGACACAATCCGGTAAAGGACGCGCACTCGCCACCGCCACCCGGCGCCAGGCAACTCAGCGGCACCGAAATCTCCGGTCAATTCATTGGCCGCCCCCATCAGAGCGTGACCTCAAGCGGACAGACGTTCACCGAGGTGCTGTCGCCCGACGGCAACGCCAGGATTCAGATCAGCGGCAATCCCGAAGCAACCGGAAAATGGAAGATTACCGGCGACGTCATTTGCGTGACGTATTCGGCGTATGGCGAGGAATGCAACATTGTGAAAGCCGACGACCATGGTTTCTGGTTCGTCGACACCGCCAAGGGCACCACCAACAACCGGTTTCCTCGGTAGATCCGGCACGCCATAACGCGCCCGTTCGGGGCTCATGCCCGCTGAATCCCGAGTGGTCAGCGAATGCAGCGTTCGCCTCCAGGCAGCCGCATGCCTGCCACGCGCCGGATGATCGCGTCCGGCGCGGAGTCGGGGCGAAGACCATGCCCCTCAAGCACCTTGGGCAATGAGCAGCTCGCGCAGTTGTGCAACGTCCTTGAGTCGCTCCAGATGGTTGATCTGATCGATCAGACGCTCGCCGCGATCCTGGCCAATCACCGGAACGATCAAGTCACGGACCTTGTTGTTTACCGCCTCCACGCTCAAGGGGTTTTCCTTCGTGCCGGACGGAAAACGGGTGTGATGCGTGACGGTCCGGCCATCGGTCATCGTCACGCTGACCTTCGCGCCGCGCGGGGCTGCGGGGTCGTCCAGCGCGGGATCGGCGAACACCTTGATCTTGCTGCGTTGCGCGACCAGCCCGGGGTCATGCATCAGCGCGGCCTCGTGGCTGTCGACGAACGACACCTGACCTTTGACCAGCGCCACGGCCACCATGTGGGCACAGTTCACGTCCGGCATGGCGCTGTCACCGACGATGCCGACCGCATCGCTCGGCACCCTGACTTCGATACTCCGAACGTTGTCCGGGGTCAGTCCATGGGCCTTGCGCAAGGTGAGGATGGCGTCGAGGGGCGACTGAATCGGGTAGCCGACCGAGTACGTCTTGATCGCGGTTTCGACCACGAAGAAACGCTTGCCGAGGCCGTCCACCATCTGCTCCGGCCGGGGCTGGGTCGAGAGTGCAATCAACAGATTGTGGGTGCCGTCCAGCACGTCGGCGACGCCCGTCATGCCGGCCTGGACCATGCTCACCGCCTGAACTCCGTTACGCGCCCCCATGCCGGCAAAATCGAATGCCTTTTCGATATGGTCATGGTCTTTGACCCAGCTCCAGATGCCCGACTCCTGCTGCGCGGCATAGGACAAGGCATAACAGGTGTTCAGCGCGTCCAACTGGGCCAGCGATGCCGCCCCGGCGACCGCGCCAAAGGTGGCCGCGGTGCCCTCGGCGCTGCGATGCGAACCCCTGACCAGATCAGGCCCGAGCGCCATCAGCAAACGGCAGCCCGTGTCATACCCCAGCGCCACCGCGCGCATGAACGCCTCGCCGCTGCTGTGGCGCGATTCGCCCATGGCCAGCGCGGCAGGCACGACCGAACTGCCCGGGTGGGCTTTGGTCACTGGTTCGAAGTCATCGGTTTCATCGGAGTGCGCGCACATTGCATTGGCCAGTGCCGCGTTGATGGCAGTGGTACGAAACCCCGAACCCACGACAGAGGCCTGCTCCGTGCCGCCCTGCCCCGCGACGTAGCGAAGGGCAAGTTGGCCCGGGCGCATCTGCGAACCGGAAATCATCGCGCCGAAGGTGTCCAGAATGTGGTTCTTGCAGGCCACCGCCACGGCGTCCGGCAACGGAAGATCTCGAGAGGCGACGATGTAGCGGGCAAGCTGCGCCGTGATGTCGCCAGTTTTTTCCGACGCCAGAAGCGCTGCGCAGGGCGTCAGTCCGACCGCAAGCAGTGCACCACCTTGCAGCACACGGCGACGGGACCACGATAATGTGTTCATGGAGCCTCCAGTGTCCCGTCGTGATGGACGCGGGACGATTATTGTCATGGGAGATGAAACGGCACCGCGCTGGAAGGCTCAGGCCTTTGAGGTCGCCGCCTTGGCAATCTCGGCAGCCGAGGCCAGCGACTCGACATTGCGACACAGCTGGATGAGGTGCTCAGCCTGAGTCTGCGACAGGATGTCCTTGGCCAGATCGAGGAATTTTGCGTCCAGTTGCTGATCCGTCATGGGCACTTCGACGCTGCCGATCGCGTGCTCGATAAATTTGTGCAGCGTACGTCCGTCGTTGAGGGTGATGGTCATGTCGACCTGCTCGGGCTTGATCGCGGGGTCGATGGTCGCCACCACCCGATCGCGCAATTTAACGACCGTCGGATCCTGCACCGCCTGATCGCTGTACTGGCGCTCGCCCGCGGCGCCCTGAACGATCGCAACGGCAACAGAGTGGTAAATGCTGAATTTGCCCTCCAGACCGATCTTCGGGGTTTTCTTGCCCGTCAGCTCGATCACGAGCGGGTGAACCTTCAAATCGACTCTGGCGATCTGGTCAGCGGTCAGCTTGTATTCGTTGCGCAACTGGATGGCCGCATCGAGGGCCGGGTGGATCACGATCCCGCAGGCGAAAGGTTTGTAGGTATTGAGCGCGGACTCGTAGTGGCTGCCCAATCCGTCGGTGATCTGACTGAAATCCTGCTTGGTGCTGATGGTGTGCGCCCAGCCACGTTTCGCCTCGATCATCATCTCCGAGCTGGTGTAGTTCTGGGCGGCCAGCAAGGCTGCGAACAGACCGTTGCTCGCTGCCCGGCCAGGGTTGAAGCTTTTGTTCATCGATCCGAATGACTCCCGCAGCCCGACCGGTTGCGAGGCCGCCAGCCCCAGTGCCCAGACCATCTGCTGCTCGGTCAGCCCAAGCAGCTTGCCCGCCGCCGCGGCAGCACCGAACACCCCGGCGGTGCCCGTGATGTGCCAGCCCACATCGTAATGTTCCGGGTAAACGGAATTGCCGATCCGGCACTCGGTTTCAACGCCCAGAACCAAGGCGTTGAGAAACGCCTTTCCAGACACCGGCCGATACTCCGAAAGGGCCAGAATCGCCGAAACCACTGGCCCGGCCGGGTGGATGATGGTTTTCAGGTGCGTGTCGTCGAAGTCGAAAATGTGGCTGGCGACGCCATTCAGAAACGCCGCGTTCATGATGTCAAACCGCTCGCTGCGCCCCAGCAGACTCGCTTGTTCTGGCCCCGAAAACGGTTTCAGCGCAACGATCGCTCGCTCAACCGTCTCATGATGGGAGCCACCGACCGCGACACCGACCCAGTTCATCAGCGTGCGGCAGCCTTCCCTGCGCACGTTGGCGGGCAGATCCTCGTATCGGGCCTTCACCAGGAAGGCGGCGAGGATCCGGGTGACGTCCTTACCCTGCGAAGCGCTCGCGCCACCGGCGGCAGCCGTTGAGCTGGACGCGCCCGATGCCTTGGGCTCAGCCGAAAATGCCAGGCCGGGGACGGCTGCGGCGACGGACCCGATGGCGCCAGCCTTGAGCAGTGTGCGGCGGTTGAAAGAATTCATAGATGCTCCTGTGCTTGTCATTATCTGGATGCATGTGCTTTCACGCAGCGATGATCATGACGCACAACTTCTGCTAAGTTAATTGCAATAATGTTGGGTACTTATGCATGGTTAACATGAATGTGGAGATGGGAGATCTGCGCGCGCTGGTGGCCGTTGCGGAGCTTGGAAGCTTCAGTGCTGCCGCCAGAGAGCTGCATCTGTCGCAGCCCGCGTTGTCCAGACGGATCTCGAAACTGGAGAGCAATCTGGGCGTGCGACTGCTGGAGCGAACGACCCGCCGCGTCGAGCTGACGGCCACCGGACGTGAGTTCGCCCGTAAAGCGCGTCAGGTGGTCAACACGTTCGACGAGTCGTTCATGGGGATAAAAGAAGGCACGAGCACCCTGCGCGGTGAGGTCACTGTCGCTTGCGTGCCGACCGCCGTGCATCACTGCCTGCTGACGGTACTGACCGAATATCAACGGCTGTACCCGCGCATTCTGGTCCGCGTGCTGGACGAAGGCGCCAGTGACGTGCTGTCCACGGTGGCGCGCAACGAGGCCGACTTCGGCATCAACTACATCGGTGTGCAGGAAGCGAATCTGGAGTTCGTCCCGATCTTCAAGGAGCGATTCGTGGTGGCCTGCCGTCGTGACCATGCGCTGGCGTCCCGGCGCTCGGTCACCTGGGCGGAGCTGACCCGGCACGACTACATCGCGGTGAGCAAGGCCAGCGGCAACCGTTTGCTGCTGGACCTGGCACTGGCGGACGTTCCCGACCTGCCAACGGCCATCTGCGAAGCCCGGCACGTCCGGACTGTGGTCGACATGGTGGCCGCCGGTCTGGGCGTCGCGGCGGTTCCGCAACTGGCGATTCCGCCTCACCTGATGCGCTCGGAATTATGCGCCGTGCCGTTGATCAAGCCCGTGCTCAACCGCACCAGCGGGCTGATCAAGCGCCGCGGACGCGTGCTCTCCCCAGCCGCCGAGCGCCTGCATCAGATGATCCTGTCTTCAACCGCGAACGGTCAGGAAGCGGCCGGCGATCGATGATCCAGAGCAAATCGCCTCGTTCACCGAGCATCGGCACCTGTACTGATGTCTACCGAATCGCACCCGTTTCGGTGGTCTGATGCGGCCTGGAAGCCTCCAGTAAGGATTGATGATGCGTGGACGCAAACCCATGAGACCTTCGACAGCCGATCCCAGCCGCGAAGGCCTGGCGTTGAACAGTGGCAACAGCGCGACGGTCTTTCGACTGACCTTAAGCTTCATGCTGCTCATGGTGGTTTCATTCCTGGCCGTCGAGGGGTGGAGGTCCTGGAGGGACTACCGGCATGCGTATGCGTCCGCCCAGGACTCCGCCAGAAACCTTGCCCAGGCCACGGCGCAACACGCCGAAGATGCCGTCCGCCAGGTCGATGTGCTGACCGCCGAGTTGCGCGAGCGCGTCGAGGGCGACGGGCTCAATAACATCGATGTTCCCCGGATCCGCGCCCTGCTCGACCAGCAGACCAGGATCATGCCGCAGCTTCAGGGCTTGTTCATCTATGCGGCGAACGGCGACTGGGTCGTGACCAATCAGTACATCACCCCCGAAACGGCCAATAATGCCGACCGTGAATATTTCGCCTTCCACCGCACCCATCCCGGGCGAGGGATTCGCATCGGCAACGTTGTCAAAAGCCGCTCCTCGCGGGAGCTGGTCATTCCCATATCCCGTCGGCTGGACAACCCCGATGGATCGTTCGCCGGCGTGCTTCTCGGCACCATCAAGGTCAGCTATTTCCTCGACTATTACGGGGATTTCAAGATTGATGACAAAGGCGCGCTGGTGCTGGCGATGCGCAGCGGCGAAGTGCTCGTCAGGCGCCCGTTCGTGGCCCCGGCGACAGACCGCAGCCTTGCGCAAAGCGAGATTTTCACCCGCTATCTCCCGTTTTCGAACGAAGGTGTCGCCGAGGTCAAGGCGGTCATCGACAACACCTACAGGCTTTATGCCTACAGAGCGCTGACGTCGTATCCGCTCGTCGTGGAAGCGGGCCTTTCGCGGGAGTCTTTCGTGGGGCCATGGCGCCATGATCTGTTCAAGACCGGCATGGTGCTGCTCGTGCTCATCGCCGGACTCAGCGGTTTCGGTGTGTTGGTGCTGACCCAGCTGCGTGCGCGCATCGAACTGGAGGAGCAGATCCGCATTGCGCATCAGACGGTGCACGACATGGCGCTGACAGACAGCCTGACGGGCCTGGGGAATCGTCGAAAGCTGGATATCGCATTGGCACAGGAGCTGGAACGGGCGCGGCGCCAAGGCACGCCTCTGGCGCTGATCATGCTGGATGTCGACTACTTCAAGCGCTTCAACGACCGCTGTGGCCACCCTGCCGGTGACGAGTGTCTGCGCCAGGTGGCGTCGGCCATCCGGCAAGCCCTCAAGCGGCCAGCGGACCTGGCGGTGCGTTACGGCGGTGAAGAGTTCACGGTGCTGCTGCCGGACACTGATGCCCGCGGCGCCGGGCAGTTGGCCGAGGAGATATTGCAAGCCGTTCGCGCGCTGGACATCGAACATGCCGATCATCCGCTCGGCAGGGTGACCGCAAGCGCGGGCGTCGCCTGCGGCACACCGGCCAGGGACGGGACCACGCCGGCAGGCCTGATCAAGTCGGCGGATGCATTCTTGTACGTTGCGAAGAACGGCGGCCGGAACCGGTGGTGTTCCGAGGCGGCCAGCAGTGTGCTGGATTACGAAGCGCCGTAGGCCTGACGTCGGCTGCAGTCGAAAAACGCAGTCCCGTCTGCAGGCTGGACCCGCCGACGCCGCAGCGCCTCATACGCTTCCATGGGGCGCGAGATGTTCACTCAGGTAGTCCAGCAGGACGCTCACCTTCGGCAACGATTCGCGGGTCTTGAGCCAGACAAGGTTCATCGGCAGGCCTTCCGTTGCAAGCTCGGGCAGAACCTCAACCAGGCGCCCCGCATCGAGATGCCCCTGAACCAGCCAGGTAGGCAATTGCGCAATGCCATAGCCCGCCAGTGTTGCCGACACTTCGCCTTCGCCGTCACCCACCGCAATGCGGGGATGGATGACGCGTCGCTCCTGATCGCCCGGCAGACGGCCCTTGAGAAACCACGGGCCAACCTGCCCATCCGTGAGCCCATATGCAATGCAGTGATGGTTCTCCAGTTCCGTGACTGAACGCGGCGTGCCGTACTCACTGAGGTAACGCGGTGCCGCGCAGAACACCAGACGCTGAGCGCCTATGAACCTGTGGCCAAGACCGGAATGCCAGGCGTCCGGCCCACCGATTCGAACGACGATGTCGATCCCCTCATGGACCGGATCGACAAAGCGATCCGAGAAGGAAATGTGCGGGTGAAGCGACGGATACGCCCGACCGAACTCGAGTATCAACGGCAGCACGTGCAGGCGTCCGTAGGAAGCTGGCAAGTCGATCCGGACGCGTCCATGGGGCTCATGCCGGTCAGAAGCGATCTCCAGCTCCGATTCTTCAAGGTCAGCCAGCACGCCGGTGCAGGTGCGGTAATACTTGACGCCCGCCTCGGTCAGAGAAAGCCGTCGGGTGGTCCGGGCGAACAGGCGCTGTCCCAATCGCTGCTCCAGCCGGGCGACGCTCTTGCTGACCGCCGATGCCGTCAGATTCAGGCGCAGCGCGGCACTGGCGAAGCTGCCCACATCAGCGACCGTGACGAACACATCGATTCCTTTAAGCCGCTCCGAAGAATACATGGCACCTCTCGATTACTGAATCCAGTTCCGCATGACCGGTCATTTATATCCCGGATGAGACGGCAAATCTCTAATAGGCTATGCCAAAATCCCTTGGAGCGTCACCTTTCATGCATCCCTCGACCACAGAAGCGGTGGCAGCGCCCTCCGCTTCCGCGCGATCCGCCGTTCAGATCCTCATCATGGCGGTCGCCGCCTTCATCATCGTCACCACCGAGTTCCTGATCGTCGGGCTGTTGCCGGCGATGGCGCGCGACCTCAACGTCTCGGTGGCCGTAGCCGGTCAGGTGGTCACGCTCTTCGCGTTCACCGTGATGCTGTTCGGGCCTGTCCTCACAGCCAGACTGGCGGGCGTCGAACGCAAGAAACTGTTCACGCTGATCCTGCTGGTTTTCGCGGCGTCCAACGTGCTTGCCGCGTTGTCGACCAACATCTGGGTAATGGCGCTGGCGCGGTTCATCCCTGCGCTCGGCTTGCCGGTCTTCTGGGGAACCGCCAGCGAGACCGCCGGGCAACTCGCAGGTCCCGGTAACTCTGGCAAAGCCGTCTCGCGGGTTTATCTGGGCATCTCCGCCGCGCTGGTCTTCGGCGTGCCGTTGGGTACCGTTGCGGCTGACTCCCTCGGATGGCGCGGCAGCTTCTGGGTGCTTGCCGTCATCTCGTTGATCATCGCGGCGCTCATGCAGCTTTGCATGCCCACGCTCCCCTCGTCCCCGCAGAAACAGCAAGGCGAGAAACAGACCGACATCCTCAAACAGCCACGTTTTCTCGCCCACATTCTGCTGTCGGTGCTGACGTTCACGGCGATGTTCACGGCCTACACCTACCTGGCCGACATCCTGCAAAGCCTGGCCGGTGTTCCGGCAAACCAGGTGGGATGGTGGCTGATGGGGTTCGGCGCTGTGGGCATGATCGGCAACCACTGGGGCGGAGCGCTGGTGGATCGCTACCCGCTTGGGGCGATGGTCTTGTTCCTGATCGTGCTGGGCGTCGGCATGACCGCCGCCGCGCCTCTGGCGGCCAATCATCCCTGGCTGATCTGCGCGCTGGCAGTATGGGGCGTGGCGTACACGGCACTCTTCCCCATCTGCCAGGTCCGGGTGATGCAGGCAGGCGCGAAAGCCCAGGCGCTCGCGGCGTCGCTGAACATTTCGGCGGCAAACGCGGGTATCGGGCTAGGCGCAATCCTCGGCGGTCTGGGCATCGGCCAATTCGGCCTGGGCGCACTGGGCTGGATCGCAACGCTGATTGCAGCAATGGCGGTCGCCATTGCGCTGCTCATGATGCGCAAGCGCTAAGGCCGCACCTCATTATCAGCGGAGCGCCGTCGAAGACACAGGGGCATGGGCTCCTGTGCTTCCAGCCCGGCGGCGTGTCCGTGGTTATGCGACTATGGTTTGCACCGATTGACGATGGCAAATCTGCGAGGTGGCGAAATGACGATCACTGCGCCTGGCAAACCCATGGGAACCCGCGATGATCAACCAGCCCTCCTGCTCTGCCCCGCTCCTGCAAACCGGCGAAACGGTGGTGCTCTTCGATGGCACCTGCAAGCTGTGTAACGGGTGGGCGAAATTCATCATTCAACATGACCGTCCGGGCCGGATTCTCCTCGCGACGGTGCAATCATCCCAAGGCCAGGCGCTGCTCAAATGGGCCGGGCTGCCAACCGATCAATTCAACACCGTGGTGCTGATTACTGACGACCGGTTCTTCGTTCGCTCTGACGCGATGTTCGAAATCCTCGCTCGCTTGCCGCCGCCGTGGCCCTGGCTCAGGGTAGCGAAATGTGTTCCGCGCAAGGTCCGCGACTGGATGTACGACAAAGTCGCGCTGAATCGCTACCGTCTGTTCGGCAGGTACGACAGCAGCCGCACGCCGCCCTCCGACCACCCGAAACGCTTTCTGAAAGGGTGAGCGCAGGGCGATATATCCAGAACGCAGCTTCTCGCCTCACACCATCGCTGCGGCAACCGTTCTGGAGCGCCAGGCGAAGGCCAGTACCATCAGCAGTCCCAGCGCCGCCATGGCGGCGCCGGCCAGGGAGATTGCCGGGTATCCCAGGCCGGCATTGATCACCGCGCCACCCAGCGCTGCACCGATGGCGTTGCCGAGGTTGAAGGCGCCGATGTTCACCGCCGATGCCAGGTTGGGCGCGTCTTTGGCCGCTTCCATGACGCGCATCTGCAGTGGCGGCACCAGAGCGAAGCTGGCGATACCCCAGATCAGGATGGCCACGGCGGCGGGCAGTGGCCATTGCATCAGCACCGTGAACGCCAGCAGGACGAGGATCAGCACGCTCAGTGAGACGAACAGCGTCCGGTCGATCGAGCGATCTGCAGCCTTGCCGCCCCAGACGTTGCCCAGCGTCAAGCCCACGCCGAACAGCACCAGCATCGCCGTAATGAAAGCGGTGGACGCGTGGGCCTCGCTGCTGAGGATCGGCGCGATGTAGGTGAATACGGTAAACATTGCCCCCGAGCCCACCACCGTCAGGGCCAAGGCGCCTAGCACCGGGCCGCGGCCCAGCACACGGATTTCAGCCAGTGCACCGCCGCTCTGCGGCAAGCGCAGGTTGGGCAGCGCGAACCACAACGCGGTCATCGCGATCACGCCCAGGCCGGTGATGCCCCAGAACGCCGTGCGCCAGCCGAACAATTCGCCAAACCAGGCGGCGAGCGGCACCCCGCCGATCGTTGCGACGGTCAGCCCCATGAACATGGCGGCCACCGCCCCGGCGCGTTTTTCCGGGGCGACGACGCTGGCAGCGACAATGGAACCTACGCCAAAAAACGCTCCGTGATTGAGGGAGGTCACTACCCTGGCGACCATGAGGCTGTAGTAATCGGTCGCCAGTGCGGACATCAGATTACCGAGGGTGAAGATCGCCATGAGTCCGATCAGCAGATAACGCCGCGGAATCCGGCCGGTGGTCAGGGTCATCAGCGGCGCGCCGAGCAACACGCCCAAGGCGTAGGCGCTGACCAGCAGCCCCGCGGCAGGAATGGAAACGCCGAGATCGGCAGCGATGCCCGGCAACATGCCCATGGGGGCGAACTCGGTGACGCCGATGCCGAAGGCACCCATGGAGAGTGCGACAAGTGGTGGATTGATACGCATGGAAGGCTCCTTATCTATGCCGCTAATGCTACGATCCAGCGTCTGAAGCCGGTAGACGGCATTTTTGGCAATCACCTTTGCGCGAGGAGCACGAATGGACGTCAACGGCAGGTCAGGTGAAATGGCTGTGTTCGCCACCGTGGCGCAGGAAGGCAGCCTCTCCGCCGCTGCACGCGCACTGGGCCTGACACCCTCGGCCATCAGCCGGATCATCGCGCGTACCGAGCAGCGCCTCGGCACCCGCCTGCTGCTGCGCACGACCCGGGCGATCACTTTCACCGCCGAAGGCGAAGCCTTTCTACGCGGCGCCATGCGCATCCTCGCCGACATGGCGGAAGTCGAAGAAGCCATCGCCGACCAAGGCGTTCCAAAAGGCAGGTTGCGGGTCAGCGCCGCCCTCGGTCATGGGCGGACGGCGATCGTTCCATTGGTGGCAGCGTTCAGCGCCCGTTACCCGAACATCGTCGTCGACCTGACACTCGGCGATGAGGTAGTGGACATTCTCGGCGGTCAGGCCGACGTGGCGGTCCGCTTCGGGCATCTGCCCGACAGTCCGCTGACCGCGCGACGAATCGGCGATACCGGCCAGGTGGTCGTGGCATCGCCTGATTATCTGCAGCGCCACGGCATCCCCGAAGAGCCGGAAGACCTGCTGCGCCACAACTGCTTGCGCTTCAATTTCCGGCGTGCCGAACCCAACTGGCCGTTCATGCGCGACGGAAAAGAGTTTTCCCTCCAGGTCAGCGGCAACATCGAATGCAGCAGCGGCGAAGCGCTCGCGCAGCTTGCGCGAGTCGGCGCCGGCATTGCGCGCATCGGCCGTTTCACCGTCAGTGAAGACCTGCAACGCGGCGATCTGCTGCCGCTTCTGGAAAGCTGGAACCCCGGCGACCAGGAGCCCATTCATGCCGTGTTCGTCGGGGGTGCGACGATGCCGGCGCGGGTTCGGTTGTTCGTGGATTTTCTGGTGGAGCATCATCGGATTTAAGAGCGGCCGTCTAACGGGTCAGCTGATCGCCGGAAGTGGAACCACTTTCTCCCGTCAGGCGGCGCGTGATAGCCCCTGCCCTGCCGCTTGCCGAGAAGCGGTGGACTGGCATTCCACTCAGGCCTGCAGCCTGTCGCGCACAAATTCGATAAACCGCTGAGTCTTGGCCGGGAGCAATCGCGTTTCGGTCAGGGCATACACCGAGACCGGTGACGCTTGCCATTGCACCAGGATCCGTCGCAGTTTCCCGTCCGCCACGTCCTGAGCGGCAATACCTTCGGGCAGCAACGTAATGCCCAGCCCCAACGAGGCCAGGCGCCTCAGCATGCCCACGCTGTTGAGTTGAAAGCGCCCGCCAACATCGACCTGCTGCGTTTCACCGCCACCGGAAAGCGTCCAGCGATCCGAGTCTGGCCCCCGCAGCCGCAGGCATTCGTGACCGCTCAAGTCCGAAGGCGACTGCGGCTCACCCCACGTTTGCAGATAGTGAGGTGAGGCGTAGAGAAAGCGTTGAATACTCGCCAGCTTCCGCGCGATGAGATTGGAGTTCGCAGGCTCTCCCATACGGATGACCACATCCACCGGCTCACTGACCAGATCCACCTGACGCGGGGTGAGATCGAAGTCAAAACTGATGCCGTGATAGAGCTGGGCGAACTCGGCGATGAGCGGCGCCAGATAGACGTTGGCAAAATCCACGGGAAGCGACGCCCGCAGCAAGCCGCTCGGCCGAGCCAGCATTTCGCCGAGTTGCTCATGGGCCAGTCTTGCCTCGTCGACGATCCGTTTACAGCGTTCGTAGTAGAGCTGCCCGGCCTCGGTCAGCTCAATCTTCCGAGTTGTACGGTGCAGCAGGCGAAGACCGATGGCCTTCTCCAAGCCGCTGATACGGCGCGAAAGCGTGGAATTCGGCATGTTGAGCGCTTCGGCAGCTCGCCGAAAACTGCGCACTTTTACCACCTCGACAAACAACGCCATGTCATTGAGATATTCCAACGAATTGCTCCATCAGTGGATCAGTCAATTCAGCTTACCCAGGTTTATCCCGGATTCGGATTGATCAATCATAGTCACATCACCTCTGAGGAGCACCGCAATGAACTCTCTTTTTTCTGAAGTCAAGGTAGGCCGCTACACGCTTTCCAACCGCATGGTCATGGCGCCGATGACTCGCTCCCGCTCTGACGATGCGGGCGTGCCATCCGATCTGGTCACCACTTACTACTTCCAGCGCGCTTCTGCCGGTCTCATCATCAGCGAAGGCGTGTTCCCCGTTGCCATGGGCAAGGGCTACGTCCGCACGCCGGGTATCGAAACCGCCGAGCAAGTGGCGGCCTGGAAGAAAGTCACCAACGCCGTGCACGCTCGTGGCGGTCGCATCTTCATGCAGTTGATGCATTGTGGTCGCGTGTCCCACCCTTCGCTGCTGCCGGACGGCGCACAACCGCAGGCGCCATCAGCGATCAAGGCAGCGGGTCAGACCTACACCGCGACCGGGTTGCAGGACTTTGTCACCCCGCATGCGCTCACCGTTGCCGAGATTGCAGACGTGGTCGCGGGGTATCGCAACGCTGCGCGTCTGGCGATTGAAGCGGGTTTCGATGGCGTCGAGTTGCATGCCGCGTCCGGCTATCTGCCTGAGCAGTTTCTTTCCACCGGCAGCAACCAGCGCGACGATCAATACGGCGGTTCCGTGGAAAATCGCGCGCGCTTCGTGCTGGAAGTGCTCGCCGCGATGGTCGCCGAAGTGGGCGGTGATCGCGTCGGTATCAAGATTTCGCCGGAGATGAACTTCAACGACATCGTCGATGCCAACCCGCAGGAGACGTACACCTATCTCGTTACGCAAGTGCGCGACCTGAAGCTGGCGTACCTGCAGGTTGCCTTGTTCGGTGCCCAGTTTGACTACCACAGTGCGCTGCGCCCGCTGTTCAACGGCAGTTACCTGATCGGCAGTGGCCAGACCAAGGAAAGTGCCGAGTCGCTGATCGCGGAGAAGAAAGCAGACGCGGTTGTATTCGGGGGCGCCTTTCTTGCTAACCCTGACCTTCCTGAGCGTTTCCGCACCGATGCCGACCTGAATGTCCCCAACAAAGACCTCTTCTACGCACCAGGTGCTGAAGGCTACATCGACTACCCCGCCCTGACTGAAAAGGCCTGAGGAGAAGGTCATGTTATCCAGTGCACGTTTGCAGCGCATGAACCATGGCAGCCAGTTCAGGGCCTTCAACCTGCGGGGCGACCAGTATGCAAAACCTATTGATCCATTCCTGGGTGTTGATCACGCCTGGATCAGCGGGCCGACGTTTCCACCGCACCCTCATGCCGGTTTTTCGGCAGTTTCCTACCTGTTTCTGGACTCGGAGACAGGCATCGACAATCGCGACTCCCTGGGCAATCGCAACGTGATTCAGCCCGGTGGGCTGCACTGGACGGCAGCGGGGCAAGGCATCGTTCATGAGGAAGTTCCGGCTGAACCCGGCAAGACAGTCCACATGCTTCAGATCTTCATCAATCTGCCAGAGCAGAAACAGGACGCTGCGCCGTTTGCATTGAGTCTCGAAGCTCAACACGTGCCCGTCATCTATAAATCAGGAGCAAAGATTCGTGTGCCGCTGGGCAGCTTTGAGGGAGCTGTATCCCCTCTGACGGTGCCTACAGAAGTACGCCTTCTGGACATCTCACTTGAAGATGGCGGGGAAGTCTTGATTTCTGTTCCACAGGGCCATGTCGCCTTTGTCATGCCAATCGACGGGGAGATATCTGTGGACGACCAGTCTTTTGATCTGACTGAGCCCAAAGCGGCAGTGAATCTGCCCCAGACCGCAGATCGATTGGTGAAGCTGGCTGCGAGAAAAGGTGACGCCAAGGCGGTCATGTTTTCGGGTGTGCCTTTGAATCAGCCGGTTTTTTGGCAAGGGCCGCTGGCACTTGCCTCCGCCGACGCGCTGGTCAAAGCCGTCACCGGCTACCAACGCGGCGCATTCGGAAAGCTGCACAGTGTGACCTGATACAGGCCACCCCCACCAGGGCGATCCACCCCACACAATCGCCAGGAGAATCACCATGACGTACGAAAACTTCAGTGCCGACAATGCTGCGCTTCTGCTGATCGACCATCAGGTCGGCACCATGGGCTGGGCTAAATCCATGCCGTTCGAAGAACTCAAACGCAATGCGCTCATGCTCGCCAAGGCCGCTCGCATCCTCAAGCTACCTGTGGTGCTGACTTCCAGCATGGAAGAGCACGCCCAGGGGCCTCTGCTGAGCGAACTGGAAGAGATCCTTCCGACCGAATACGCCGGTCGCATCAAACGCCTGGGCATCGTCAATGCCATGGACGATGAAAACTTCGCCGCTGCGGTGCACGCCACCGGCCGCAAGAAACTCATCATCGCTGGCGTGACCAACGATGTCTGCACGGTCTATCCAGCGCTGTCGCTGGTACGCGATGGTTTCGAGGTTCAGGTCGTGGCTGACGGTGGTGCTTCCCCTACCAAAATGGCTGACGACATTGCCTTGCGGCGTATGGATAAGGCCGGTGTGACCCTCACTACGACCAACCAGCTGATCGCCGAATTGGCAGGCAGCTGGGCTACGCCGGAGGGCGGTCAGTTGGTTCAAGTGTTGATGGAAGCATTTGGCGACTGATCCGCCATGGCAACCCGAGGCGCTGTCTGATGGCGCCGGTCGAGCGGCCCGGCCTGGAGTCCTGGCTATACGTGCTGGATGGCGAGGTGAGCGTGGGTGAACACTCGCTTGGCAAAGGCGACGGCGTAAGCTCCGCGCAGGCACCGCTGCCCTCCATCCAGGCGGAGGGGGACAGCTCGCTCGTGCTGTTTCTGGTCGACATGACAGCGCCCTATTCCCTGGCCGGAACCATCAGCGGTACTTGATCAATGGCTGCGGACGTAGAGATCACCATCGGCAGTTGGCTGGCCGTTCGGTAGACGCGTAACGTTCAGCCTGCCGTGACCAGCGGAATCCAGATGTCGACGTGGCCCTTTCCTTGTGAGGGGTCAAAATCCGGGCTGTACTGCTCGAATTCAGGCGCGTCCGCGAGCACGTAGCTGGATTCAGGCAGCCAATGGTTGAAGACGGTGAAAAAGGTCTGATGGATCGTCGAGATATGGCCCAAGTGGCGAAAGACGGCGTAGTACTGTTCCTGGACGCGGAAATGCCGGAAGTGCGGTGGCAGATCGTCGATCGCAGACACTTCGACGCCTGCGATGTATTCGAAGCTTCCATCTTCGCCAGGATTACAACAAAGCCCGTAGCTCGTGCCATCCATTTGGCCTGCCACGTTGCCCAAATGAGGAATCAGCGCTTGCCACAGGCCGACGATGCCCTCGTTCTTTTCAAAGGTAAACCGATCGCCCAGGCCTGCAATCAGGAAGCTTGATCTGCTTTCGAAACGGGGTTCGGACAACGTCACCGGTTTCATCTCTTTCATGCGCAATGGCTCCACCAGCCGAAGATCATGCCCGTCTTCGCGGGCGCGTTTGGGCGTGACACCGAACTGCTCGCTGAACGCGCGAGTAAAAGCTTCATGGGAGCCATAGCCGGCATCCAGTGCCACCTGCAGGATGTCGGGCGCTCCCTGGCGTAATGCCAGGGCCGCCTGAGTCAGTCGACGGGCGCGTACATATTTCATGACCGGCCACCCCGTCGACAGTGCGAAGAGACGGGACATTGCGAAAGGAGAGATCTTACAGTGGCGTGACACCCTTCCCAGATCCAGCTGCGAGCCCAGTTCACGCTCGATGAACCACAAGGCGCTTTCCACATTCCTCATAACCATGCTCCCTGAACAATGGGGATGAGGTTATCAAATCAGGGATTCAGTATTTGATCGGTCTTGCACTTTCCGGGACGAAGCGCAGGACGGTTCGGTCAGCTCGCGCCGAGGCGCTTCACCGACTGAATATCGGCCCTCGGAGGCGCGCCGAATGCGCGTTTATATTCGCGATTGAATTGATGCACGCTTTCATAACCCACTTGATAGGCAGCGGTCGCCGTGTCGATGTCCTGGGACAGCAGCAGCCTTCTGGCCTCGTGCAGGCGCAGATTCTTCTGGAATTGCAGCGGGCTCATTGAGGTCAGCGCCCTGAAGCGATGGTGCAGGCTCGACTCGGCCATTGAGCAAAGCTCAGCCAGTTCGGCGATGCGCAGTGGCGCGGCGTAATGTCGATGCAGCCACTCGACGGCCTTGCTGGCTTTGTTGCCTTGCGTGCCCAGCAATGCGGTTTGCTGCACGCGCTGGCTTGCAGGGCCTGTCAGCAGGTAATACAACAGTTCCCGCTTGGCCAGGTTTTCGAGAAAAACGTTGGCGCAGGGGGCGACGGCAATATTGATCAGCCGCTCCATGACTTCGAACAACCGGCGATCGGCAGGCCCAAAAGCCTGGGCCGTGCCGCCCTGGGGGTAGTGATCATGGATGGCGATCTCAGCGATGACGCTCCTGATCATCGCCATGTCCAGGTTGAGAAGCACCGAAACGTAGGGGCGCTCCTCGCTCGCTTCGACCACCTCCGTCATCGTCGGCAGCCCCACCGACGTCAGAAAGAACAATGACTCATCGTAGTAATGGGTCGTCTGTCCCAGGAATATGTGCTTGCGCCCCTGCATGATCATCGCAAGCGAGGGCTCGTAGACGAACGAGGTCACCGGAACCGGGGCTGTGCGCTGGATCAGAGTCAGGCCCGAGACGGTTGTGTCTCGCTCTTGCTGGCCGTCGAGGTAACTGACGATGGTCGCGGCAATTCGGGAGCGAACCGCCGAGGTGTCCTCCTGACAATGCGTTGCCCGATTTGGGGTCATGCCCGTGTCTCCCGAGGTCTTCACAAGCGGTACTTTCTTTAGAGTGCCGAGAGACGGCGCGACGAGCAAATTTTCCTCGCCTGTGAAGGCAACCCGCAAGCCGGCGCATGTGACGGCCTGTGCCTGATCCAACTCAGGATTGATCGGTCGGACGGATGACGATTTCGTTGATGGCGACCCGGCGTGGCTGGGTGGCGATGAACAGCGCCGCGTTGGCCACGTCTTCAGCATGCAGCCGCTCGACCTCGCCGAACATCGAGGTAAACCCTTCCCACTGGCCTGACTTCTGCTCGAACAACTCTGTGGCGGTCGCACCGGGTTCGATCACCGAGAACCGCACGGACTGTCGGGTGAACTCCTGTCGCCACGCCTCCGTTGCCGCCGTGACCGCGAACTTCGTGGCGTTGTAGACCGCCACCTGCGCAGCGGCGACGCGCCCTGCGACGGACGAGATATTGATCACGTCGACCACCGATCGCGGGCTGGTCGCGACGGCAGCAACGAGGTGCGGCAGCGCGGCTTTGGTGATGTAGACCAGGCCACGCAAGTTGATGTCGATCATCTGATCCCATTCGTGCAGAGGCGACTCGATCGACGGCCCGTTGAGCATCAGGCCGGCAGCGTTGACCAGCGTGTCGAGCCGGCCGAACGCCTCGATCGTGCGTTCGACGACTTGCGCGGC
>Ga0160435_1000343_pt1 | contig 18802 bp, 17 predicted proteins | sample HID1973K_E0MG_FD_108213 | JGI IMG/M metagenome (GOLD analysis project Ga0160435, IMG submission 108213) | Enriched mosquito-associated microbial communities from UW Madison campus, WI, USA - HID1973K_E0 MG | ecosystem: Host-associated > Arthropoda: Insects > Digestive system > Unclassified ...
AGTCCACCGCCGGGATGGCCAGCATCACGCCGGTCATGCCGCCGATCACGAAGGTGATGATGAAGCCCAGCATCCACAGCACCGGCGAGGTGAAGTGCACGCGGCCGCGGAACATGGTGAACAGCCAGTTGAAGATCTTCACGCCCGTGGGGATCGAGATGATCATCGTCGTGATGCCGAAGAAGGCATTGACGTTGGCACCCGAGCCCATGGTGAAGAAGTGGTGCAGCCACACGATGAAGGACAGCACGCCGATGCAGGCGGTGGCGTAGACCATCGAGGTGTAGCCGAACAGCTTCTTGCGGCAGTACGTGGCCACCAGCTCGGAGTAGATGCCGAACGCCGGCAGGATCAGGATGTAGACCTCCGGGTGACCCCAGATCCAGATCAGGTTGACGTACATCATGGCGTTGCCGCCAGCGTCGTTGGTGAAGAAGTGCGTACCGAGGTAACGGTCAGCACCCAACAGCGCCAGGGCGACGGTGAGGATCGGGAACGCGGCGATGATCAGCACGTTGGTGACCAGCGCGGTCCAAGTGAAGATCGGCATGCGCATCAGGGTCATGCCTGGCGTGCGCATGCGCATGATCGTCACGAAGAAGTTGATGCCGGTCAGCAAGGTACCCAGGCCGGATATCTGCAGCGCCCATATGTAGTAGTCCACGCCGACGCCTGGACTGAATTCCAGTCCTGACAACGGCGGGTACGCCAGCCAGCCGGTCTGCGCGAACTCACCCACGCCCAGCGAGATGTTGACCAGCGCCACGCCGGCCACGAACAGCCAGAAGCTCAGCGAGTTCAGGAACGGGAAGGCGACGTCGCGCGCGCCGATCTGCAGCGGCACCACCAGGTTGACCAGGCCGGTCATGAACGGCATGGCCATGAAGAAAATCATGATCACGCCGTGCGCGGTGAAGATCTGGTCGTAGTGGTGCGGTGGCAACACGCCCTCGCCGCCACCGGCGGCCAGCGCCTGCTGGGTACGCATCATCGCCGCATCGGCGAAGCCGCGCAGCAGCATGATCAGCGCCACGATGATGTACATCACGCCGATCTTCTTGTGGTCCACCGAGGTGAACCATTCGCGCCACAGGTAGCCCCACAGCTTGTACTTGGTGAGCGCGGCCACGATGACCAGGCCGATCAGGCCGGCGCCGCCGAGGGCGCCCATGATGATCGGCTCGTGGTACGGGACCGCCTCGAGCGTGAGTTTGCCTAGCATCAGTTGTCTCCGGAGGTGCACATGGCGACCGGCTCGGAGGCCGTTGCCGATTCATGCTGGCCGTCTTCGTGGCCTTGGTGGTGCGGTCCATGCGCGTGTTTGTCGAGCAGCGACTGGAACAAGCCGCCCTGCACCGACGCGTAGTAAGTGACCGGGTACTTTTCGCGGTCGTTGCGGTTGGCCGCCAGCGCTTGCAGCGCGGCATCATCCAACGCGGTCGGCGACGCCTTCACCTTCTGCAGCCAGGCCTGGTAGCCGGCGTTGTCCGTGGCGTGCACGGCAAAGCCCATCTTCGAGAAGCCGTGGCCGCTGTAGTTGGCCGAAATGCCGAAGTACTCGCCCGGCTCGTTGGCGATCAGGTGCACCTTGGTCTGCATGCCGGCCATCGCATAGATCTGCGTGCCCAGGTGCGGAATAAAGAAGGAGTTCATCACCGTGTCCGAGGTGATGCGGAAGTTCAGCGGGGTATCCACCGGCACCGCGATCTCGTTGACCGTCGCCACGCCCTCTTCCGGGTAGATGAACAGCCACTTCCAGTCCATCGACACCGCCTCGATGGTGACCGGCTTGACGTCGGACTGCAGCGGCCGGTACGGGTCCAGCGCATGCGAGGAACGCCAGGTCAGCACCGCCAGCACCAGGATGATCAGGCACGGGATCGACCACACCACGACCTCGATGGCGGTCGAATGCGACCACTCCGGCTCGTAGCGGGCCTTGCTGTTGGAGGCGCGGTACTTCCAGGCGAAGGCGATCGTCATCACGATCACCGGGATCACGACCAGCAGCATGAGCACCACGGAGGTGATCAGCAGCGTCTTCTGGTCCTGGGCGACCTGGCCCTTGGGGGCGAGCAGCGCCGACTGGCAACCAGCCAGCAGCGCAGTCGATAGCAGCGCCAATCCGGGCCGCAATGCGCGCCCGAGGGGTTTCAGCGGAATCATCGGTGGATCCAATTGCGAGGGGGCGCCAACCCACGCCCCACCTCGGAAGGCGCATCCAGGCCGCGCTGCCTGGCGGGCGGCGCGGGACTGAACAGGGACGCAGGTTAGCCGCGTAATTTTAAGCCCAACGGCGTGTTCACGAAAGGCATCGAGCAATGATCCGGCGCAATTGGCCGGCGAACACTGTGCGACACGTTGTCGCAGCGATCATCACGATTTGCACATGGCAATTAAGAGTTCAGGCATAGCGCGAAGAAGATGCGCTGCAAATGAAAACGCCCGGAGCACGAGCTCCGGGCGCTTCACTACACTGGTGCCGGAAATAGGAATCGAACCTACGACCTACGCATTACGAATGCGCCGCTCTACCAACTGAGCTATTCCGGCTGAGCCGCGAATTCTAGGGTTTGGCGGGGGTGCGGTCAATTCAGGGTGTGCGGTGGCGGATTCGGCCGAAACCACAGGACAGAGCCAGGTCCAGCTTTGCCGGACCATCAGGCGCCCCCAGGTCCTGCCGAAAAACACCCCCCTGCTACGCTAATCCCCATGTCCACCTCCCCCTCCCACGTCGCCGAATCGCGCGTCGACGCCCTGCGCCGCCTCACCCGGACCACCCACCAGCAGCTGGACGACACCCTGTTGGCCCATGGCATCGCCCGGGACCGCCAGACTTTCTGCCGATTCCTTGCCATGCAGCATCGCTTCCACACAGACGCGGCGCCGCTCTATGCGAGGGCAGACCTGCGCACTCACATCCCCGACCTGACGGGCCGAGCTCGGCTGGCGCAGATCGAGGCTGACCTGCGCACGCTCGGCATCACGCCCCCACGGCCGTCGGGGTGCGCCCCCGCAACGACTGAAGCCTCTCTCCCCCGCGCCCTGGGTTGGCTCTACGTCACCGAAGGATCCACTCTCGGTGCGGCGGTCATCCTGAAGTTGATCGCGCCGCTTGGCCTGGACGCTCACTTCGGCGCTTCACACCTGGCGCCGGCCGAAGACGGCGTCGCCTTGCCATGGCGCCGCCTTACCGCCGCGTTGAATGCGATCCGCCTGCAACCGGAGGAGGACGCCGAGGTCCTCGCCGGCGCTCAAGAAGCTTTTTTTGTCGTCAACGACCACATGCAGGCCGTCTTCTCCTGATCTTCACGCACCTCCCTGGGACCAGAGCGCCAAGTGGGATTCGGCAAAGGGTTGCGGCAAACTATCGCGATGCCACCGCCCGCTCCTCGGGCCCACCGCCGCCCGCGCTCAATCACGGCGCCTGGATGGGCTTACCTGGAAAGTGTGCCCTCAGGATCAGGAGCCTTGAATGCCGTCGGACCTTACTTCAACTGCAAGTCCCGGTTTATCCGACTGCGCGCGCGAACCCATCCATGCCCCTGGCGCAATACAACCCTATGGCCTGCTGCTGAGCGTCGACTGGCCGCATGGGATGGTGATGGAAAGGGCGGTGGCCGACACCGCGCTGATTGAACAATTCGGCGACCCCCTGGGTCGGCCGCTCGCCGAGGTGTTCGGCGGCGCGCTTGCCGGCTGGCGCGACGCCATCGAGCAGCTCCCGCCCGATACGTCGTCGTTCCTGGGCTCGGTGACGTTGGGCACGGCGGGCGCGCACCATGCGGTGGCCCATCGCGCTGCATCCCAGGTGCTAATTGAGTTGGAGGCCCCGGTGCCCGGTGAGCCGGGGTCGCTCGAAGATCTCTATCCGGTCATCCGCCAGTTCATGGGCCAGATCGAGAAGGCCGCCTGTATTGCTGACCTTTGCGCCACCGCCAGCGAACATATCCTGGCACTGACGAAGTTCGACCGCACCCTGACCTACCAATTCGATGCCAATTGGAACGGCGTGGTCATCGCCGAAAGCCGTAACGACAGGCTTCCTTCCTATCTCGACTTGCGCTTTCCCGAATCGGACATCCCGGCACAGGCGCGCGAGCTGTATCGGCGTAATCGCGTCCGCCTGATCGCGGACTGCGACTATGTGCCGGTACCCCTGGTGCGTGCCGCGGCGCATGCCGATCTGGCGCCCACCGACCTCAGCGCTTCGGGCTTGCGGAGCGTGTCGCCGGTGCACCTGCAATACATGCGCAACATGGGCACTGGCGCCTCGATGTCGGTCTCGCTCATCCGCGAAGGCCGGTTGTGGGGGCTGATCTCGTGCCATAACCGTGAGCCTCGCCGCGTTCCCTATCATGTGCGCACGGCGTGTGAGTTCATCGGGCAGATCCTCGCGCTGCAAATCGCGCTCAAGGAACGTGCGCTCGCCGTGGAAGAGCGCATAGAACGCCGCGCGATCCAGGTTCGCCTGTTGGCGCGAATGGCGGGCGACCAGGACTTCATGGCTGCCTTGGGTCGGGATTCGGACAGTCTGCTGGCGTTGGCCCGTGCCAGCGGCGTGGCCATCGTGCACCGTGGCGACTGCGTCATGCTCGGCGAATGCCCGAGCCAGGCGCAGATTCTCAGTCTGGTCCAATGGCTCACCGTCACGCATCCCGGCGAAGAAATCTTCAGCACCGAACAGCTCTCCGCAGCATGGCCGGAAGCCGAGTCCTTCTGTGAGCAGGCTAGCGGAGTTCTGGCAATCTCCATCTCGCAGCTGCACGACAGTTTCGTGCTGTGGTTCCGTCCCGAAGTTGTCCGCACGGTTCGCTGGGGCGGCGATCCACGCAGCAAGCTGCAGGCGACGGCGCTCTCGCCGCGTACGTCCTTCGAGGCATGGAAGCAGACGGTGCGTCAGCAATCGCTGCCGTGGGATGAGGTAGACCGCGACGCGGCACTCGAACTGCGCGGGGCGATCGTCGACATCGTATTGCGCCGCGCCGAGGAAATGGCCGAGCTGAACGAGCAACTCGTGCGCAGCAACAAGGAGCTGGAAGCCTTCTCCTATTCGGTCAGTCACGACCTGCGCGCCCCGTTCCGGCACATCGTAGGTTACTCAGAACTACTCAGCACCTCTGCTGGCGATCGCCTCGACGAAACCGAAAGGCGCTTCCTTGCGACGATCGTCGAATCGGCAAAGTCCGCCGGCACGCTCGTCGACGACCTCCTCAGTTTTTCGCAAATGGGCCGCTCCACCCTGGGCCTGACTTCGGTAGACATGGGCCTGCTCGTGGACGATGTGCGCGGCAAGCTCGACATGGAGTACGCCGGACGCTCGATCCAATGGCAGATCGCGCCCCTGCCGCGCGTCATCGGCGATCCGACGATGCTGCGGTTGGTCTGGCAGAACCTGCTGGCCAATGCCATCAAGTTCACCCGCGACACCCCCGCGCCGGTGATAGAGATCGAGCATCGCCTCACCGAGGACGAACACATTTTCCGCGTCCGCGACAACGGTTGCGGTTTCGATCCACGCTACGTCGACAAGCTGTTCGGCGTGTTCCAGCGTCTCCACCATTCAGACGAGTACGAGGGCACCGGCATCGGCCTGGCCAACGTTCGTCGTATCGTCGAACGTCACGGCGGGCGAGCCTGGGCCGAAGGCAAGCTCGGCGAGGGCGCAACTTTCTATTTCTCGATCCCCCTATTGCCTGGAGCCGATACATGAGGGACCTGCGCCCGATCCTTCTGGTGGAAGACAACCCAAAGGACGCCGAGCTGACGCTGGCCGCGCTCAGCCGTTGCCAACTACTCAACGAGGTCGCGCACGTCAGGGACGGTGCCGAGGCGCTCGATTATCTGCGCGCGGAAGGCGCCTATGCCGGCTCGCGCCACGCCGCGCCAGTAGTCGTGCTGCTCGACCTGAAGCTGCCCAAACTCAACGGCCTGGAAGTATTGGCCGAGGTCCGCAAGGATCCCGCGCTGAGCAGCACGCCGATCGTGATGCTCACCTCCTCCAAGGAAGAAAGCGACCTGGTGAAGAGCTACGAGCTGGGCGTGAACGCCTTCGTGGTCAAGCCGGTCGATTTCAAGGAATTCTTCGAGGCCATCCAGGGCCTGGGCGTCTTCTGGGGCATCACCAACCAGCCGCCTCCGCACAGTCGCGCGTGAAATGATTCCGCTCGCGACCACGGCCAAGGCGCCCAACACCGGATCGATTCGAATCCTGATGCTCGAGGACAGCGCCCTCGATGCAGAGCTTATTGCTGCCCAGCTACGCTCCGCGCGCCTCGCTTTCGACGCCGACCGGGTATGGACGCGCGAAGACTTCCTGGCGGCAATTGAAGGGGCCGCCTACGACGTCATCCTGGCCGACCACGTGCTTCCCGCGTTTGACGGCGACTCAGCGCTGCGACTGGCCCACGAACGCGCGCCCAAAACTCCTTTCATCTTTGTCTCCGGCACGCTCACCGAAGAACTGGCGGTGCAGGCGCTGACTCGCGGCGCGCGCGACTATGTCGTCAAGCAGCGCCTGCAGCGATTGCCCGAGGCGCTGTTGCGCGCGTTGCGGGAACGCGACGAGCGCGCCCGGCTTGAGCAGGCGGAGGCGGAGCTGCAGCAGAGCCGCAACCAGCTTCAGCTGATCACCGATTCGCTGCCGGCGCTGATCACCCACCTGAGCCCGGACCATCGATTCCGATTCGTCAACCGGACCAGCGTAGATTGGTATGGGCTGGCGCCGGAGGCCATGGTCGGGCTGCACATCCGGGATGTCGCAGGAGAGCCCGCCTTCCAGCGAGCACTCCCCTTCCTGGAACAGATTCTGTCGGGCGACAAGGTCAAGTTCGAAAGCCAGGTGCCGCGCCCGGATGGATCCGTTCGCCACTCACATGTGGACGGAGTGCCGGAATTCGACAGCGAGGGCAACATCACCGGCTATTACACGCTCGCACGGGACATCAGCGACCTGAAGCAGGCGAACTGGCGCTGCGACAGATCAACGAGACGCTCGAGCACCAGGTCATGCAGCGCACCGCCGAGTTGCGGCGCAGCGAGAGCCGCCTGCAGGCTGTCTTCCAGTCCAGCTTTCATCAGCAGAACCTGCTGACCAAGGCCGGGGACCTCATCGAGGCCAACATCGCCTCACTGGCGGCGATCCTGGCGACAGCTTCCGAAGTCATTGGCCAGCCGTTTCATAGCTCGGTCTGGTTCGCTTCGACGCCGGGCGCCCCCGAGCTGGTGTGCGCAGCGGTGGCTGCCGCAGCGGAAGGACGCGAATCACGGCATGAACTCGAACTGCACTTGCCCACTGGCACGCGCAGTTTCGACTTTTCGTTCCGGCCCCTGCACGACCCCGATGGCAGCGTCACGGCGGTGGTCTCCGAGGCGTTCGAAACTACGGCCCGGCGTCAGGCTGAGGCTGCGCTGAGACAAAGCCAGAAAATCGAAGCGGTCGGCCAGTTGACCGGCGGGATCGCGCACGATTTCAACAACATCATGACGGTCATCGCCGGCAACATCGAACATGCGCGACTGATGATCGATCCGCTCGGCGAAGTGGCGCTGCGGCCCTCGCGGGCGTTGGATAACGCGATGCGCGGCGTCTCGCGTGCTTCCGCGCTGACCCAGCGGCTGCTCGCGTTCTCGCGGCAGCAGCCGCTGCAGAGCAAGGCAGTCGATATCGGCACGCATATGCATGGCATGCAGGACATGCTCCAGCGCGCCCTCGGCGAGCTGGTACGGCTGGAAGTGGACGTTGCTTCCGACACCTGGTGCGTGGAGCTGGATCCGGCACAGCTGGAGAGCTCCATCCTCAACCTGGCCGTCAATGCGCGCGATGCGATGCAACAAGGCGGCACCTTGTCGGTGGTGGCCGCGAACGTCCACCTCGACAGCGACTTCGAGGCACAGAATCCGGGCGTCCAGCCGGGCGAATATGTTCGCCTGAGCATTCGCGATAGCGGTCACGGCATGACGCCGGAGACCATGGCACGGGTGTTCGAACCGTTCTTTACCACCAAGGAGGTGGGGCGTGGCACTGGCCTTGGCCTCTCGATGGTGTATGGCTTCGTCAAGCAATCAGGCGGCCACGTGTTGATCGAGTCCAGTCCCGGAGCAGGCACGGTGGTGACCCTGCTCTTCCCGCGCTCCTTCCTGTCGTTGCCGCCGTCGGCCGAGAGCGAGCCCGCGCTGCTGGAAGACGCCTATGTGCCTGAGGAGACCTTGCTGGTCGCCGAAGACAATGACGACGTCCGCGCCTACACGGTAGAGGCGTTGCGCCAGCTCGGCTATCGCGTTCTGGAGGCGCACGACGGCGCCTCGGCGCTGCGCCTGCTCGAACGCCCCGACAGCCGCGTGGACATGCTGCTATCGGATATCGTGATGCCCGGCATGAGCGGCTGGGAGCTTGCCCAGCAGGCCAAGTTGCGCAAACCTGATCTGCGCGTGTTGTTGACCTCCGGCTACCCCCGCGACATGGCCGCGCAGAGCAGCGTCGCGCGCGGCACGACCATCCTGCCCAAGCCGTTTACCCGGGCCGACTTGTCGGCCGCGATTCGCAAGACGCTCGACTCCGCTGGAATCGAGGCCACGGCCGCACAGGCGCGCGCATCAACGTGATTGGCCGGTGCTGGGAGGCATCAAGGCCCCATGGCGCGAATGTCCACCGCGACGGCCTCGGTATAGGAAATCCGCAGCAGGTCGCCGCGCTTCACGTTGGGCAATTTTGCCCGCAGGTCTTCGCGCTGGACCGCGATGATCTGCGTGTTGCCGCGCGGGCCCTTGAGCGCGATGGTGTTGGCGACAGGATCCACCGCCACGACTTCGGTGACCAGACTGATCGTCTTGGCAATCGTGCCGCCAGGACGGCCGCCCAGCGGCGCAACCGTGCCGCCTTGCGCCGTGGACACCCCGACTTGCGCACTGCCCGCTGGTTGCAGCTCCAGCGCCACGGCCGCTTCGTAGTCCAGGCTCACCGTGTCGCCGACCTTCAGTTGATTGAAGTTGCGCACGGCGGGCCCCGCCACGAATTCGAGGCTCGCGCCATCGCTGCCGGTTACCGTGACCGCGCGGGTGGCCTTGTCCAGAGCGGTGATCTGGCCCTGCAGGTTCACCCGCGAAGACGCCGCTGTGAACGGACCAGAGGGTGCTGCCGGCGCCGGTGCCGCATCGGCGGTGGGCGTGCTTTGGCAGCCGCTGGTCGCCAGGGCAATGGCGAGGACGAGGACGGGCGTGGACAGGGGCAGGACGCGCATGGCGATCTCCAGGTGGACAGGAAAGGCGGCTGCATCCTGGCGTGTTCGACGGCAGGTGCAGGCGCCATTGCAGCAGTTGCGGCGCCTGGCCGCGCCGGTGCAATTACTGGGTTGGACTCAGAAAACATACTGGTCCGAACGGCGTCGGCGCGGCAAACGGGCAGCTCACGAAGCCACCGCTACCCTGCTACCATGCGTAGGTTTGCACAGGCCATCGCCGACGCCGAGTCATTGCCGCCCGGCCTGCCGGCGGATGTATGCCTGGCGGTAGCCGCCGCGCCCGATCGCTACAACGTTGGCAAAGGCAAGCCGGCCACCGTCATCGCCCGCATCGACGACCAGATCGTGGTTACCGATATGCAGTGGGGGCTGGTCCCGCGCTGGTCAAAGGAGCCGGCGACGCCCTATACCACCGTCACTGCGCGGCTGGCCAAGGCCCCCGGTAGCCGGATCTACGCAAAAGCCTGGAAACAACGCCAGTGCGTGGTGCCGATGAGCGGCTACTACAAATGGGATCGCCAGCGAAGGCCGCCCTGGCCACGCTTCGTGCAACGCCGCGATGGCCTGGCCCTGTTGGCGGCCGGACTTTGGGAGCATTGGGAACAGGAGGGCTTGGTGCTGGATAGCTTCAGCCTGCTCACCAGCCCCAATCCGTCCATCCCTGCCCCGCTCACTGCAGACGGGCCCGTCTTCCTGGAGCCGGCCAGCGCGCTGGAATGGCTCGCAGGAACACTCAGCAGCCCGGGCGCATTGGAGCGACACGCCAACCGCGTCAATCTGGAAAGCTATCCGGTCTCCCGCGCCATCCGCGATCCGCACCGAGATGACTTCACGTTGCTGGAGCCGGCCGAGCCGGATGCGCCCAGCGACATCGAGACGCAGGACCTGGATATCGAGGATGACGAGTAGCGCGGCGAAGCGAGACGTGCGCGAGAGGCTCGGTGTAGCCTGAGTCAGTGTTTCTTCGTGGCCAGGATGCAATCGATCCGATCGCGGAAATGCGCCGCATCCATGCGTTCGGCCAGCTGCACGATTTCCTCCAGCTCTTGCTCCAGGCGTTGCTGGTCGAAGGCGCGACGGGCGGGGCCGTTATCGCGGGGCACTCGCGCCGCGACGGCGTCGAGGAGGTGATCGAGGGTATGTCGGTTTGCCATGGCCGGTAGGCTGGCGGTGCGTGCGTATAGGCGGCGCGAAAATCGGCGCCTGCGACCGACGGACAAGCAGAACGATTCACGCACTTGGCAACCCGCACCGCTTCAGCCGCGAATCTCGTCCAGAAACCGCGCCAAGGCCTGCCGCACCTTCGGGGTCAACTGCAGCGGCTGCTGCCCCGCCGCCGCGCGTACCTGCTGCAACAGCTCGGCCTCGGCCGGACTGAGTTGCTCGCGGGCATACATTTCATCGGCGATCCGCTGCAGCTCCGGCATGTATTCGCTCATCGCCAGGCGGAAGAATTCGACTGCGTCAACGTCCAGCGCCCGCGCCATCTGCGGGATTCGCGCCAGCGGCATCTTGGTCTGGCCCTGCTTGATCATCGACAACACGCTGGAGCGGGGAAAACCCGCCTCCGCGGAGATCTCAAGCTGGGTCTTGCTGCTTCTTTCGATGGCCGCCGCGATGTAGTCGGCGACCTTGCTAGAGCCGTTTTCGGACATCGATCCACCGCGCACGCCACCTGAATTGGACTATAGCATTGACGTGCATCACGCTGCCGCGCGCTGCCCTTGCTGCGCCCTGGTGCGTGGTGCACCATGCTTCGCCGTCGTCAATACCCTTGCAGCAAGCCTATGGCCAGCCGTGTTCCGCCTTCCGCCAACGTCCTGGGCGACTTCGCCCGCGCTCACGGCTTTAGCCATGGCATGGAGATCAGCTGGGCCACGGCGGTGGGCTTGCTCGAACACATGAAAGTGGCGCGCCATGTCGACCTTGGCGAGCGCGAGTCCTACCTCGGCGAACACCCGCAACTCGGCGAGATCGCCTTGCTGGTGTCCGCGATTTCCTATTGCTGGCTGTTTTCCTACGAAGACCTCGGCGCCAAGCTGCGCCCGCTGTTGTCCCTGGTCTGAGGTCGCCGGCCGCAGTGGCGCACCGGTGGACATGTCAGTAACCGCTGATTAATATTTCAGTCAGAACTGACATATGTGCGGGCGCATGAAGCACACCTGCGAGCTATGCCGTAATTTCTGCTCTGCGCTGCATGATCTGCGGATAGAAGGGAACGAACACCTGGTGGGCCGGATCGGCCCGTGCTGCGTGCAGATCGCGGCGCAGCGGGTCGAGTTGCTGGTGCAGCGCCATCCGGAGCGTCGCCACGACGCCCTGAGCATCGCCGAGTTCCGCGAACTCACCCGCCCACAGCGGCCGCGCTCGGCCAACACGTTCGGTCGGCCACGCCGCGAGCCCTGAGCCCGCGGGTCTCAGCTGACCAGGCGCAGGCGCAGTTCCTTCGGCAGCGCAAACACCATCGACTCTGGCTCGCCGGCCAGTTCGGCAACGCTGTCGGCACCCAGCTCGCGCAAGCGCGCGATCACCCCATCGACCAGCACCTGCGGCGCCGAAGCGCCCGCGGTCAGGCCGATCCGGCGCTTGCCGGCGACCCATGCCGGCTCGATCTCGCCGGCATCGTCGATCAGGTAGGACTCCACGCCGTCACGCCGCGCCAGTTCACTGAGGCGGTTGGAGTTGGAACTGTTCGGCGAACCGACCACCAGCACCAGGTCGCATTCGCGCGCCAGGTCACGCACCGCGTCCTGGCGGTTCTGGGTGGCGTAGCAGATGTCGTCGTTCTTCGGCCCCTGCATGGCCGGGTAGCGCGCGCGCAGGGCTTCGATGATGCCGCGGGTGTCGTCCACCGAGAGCGTGGTCTGGGTCGTATAGGCCAGGTTCTGCGGCTGCGAAACGTCGAGCGTGGCGACGTCCTCGATGTCTTCGACCAGATAGATATGGCCCGGGCCCGCCTCGCGGCTCCACTGCCCCATCGTGCCCTCGACCTCGGGATGGCCAGCGTGACCGATCAGCACCACGTCGCGGCCGGCGCGGCAGTGGCGGGCGACTTCGAGGTGGACCTTGGTCACCAGCGGACAGGTGGCGTCGAACACTTTCAGGTTGCGGCGCTCGGCCTCGCGGCGCACCGCCTGCGGCACGCCGTGCGCGCTGAAGATGACGGTGGCGCCGTCCGGCACCTCGTCGAGTTCTTCGACGAACACCGCGCCGCGCTGCTTGAGGTCGTCGACCACGAAGCGGTTGTGCACTACTTCATGGCGCACGTAGATCGGCGCGCCCAGCGTCTCGATCGCGCGTTTGACGATCTCGATCGCGCGGTCGACGCCGGCGCAGAAACCACGGGGATTGGCGAGCAGGACTTCCATCGTTTGGTCTGGATCCCGGCCGCGAGGGGCCGGTTGGGGGGATGACGGAGATTATCCCGCTTTTTGCCGGGCCTTGCCGTCGAACAGCCCGAACAGGGCAATACCGACCGCACCGACGACGATCGCCGCGTCGGCGATATTGAACGCCGGCCAGATGTGCTCGCCGACGTACCAGAGGACGAAATCGACCACGTGGCCATGGATCTGACGGTCGATCACATTGCCGATCGCGCCGCCCACCACCAGTGCGTACGGCAGCGCCGAGCGCCAATCGGCGCGCGCGGTGCGCGACAACCACCACGCCATCAGGCCGCTGATGCCCAGGGCCAGCGCGGTGAACAGCCAGCGCTGCCAACCGCCCGCATCGCTGAGGAAGCTGAACGCCGCGCCGGTGTTGTAGGTGCGGCACCAGTCCCAGAACCCGGGGATGACCGGGATGCGGACGCAGCGGCCGGTCGGATCGAGGTCCGGCAAGCTCGAGAGCACCCAGGCCTTGCTCCATTGGTCGAGGCCGATGATGGCCGCCGAGAGCAGCAGCCAGATCAGGGCATTGGGTTTGGGACGTGCAGTCATTCGGCGTTTGCTCTCAGGGTGCGGTCAGAACCAGCGGCGGTCTTCGCCCGGGCCTTCGACGTTGCTGGCGCAGCGCGCGCACAGTTCGGGATGGCGGGGGTCGGCACCGACGTCGGCGCGGTGGTGCCAGCAACGTACGCACTTGGTCTTGCTGGTCGGCTGGGCGCTGACGTAGATGTCGTCGGTGCTGGCCGGGGTCACGCTGACGTCGCCGCTGATGAACAGGAAACGCAATTCATCGGCCAGCGGCTGCCAGCGCGCCGCGCTGACGGCGTCGGCGGCCACCGTGATTTCTGCTTCCAGCGCCGCACCGATCGCGCCGTTTGCGCGCATCGGCTCCAGCACCTTGGCCACCTGCTCGCGCAGCGCCAGCAGCTTGTCGAAGTCGGCGGCGTTGAGCGCTGCATCGGCCGGCAACGGCGCCAGGCCCTCGTACCAGGTGGCGAACAGCACGTTCTCTTCGCGCGCGCCGGGCAGGTAGCCCCACAGTTCGTCGGCCGTGAAGCTGAGCACCGGCGCGATCCAGCGCACGAAGGCCTCGGCGATGTGGTGCATCGCGGTCTGCGCCGACCGTCGCGCGCGCGAGTCCTCGCCCATCGTGTACAGGCGGTCCTTGGTCACGTCCAGGTACAGCGAGCCGAGGTCGACGCTGCAGAAGTTCAGCAGTGCCTGCACGATCGCGGCGAAGTCGTAGCGCTCGTACGCGGCCTTGATCTGCTCCTGCAGCTCGTAGGCGCGGTGCACGATCCAGCGGTCCAGCGCAACCATCTCGGCCAGCGGCACCGCATGCACGGCCGGCTCGAAGCCATGCAGGTTGCCGAGCAGGAAGCGCGCGGTATTGCGCAGGCGGCGGTAGGCGTCGGCGTTGCGCTTGAGGATCTCCTGCGACAGCGACATTTCGTTGCTGTAGTCGGCCGAAGCGATCCACAGACGCAGGATGTCCGCGCCCAGCGTCTTCATGATGTCCTGCGGCTCGATGCCATTGCCGAGCGACTTGGACATCTTGCGGCCATGCTCGTCCACGGTGAAGCCGTGGGTGAGGCATTGCCGGTACGGCGCAGCCTTGTCCAGCGCGACGCCGGTGAGCAGCGAGGACTGGAACCAGCCGCGATGCTGGTCCGAGCCTTCCAGGTAGAGGTCGGCCGGCTTGGGCAGGCCGCGCTCGGGCAGCACCGCCTCGTGGGTGACGCCGGAGTCGAACCAGACGTCGAGGATGTCGGTGATCTTGTCGTACTGGTCCGCCTCGGCGCCCAGCAATTCGGCTGTGTCCAGCGAATACCAGACATCGACGCCGTCGTTCTCGACCCGGTCGGCGACCTGCCGCATCAGCTCGGTGCTGCGCGGATGCGGCTCGCCGGTTTCGCGGTGCACGAACAGTGCGATCGGGACGCCCCAGGTGCGCTGGCGCGAGATCGTCCAGTCTGGGCGGCCTTCGACCATGCCGGCGATACGCGCCTGGCCCCAGCCCGGATACCAGGTCACCTGCTCGATCGCCTTGAGCGCATCGGCGCGCAGGCCGGCCTGCTCCATCGAGATGAACCACTGCGGGGTGGCGCGGAAGGCGATCGGCGTCTTGTGCCGCCAGCAGTGCGGGTAGCTGTGGGTCAGCTTGAACATGGCCAGTAGCGTGCCGTTGCCACGCAGCGCGTCGACGATGACTTCGTTGGCCTTCCAGATGTGCAGGCCGGCCAGCACCGTGTCGCCGAACGGCGGCGTGCTCGGCAGGTAGACGCCACGGCCGTCGATCGGATTGATCTGCGCGGCGCTGTAGCGCTCCAGCAGGCCGTATTGCTTGGAGACCTGGTAGTCCTCCTGGCCATGGCCCGGCGCCGTGTGGACCGCGCCGGTGCCGTCTTCGGCCGAAACGTGGTCGCCAAGCAGCAACGGGATGTCGCGTTCGGCATAGAACGGATGGGCCAGCAGCAGGCCTTCCAGCGCCTGCCCTGCCACGCGCCCGTGCACCACCGGTTCGCCGGCCACGCCGTAGCGCGCCAGCGCCTTGGCGGCGAGCGCGTCGGCCAGCACCAGCCAACGCGGCTGGCCGTTGTGCGCCGGGCCTTCGACCAGCGCGTATTCCAGGTCCGGCCCCAGGCTCACCGCCAGCGAAGCCGGCAGCGTCCACGGCGTGGTCGTCCAGATCGGCACCGCGACCTCGACGCCGGCCGGCAACTGCACGCCGAAGCGCGCGGCCAGCGCCTGCGCGTCGCGCGCGCTATAGGCCACGTCCACCGCCGGCGATTCCTTGTCGGCGTACTCGATCTCGGCCTCGGCCAGGGCCGAACCGCAGTCGAAGCACCAGTGCACCGGCTTTACGCCGCGGCTGAGGTGGCCGTTGTCGATGATGCGCGCCAGCGCGCGCATCTCGTTGGCTTCGAAGTGGAAGTCCAGGGTCTTGTACGGGTTGTCCCAATCGCCGATCACGCCCAGGCGCTTGAAGTCGCGGCGCTGCAGATCGATCTGTTCGCGCGCGTATTCGCGGCACTTCTGCCGGAACTGCACCGCATCGAGCTTGACCCCGACCTTGCCGAACTTCTTCTCGATCGCGATTTCGATCGGCAGGCCATGGCAATCCCAGCCCGGGATGTACGGCGCATCGAAGCCAGCCAGGTGCTTGGACTTGACGATGATGTCCTTGAGGATCTTGTTGACCGCGTGGCCGAGGTGGATCTGCCCGTTCGCGTACGGCGGGCCATCGTGCAGCACGAAGGTCGGGCGGCCGGCGGCATGCGCGCGCAAGCGGGCGTACAAGCCCTCGTCCTCCCAGCGCGCCAGGATTCCCGGCTCGCGCTTGGGCAGGTCGCCGCGCATCGGGAATTCCGTCGCCGGCAGTTGCAGGGTGGCTTTGTAGTCCTGGCTCACGCAGTGGCTCGCAGTCGTTGTTCGGAAAGGATGCGACGCGCTTGTTCGGCGTCGCGGTGCATCTGCTCGGTCAGCGCCGGCAAACCATCGAATTTTTCTTCGTCGCGCAATTTGGCGACGAATTCGACTTCGATGTGGCGGCCGTAGAGGTCGCCGTGATAGTCGAACAAGTGCGCTTCGAGCAGCGGCTCGATTCCCGCCACGGTCGGCCGGGTACCGAAGCTCGACACCGACGGCCAGGGCTGTTCGAATACCCCGTGTACCCAGGTCGCATAGATGCCCGAGAGTGCCGGCGTGTGCGGGAAGCGCAGGTTGGCGGTGGGAAAGCCCAGGGTGCGGCCGAGCTGCTTGCCGCGCACGACGCGGCCGTCGATGGCATACGGGCGGCCGAGCAGATCGGCGGCGTGGTCGAAATTGCCGGCCACCAGCAGCTCGCGAATGCGGGTGCTGGAAATGCGCTCGCCGTGCAGGTCGACCGGTTCGATCTGGTTGGCGGCAAAGCCCAGTTCGGCGCCCATGCGCTGCAGCAAGGCGATGTCGCCGCCGCGCTTGTGGCCGAAGCGGAACTCCGGGCCGATCCAGACTTCGCGCGCGCGCAAGCGCTGCACCAGGCAGCGCTGCACGAAATCCTCGGCACTGAGGCTGGACAGCTTGCGGTCGAAGCGCAGCAGGCCGACGCCCTCGGCACCGAGATCGCGCAGGCCTTCGAACTTGGCGCGCGCCAGGGTCAGCCGCGGCGGCGGGCTATGCGGGGCGAAGAATTCGCGCGGCAGCGGCTCGAAGCTCACCGCCACCGCCGGCACGCCCAGGGCCTGGGCGCGCGCCAGCGCATGGCGCACCAGCGCGCGATGGCCCAGGTGCAGGCCGTCGAAGGCGCCGATGCAGACCACGCTTCCGTGCGGGTACAGCGTCCCGCCCTCGACGTCTCTGAATAGCCTGCTCATTCCGGTTGGGAGGGTCCCGGCCCGCGCGGGGCCGCACAATCAAAGAGAGTTACAAAGTATAGCCGGGCGCGCCGCGATCAATGCTCGCGCAGGTCGCGCGGACGGAAGCCCAGGGCGACCAGCGCTACCAGGTAGGTCAATCCACCCGCGCCGACCAGCAACGCCAACCCGCCGATGCGGTGCCATTTCTCCATGACGGTGAAGTCCGGCAGCCACCACAGCAAGCCCAGCAGCACCGCCACCATCGCCGCGCAGGCCAGCCCCAGTCGCGCGACATAGCCGCCCCAACCGGGCCGGCGCTGGTAGACCCCGCTCTTGCCCAGCCAATACCAGAGCAGGCCAAGGTTCAAATAGCTCGACAACGCGCTGGCGATACCCAGGGCCAGGTGCAGGCCCGGCTGTTGCCCGATCGCGACCATCACCCCTTGCGCCTTCAGCGCGTCGGGCACCATCAGCTGGTACAGCACCGCCAGGAACAGGAAGTTGAAGGCCATGTTGGCCACCAGCGCGGCGACGCCGGCACGCACCGGGGTGCGGGTGTCCTGACGGGCATAGAACGCGGGCAGGACCACCTTGAGCAGCGCGAACGCCGGCAGGCCGAAGCTTAAGCCGTAGACAGACAGAGCCGTCATCTGGGTGGCGAAGGCGCTGAACTTGCCGTGCTGGAACAGCGTGGCGATCAACGGTTCGGCCAGCAGCACCAGCCCAAGCATCGCCGGCACCGAAATCAGCAGGGTCGTGCGCAGGCCCCAATCCAGTGCGCTGGAGAAGCCTTCGCGGTCGGTCTTGACGTGGTGGCGCGCCAGCGCCGGCAGGATCACCGTGCCCAGGGCCACGCCGAACACGCCCAGCGGCAGCTCCAGGAAACGATCGGCCAGCGATAGCCACGACTGCGACCCATCGACCAGGTGCGCGGCGATCACCGTGTCCAGCAGCAGGTTGATCTGCGCCACCGACGAGCCGAACAGGGTCGGCAACATCAAGGTCAGCACCTTGCGCACGTCCGGGTGGTTCCAGCCCCAGCGCGGCAGGGTCAGCAGGTCGATGCCGCGCAGCGCCGGCAACTGGAACAGCAGCTGCAGCAGCCCGGCAACCAGCACCGCCCAGCCCAGGGCGAGGATCGGCACGTCCAGCCGCGGCGCCAGCCACAGCGCGCCGGCGATCATGCACAGGTTGAGGATAACCGGGGTCAGCGCCGGCATGGCGAAGCGCTGGAAGCTGTTGAGCGCCCCGCCGGCCAGGGCGGTCAGCGAGACGAACAGCAGGAACGGGAAGGTCAGGCGGAACAGATCCACCAGCAGGCCCTGCTTGGCGGGATCGGTGCCGGCGCCGCTGCCGAACAGCCAGGCCAGCTGCGGGGCGAAGATCAGCCCCAGCGCGGTGACGACCAGCAACGCGCCGCCCAGGGTGCCGGAGACCCGGGCCATCAACTCGCGCAGACTCGCGTGCGGGCGGGTCTCCCTCACCTCGGTAAAGACCGGCACGAACGCGGTGGCGAAAGAGCCCTCGGCAAACAGGCGACGCAGGAAATTGGGCACCCGGAAGGCGACCCAGAACGCATCGGTGACCGCGTTGGTGCCGAACTGGGTGGAAATGACCTGGTCGCGGACCAGCCCCAGCACCCGCGAGACCATGGTCATGCTGCTGAAGGACAGCAGGCCTTTCAACATCCGGGGCTTGCTCACTGGCAATCCCCCTTGACAACTGACTTGACGCAAATGTTCGTGTCGATCATAATCTCGCGCTTGCTTTTTCCATTACACCGATTTTTCAGGAAACCACCACCGTGGCCAATATCAAGTCCGCCAAGAAGCGCGCC
>Ga0160435_1000346_pt1 | contig 18343 bp, 22 predicted proteins | sample HID1973K_E0MG_FD_108213 | JGI IMG/M metagenome (GOLD analysis project Ga0160435, IMG submission 108213) | Enriched mosquito-associated microbial communities from UW Madison campus, WI, USA - HID1973K_E0 MG | ecosystem: Host-associated > Arthropoda: Insects > Digestive system > Unclassified ...
CGCCAAGGGCTGACGCTCGCCGAGGCCCGGCCCCGCTTCGTCGCGGGGCCGGGCCTCGGTACGCTTGCCCCGCCCGCCTCCTTAGCTCAGTCGGCCAGAGCACTCGCCTTTTTGCGGTATCTGGCCGTGTCACCGAACCGTGGTGTCGCTCGGCGGGTTGGCTGAGCTCGTGGGTCCCCCTCTTGGGTAGTGTCACACTGCCGGACCGAGTCGGTGTTGCGGTCGGGCGAGCCGCCGGAGTGGCGTAGTGGTAACGCGGCTGTCTTGTAAACAGTTGTCGCGGGTTCGATTCCCGCCTCCGGCTCGAGGTTGTACCTGAGGGAACGATGGACGATGCCGCCATTGCACCCGCCCGCGTCCGAGCCCCGTTGGCGCACGGGCGCTGGCTTCGGAACGCCTCCGACGTCCAGCGCACCATCCCTCGTGACGCTCAGGTGCTCCGCTACGCCTTCGATCGCCTCCGTGCGCTGGGGGCGGAGTTCAGCCCGGAACCCGGCTCCAACGTCTCAGCCCTTGGTCCGCTCAAGGAATCTGATGCTCATTCGCACGCGGATGTGGGCCGGCCCTTCACGTGAGATCCCGGCAGATGGGCAGGCCACAGCCCCGGTCCCCGAGGTCCGTCGAGCAGCCAGGTTGCACCGTGGCAGGATTTCGCGATGTGAGCGCACCAGGCCGTCCTCGGAACTACGACCTTCAACACCTCCGGCGTACCGGACAGCCGCCAGCCGAGCGCGTCCCCGAGATGGTGCCTTTCTGCTGGTTCTGCGACCGAACCGAGGGCAAACACACGAGGGAGCATCTCTTTCCGAAATGGCTCCGAGAGTTGTACAACGATGGCAAGTTCCGTCCCGTTCGATACGTGCCGACTGCTGCGGTGGCCGGCATGGACCCATGGGAGGACAGCCGGAAGGCAGACTTCGACGTCAACAACCTCGTCGCTGGGAACGTCTGCGCAGACTGCAACAACGGCTGGATGTCGGAACTTGAAGTCGCCGCCAAACCGTTGCTTGCCGCGGTCGATCGCACGGCGCAGTTGAGTGAGATGGAGGCCACGACCCTCGCGCATTGGTTTGCGAAGACATCTGCTGTGGTCAACGTGTCCCAGCCGTACCGGCTGCTCTGGCCCGAGGACCGCCGGCATGCCATCGCAAGGGGAGACCTCGAGCACATCCTCGTCTCGCTGGCACGCCTCGAGAGGGCTGATCTCAACTACGTCCAGAGCAACCCCGAGAGCTTCCTCTATGAAGGCAACATGTCAGCTCGGCTTCGCAGACTCATGGCGCTGACTCACCAGTGCAGCATCCAGGTTGGGCCGCTGGTAGGGACCGTGCTCGCCTTACCTGCCGAACTGGTTCGGGATGAAGTGTTCACGAAGCGCACACCCTTGTTCGACAGGGGCCGCCCATATCGCATTCAGATGCGGAAGATCGCGAAGGCGACGAGCATCACCGACGCAGGGCGCGGGACGTTCGTTCCTACTGCGGCGACATCCGCCTTCACCGCGAACTGACGAGCAGGGCACTGGTGGGTCACGCCGTTCGGATTCGCTGAGCGCGACCTTGCCGGTGATCCGACGCGTTCAGTCGCGCACGATCACGTCGATCCTGCCGGTAGCCACAACCTCACCGTTCTGAACCGCGTAGCACTCGACGTAATGGGCGCCCGCGTAGGAAGTCGTCTCCTGTCGACTCAGCGTGCCGTCGTCGGTGGAGATCTCGCCGCGCAACTGTCCCACCCGCTCGGCGTGAGCGCCGGTGTTTCTTACCTTCCAGTAGAGCGTGACCGGGCCCGGCACATTCACGATCGCCCCGAACTCCAGGGTCTTGCTCTTGTACACAGACCCCAAAAGGCTCAGAAGCCCTTCTGCAAAACCGCTGTTGCGTCGGACGCGAGCATCGAGAGTCACGCCGCCCCGCTGATTGACCGGGAACATGTCTTCGATGAACTGTTCGTTAGGGGCGGCATCCTCTCGGTTCGCAAGACGGGAGGACTGAAGGGTCTTGGCTTCGCTGCTCCTGGGGCGCTGGAAGGCATCACCGAAGACGCGCTGCCAAGCAGCGAGGCTCTTGTCTGAGTCGCTCTCGGTGTATGCAGCAGTAATCCAGGCCAGGTAGTCGCCGACCTTGCGCGAGAAGGTTTCGTACTGAGCCTGGGACCATCTGTGGTTGAAGGACGTCCCAGGACAGCTCGGGTCCTCGAGGTACGGCATAACCGGGTGGGCTTCGAGGTAGGAGTTGAGGTCCTCCATCAGCGACATCAGGGCTGTCGGGAGGTCGCTGTAGCGAGACGAGGCGTCCCACGTCGAGACTCTCTCGCCAAGCATGGTGGTCAGGATGACTGACGGGACCGAGAAGGTGCCCTTGTAGTCGCGCAGGTACTTCAGCAGCCTAATGACCCTACGAAGCTGACTTTGGGCGGTGCGGTCCTGGGTCTTCATCCACTCGGTGAAGCCGGCGGGATTAGTCGACTCGAACTTGGACTCGGCGTAGTTGACGATGCTCGTCTGTCCGGGGGTGACGAGGCAGGGCACGATGTCAACGTGGCAGTCGCCCGCGTAGTGCACCCGCACGCAGCGATTCTTTCGCTCGACCTTGCCGTTGTAGGCAGTCGACCGCTGAAGAGCAGCGCGAAGCTGGCGCAAGTACTCGCCTGGGTCACCGACCCAGTCGGGCTCCGCCGTCACCTGCAGGAGGATGTCCGCGTCGAACTCGTCGCCCGGGAGCGGTCTGATGATCGTGCGGTGTGCCCAGGACCCTTGCGGGATGTGTCCTTCGACGCGGTACCCAAAGGTGGTGTCGCGCTCGAGGCAAGTCACGATTGCTGCGACGCGGGTATCGAGGGCGTCCAGTCGTGCCTGGTTGAGGTTGACAGTGTCGCGGAGGAACGCGCTGAACGCGGCGAGATGCTTCACGACAGTTCCAGGGCGAAGTGGTACCCGTCATCCTCGCGGCTGTAGATGGACAGGTCTGGGTGCACATGCGGCACGTGGATCCGTCCCAGCTCGACAGCCGCCGACATGGGCAGAGCGGCGAAGACGTGCAGTCGGCGTAGGTGCTTGGAGGTCGCCTCGATATTGGCGAACAGCGTGCGCACCATGTCACTGAACGCTGCCAGTGCAGCAGCCGAGCGCAGCAGACCCGGTCGGGGGATCTCGTTTGCCGGCTCGAGTGTGAAGTGAGGAAGGCCGGCGACTTCGGTGGGCAGCTCTACGGTCTGAATTGAGCCCGAGACGTTCAGCAGCAGCACGGCCTCGGGGCCAACGGCCTGCGCAGGGGAACTGATGGCAAACGCCACGGCCTCCTCGGCCGAGGGCCATACCCAGTTCTGCGACTCGCGGTGCCGCTCGTACACCGTCACGGGGGTGGTGTCGTCGAGGGCCGCTCCAAGACGAACAAGGAGCGGTAGGCGGGCAAACGCGAAGACGCTCACGTGCCGTACGCGACCCGTCCGGACTGCCTCAGCCTGCTTGTGCTGGAGGACTTCGTCGAGCCGACCTGTGGCCGCGTCCCAATAGCCCGCGGCGGGCGAGATCTCTCCGGGGATCCCGCGCAGGTCTACCTCGATACCGTATTCGTCGAAGGACAACGGGAACTCAGGAAAGCGGTCCTCGCACTCGACGACGGCGGCCGCGCACGTTGCCTTCGTGAGCTCAACCGGGACGCCACGGACGTCACCAATGACTCTCAGGACCGCGGTTCCGCGCGCCTTCTCCAGACCCGTCAGGCGTCGCACCCAGGCTTCGTGCTCGATCTTGATCTTCTGGAGTCGCTCGACGGTCATAAGGTCAAGCGCGCCCTTGCGGTCGATCTCCATGTGCTCGCCGGGACAGAGCAGCATCAGGTTCCCTGCAGCATCGCGTTCATCCGCAGTGAGCGGGGACAGACCGCGCGGAGACCGCTCTGTTGCCTTTTGCCCCACTATGTGAGCCAGCTCACCGAGCTTGTTCACTCGTCCCGTCAGCGATTCATCGAGCAGGTCGCGACCGCAAATCGCGCATCTGCCGGCGGAACGCGCCCAGACCTTCAGCCGCTCGTCAGACGCGATCCCCATGCAAGTCCTCCAGCGCCGGACATCTCCACCCGGCGGACGCCGGGCGATGATCACAACGTAGCGTCGTGGACTGACACCCTTGCGTGGTGTGCCCCTGGCATGTGCTGCGGGACTCAGGCGCGCACTTCGAGTTCAGCGAGAAGTCGATGCACGCGACGTTCGATCTCGTCGCGGACCCTTCGCACGCCGTCGAGGTTCAGCTCAGCGGGGTCGTCGAGAACCCAGTCCTCGTAGCGCTTGCCTGGGAAGATCGGGCAGGCATCGCCGCAGCCCATCGTGATCACGACGTCGGCGGCACGGACGATCTCGTCGGTCCATGGCTTGGGGTACTCGTGCGAGATGTCGATGCCTCGTTCGGCCATCGCAGTGATCGCGCTCGGGTTCACCGTCTCGCCGGGCTCGGAGCCGCCGGACCACGCCACGGCGTCGTTACCTGCGAGCTGTTCGAAGAAGCCGAGTGCCATCTGGGATCTGCCGGCGTTGTGGACGCAGAGGAACAGGACGACTGGCTTGCCGTCGCTGACCTTGCCCTCCACCCGTGCGAGGGCGTCGAGTCGTTGCCGCGCGAAGCGCTCGGCGAGCAACGGCAGGAAGTTCACGATTGTCGCCCGCCCCGCGAACTGGTCATAGGAAGAACGCAGGAACCGCTCGATCGTCTGCGCGCTGAACACGCCGTCGAAGGCGCGCTGGAGGCGGACTGCGGCGGTCAGGAGGGCGTGCTGCTGCTCGATGGTGAACTCGTCGTGGGACGTCGTCGACATTGGCGCTCCTCCAGAATGGTCAGGTCAGGACGAGGCGGGGGGCCAGGTCCCCGATTCGGCGGTTGAGCTCGGCGACGGCGTCGTCGAACGCGTCGTCGGTCTCGATACGGACCGGGTCGGGGATGGACCAGTGCACGTCGGCGGTCAGCCCGATCTCCTCGTGCGCCCGGTCGCAGACCGTGATGACGAGGTCGTCGGCCCGCCGCACACCGTCGAGCTGGCGCGGCGCTTGGTTGCGCAGATCCAGGTCGTGCCTACCGGCGGCAGCGATGGCACCTGGGGCGATCGCCCCGGCGGGATGGGTCCCGGCGGACGTCGCGGGGATCGTGCTGACTCGACGCCAGACGGCGACGGCGAGGTGCGAGCGGGCCGAGTTTGCCGTGCAGACGAAGAGCACCCGAGGTGGGCGAGGCAGCGCCGCGGTAAACGGACCCAGTTCCGTGGGAAGCAGTCGTAGGTAGGTGCGGCGCCGGTCGCCTTCGGAGCGCGTGCGCTCGACGAGGCCGTTGTCGACGAGCACGTTGATGTGGTGTGCGAGCAGGTTGGAGGGGATGGACAGCGCGTCGGCCAGCTCGGACGGCGATGCGTCGCCGCGTGAGAGCAGGTCGACGACCGCAAGCCGGCCGGGATCGGCCAGAGCCGCGTGCAATGCGGCACGCCGCCCGATCTGGGTCATCCACTCAGTGTTCATTGAGTCAATGTTGACTGAGCGACTGGGTTCGCGTCAAGATGCGGCCGTGACTTCAGAACCGGGGCCCTCGCCCTTGCCCCTCTCTCGCCGCCTCGCCGCGGAACTCATCGGGACCGCGACGCTGGTCGCGATTGTCGTCGGCTCGGGGATCATGGCCCAACGACTGACCGACGACGTTGGACTTCAACTCCTGGCCAACAGCCTGGCTACCGTGTTCGGTCTGGCGGTGCTGATCATCGTGCTCGGGCCAGTCTCCGGCGCCCACCTCAACCCGGTCGTCACAGTGGCAGAGCGACTCCTCACCCGTGACGCCGCTGCCCGACGGCCGGCCTCCGAGGTGGTCGGATACGGCTTTGCGCAATGCACGGGTGCGATCGGCGGGGCGCTCGTCGCGAACGCGATGTTCGACGTCGCACCAGCCATCTCCACGACGCAGCGCCACGGCGCTGGGCTGCTGATAGGCGAGGTCGTCGCGACGGCGGGGCTCGTGTTCATGATCTTCGCGCTGCTGCGGTCGCAGCGCGCGGCCCTCGTCCCGGCCGTTGTCGCAGCGTGGATCGGCTCGGCCTACTGGTTCACGTCCTCGACGTCGTTCGCCAATCCCGCGGTGACGGTGGGGCGAATGTTCAGCGACACGTTCGCTGGCATCGCGCCCGGCTCGGTGCCGCTCTTCGTCGTCGCGCAGGGGGTCGGTGCCGTCCTCGGGATCGCGGGTGTTGCTGCGTTCTACCCAGTGCAGACGACCCGGCAAGTGCTTGACCCCGAGATGCCCGGGGAGCTACCGGTAGCCGCAGGCCGAGCGGGCAGCGCATGATCAACGTCCTGTTCGTATGCGTGCACAACGCTGGACGCTCCCAGCTGGCCGCGGGCCTGGCGAGTGTCATCGGAGAAGATCGGCTTGGCGTGGCCTCGGCCGGCACCGACCCAGAGGACCACGTCAGCGAGGTCGTCATCGCGTCCCTGGCCGAGGTCGGTATCGACTGGTCCGGCCGCACCCCGACCCGACTCACGCCCGAGGCCGTCGAATCGGCCGAGGTCGTCGTCTCTCTCAAGCCAGGACTCGATGTGCCACGCGTGGCAGGCGTCCGCTACGAGACGTGGCCCCTGCCTGACCCCGCCGGGTGGGACATCGACGGCGTTCGACCGCTGCGCGAGCACCTCTTCGAGCGCATCACCGCGCTCGCCGCCGAGCAAGAACACATCACATCGCCATCCCGAGGAGAAGCATGACCACCGCCAAGCCCAGCGTGCTGTTCGTCTGCGTACACAACGCCGGCCGGTCCCAGATGGCCGCAGGATTCCTGAACGCGTTGTCCGGTGGGGCCGTCGAGGTCCGCTCGGCCGGCTCGATGCCCGGGAACCAGGTCAACCCCGTGGCGGTGCAGGCGATGGCCGAGGTCGGCGTCGACATCGCCGCCGAGCAGCCCAAGGTCCTGACCACCGAAGCCGTACAGGCCTCCGACGTCGTCGTGACGATGGGCTGCGGCGACGCATGCCCCTACTTCCCCGGCAAGCGGTACGAGGACTGGGTCCTGGAGGACCCCGCCGGCCAAGGCATCGACGCCGTGCGTCCCATCCGCGACGAGATCCGCAACCGGATCCTCGGCCTCCTGGACGAGCTCGGCGTCCAGCGCGTCAACGCATGAGCGCCGCCGAGAGCACCGTGCGCGACGTCGTGATCGTCGGCTCCGGCCCCGCCGGCTACACCGCGGCCATCTACGCAGCACGTGCCGGACTCGCCCCGCTGATCGTCGCCGGCTCGGTGACAGCGGGCGGCGCCCTGATGAACACCACCGAGGTCGAGAACTTCCCCGGCTTCCCCGACGGCATCCAAGGCCCCGAGCTCATGGAGAACCTGCAGAAGCAGGCCGAGCGTTTCGGCGCCGAGGTGCTGTGGGACGACGCCACGTCGCTCGAGCTCGACGGCCCGGTCAAGAAGATCGTCGTGTCCGGCGGGGAGACCTACCTCGCCCGCTCCGTCATCCTCTCGACCGGCTCGGCGTACCGCGAGCTGGGCCTGGACGACGAGAAGCGCCTGTCCGGGCGCGGCGTGTCCTGGTGCGCCACGTGCGACGGCTTCTTCTTCAAGGACCAGGAGATCATCGTCGTCGGCGGCGGCGACTCCGCGGTCGAGGAGGCCACGTTCCTGACCCGGTTCGGCAAGCGCGTCACGATGGTGCACCGCCGCGACCAGCTGCGGGCCTCGAAGATCATGGCCGACCGCGCCGCGAACGACCCGAAGATCGAGTTCGCCTGGAACTCCGAGGTCGTCGGCATCGCCGGCGACGCCAAGGTCACGGGCGTGACCCTGCGCGACACGGTGACCGGCGAGACGCGCGAGCACCCCGCCACGGGAGTGTTCGTGGCGATCGGCCACGTGCCGCGCTCGGAGCTGCTCGTCGGCCAGATCGACCTCGACGAGAACGGGTACGTGCAGGTCGTCGGCCGCAGCACCGCGACCAACCTGCCCGGCGTGTTCGCGTGCGGCGACCTCGTCGACCACACCTACCGCCAGGCCATCACCGCCGCCGGCTCCGGCTGCGCGGCCGCGCTCGACGCCCAGCACTTCCTCGCCTCGCTCGAGGACGGCTGACGACGGGCTGGCGTCCGACACGCTGGTGACGCACGACGTGGCTGCACCGAGCCGGTGCAGCCACGTCGTGGGTGGTCAGGCCGTCGCGCAGCACGCAACCGCGCTGCGGTTCGAGTTCATCCGCCGTAGATCCCGAACACGGCCGGCAAGTGCGTTCGTGGCTCGGTGCACCACCGTCCAGAGCTGACCGCAGTGGGCATCGACACCGGCGGCAGGTGTCGACCGCTCCCGCAGCACGCGCGTCCGCTCGAGACGCTGAACGAGTTCACGTTCGCGCTCCTGGTGAATCGCGAAGTACAGGTCGGGGTGCATGTCACGCCTCCGGCTTGCGTGCCTTGACCAGGGCGCCGTGCATGCCATCGGCGACCTGATGGGTGAACGCGACGTCGGCGTCGACGAAGCCGGCGGCGGTGAGGCCTTCGAGGTACTCCTGTCGCGAGAGCGCACCAGCAATGCACCCGACGTAGGAGCCGCGCTCCGCGCGCTCGTCCGGCGTGAGGTGATCCTCGGCGACGACGTCCGAGATCCCGACTCGGCCGCCGGCGACCAGGACGCGGTAGACCTCGCCCAAGACCGCAGGCTTGTCAGGCGACAGGTTGACGACGCAGTTCGAGATGACCACGTCGACGGACGCGTCCTCAAGCGGCAGGTCCTCGATCGTGCCCTTGTGGAACTCGACGTTCGTCGCCCCCGCCTTGGTGGCGTTGGCCCGTGCCAGGTCGAGCATCTCGTCGGTCATGTCGACACCGTGCGCGAACCCCGTCGGTCCGACCCGCTTGGCAGACAGCAGCACGTCGATGCCGCCCCCCGAGCCCAGGTCCAGGACCCGCTCGCCTTCGCGAAGCTCGGCGACCGCCATCGGGTTGCCGCAGCCCAACGAGACCAGCTGCGCCTCGAGCGGGATGTCGACCAGGTCAGACGCGTCGTACAGCCCGGCGCCGAACACCCGGGCCTCGTCGCTCGGGCCGCAGCTCCCGCCCCCGCCGCAGCAGCCCGCGTCGCCTGCGCCGTTGATCGCTGCCAGCGCGTACTTCTCCCTGACCTGCTCACGGATGTCCACCACGTCACACTCTCCTCAGATCGATGCTCGTCGATGTGACGACCTTGGCACCAAGCATCGACGACTGTCAATATCGACAGAGGTCAATGTTTGAGGCAAACTGTCGCCATGGCCCTCGACCTGCTGCCCGTAGTCGCGCCGACGTCTTGCTGCACACCAGTGACCAGCTCGACGATCGACGAACGCGACGCCGTCGCCCTGGCCCGGACCCTCAAAGCGCTGGCCGACCCGACACGCATCCGGCTGCTATCGCTGATCGCGGCGCACGAGGGCGGCGAGGCGTGTGTGTGCGATCTCATCGAGCCCGTCGGGCTCAGTCAGCCGACCGTGTCGCACCACCTCAAGCAGCTCACCGAGGCAGGGCTCGTCACCCGCGAGAAGCGCGGCGTGTGGGCGTACTTCACCATCGTCCCCGGAGCCGTCGACGCCGTATCGCAACACCTGGGGGCACACTTGAGCGTCACGGCGAACGGCTCACCCAGCATTCGTTGAGACGGCCGGTATGGAGGGGGTTCGACTCGACGGGTCGACGCTGTCCCGTGGCGAGGTGTCGGTGCGGTTGCCCCGTGACGCCAGAGCTACCGCTCGCGTGCGCTCGAGCAACCGCTTAACAACTCCATGGCGGGGGATCGCGGACCGCTACGGGCGGATCTGTGAAGCGACACGGCGACCGTCTGCATCAGGACTCGCCGCGGGCGTCGGCGGCGGAGGACAGCCCGCGGGTGCCGTTGGCTGCCGAGACAACCTGAGAGCTCAGCAAGCCGATACGGAGGCTGACTATGCGTCGAAGAACGCAGCAGGCGTCGTCGCCAGGCCGTCCGCCAGGCGCCAGATGGCGTCCAGCGAGACGTTCCGCTCGCCCCGCTCGACTGCGCCAACGTACGTGCGGTGAAGGCCTGCAAGTTGAGCGAACGATTCTTGGCTGTGCCCCTGCGCCTCGCGCATCGATCTGAGCCGCACACCGAACGCGACACGACGCTTGGCCGCATCGTCGGTTCGCACTCGCCTGACGCTACGAACGCGACGTCGATGAGTCGACAGACGATGAGTAGCATGTGTGCGTGCACTTCGAGCTCGCGATCAAGATGGAAGCCGACGACGACATGATCGAGGCGCGCCACACGACCGTTTGGCGCCCCTGGGTGCAGCGCTTCGTCGAAGACGTCAGCCCGCACCTGATCGACACGCTCGATGGGCGGGTTAGCGTCGTGGGATGGGACGTCAATGCGGTCATCTGACTTCCTTGAGCCTCTGCGAACGCGGAGAACTCGTCACCATCGGCCACAGCACGGCGCCGGTCGGCCTCGTGAGGCGTGCGACGAGGCCGTCGCGTGAGCCCCACTAAGCGAATCGCGGTCGACGGCGGTGGGGTGTGGGTCGTCCGCAGTGCGTCGCCGACGGTCTATTTCGTCGACCTGAATGACATGCTCCTGTTGCGACAGCCCGCATCTCACACTACGGCGGAGCAACTGCGCGGGCCCTTCGACGGATCCTGGGTTCCTTTGACCTCAGTCATCAGTTGGGATGTCGAGGGTGTCGAGCACGGTGTCTTGCGGGTTGGCGCCCGTCATCGTTACGACACCGATCCCGACCCGAACGGGGTTGGTGACTACCGCTGGTGGCTCCAACGTATGGCGACCGAAATCGACTCCGTGCCCCCCGAGCTCCGTCCCATCGGTGCTGCGCTGGACATCGCAGACTACGCGCGCCCACTGGTCCGGTACGCGGCTGAAGAGCATGGTCGCGACGCACGCGGCGACAACATTTGAGGGAACGGCGGCCGAGAGCCCCCGCAGGGTGTTCAGCGCGGGAAGCGTGTGCGGAACTCGGCCCGTGGCTGTCCCAAGCGCTCGGGTTCTCGCTGCCCGCTCACGACGGTGTTGGGCACCTGGTGAAGGTAGCTTGGGCCGGAAGTCATTTGGCTTCCTCCCCGCCGGCGGCGTTGTGCGCTTTGCTTACTTGGAAGGTATCGACTTTGCGAGTTCACCCGCGAGATCCATCAGTTGCTGCATTCCGGGATTCGAGGCGTCGTGACCGCGGACAGCATCGCGTGCGCCCAGCCTGCTTCGGATGTTGTCGACAAACACCATGCGCCCCAATTCAGCGGCGAGAGCAGCCTGCGCCTCGGTCGATGCCGTCGCCGTGAACGCCTCAACGGCGTTGAGGACCGTGGCAACCTCCTCGGCGCTGTTCGCCTCCCTGCGCCTACGCCCTGACTCCGCGAAGATGTAGGCGATGGCGGCGCCGAGCGTTACGACGAGGCTGATGCGCAGCAGACTCTCTCCTACGGACAGGTCGCCTTCGCGCCCCTGGTCGTGAGTGACGTCCCAGATAAAGACATACGCGAGTGCACCCGCAGCAACGAAGACAAGGATGCCGAGGCTGAACAGGTAGTTCGCAGCCTTCCTGTCCCGGGTAGCCCGCTGTTGCCACGAGGCTGCAGTGAATCTGCCCGATGCATGTGCGACAAGGCGGCGGCCCAGGGCCGCAACCTCTGCCAGCAGCGCGATCTCCTTGTTGACCTCAGTCTCGGCCTCGCGTTCCTTCTCCGCTCGCGCGCGGTCCCACTCCGCGGAGACTCGTGCGATCTCTGTGTCGAATCGCGCGGTTGCGGCGGCGACCGCCTGATCCAACTTCGCCGACTCCTGAGTGATCGCAGTCTTCTGCTCGCTCGCAGCGGTAGCGACCGCCTGTAGTTTCGACTGTGCCGTTGTTAATTCCTCCGCGGCGGTCGCGAGCTGCTGCTCGAGTGCCGCGACCTCGGTCGTTCGGATCCGCCGCAGCGTCGCCACGGACTCGGTCACGAGCCGGGCCGCAGCCTTGGGCAACGGTGGCGGCAATGTCCGCAAGTACTGGAGAACCTGGTTGACGAGTTGCTGATTAACCAGGTTCTGGGTGGGTGTTGCAGCGTTGAAGTAGCTGGCCACCTGGTTCTGGACGGAATCGAGGTCAGTCAGGACGACAAATGGCCCAATAGCAGCACGTGCTTCGGCCGCGGTCCTGAACGCCGCGATCAGTTGCTGCCTATTCAGCTCGGCAGGGCCGTGCTCTTGAACGCCGGCCTGCTCGAGGGCGTAGCGGCTGTCGTCGAGCTGCCCCCAGAGCGCATGCGACTCGTACAGCTCCACCCAAGCTTCCTGCGCCACGTATCCGTCCTCACAATCGTAGGAGCATTGCCTCGAAACGGGTGGTATGCGAGTGTGCAACCCACCCTTGCAACGAGAAAGCGCGTCATGCGCAGGTGATCTCCATGGCCGCAATTGCGGGCTCTCTGGGTGCTCATGCAGAGACCGGCGAGATCGCTCCGCACAGCAACGTGCTTCATGGGTACCACGTGGCCGGTGCAGCTGGGGCCACCCTGACGGGCGAAATTACCCAGCCGACTCTCACGGGCGGGCTTGGCCGCTCAACGTTGTCGCAAGGAGATCCAGCCGAACGTTCGACGGCCGGAAGCAGGGCTCCGCGGGGAGCCTCCTGGCGGATCGGCGCTTCTGGACATGGTCGCGATCGTGCCCGAACGGTAGTCCAGACTCTGTCTGGACAACTCAGAGGTGCGGCTCGATCGGTACGACTGCGGCAGCGCGACTGAGTTGCCGCCTCAGTGCGTCGTTCTGTGCGTGAAGGTACGCGATCTGACTCGCCGCGACCTTCAGGTCATCTCGAGCTCGTCGTGCCTCAGCCCAGTGCTTTCGCCCGCGGTCCGTGACCTTCACGAGTTCAGCTTGTAATCGAGCAATCTCGGCGAGGTTCGCGTCCGGAGTCTTGCCACTCGCGCGCATGCGATTTGCTGCAACTTCGAAGCGTTCTACCTCGTCTCGATACGCGTCCCGATAAAGGTAGGCGCGGGGAAGGCCAGCTTCGACGGCCAGAGACTTGATCGTCAACTTGCCGTCGCTCGAATGAGCTCGCCCGCCGAGCAGGCGCTCGGCTGCTTCGCGCAGATTGCGCCGGTTGCGGTCAGTTACGGTTTCGCCGCTCAACGTCTCTCAGTCCTCGATAGAGTCGACAAGTTTACTGATGGCGTCGGCCTGCGCCGTAAGCCGCTGTCGTTCGCCTTCTGGGACTCTGCGATCTGCAATCGTCGCGCGCAGCGCGTCGAGGCCGCTGATCCACGTGGGCGCGTGCTCGGGATGAATAGTGGCGTTGCCGCACAGGTCGGGACGGCAAGACCCGACCAAGGGTTTCGACTTGTCGGGCGAGTTCTTGAGGCAGCGGGCCCGATCCGGATTGGTGAACCAGCAGTATGCCAGGGGCATCACGTACAGGGTGTCCGCGCGTTTCCGTATGAGCTCCTCAAGCGCATCTTCGCGGTTTCGCACCTGTGCTCCGCGCCCGGTAGGGGAGTCGAGATCGGCAACGGCCTTTGTGAGTTCTCGTGCCCCAAGGCCAGCGACAGGTTCACCCCGTTCGACCGCCGCCACAACTTTGGCCGCAGTTTCGCGGTTAACAATGCGGCGTTCTGCCTCGATCTCTGCGATGAACGCCGAGGCTGACTCCCCTGGACTGCCAGCGTAACCCTCCGTCGTTGCAACCGAGATATGTCTAAGGTGAATCTTCCCGGCAATCACGCCCCCCGGACGCCACGCGATGGCACGCGCGAGCGTGCGACGGAATTGGCGCGGCGTGAGGAACCAGTCGGTTGGAACCGGCTCGAGACCTTCCCGTTCCGCGTTCCTGTGAACCCAAGTGCAAAGATCGCGGTAGTTCACAGAAAAAGGATACACCTGCAAGGGTCGACGACCCGGGAAGAGTCGCTCAGCTTGAATAAGTGCGGCGACAACGGGCTCGATAACCGTCCAAAGCTCGCGCTTTCCACCCGGCTGCTCGCCCTTGAGCAGTTTGGATTCCACGCGGTAACGAATCGCTCCTGACGGCATCATCACGCGCCGATGAGCTCCAGGCTCGATCTCGGCGAGTTCGCTGTACCGCATGCCCGATAATGCCGCGACAACGATCATGCATGCAGTATGCACGACTCTTCGGGTTGTCCGAAGAGTGTCTAAGTCGAACTCGATACCCGGGCGGGCGCCGTATAGCCCTCCAACACCGAGCCCAACCGCCTCGACCGCTGCTTGAATCTTCGCCATTCTATCCGGCACGTTTAGCGCGGTGCCGTCGCGCATGCCAAGATGCAAAGCGATTGCCTGCAAACTCGGAGACGGCTCCTTGAACCGAGAACTCGTTGGCACGGGGCGGCCGTCCGCGCGCAAAGACGCAAGGTAATCGTCAAGGCGTGAGTCAAAGTCCGGGCGGACACCGCCCCATCCAGCGTGAGGTATCGCGTTCAGCACGCCGAGGTGGTCTGTAGCGCTTGCGACGTCCGCCCCGACGACCTCAACGATGTGCAGACATGCAGCAAGTAGGGGAGAAAAGACCCGGTCGGGGATTGGGGGCGTCTTCTTCTTCGCGCGACCGAGACCGGGCTGACCGGAACCCGCTGCAGCCGAAAGTGTGCCCCACGGCCGAAAGTCAGGGCTGTAGCGGTCGAGACTCAGTAGTTCGCCGTAAACCTCGAACTCACGCATTGCCGAGATCGCTATGTGGCGGCTATCGGGTGTGATCGTGGTTAGGAACGCCTCACAGGTGCCCTGATCGACGCTACTCAACCCAGTGAACCCTTCCCGCGTGAGGTAGTTGAACCAGCGGCGCCAGTAGGACATGCGTTGATAGGTCAGTTCCCACGGCCGGTAGGGGGTTCGGCGGGCACGAGCCACGTGGTGCTGGATGGCGATCTGCGGGCACATCAACAGGACCGCAGTTTCCTTTGCGGTTACTCGGAATTTAGGGTCCTTGATGCCAGCCCATACCAGCCCGTGGGGCGGCGCGTACGCCGGCCAGGTCTTCACCGCCGAGAGGTCCCAGCGGGGAGAGCCGAACAAGACAGGCCCCCCGTCACGTCGGGAGCCTGAGGGGAGCATCGCGAGGACGTCCATGTCGTTCGCGAACAACGCGGAAGTTGGCTCGTCGTCGTGCACGGTTGGATCTGCGCGCCGCCCGCTCATGGCGCCAAGAAAATGTTGGTCGGCACGGGCAAGTCTTCGTCGTTTTCTATAACCGTCCAGGCGGCACTGATCGCGGCATCGTCGAATCCGGGCAGGATTCGGGTGGTCAGTTGAACCCAAGCTGGCGCATAGGCGATGAGCCATTCCCGTTCCGTGACTTGCGCAGAACGCTCTTGCAAGTATTGGTACAGCCGGAGTAGTGCAGGAAGCTTCGAAGGTGTGACCAATCCAAGCTCGCACACGAGACACGTCCAGATTGGTGCACTGCAGAAAGACCCAGTGGGCGCGAACGGCGAATTGAACGGGTCCTTGCAGGCCGCCGCAAACATGTCCCAGCGCTGTGGTCCAGGTGGCTCCTCCTGCTGCTGCTGCTGCGCGCGTTGTTGTGTGCCAGCCGGCCCGTCAACGAGATCTGCGCGTTCGTCGTCAGGCATCACCACAAGCGCGACGTGCTCCGCGCGCAGTACCAAGTCGCGCTGAGCGTCCTCGATGAGCGAGTCGACCACCTCAGGATCGGCTGAGCGTGTGAGGTAGTGATCTCCTTCAACAGTCGCTGAGTGGTTCGGATCGACGGTAACCGCACCATGCCAGTCCCTCGCCTTTCGGGCAATCCATGTGGTCCGTAGCCGACGCAAGTCCAAGGCAAGACGTTCGCCATTGTCGGTCCGCAGATCGTGCAAAGCCAGGAATGAGAGCCGAGACGCGCGCCACTCGTAGTCCGGAAAGCGAGCGGGTTTCACCGCGCCGGAGAGGTCGATGGTCAACCAGAGGCGGTCAGCGTAGGAACCGGCGCGGCTGCGCATTGGTCCGCTGGCGCGCATCCACCGCTGCAGCAACGACGGACCGGACCAGGGCCCTCGAAGCTGAAACGTGACTGCCTGGCGGCCATCGGCGCGGGCCTTTACGTACTCCACGCGCACCTCTCGATCGCCCTGCCAGCGGATCCCTGAAAGTCTTAGGGAGTTCAAGCTTTCGGCGGGTATGCCGAGTTCGAGGCCAAGTAAAATGCGGTAGGCGAGAATGACGTGCGGGCCGGGCGGATCGAGAGATCTGTCTGATTCCCAAGCGACGATGCTCGCACGGCATGCGTCGACCAAGGCGTGAAATTCGCCGTGACTGTACGCCGTGAGCGGGGTGCTCCTGGGGCCGCGCTGTGCTACTCCGCGGCCGTCGAGTTGTTCAGCGACATCGGGGCTGACTCCCAAAGGGACGGTCGCGCTCATCAGCGTGCGGAGATTCCGCTCCATCGGCGCCGAGCACAGTGCTCCAAACTCGTAAAGCTGCGCCACGGTCAAGTTGGACAGGTCGCCGTTGAACTCGATCTCGTCCAACCAGCGCGCAAACCTCGCGATTGCGTTGCGGTACGCCTTTGCAGTCGCAGGAGCCTTGATGGGGCCATCGGAATTTGTCAGATTGAGCAACGCGCGTGCGAGCGGGCGCACCACCGCGGCGTGCGGCAGGTGCTGAAGCCTGATAAATAGTGGCTCGTGCCCAACGAACTCAAGATTCAGGCCGAATGGGACCTCAACGAGTCGACTCGTCATGACACGGCACCAATCGTCGCGACCGGCAGAGAGCGGTCGTCGTCGGCCTCGAGCAGCTCGAGCTCGGCATCTGTGAAGATCCCGGTTACGCTCTGCGCCTTGAGGTATTTCTCCGTCGTCTTGATGCTCTCGTGCCCGAGCATGTCACGCAGGATTAGCAGCGGGTCGTTTCGCCGCAGAACTGACATGAGGACCGGGTCGGCGTTCGACAGCATCGCGAGTCTGCGGGCTCGCGTCATTGAGTTCCGGGTGAGAAGGTTCAGCGTCTCGAGCGCGAAGGTGTGGCGCAGCATGTGGGGGGTCACATTCGGGAAACGCGGGTCGAGTCTCTGGCACCGGGCGCTGGCCGCGCTAAACGCACTTCTCCAGGCATCGGGCTGGGGCGGCGCGCCGTCGCTTCGGACAAACAACAGCGCAGAACCGCCGTCGGGCCCGACCAGGCGCCGCCGCAGCGGTATCGACAGGTTTGCCCACACGACGCGCTTGCCGTTGACGCGCCCACCGCGCCTGCCAGGTTCGGTCACGACCAGTGGGTTCGTGGGCGCCCACGACGATGTCGAAACGGCGAGTTCGCGCTCCAGCCCGACGTAGTCTGCGACGCGGTCGAGGGCGCGGCTCGAGGCCCAAGTCGATCGCGACTTGGAGCGCTTCGAGATTGCCGCAGGTACGTCGATGCCGACGAAAGCGTCAGCTGCAGCGACGGGATCAGGGATCTCCCACACGAGGAGGTTGGAGAACTCCGCGCGCCTCAGACCGCTGGACCTGACGAGCGAGCCGATCGCACGGTTGCGGACAGAGGACCGCCCTCTGAAGTCGGGGTCAGACGCTCCGGACCGTAGAAGCCCGCCGAGGCCGACGTCCACGAATAGGTCGGCCCAGTCTGAGGCAAGTGACCGAACGGTCGCCGCTTGCGACCCAGTCTTGGCCTTCGCCAGGTTCTCCTGCACCTCGAGCGTGCGCTCGCCTCCACGGCACTTGATGGTGCGATACCGAAAGGGCACGGTGGCGATGAGGCGCATCTCCACAGCCCATGCGTAGAACTTGTCGATCGCGGAGATGGCCCGATCCCAGGCGTCTCCGCCAAGCAAACCGAACTCGACATCGAGGCCGCCCTCCCCTTGGAGGCGCAGTCCCCGGTACTTGCTCACTGCCTTCCGAAGCGCATCGGGCTCGTCCAGGAGGTCCAGGTTGAGGCGGCGAAGGAACCGCGTCCAGGCGATCAGGTCGTCGGCGTACGCGGACCACGTCGAGGGCGCGTGGCACCCATGTGACGGAAGATCGGCGAGCCAGTCGTTCAAGGCCGCGACAGGTCGAAAGGCGTCGTCAAGGACGAAGGGCTGCGCCTCGCGCAGGCTCACCCCGGGCCGGTCGGGGAACCCCGTGGCCGCCGAAGGATCGAACTTGAACTTCCGCACGCCTGGCCCCCGAACTCTCGTGTGACACGCGCCGACCCCCTCCGAACGTACATAGCAGGCGAGCTGTCGTGGAAGAGTGTGACTGCGCATGTCACCCCGCAAAACTGTCTTGTAAACAGGGGGTCGTCGGTTCGAATCCGACAGGGGGCTCCATCCTGCGAACCGCCGCGCGGTGGCGGACGAACCGTGACCGTGCCGCTACTGTCCCGCCATGGGGCGTGCGGGCG
>Ga0160435_1000347_pt1 | contig 18271 bp, 13 predicted proteins | sample HID1973K_E0MG_FD_108213 | JGI IMG/M metagenome (GOLD analysis project Ga0160435, IMG submission 108213) | Enriched mosquito-associated microbial communities from UW Madison campus, WI, USA - HID1973K_E0 MG | ecosystem: Host-associated > Arthropoda: Insects > Digestive system > Unclassified ...
TCAGGATCGCCTTGCTCAAGTCATCGATCTGCTGCAGCGTCAGCGCATCGTCGAAGACCTGACTCATCGGCAGGAAGGCCAGCACCAGGATCGTGTTGAAAACCTCGTTCACCGGCAGAACCTTGTCGAGTTGCAACGCAAGCTCGATGACCTGCACTCCGCCGACGTTGCCTATATTCTCGAAGCGCTTCCTGTTGAAGACCGCCTGACGGTCTGGCAATTGGTCAAAGCCGAGCGTGACGGCGACATCCTTCTCGAAGTATCCGACTCGGTGCGTGAAACCCTGATCGCCGACATGGACGATCACGAGCTGCTCGCAGCTGCCAAGGAAATGGACGCCGACGAGCTGGCCGACCTGGCGCCGGAGTTGCCGCGCGATGTCGTGCACGAACTCATGGAAGCCCTCGACAGCCAGCAGCGCGAACGCGTGCGCTCGGCGCTTTCCTACGATGAGGATCAGGTCGGTGCTCTGATGGACTTCGAGATGGTAACCATCCGCGAAGACGTCAGCCTGGAAGTCGTTCTGCGTTACCTGCGGCGCCTGAAGGAGCTGCCGGGCCACACCGATAAACTGTTTGTGGTTGATTACGACGGCGTGCTGAAAGGCGTGCTGCCCATCAAGCGTCTTCTGGTCAATGACCCGGAAAAACAGGTTTCCGAAGTCATGGCCAGCGATCCGGTCAGCTTTCATCCGGATGGCGATGCCTACGAGGCCGCGCAGGCGTTTGAGCGTTACGACCTTATTTCCTCGCCGGTGGTGGACAAGAACGGCAAGCTCATCGGCCGTCTGACCATCGACGAAATGGTTGACCTCATTCGTGAAGAGAGCGAAACCGAAGTCCTGAATATGGCCGGTCTGCGCGAGGAAGAAGACATCTTCGCTTCGGTCTGGCGGTCGCTGCGTAACCGCTGGTCCTGGCTGGCCGTGAACCTGATCACTGCGTTCATCGCCTCGCGCGTGATCGGGCTGTTCGAAGGCTCGATCGAGAAGCTGGTGGCGCTGGCGGCGCTGATGCCTATCGTCGCGGGAATCGGGGGCAACTCCGGTAACCAGACCATCACCATGATCGTTCGCGCCATGGCGCTCGATCAGGTCAGCACCGGGAATACGTCACGCTTGATGCGCAAGGAGCTGGGCGTCGCGCTGGTCAACGGAATCATCTGGGGCGGAGTGATCGGGGTCGTCGCATACCTGCTGTATCACAGCTGGTCACTGGGGGTCGTGATGACCGCCGCGATGACGCTCAATCTCCTGCTCGCAGCCTTCATGGGGGTGTTGATCCCAATGACGCTGGCTCGTCTTGGCAGAGATCCTGCGATGGGGTCCAGTGTAATGATCACTGCGATGACCGACAGCGGCGGTTTCTTCATCTTTTTGGGTCTGGCTACATTGTTTCTGCTTTAACGTGCTACTTCAGGAAAACCGCCTTCAAGGCGGTTTTTTCGTTTCTATGGGGCGTGAACTAAGCCATCAATAAAGCGGGCACAAAAAAGCCAGCTCGAGGCTGGCTTTTAAGTCTCTGGCTGCGCGACTTATTCGTCGTCGTTGGCCAGGCTAGTGTCGTGAGCGATAAGCGAAACCAGGGCATTCTGTTGACGGTGCGCCAGCTGGCGGAAGCGTTGCAGCAGCTCGCGTTCGTGCAGCGAAAGCTCCGGGCTGTCCAGACGCAGGCTTGGCTCGTCGCCCAGAGCGCCTTCCTGAATCAGGCTTTGCTCGAGACGCGCAATGATTTCCGAGTTCATGCTGCGGTGATGCTGTTTGGCGACTTCCGCAATACGCTCGCGCATACCTTCCGGGAGACGGACAACGAACTTGTCAGCTGTGCGACTGGAATAATTGGCCTGTTTCATAGGGCTCATATATTTAACCGATTTAGTTCAAAGAGGGAGGCGGTTCTTGCATTAGGCCGCGAGATGTCACTGTCTGACTGTCGTTTTGGCAAAATGTTCAACCAACCAGCATAAAGGTCCGTCATCATGCATCAATCCGTCGGATCCTTGGCGTCAAATCTGTGACAAATATTGAACTAGATAAAGGCTTTTAGCCAGCACCAATTATCAGAAATGCGTTCTGGTTAGCAAAGTTCCCAACGCCCATCTACCTGCGCGACAGCCGCAGACAACGCGGGTTTGCGCCGTGATGGCTATCTGTCTTCAGCGTAGAGGGCGATGCGGGAAATATCGAGAAGGCTGGCAAGAAAGAGACGAAGGGTCTTTCTTTCACCAGAAGCGGGCATTGACGACGTGCGCGAGTCGCCAGGTTTTGGATCTATGAGGGTACTTCTGAATCAGTCTGCAGGAGCGCTAACGAGCGTTCGCTCAGGGTTTCGCCTGACGCAGCACCGGGTCGAACTTGATGCGCCGGCCTACGAACAGCGCTGCGACGAACAAGACCGCGAACACCCCGGCAGCTGCATTAGCCGCAGTTGAGAGCGTTTCCGTGGAAGCTGGAAGCAGTTGATCGACGGCGACGGCCATAATGGCGAGGATAAGAAAGGATAACGCTGCTTTGGACATGGCTGTTCTCTAGAAGAAATTTTGCTGGCAAACCCGGTTCAGATCAACGAATCAAAATACCCAACGTTCGGAGCGGTCCACTGGAATGGCTTCGTCACTGTCGTTGGCGAGCATCGCCTGCGAATTATGAGCGGGCATTGCTGCAAAACGAGGTGCCTGTTTCACCAGGTAATGCGGTTGAGCCTGAACGGCGACACTCTCAGCCTTGCTTCCATCATCCTGAAAATGGAAAGCGACGATTGCGATGAGCGCGGCGGCGTTCAGCAAAGTGAGGGTCATGTTCATCTCGGGTACCTTCGCTTGAAATTGATTTTGAAGGGGGGAATGCGCGAGAAGGGATAATGCAGTCTGCATGCCAAACATTTTAAGAATAAAAACTCTTTTAAATCAATGGCTTATCAAGTTAATGGCAGCGATGTGGGTTGCGATTTGCAATGAGGGCATTCTGCCGCATTGCATTTTGCATGACGCGATTTTTTGCCTCGTCAAACGTCCGGCGGACTACAGCCTAAAAAGCCAATGACGACATGACAAAACAATGGCTTGCCGTTAACATGCACGCCGTCCCGCTGGCGCCATTCAGAGCGCCAGCATCAGTGTCTCAGTAGCTCAATTGGATAGAGCATCCCCCTCCTAAGGGGAAGGTTGCAGGTTCGAACCCCGCCTGGGACACCATTCTGAATGCCCCCCTTAAATTCCTCCTCGATTCTCGCTTCTCGACGTGGTGCGCTAATGCCTGTGCGCTGAAATAAAAAGCCCCGCGCAGATTGCTCTGGCGGGGCTTTTTATTGACCTCCCTGCGACGGTTGCCGGCGCAGGGCGATCAGGCGTGGATTACAGCGCCATGTCGTTCGCAGGCTTGCTTTCGGCCGGCTTGGATGGCTCGGTGCTGGTGCCGACGCTCTGGTCGATGACCGGAGGCTTGCCCAGTTGCAGCACTTCTGCGGTGTAGTTCCACTCCTGCTGAACCGCAGCGGGCGAATCGTTCAGCTTGGTGCCATAGCTCGGCACGATCTGGCGGATTTTCGCTTGCCACTCTGGCGTCGCGACCTGGGTTTTGAAGATCTTCTCCAGGACGTTCAGCATGATCGGCGCAGCGGTTGACGCACCTGGCGAAGCGCCCAGCAGAGCGGCGATGCTGCCGTCTTTTGAAGAAACGACCTCAGTACCCAGTTTCAGCACGCCGCCTTTGTCTGCGTCGCGCTTGATGATCTGTACACGCTGACCGGCTTGCCACAGGCGCCAGTCTTCTTTCTTGGCGTGCGGGAAGTATTCCTGCAGCGCTTTGAAGCGATCGTCATCGGACAACATCAACTGACCGGCGAGGTATTCAACCAGCGGGTACTGCTCGATACCCACTTTGGTCATCGGCCAGAAGTTGTGGGTGGTCATGCTGCTGAACAGGTCCAGGTAGGAACCTTCTTTCAGGAACTTGGTGGAGAAAGTCGCGAACGGGCCAAACAGGATGACGCGTTTGCCGTCGAGTACGCGGGTGTCCAGATGCGGCACCGACATGGGCGGCGCGCCGGTGGAGGCAATGCCGTAGGCCTTGGCCATGTGCTGCATGGCAACGGTCGGGTTCTCGGTCACCAGGAACGAGCCGCCGACTGGGAAGCCTGCGTATTCCTGCGCTTCCGGAATGCCGGATTTCTGCAGCAGTTTCAACGCACCGCCACCTGCGCCGATGAACAGGAACTTGGCATCGGTACCGGAAGTGGTGCCGTCTTTCAGGTTCTTGTATTCAACGTGCCAGGAGCCGTCTTCGTTACGGGTGATGTCGTTGACTTCGCTGGACAGCTTCAGGTCAAAGTTCGGGCGGGTCTGCAGGTAGGACACATACTGACGGGTGACTTCACCCCAGTTGACGTCGGTGCCGATCGGCGTCCAGGTGGTCGCCAGCTTCTGGCTCGGGTCGCGACCTTCCATCATCAGCGGGACCCACTTGGCGATCTGCGCCGGGTCTTCGGAGTATTGCATCGGGCGGAACAGCGGGCTGGCTTGCAGCGCGTCGTAACGCTTTTTCAGGAATTTGATGTTGTCATCGCCCCACACGAAGCTCATGTGCGGAGTGGTATTGATGAACGAAGGCGGGTTCTTCAGGACGCTCTGGCGCACTTGCCAGGACAGGAACTGACGGGTCACCTGGAAGGCTTCGTTGATTTCGATGGCCTTGGAGATGTTGACCTTGCCGTCTTTGTCTTCAGGCGTGTAGTTCAGCTCGGCCAGGCCGGAGTGACCGGTACCGGCGTTGTTCCAGCCGTTGGAGCTTTCTTCGGCGACGGCGTCCAGACGCTCGACCATTTCCATCGACCAGCCCGGTTCCAGCTCGTTGAGCCAGACACCCAGGGTCGAACTCATGATGCCGCCGCCGATCAACAGCACGTCGACTTTTTTGCTCTCGGCAGCGTGGGCTTGCAGGAAGGTCGCCGAAATCGCCAGACCCAGCAGGGCCTTGCTCGTTTTCTTGAACATTGAGTCATCCAATAGATAGAAAGTTATCCGCCTGCAGCATTCGTTGCGCAACGTCCTGTTACAGCTGGCGCCGGGTGGGGCGCAAACGTCAGACAGGCTTCGCTCTCGGAAGACGCGGAGGAAGGGTCAGGAGGCCAGTGAATCGGTCGACCTCCAGTTCTATGTCCCTCGGTGCTGGCTTTTTATTCGATCATTGGATTCAGCAGCTTGAGTAAACATCAATCGCCACAGGACTCGGTCATCAGGTCCAAGGGTGTCTGCGGCGGGGCGGCGATTGTACCCGAAATGTGATTTACGACAAATCACAGGACGATTTAGTCAATACGCCAATTTGTCTCATGTGGCCATTGCACAGCATTTACCGGAAAAACCGGTCTTCTGACCGGCTCCGTGCAGGAGTTACAAGGTGAACTTGCCGACCATCGTGTTGAACGACACCGCCAGGCGCGACAGCTCCTGACTCGAGGCGCTGGTCTGGTTGGCGCCGGCGGAGGTCTGTGCCGACAGGTCCTGAATATTGACCAGGTTGCGGTCCACTTCCCGGGCGACCTGGGCCTGTTCTTCGGCGGCGCTGGCAATCACCAGATTGCGCTCGTTGATCTGGCTGACGCCTTCGCTGATGCGCTCCAGCGCCCGGCCCGCCTCGGTGGCAAGCGACTGAGTGTTCACTGCAATCGACTGACTCTTGCCCATCGCCTGCACGGCTTCGTCGGCACCGTTGCGCACTTGGGAGATCATCGACTCGATCTCGCCGGTGGACACCTGAGTGCGGTGGGCGAGGGCGCGAACTTCGTCGGCGACGACCGCAAAACCGCGACCTTGCTCGCCTGCGCGAGCGGCTTCGATGGCGGCGTTGAGTGCCAGTAGGTTGGTCTGTTCGGCGATGCCACGGATCACGTCCAAGACTTTGGTGATGTCCCGAATCTGCCCGGCCAATGCCTCGACGCGTTGGGTCGAATCGTTGATTTCCACGGTCATGCTGTTCATCGCCGACACAGCTTGTTGCACTTGCTGCTGACCCTTGAGTGCGTCCTCGGCCGTTTGCGCGGAAACCTGCGATGCGCTGGCGGCATTGCGCGCCACTTCTTCGACGGCTGCCGTCATCTGGTTCACGGCCGTGGCCGCCTGCTGAATTTCGTCGTTCTGGCGCAGCAGGCCTCGGGTGCTGTCGTCAGTGACCACAGTCAATTCCTCAGCGGCGGAAGCCAGTTGATCCGATGCGCTGGCGATCTGCTGCACGGTGCCTTTCAGGCTGCCTTGCATGTGCGACAGCGCCTGAAGCAGTTGCCCGGTTTCGTCTTGGCCACCGATGGCGATTGACTGGGTCAGATCGCCGCTGGCAACGCGCGCGGCGCTTTCAACGGACTGGTAGATCGGCCGGGTAATCATGCGCGTGACCAGCAGGCCCAGGGCGATGGCGCAGATCACGGCGATGATCGAGCCGATGGTCAGAATCAAGGTCACGCGGCGGTTGGTGTCGACGCCCGCTTGCGTCGCCTCATTGGCCTGACGGGCATTGGATTCGATGATGATTTTCAGCTCGCCCATGGTCTTGCGATAGCTGGGCGTCACGCTGCTGGCGGCGAGCCTGCTGGCTTGTTCGATGTCGCCGGTCTGGATCACCGCAAGGGTATTCTGCGCGGCGCTGATATAAGCGGCCCAGTCGCGCTCGAAGTCGTCACCCGCTGCTTTTTCATCTGGCTGCAGCGGCGTGCCGCGATACACCTTGAAATCGGCTTCGGCCTGAACCTGGTTTTCCTTGAACGACTGCAGCGCCGAATTGATCTCGTCGGGGCTGGCCTTGATCGCGCTCAGGCCGATGACTTTGAAGAAGTCGCGGTTGGTGGCAATCACGTTCGCTTTCACGGAATCGACCTTGGTGATCGAGAGCAGGTTGTTGCTGACTGTTTCGTCGAACAATTCATACAGACGCGAGATGCCGGTTTGTCCCAGCATGCCCACGACCACAGTGATCAGCGCGCACAGGCAGAATGCCGAGAGGAGCTTGGACTTCAATTTCAGATTGATCAGCCAGGACATGGACAGTACTCGGGCAGGGAGGAGGGCATGGCGGCTGAGATCAGTTGTGTGCCGCATTGCCTGCGTATCGGCGAGCGGGTCACGGACTTTACACGTTTTGATACGCATACGATAAACGTCGTCATTTGACGTCGTTTTCGAGGATTTTGGATCCACGATCAAGGTGTTACGTCATTCTCGACCACCGCTCTCCAGGGTCGATCGGATGGATCAGTCGAGGCACCTGAAAGCGTGCTGGCACCGTGGTTGCATCGCTTTTTCCCTTGCTCATCACCTAAGCTTTACCGTCGTGCCGCCGATAACCCGGACGAGCGGCGTCATGCCGCATGCAAAAAGGCCCTGGCTAGCGTGAAATAGCTTGATGGCAAATTGATGTTGGCTATCATCGGCACCGCAAAAAACGGGCGCTGGCTGGCCGATCTTTCGTGTAACGCCTTCGGGCTATTTTTACTCCCGTGACAGGAATCTCGATGCTGGCGTGGAACCAAAAAAGCTTTCTGATCGTCGATGATTTCTCCGATTTCCGTAGCTCGGTCAGGTCGATGCTGCGTGAATTGGGCGTCAAGGAAGTGGATACCGCTGACACCGGTGAGCAAGCGCTGAAGATGTGCTCGCAGAAGCGCTACGACTTTATCCTGCACGACTTCAATCTGGGTGACGGCAAGAAAAACGGCCAGCAGGTGCTTGAAGACCTGATGACCGACAAGCTGATCAGCCACGAAAGTGTCTTCGTCATGGTCACGGCGGAAAACAGCCAGGCCATGGTCATGAGTGCGCTGGAGTGGGAGCCGGATGCCTATCTGACCAAGCCCTTCAATCGCGCCAGTCTGGCTCAGCGGCTGGAAAAGATCGTTCAGCGCAAAAATCTGCTCAAACCGATCCTGCAAGCGCTTGACCGCGGCAAGCCCGCCGAAGTGCTGGCCGCGTGCGTGAACCTGACCAAACAGGACCCTCGTTTTGCGCCGCTCTGTCTGCGCTACAAAGCCGATGCGCTGCGTGATCTCAATCAGCACGAGCCGCTGGAAGCGTTTCTCAAGTCGATCCTCGCTGACCGCCCGCAGCCTTGGGCATTCGCCGCGCTCGGCAAGCTGCTGTTCAAGCGCGGTCGCAATGCCGAGGCGCAGACGGTTTACGAAGAGGCGATCCGCACGTTCAACACCATGCCCGTGTTGTTCGACGGTCTGGCAGACGTATTGATGGCCAGCGGTGATAACCGCCGTGCGCAAAAGATGCTCGAAGAGGCCGTGCGGCTGTCGCCGTATGCCGTGCGCCGCCAGCGTCTGCTGGGCAAGCTGGCCCTGGAAAACCAGGACTTCGACGGCGCGTCCAAGGCCTATCGTCAGGCGGTCTCGCAGGGGCAGTTTTCCCGCTTCAAGGACCCTGAAACCAATCTGGGCCTGGCGCAGGCCTTGATCAGTCGCGGCGGCGAGCGCGGTCTGGATGCGCGCACCCGCGTGGAGATCAACCAGACCCTGAGCGAAGTCGCCAAGGAACACACCAACGATGCCGGCCTGCAAGTGCGTGCGCGCCTGATGAAGGCGACCAGCGTGGCGTCGTCGGATCCGGAAATGGCCGCCAAGCTGACCGAGCAGGCGATGGCGCGGCTGGAAGGCATGGAGCAGTTTCTCAGTGCCGACGCCGCGCTTGCCGTGGCGTCGCAGCTCAAGCAGCTGGGCCAGGAAGCGGCTGGCGCCGGGGTACTGAAAAGCTGTGCGGAAATCTACGGCGATGATCCTACCGTGATGCAGAGCATCGCCAAACAGACCGATGACCCGGAAATCCTCAGCGCCGGCAAGGCCGCGGTCGATCTCAATATGCAGGGCATTCGCAGCTACCGCGCGGGCAAACTGGGGGAAGCCCAGGACATGTTCCGTCAGGCGCTGGCGCTGCAACCGAAGAACATCAGTATCGCGTTGAACATGGCTCAGTCGCTGCTGCACATGGGCGTGCAGAACCTGGACACGGCCAGCCTGCAAGAGTGTCAGAACAGTCTGAAGATGGTCGGGAAAATGCCCGACACCGACCCTCGATACGACCGATATCAGAAACTGCGACTCAGGGCATTCGGCGAATGACGGATCAGCAACCGGGGCTCGACTTTTCGATGGTGATCGCCTCCACCGTCCACGACATGAAAAATTCGCTGGCGTCGCTGATTCAGGCGCACGGGCAGTGGATCCGGCAGTTGCCCGAGGCTCAGCGCGGCACGCCGGAGCAAGGCGTGATCGACTACGAATTCGCGCACCTGAACGGCATGCTCGTGCAACTGCTCGGGCTGTACAAACTGGGCGTGAATCAGCTGCCGTTACGGCCGGATTATCACGAGCTGGAAGACTTCATCGAAGCTCAGCTGGCGCTGCATCAAGAGGTGCTCGACAGTCGCGGGATCGCTGCCCGTTTCGAGGTTGACGACTTCGGCCTGCCGGGTTTCTTCGACCGCGAGCTGGTGGGGTCGGTGATTTCCAATGTGGTCATCAACGCTATCCGCTACGCGCGCGGTGAGGTGCTGATCAAGGCAGGGCAAATCGGCGAGCAATTGGTCATCACGGTCAACGACGACGGCCCGGGCTTCCCCGAGCACATGATCGAACAGCAGAGCGACTATGTGCTGGGCATCAATCAAAGCAGCGGCAGTACCGGTCTGGGGTTGTATTTCGCAGCGAACATCGCACGCCAGCACCAGCGCCAGGGCGTGCACGGTCATATTGAAATTGCCAACGGCGGCGAACTGGGCGGAGGCCTGTTCAGCATCCACCTGCCCTGAAATGCGGGGCGCTTCGCTGAGGTCGACAACCGATCAGACGCTTGCGGGCTAAAACCGGTCCACTGACTGCACGCGTGTTTTTGCAGCGCTACAGCTTCAGGCTTTGCCCCAGCACTACGTTTAGCGCATTGCGCGCATCATCCAGCTGCACAAGCGTGGCGTGATGGGCGCCAAGGGCGTCGCGGTTTTCGATGGCGGTGAGAATCGCCCGATGCCGCGGCAGCGCGAGCTCATGCAGATTCGGGCGTTTGTTGGAGTGCTTGAGCGCCTCGCGCAGGGCCAGTGAAAGCATGTTGCACAGGTGCGCCAGCAGATCGTTATGGGTCGCGTCGGCGATGCGACTGTGGAAATCCAGATCCGGTTGCAGCACGTCCTCGACGGTCGGTGCCGCCGCCATGCGCTCGTAGGCTTCGCCGATGGCAGCGATCTCGTCCGGCGTCGCGTGCTGCGCGGCCAGGGCTGCGGCCGCCGGTTCGATGATGCTGCGCACGCTGGTCAACAGGGTGAAAAACTCGTTCTGGGGCGAGCTTTGCATCAACCAGTGCAACACGTCGGGGTCGAGGATGTGCCACTCACGGCGGGGCTTGACCACCGTGCCGACGCGGGGTCGCGAATAGACCAGCCCTTTGGCGACCAGCACGCGAGTGGCTTCGCGCAGCACTGGCCGACTGACCGCATATTCTTCGCAGAGCAGGGCTTCAGCGGGGAGCTTGTCGTCAGGTTTGAAACGGCCTGAAACGATCTGCATGCCGATGTCCTGGACGATGCGCGAATGCATGCTTTTACGGTCGGAGGGCTTACGGTAATCCATGGGGCGGGGAGCGATCCTGAGCGGTGAGTGCCGCGCATCATAGCATTGGCAGAATGTTTGCGATCTGGCCGCGCTCAACCTATAGGAGCGCGCTTGCCCGCGATGCGTTCTGTCAGGCACTGATGCATTGACTGATACGACACAATCGCGGGCAAGCGCGCTCCTACAGGTCGGTGGCGTTGCTCAGATCTGCATCAATGCGAATGCCGAGGCACTTCCGACCCACGCATGCCGACCAGGAAGTCGAAGTCGCAGCCCTGATCCGCCTGCATGACGTGATCGATGTACAGCTGACGATAACCTCCTACCAGCAGTTGCTGTGGCGCTTGCCAGTCGGCCAGACGCGCCGACAGCTCTTGCTCAGAAACATCCAGATGCAATCGGCCCGTCGAGCAGTCGAGTTCGATGAAGTCACCTTCGCGCACCACGGCCAGAGGGCCGCCTGCCGCGGCTTCCGGCGCCACGTGCAGCACCACCGTGCCGTACGCCGTGCCGCTCATGCGCGCATCGGAAATCCGCACCATGTCCGTCACGCCTTGCGCCAGCAGCTTGGCCGGCAAGCCCATGTTGCCGACTTCAGCCATGCCCGGATAACCCTTCGGTCCGCAGTTCTTCATCACCAGGATGCTGTCGGCGTCGACGTCCAGGTCCGGATCGTTGATGCGTGCCTTGTACATGTCGAAGTTCTCGAACACCACTGCGCGGCCCCGATGTTTCATCAGCGCGGGCGTTGCGGCGGAAGGCTTGAGCACTGCGCCCAGTGGCGCAAGGTTGCCGCGCAGCACGCAGATGCCACCGTCGGCGACCAGCGGATTGTCGATCGCCCGGATCACTTCGTCATCGCCGTAGATCGGCGAGTTCTGCACGTTTTCCCACAGCGTCTTGCCGTTCACGGTCAGTGCTTCGGGATTGGGGATCAGGTTGTTTTCGCCCAGACGGCGAAGCACCGCGGGCAGGCCACCGGCGTAATAGAACTCTTCCATCAGGAAGCGCCCCGAAGGCTGCAGGTCCACCAGCGTCGGCGTGCCGCGACCGATGCGGGTCCAGTCGTCCAGTTCCAGATCGACGCCGATCCGGCCGGCGATGGCCTTGAGGTGAATCACCGCGTTGGTCGAACCGCCGATGGCGGCGTTCACGCGAATGGCGTTTTCGAAGGCTTCCCTGGTCAGGATCTTCGACAGGCGCAGGTCTTCATTGACCATCTGCACGGCGCGCATGCCGGACATGTGTGCCAGCACGTAGCGACGGGAATCCACAGCGGGGATCGCGGCATTGTGCGGCAGCGACGTGCCCAGCGCTTCGGCCATGCAGGCCATGGTCGACGCCGTGCCCATGGTGTTGCAGGTTCCGGCCGAGCGCGACATGCCGGCTTCGGCGGAAAGGAATTCGTCCAGGCTGATCTGGCCTGCCTTATAGGATTCGTGCATCTGCCAGACGATAGTGCCGGCGCCGATGTCCTTGCCCTTGTGCTTGCCGTTGAGCATCGGCCCGCCGGTGACGACGATGGCCGGGACGTCGCAGCTGGCGGCGCCCATCAGCAGGGCAGGGGTGGTTTTGTCACAACCGGTCAACAGCACGACGCCGTCGATAGGATTACCACGAATCGCTTCTTCCACGTCCATGCTGGCCAGGTTGCGGGTCAGCATTGCGGTTGGACGCAGGTTCGATTCGCCGTTGGAAAACACCGGGAATTCGACAGGGAAGCCACCGGCTTCGATCACGCCTCGTTTGACGTGCTCGGCGATGGTCCGGAAGTGGGCGTTGCAGGGGGTGAGTTCGGACCAGGTGTTGCAGATGCCGATGATCGGCTTGCCCTGGAACTGGTGGTCGGCGATGCCCTGGTTCTTCATCCAGCTGCGGTACATAAAGCCGTTCTTGTCAGCGGTACCGAACCATTGGGCCGAACGAAGGGTTGGTTTCTTGTTGGTATCAGATGAGGAATCAGACATAAATCAGCACTCTTATTGTAAGACTAAAGGCTTCGCGTGCTGACTAAAATAGGCCGAAAATCGTCCGAGTGGAAGAGTTGTAACCTTAAATAGTATTACTATATAGTCGTCTCCAATCGAGGGACGACCCTGTCAGGCCAATCACAGCAGCACGGCGCACACGACGACAGAGGCGATCCCCGAAGCTTCCATAACAAAAACAACGTGGAGACCGCTTACATGAGCCAGGAACTCAGGCTTATTCGTCGCATCACCCTGAAACTCATTCCGTTTTTGATCCTGTTGTACCTGATCGCCTACGTTGATCGCTCCGCTGTGGGCTTTGCCAAGCTGCACATGGGCGCGGACGTCGGCATCGGCGATGCGGCTTATGGCATGGGCGCCGGTCTGTTTTTCATCGGTTACTTTTTGCTCGAAATTCCCAGCAACCTGATGCTCGAACGCTTCGGCGCCCGGCGCTGGTTCGCGCGGATCATGATCACCTGGGGCGCGATCACCATGGGCATGGCGTTCGTCCAGGGCCCGACCAGCTTCTATGTCATGCGCTTTCTGCTGGGCGCGGCCGAAGCGGGCTTCTTCCCGGGCGTGCTGTACTACATCACCCAGTGGTTCCCGGTTCGCCATCGCGGCAAGATCCTTGGCCTGTTCATCCTTTCCCAACCCATCGCCATGATGATCACCGGCCCGATTTCCGGTGGCCTGCTGGGCATGGAGGGAGTTGCCGGCCTGCACGGCTGGCAATGGCTGTTCCTGTGCATCGGCGCGCCGGCGATTCTGCTGACCTGGCCGGTGCTGCGCTGGCTGCCTGACGGTCCCAAGGATGTGAAGTGGATGGACCCGGTCGAAAAGGACTGGCTCGCCGGTGAGCTCAAAAAGGACCTGGAAGAGTACGGCCAGACTCGCCACGGCAACCCGCTGCATGCACTCAAGGACAAGCGCGTGCTGTTGCTGGCGCTGTTCTACCTGCCGGTGACGCTGAGCATTTACGGACTGGGCCTGTGGCTGCCGACGCTGATCAAGCAATTTGGCGGCAGCGATCTGGTGACCGGCTTCGTGTCTGCGGTGCCTTACATCTTCGGCATCGTCGGCCTGCTGATCGTGCCGCGCAGCTCCGACCGCCTCAATGATCGCTATGGTCATCTGGCGTTTCTGTACGTGATTGGCGCGATCGGGCTGTTCCTCAGCGCCTTCCTCGGCACGCCAGTCCTGCAACTGGCGGCGCTGTGTCTGGTGGCCTTTTCGCTGTTTTCCTGCACGGCGGTGTTCTGGACACTGCCGGGACGTTTCTTCGCAGGCGCCAGCGCGGCGGCCGGCATTGCCTTGATCAACTCGGTGGGCAACCTGGGCGGCTACATCGGCCCGTTCGTGATCGGCTGGCTCAAAGAACTCACGGGCAATCTGGCCACCGGCCTGTATTTCCTCTCGGGCGTCATGGTCTGCGGATTGATTCTGACCGGCGTCGTGTACCGCGTGCTGGAACGCAAGCACGTCTTGCCCGAATCGAAATTCGCCGCCAGCGCGCGCGGCTCTCGTTAAAGCGGCCTGTGTAGGGGCGCGCTTGCCCGCGAAGGCGTTGAGTCAGGCATGAAAATGTCTCAGGCAAAAAGCTATCGCGGGCAAGCGCGCTCCTAGAGAGACCGTGCACACCATCTGAAAAGGAGACATTCCATGCATTTAGTACAGTTCGAGCTGGGCAATGGTCAGCGTCGTGTCGGTCTGGTGGACGGTGCGCTGGTACGTGAAATCCAGGGCGCGACCAGTACGCGTGATCTGGCGCTGGCGGCCATCGACAAGAAAATCTCCCTGGCCGAACAGGTCGACAGCCTCGGTCTGGGCGACAACCACGATTATTCCCAGCTGCGTGCCGATCTGCAGATCCTGCCGCCGCTCGATCATCCGGACCCCGCGCACGTGCTGGTCAGCGGCACAGGCCTGACCCATCTGGGCAGCGCATCGGCCCGGGACAAAATGCACCAGCATGGCAATGACGAGTCGGCCATGACCGACACCATGCGCATCTTCAAGTGGGGCCTTGAGGGCGGCAAACCGGCGGCGGGGCAGGCGGGTGTGCAACCGGAGTGGTTCTACAAGGGCGACGGCAGCATTGTCATCCGCCCGGGTCAGTCGTTCCCGCAGCCGCCTTTTTCCGAAGACGCAGGCGAAGAGCCAGAGCTGAGCGGGCTGTACGTGATCGGTCACGACGGCAAGCCCTATCGACTCGGATTTGCCATCGGCAACGAGTTCTCCGACCACGTCATGGAGCGCAAAAACTACCTTTATCTGGCGCATTCCAAACTGCGCGCCTGCTCGTTCGGGCCCGAGCTGCGCGTGGGTGACCTGCCGCAGAATCTGGCGGGCACCAGCCGCATCCTTCGGGACGGTCAGGTGTTGTGGGAGAAAGAATTCCTCAGCGGCGAAGCCAACATGTGCCATAGCCTGGAAAACCTTGAGTATCACCATTTCAAATATGCCCAGTTCCTGCGTCCGGGCGATGTGCACGTGCACTTTTTCGGCACCGCGACGCTGTCGTTCGCCGATGGCATCAAGACGCAGCCGGGGGACAAGTTCGAGATCAGCCAGCGTGAATTCGGGGCGCCGTTGGTGAACGGTATCGCGCCTGCCGAGGGCGTGTTCCAGGCCGGCGGCATCAAGCAGCTCTGACCGACCACTCGATCCGCTTCTGCCCAAAGGGCGTGGGAGCGAGGCTTGTCCCGCAGTCTGCCGGGAACCGGCAGCAAATCCGGTAGAGCGTTTCTGGCTCAGCGTGTCGGCTGATTTCGCGGCCGCTGCTCGCCAGATCGCGGGGCAAGCCACGCTCTCACAGCCCCTGGCCAGCATCACACGCTACCGGAGTACTTTTCATGACGCAGATTCTCGGCCACAACTACATCGGCGGCACGCGCAGCGCTGCCGGCACGATCATCGTCTACAGCGTCGACGCCAGCACCGGCGAAAACCTGCCCCACGATTTTTATCAGGCCACCGTCGAAGAAGTGGATGCTGCCGCCAAAGCCGCAGCGTCGGCTTATCCCGCCTATCGCTCGCTCAGCGCAGAGCGCCGCGCGCAGTTTCTCGACGCCATCGCCGATGAACTGGACGCGCTGGGCGATGAGTTCATCTCCACGGTCTGTCGCGAAACCGCGCTGCCCACCGCCCGGATCCAGGGCGAGCGTGGCCGCGTCACCGGGCAGATGCGCCTGTTTGCCAAGGTGCTGCGACGGGGCGATTTCTACGGCGCACGCATCGACCTGCCGTTGCCGGACCGCAAGCCCGCGCCGCGCCCGGACCTGCGTCAGTACCGCATCGGCCTCGGTCCGGTTGCGGTGTTCGGCGCCAGCAACTTCCCGCTGGCATTTTCCACGGCAGGTGGCGATACCGCCTCGGCGCTGGCGGCCGGATGTCCGGTGGTGTTCAAGGCCCACAGCGGTCACATGGCGACGGCCGAGCAGGTCGCCGATGCGCTGTTGCGTGCCGCCGATAAAACCGGCATGCCCAAGGGCGTGTTCAACATGATTTATGGCGGCGGTGTCGGCGAGTGGCTGGTCAAGCACCCGGCGATTCAGGCGGTCGGTTTCACCGGGTCGCTCAAGGGCGGTCGTGCGCTGTGCGACATGGCCGCCGCGCGTCCTCAGCCGATCCCGGTGTTTGCCGAGATGTCGAGCATCAACCCGGTCATCATCCTGCCGCAGGCGCTTGGGCTGCGCAGCGAGCGAATCGCGTCGGAGCTGGCGGCCTCGATCGTTCAGGGCTGCGGGCAGTTCTGCACCAATCCTGGTCTGATCATCGGCCTGCGCTCGCCTGCGTTCGATCAATTCCAGAAACGCCTGGCGGCACAGATCGACGATCAGCCACCGCAGACGATGCTCAATGCCGGCACGCTGAGCAGTTACGTTCGCGGTCTGAAGGCCCTGCACGCACACGCGGGCATCGAGCATCTGGCCGGCGCCGAGCAGGCGGGCGATCAGGCCCATCCTCAGCTGTTCAAGGCAGATGTCAGTCTGTTGCTGGATGGCGACGAACTGTTGCAGGAGGAAGTGTTCGGCCCCACCTCGATCATCGTCGAGGTCGCCGACCAGGCACAGCTCACCGAAGCACTCCTGGGCCTTCATGGTCAGCTCACTGCGACCCTGCTGGTGGAGGGTGATGACATGGCGCGTTTCGCCGAACTGACTGGCCTGCTGGAGCAGAAGGTCGGGCGCATCCTCATCAATGGTTATCCGACCGGCGTTGAAGTGGTGGACTCGATGGTCCACGGCGGCCCATACCCGGCAACGTCCGATGCCCGAGGCACCTCGGTCGGCACGCTGGCGATCGATCGGTATCTGCGGCCGGTGTGCTTCCAGAACTACCCCGACAGCGCATTGCCCGACGCGTTGAAAAACGCCAATCCGCTGGGGATCCTGCGACTGGTGGACGGGGTGAATACCATCGCCGCCATCGGGTGACCCGAAGTGATCGTTCCCACGCAGCGCGAGGGAACGATCACCGCACTGAGCCTCAACCACGAATCACCGCAACCCACCCGACACCCACATAAAAACAAACGAGGTGCGCCCCATGACCGCCAATGCCATACCGCTGGAACGGCTCGACGCCGATGTGATCGAGGACAGCATCTACCGCAAGGTGAGCTGGCGCATCGTGCCGTTGTTCATCTGTTGTTTCCTGTTCGCCTACCTTGACCGGGTCAACATCAGCTTCGCCAAGCTGCAGATGGCCAGCGACCTGGGTTTCAGCGAAACAGTCTACGGCTTGGGCGCCAGTCTGTTTTTCGTCGGCTATTTCCTTTTCGAAGTCCCCAGCAACGTTCTGCTGCACAGGATCGGCGCGCGCATCTGGATCGCGCGGATCATGGTGTCCTGGGGCATTGCGTCGGCGTGCATGATGTTCGTGCAGACCGAGTTCTGGTTCTACACCCTGCGTTTTCTGATCGGTGTGATGGAAGCGGGGTTCGTCCCCGGCGTGCTGTATTTCTTCACCCAGTGGTACCCGAGCTCACGCCGGGCGCGGGTCAATTCCTACTTCAAAAGCTCCATCCCCTTGTGCGGCATCGTCGGCGGTCCGATTGCCGGGCTGATCCTGGGACACTTCGACGGCGTGATGGGCATGGCGGGCTGGCGCTGGCTGTTTCTGCTCGAAGGCATTCCTTCGGTGCTGCTGGGCGTCGTGGTGTTCTGGCTGGTCAAGGACCGGATCGAGGACGCCACCTGGCTCACCGCCGAGGAGAAAAACGTGGTGCTCGCGCGCATGGCCAAAGAAAGCGCGCCAGCAACGCCGCAGAAAGTCAAAGACATCTGGAAGCACCCGACCACCTACGTCATGTCGGCGATCTATCTGTGCCTGGTCATGGCCCTGACCGGTCTGCTGTTCTGGATGCCGCAGCTGATCAAGAGCGCGGGCGTGACCGACACCATGAACATCGGTTTGCTGACGGTGATTCCGTATGTGGGCGCCGTGATCGGCAACTTGTTGATCGGTGCCAGTTCCGACCGTCACAGTGAACGTCGCTGGCACATGGCGAGCTGCGCGACGCTGACCGCCGGCGGTTATCTGGTTTGTGCGCTGTTTCCAGGCCAGCTGCTGCCGCTGATGATCGGCATGACCATCATCATGACCGGCATCGTGGCCTGGATGCCGATCTTCTGGACCATTCCGCCGCGGTTTCTGAGTGGCATCGCTGCGGCGGCCGGCATCGCCCTGATCAACTCGCTGGGCCAA
>Ga0160435_1000348_pt1 | contig 18197 bp, 21 predicted proteins | sample HID1973K_E0MG_FD_108213 | JGI IMG/M metagenome (GOLD analysis project Ga0160435, IMG submission 108213) | Enriched mosquito-associated microbial communities from UW Madison campus, WI, USA - HID1973K_E0 MG | ecosystem: Host-associated > Arthropoda: Insects > Digestive system > Unclassified ...
ATTGCCGCCGGGGAAGTATGCAAGCGCCGGCAGTGACTGGCTGACCAGTTACCGGACCCAGGTTGAGTGGGGGCTGGGTTACATCCGCGACAGGTACGGCTCGCCCTGCGGCGCCTGGAGTCACTCAATGGCGAACAACTGGTACTGACGCAGGACTAGGCTTTTCCCATGGCTGACTACGAACGCTTCCGGCTGCTGCTCGAAGAGGAACGGCAGCTGAAACTGGCCCTGCTGCCGGCGTTGCGGGCGGACATCGCCGCAGCCAACTCCGCCCGCCAGGGAGCCAACGTGGACGACGAACACGATCCCGAGGGTGCCACCATCGCCTTCGAGCTGTCCCAGGCCTCGGCGCTGCTGAACCAGAGCTCAGCCGGCCTGGACCAGGTGGAAGCAGCCCTCGACCGGATCGCCGCCGGAACCTATGGCAGTTGCGCCGTATGCGGCAGGCCCATCGCCGAAGGCAGGCTCGAAGCCCGGCCCTGGACGCCGTACTGCATCGACCACGCAGCCGCGGGGCACTCGTGACCACCGGTTCGGACGCCGTCGCCGAGGCGGCCGGTTTCATCGACCGCACGCTGCAGAACGAGGGCGCGTGGTACCGCGCGGACGACGTCGGCAGCAGGTTTGGCGGCGCCCTGGGCTCCTACGGTTCATCAGTGGGTGCGGTCCGCGGAACCATCCGCGACGCCCTCCGCAAGTTCAAGGGCCTGGACCACGATGCCGTGGTCCAGCTTGCCTCGGCACTGTGGGGCCAGCCGAAACCGGGCGCCCGTCCGGTCTTCGAACGCCGCCAGGCGGCGGTGGTGCTGCTACAGTCGCGGGTGGCCCTGCTGCGGCACTCGGATCTGACCCGCGTTGAGGGTTTCCTCCGGTCCGCGCACGCAACGGAACTGGCCGATCCGCTCGTCACCGACGTTCTGCGCCCGCTCCTGGACAGGCTGGAGCACCGCAACCGGCAGCGCGCAGAAACCGTCCTGGCCCGATGGGGTGCCGACCCGGACGCCCACCTGCGGGCGGCAGCAGCAACACTGTCCCACCAAATAGGAGAATGACGATGGACGATCCCTTTAACCTTGAGCGTTTCGTTGCAGCCCAGGACGGCGGAACATACGACCAGGCGCTGGCCGAGCTCCAGCTCGGAAACAAGACAGGCCACTGGATGTGGTTCATCTTTCCCCAGATCGCAGGCCTGGGGCAGAGCGCAACATCCCGCAAATACGCCATTGACTCCCTGGCGGAGGCGCGAGCCTATCTGGAACATGACGTGCTGGGCCCGCGCCTGCTTGACTCTGCGCAGGCACTGACCCACCACGCCGGGCGCTCCGCAGAGGACATCCTGGGTGGCATTGACGCCCGCAAGCTGCAGTCGTCCATGACCCTGTTCCTTCGCGCCGCGCCCGGCGAAACGGTGTTCAAAACGGTCCTCGCCCAGTTCTTCGACGGCCAGCCGGACGGGTCCACCGATTCACTGCTGGCCGACCGGGACGGGGAATAACCGCTATGGCGTGGGGCTGCCGCCGTTGACGTTCAGTGTCTCGCCCACCACGTAGCTGGATTCCGGCGACGCGAGGAACACGTACGCCGGTGCCAGTTCGGCCGGCTGCCCGGCACGGCCCAGGGGAGTGGACTGGCCGAACTCCGGCAGTTCCTCCTTGGGCTGTCCGCTGCTCACCTGCAGCGGCGTCCAGATGGGGCCCGGCGCCACGGCGTTGACCCTGATGCCCTTGGGCGCCAGCTGCTGGGCCAGCCCCTTGGTGAAGTTGTTGATGCTGGCCTTGGTGGTGGCGTAGTCCACCAGCGTGGGCGAAGGGTTGTACGCCTGGATGGACGTGGTGTTGATAATGGTTGAACCGGCCGGCATGTGCGGCAGGGCCGCTTTGGTCAGCCAGAACATGGCGTAAACGTTGGTTTTGACCGTGTGGTCGAACTGTTCGTCGGTGATGTCCGCCAGGTCTTCCTGGGCCACCTGCTTGCCGGCGTTGTTCACCAGGATGTCCACACTGCCCAGGACGGCCACGGCAGTCTCCACCACTTCGCGGCAGACCGCAGGATCCTTGAGGTCGCCCGGCACCTTGATGGCCTTGCGCCCGGCTGCCTCGATGATGCCCGCGATCCTGGCCGCGTCCTCTTCCTCCTGAGGCAGGTAGGACAAAACAACATCGGCTCCCTCGCGGGCGAAGGCGATGGCAGTTGCCGCCCCGATACCGGAATCGGCGCCGGTCACGATCGCCTTGCGGCCTTCGAGCCGCCCCGTGCCGCGGTACGTTTCCTCGCCGAGGTCGGCCTTGGGAGTCAGTTCGGCGTCCAGCCCGGGCTCCGGCTGGTGCTGCTTGGGAGGGGAGATGTGCTCGTAGGCGGTGACCGGATCGCGGAATGTGTACTGGTCTGTCATGGTTTCCTCCTGCTTGTACGGCTGGATTCTTCGAAGCTAAGCATGCTTACGTTTCCAGCCTAGGCATGCGGAGGCCGGCTGCCAAGCCGGGCTACCCGCGCTGTACCTCCACCAGTTGCAACCCGGTGAGCCGGCTGCCGTCAACCACGGCCGTCATGTAGGTGCACGCGGGCTGCCGCCGGCGGTCCGTGGGCGAGCCCGGGTTCAGCAGCCGCAGGCCCCGTGGCGACGTGGTGTCCCACGGGATGTGGCTGTGCCCGAAGACCAGGACATCCGCGTCCGGATAGAGCGCCTCGCAGCGCAGTTCACGGCCCTTGGCCTGGCCTGTCTCGTGCACCATCGCAAAGCGGATGCCGTCCAGGGTGACGGCTGCCGTTTCGGGCAGCCGGGCGCGGAGGTCGGGGCCGTCGTTATTGCCGTAGACGCCCACCATCCGCCGCGAGCGCTGCTCAAATTCGTCAAGCAGGAAGGTGTCCACCCAGTCTCCGGCGTGGAAGACCACGTCAGCCCGTTCGACGGCGGACCACACCTGGGTGGGCAGTTCCCGGGCGCGTTTGGGGACGTGGGTATCGGCGATCAGGAGGATGTTCAGCGGCATGGGGAAATCCTGCCACGGGGACCTGTTCGGTCCCGCCCGGGAGTCGTAATCTGGGGGCTTGGAGGTGATTGCCATGGAGGCTGCACAGGGTGACCGCATCATTGTGCACGGAAGGACTGTGGGTGCCACGGACCGTCACGGAGTGATCCTGGAAGTCCGGGGCGAAGGCGGGGCGCCGCCGTATGTGGTCCGCTTCGATGACGGCCATGAAACCGTCATGTACCCCGGCGGCGATTTCGCCGTCGACCACGGACACGCCAACTGACCCGTCCGCCGGCCGCCCTCCGGCGCAGCGGACCTGTCAGACTGGGACGATGGACCACGCATCCGTCGCCGCATCGTCGATTCCGCCTGTCCGCACCGGCCCCCGCAACCCGGGCGACGCCTGGGTGGAAGGGGACCACGGCCGCTTCTGGGGCCGGTTCGGCGCTGCCGGCGTCCTGGCCTGGGACCCGGCCAAGGGTGTGCTGCTGCAGCACCGCGCCGTATGGAGCCACAACGGGGGAACCTGGGGGTTGCCCGGCGGCGCCCTGCACGAGGGCGAGGACGCGGTGTCCGGGGCGCTCCGCGAAGCCCATGAGGAGGCTGCCGTCCCGGCCGAACACGTGGACGTGCTGTTTACGTCGGTCCTGGACCTCGGCTACTGGTCCTACACCACGGTGGTGGTCAAGGTCCTCGAGCCTTTCGAGCCTGTGATCAGCGACCCCGAAAGCATCGAACTGCTGTGGGTGCCGCTGCCCGGGGTGGCTGACAAGGAGCTGCATCCCGGCTTTGGCGCGGCCTGGCCCGGCCTCCGGGAGCGGCTGGCCTAGAAGTCCTTGCCGTATTCGGCGTGGACCAGGATGGGCAGATGGTCCGACTTGCCCCGGGGCAGCGTCTCGACGCTGGTGATGTCCAGTCCCAGGGACGTGGCGAAATCGAAGTGCCCCTTGAAGACCTTGTAGCGGGTGTATGTGCGCCGGTTGCTGAGGGACAGGGCGTAGCCGGAGTTCTTCATGTGCAGATGCAGGTTCTTGGTGAAGAACGGGTAGTTGAAGTCTCCCACCATCAGCGTCATCAGGCCCTTGCCCATGCTCAGCAATTCGGCGTGGGCGGCGTGGATCTGCTTGCGGCGCAACGAATTCGACGCGGTGAGCGGGGCGGCGTGGAAAGACCCGATGACCAGTTCGTGCTGCGTTTCGTTGTCCATCACACGCGTTCCGATCAGCCGTTCATGGGCCGGCGCCAGGACCCTGTCATGCATCGATTTCTGCAGCGCGAAGGACTGCGTATCCAGGGCCGTGAAGCGGCTGGTCCGGTAATAGATTGCCAGCCCCAGCCGGTTCCCCTTGGTGGCGTCCGCCAGATGGAGCGGGCCCAGGGTTTCCGGCAGGTCCGCCGCATCAACTTCCTGCAGGCACAGCGCATCGATGTCATGATTCCGGGCGAGGGCGAGCAGTTCGCCGCTCGCTGCGTGCTTGCGGAGGTTGTAGCTGATGACGCGCATGAAACACCTCTTCCGAGGGTTGCTGACAGGACCAGTTCCTGAGTCTAGTCCGCGGCCGGACCCTGCGCTCAAACATTTCGACGCGACCCGCTGGCCACGATGCTGCGGGGGCCGGATAGAGTTAGTGGCAATTCACTGGGATTTCCTGAAAGGCCACAGTTGACTGACGAGCTCCCCGAACTGGCCGAAGGCACCGCCTATTACCAGGCGCTTGGCGGCGGTCATTTCCGCTCCACCATCCACGCCCAAGGCGCCTGGAACACGCACGAGCAGCACATGGCCCCGGCCTCCGGCCTGCTGGCGGACGCCCTGGAGCGGCTCCAGCCGCGGCCCGGGATGAGGATGGCGCGGCTGAGCTACGAGATCCTGGGCCTGATTCCCGGCGGGGAATTCCACATCGAGGCCACGGTGCTGCGGCCCGGCAAGACCATCGAGCTGCTCCAGGCCGAACTCGTGGCCCAGGGCAGGACTGCCATCCGGGCCACTGCCTGGCGGATGATCACCAGCGACACCTCAGCGGTTGCCGCCGTTGAAGACGCCGCCATCCCCGGCCCGGATGACTGCAAGCCCTACGACGGGTCCGCCATCTGGCCCGGCGGCTACATCCGGTCCCTGGAGATGCGGGTGGCGGAAGGACACCGTCCCGGCGCGGGGAAGGTCTGGCTTCGCACAGCGCATCCGCTGACCGACCGCGAAGACAGCGGAGATCTTGCCCGCCTCATGGGACTGGTGGACACTGCCAACGGCATTGCCGCACGGGTTCCGCCGGGACCGGACAGCTACGCTTTCCCCAACCTGGACCTGCAGGTCCACATGTACCGCCGCCCCGAGGGGGAGTGGCTGGGCCTTGACAACGCCGTATCGTTCGGCCGGGACGGCATCGGCCTGACCTCAACGGTCCTGCATGACCTGCAGGGCCCGTTCGGCAGGGCTGAACAGATTCTCACCCTGCGCCAAACCTGAACGTCAGCCCCATGGCTGCCACGGACTTCCAGACGTATCGTTAACTGTGTCGTTGTATATCGTTCACGATCTCCAGAGGAGACCCCCATGCGTGGCTCATACCCGGGATATGGATTCGGCAGCAACAACATCGATGGCCTCTGGCAGGCCATCGAGGACTTCCGTTCCCGCTTCGAAAAGCCGGAAGGCACCAGGGCCGGCAAAGGCGAGGTGCGGGCGGCGGTGCTTGCCCTGCTGGCCGAGCGGCCCATGCACGGCTACCAGATCATCCGCGAGATTGAGGAGCGCAGCGGCGGCAGTTGGAAGCCCAGCGCCGGCTCTGTCTACCCCACCCTGCAGTTGCTCGCTGATGAGGGTGTGATCAGGGCCGAGGAATCCAACGGCCGGAAGATCTACTCCCTGACCGAATCCGGCCGGGACGAGGCGGCCGGCAGTGCCGCATCGAATCCCTGGGCAGGGGCGGGGCCGCAATCCACAACCGGATTCGCTGCCCTTCCCAAGGCAGGCGTTGAACTGGCCCAGGCAGCGGCGCAAGTGGGACGGACCGGCACCCCGGAGCAGGTGAAGCAAGCCGTGTCAGTGCTGGACGAGGCACGCCGGCGGATGTACTCGATCCTCGCCCAGGACTGACGGGGGTGGCTTCCGGCCCTCGCCGGCAGGTGGGCCCGGCTGTACTCCCGGGCCATGTCCGTTCCCGCTACCGCCGCATCCTGCGCTTTGCCGCACGGCACCTGGCCGCCGTGTGGTGGTACGAGCTGCTGCTGCCCCGGATAGGGCTGGCCCGCGTTGCTGAGCGGACCCGTCCGGCCAGGATGCAGCGCTTCGCCCGCCGTTTCCATGCACTGGCTGTGGAGCTCGGCGGCCTCATGATCAAGGTGGGCCAGTTCCTGTCGTCCCGGCTTGATGTCCTCCCGCCGGAAATCACCGAGGAACTCCAAGGCCTGCAGGATGAGGTGCCACCTGTCGCGTTCCCGGCCATCCGGGCCCTTGCCTCCTCGGAGCTGGGCTTCCCCCTTGACGAGGTGTTCGCCATGTTCGAGGAGGAGCCCCTGGCCGCAGCCTCCCTCGGCCAGGCGCACCGGGCGCGGCTGCTGCCTGCCGACGCAGAGGTGGCCGGGGTCAAGGACGTGGTGGTCAAAGTGCAGCGTCCGGGCATTGAAGCGATCGTCGCCGGCGACCTCGCGGCCCTGCGGAAGGTGGGCGGCTGGCTCAGCCACTTCCGGATCGTGGCCGACCGCGGCGACATGCCGGCCCTGGTGGAGGAATTTGCGCAGACCAGCCTCGAGGAGATCGACTACCTTCACGAGGCTGCCAGTGCCGAGCGGTTCGCAGCGGACTTCGCAGGCGACGTTCGGGTCCACGTGCCACGTCCCGCCTGGGAGCGGTGCACCCGCCGCGTGCTCACCCTGGAGGATGTCACAGCCATCAAGATCACGGACACGGACGCGCTCCGGGCGGCAGGCATCGATCCCGCAGAGGTGGCGCCGGTGTTCGCCTCGGTCATGTTTGACCAGCTGTTCACCAACGGCTTCTTCCACGCCGACCCGCACCCGGGCAACATTTTCGTCACGCCCGTCCAGCCCGGTTCCGGCGGCCATCCCTGGAAACTGACTTTCATCGACTTCGGCATGATGGGCGAGGTAACCCCCTCCACGCGCAGCGGCCTGCGCAAGCTTTTGATCGCGGCCGCAGCCCGCGACGGCAAGGGACTGGTTGCTGCCATCCGCGGCGTCGGCGTGCTGGTGCCGTCGGCGGACACCGTGGAGCTGGAACGGGCCATGACGCACCTGTTTGCCCGGTTTGGCGGGATGGGCTTCGCAGAGCTCCGCGAGGTGGACCCCCGCGAATTCCGCGACTTCGCGGAGGAATTCGGCGAAGTTGTCCGCTCCCTGCCGTTCCAGCTTCCCGAGAACTTCCTGCTGATCATCCGGGCCATGTCCCTCACTTCGGGGGTGTGCAGCTCGCTGGATGAGCGCTTCAACCTGTGGGACTCGGTAGAGCCTTATGCTGCCCGCCTGCTGCGGGAAGAGGGCGGAAACATCGTTCAGGACGCCGCCCGGCAGGTGGCCGGGGCTGCGGGACTTGCGTTGCGGCTGCCGGAGAGGGTGGACGACCTGATCACCCGCATCGGTGAAGGGAACGTGTCTGTTGCCAACCCCCGGCTGGAGCGGCAGGTGGCAAGGCTGGACCGCACGGCCCGCCGGACGGCGTCGGCCGTGGTCTTCTCGGCGCTGCTCATCGCCGGGGCCGTGGTCCGGGCCGACGATTCCGTCCTCGGCACCGTCATGATGGCAGCGTCAGCGGTTCCGCTGCTCCACGGCGCCTGGGTGGGGCGGAGGGGGCGGTAGCCGGGCGCCTGGCCGGTGGGTCGGGCACCTGGCAGGGCGCACGACGGCGTACCCTAGGTTGGGCCCGTCCGGCACCGCCGCGGCAGGGTCAAGGAACAGCATCATGACGACCAAGGGAGCCCAGTGCCATGGCCCACCACCCTGACTCCGGAACCTTGACCGTGGTCCGGCAGGACGTCTCGCTCGGTGCCGCCCGTGACCTTGAGTTCGGCCTTGAGCTGCTCGCCAGGGCGCGCAACGGAAGTATTGGCCCCACCCTTCGGCTGTACCGCCCGGCGCCTACGGTGGCCTTCGGCCAGCGTGACACCCGGCTGCCCGGGTTTGGGGCCGCAGCCCAGGCATGCCGCGACAACGGCTTCGAACCCCTGGTCCGCCGGGCCGGCGGCCGCGCGGCCGCCTACCACCAGGGCACCCTGGTGGTAGACCACATCGAGCCCGATGGCGATGCCATCGCTGGTTCCAAAAGCCGCTTCGGCTACTTCGGAGAGCTCTTCGCAGACGCCCTGCGAATGGTGGGCGTGAACGCAGCCGTTGGGGAAATCCCGGGGGAATACTGCCCCGGCGAGTTCAGCGTGCACGGCACGGCCGCCACTGACGGGTCCCGCATCAAACTGGTAGGCACGGCGCAGCGGGTGGTGGCCGGCGGCTGGCTCTTCAGCTCGGTCATCGTGGTGGAGGACTCCGCACCAATCCGGAAGGTCCTGACCGACAGCTACGCTGCGCTCGGCCTCGACTGGGACCCCGCCACGGCCGGCGCGGCGGATGACCTTGTCCCCGGGCTGACGGTGGAAGCAGTCACCGATGCCCTGCTCGAAACGTACGCGGGCCATGCCACCCTGGCTTCGGCGCCGTTCGGCGGCCTGGGGGCATGACCCGCGTCTCCTGGATCGCCAGCCTTCAGGTGCGGCGGCGGGGGAGGAATGTCCCGGTTGGCTGCACCGTCCTGGACTAGGCCGCCAGGCGGTTCTTGACCTCTGCAGCGGACGGATTGGTGGCCGCCGTACCGTCCGGGAACAGGACGGTGGGCACGGTGCGGTTGCCGCCGTTGATCTGCTCCACGAGCTCGGCGGTACCTTCCACTTCCTCGATGTTGATTTCGGTGTAACCGATGCCTTGCGCGTCGAGCTGCTTTTTCAGCCGGTTGCAGTAGCCGCACCAGGTGGTGGAAAACATGGTGATGGTGCCGGTTTCGGGAGTGAAATCCACAGGGTTCTCCTCTGGGTTGGGTGAAGGTTTCGTTCGGGACAACGGTAGCGTGCCCACCGGTATTCCCCGGCGTCCGGCCGCGGAGCGGCTGCCCGGATGACAGTATGTGGCGCCGATGGCATGCTGGAGCCATGTGTGGACGCTACGTAATGGCACGCGCCGTGGGGGACCTCCTGGCAGAGTTCGACGCCGAACTGGAGGACGAGGTGAGCATTCCGCCGTCGTGGAATGTAGCCCCCACCGATGCCGTCCCCATCGTCCTGGAGCGGCTGATAGAGGACGGCACGGACGCCCGGCAGGTCCGCCAGCTGCACGTCGCCCGCTGGGGCCTGGTTCCCTCCTGGGCCAAGGACCCGGGCATCGGGTCCAAAATGATCAACGCCCGCAGTGAATCAGTGCTGGAAAAGCCCGCATTCCGGAAGGCGGTCAGGGCACGGCGCTGCGCCGTACCCGCCGACGGCTACTACGAGTGGAAGCAGGGCCCTGGAAAGTCCAAGCAGCCGTATTATGTGCACCCCGGCGCAGGCAGGGGACTGGCCTTCGCCGGCCTCTACGAATGGTGGCGCGATCCGTCGGTACCGGCTGGCGAGCCCGGCCAGTGGGTGCTTTCCACGTCCATCCTTACGGCGGACACCCCGCCGCCGGGCTCCGAATCAACCGTGTTCGGGAAACTGACCGCCCTTCACGACCGGGTGCCGCTGCCCATGGACAGGGACACCATGCAGGCCTGGCTGGATCCCCAGGCTGACGATGCCGCCGCCCTGGTGGATATGGTGCGGTCCGCGGTCAAGGATGTGGCCGCCGACTGGCACGTGGAGTCCGTGGGCAAAGAGGTGGGCAACGTCCGCAACAACGGGCCGGAACTCATCCGGCCCGTGGAGGCCCTCTTTTAGCAGCCCTGACCGTCCTGGCGGAACTTAGACGGTGACCGTCCCGTCGTCGTCCACGGCCCAGGTGGGGTTGTACGCAACTTCCCAGCGGAACCCGTCCGGATCAGAGAAATACCCTGTGTAGCCGCCCCACGGCTGGGTGACCGGGTCGCCGGTGACTGTCGCGCCGGCGGCTTTCGCCTCGTCCAGGACCCGGTCCACCTCATCGGCGCCGTGCACATTATGGCTCAGGGTGATGCAGGGGACCGGGCCGGGAGCATCGACCCCGGCCTCGGCGTGCATCTGGCCCGCATCCCACAGGGAAAGCACCAGGCCGTGGTTGGCCTGGATAAAAACCACTTCGCCGGCAACCTCACGGTGAACAGGCCACCCGAGGCCATCGACATAAAAGGCCCGGGAGGCCGGAACACTGCGGACACCTAGCGAGATGAAGTCGACTCTGGGTTGCATGCTTCGATACTGTCAGAAGATGGCAACAATTCAAGGAAACGACCGGGATGCACTGGCCGACAAGGAACAGCTCGCCGCAGTCCGAATTGCCGTGGATGAGGTGGATGATCAAATCGTCACCCTTATTGCGCGCCGCGAACGCCTGATCAGGATCGCCGGCACCCTCAAGGGTGACGACGCCGAAGTCCGCGCCCCAGACCGCGTGGAGAAAATCATCCAGCATGTCCGCTCTGCAGCTAACAAGAAGGACATCGACCCGGACATCGTTGAAGCGACGTACCGGGCCATGATCTCCGGATTCATCGAACTGGAGCTGCGGGTCCACCACGAAGACAACGGCTGACCCTCCCGGGTCACATCCCTTCCCCTGCAGCTGTAACGCTGCGGGGGCCCTAGAGGTTTTCGTCCACCTTCACGCCGGACTGGAAGTCCCGGCCGTCAGCCTCGCTGAAGCCTGTCATCACATGGCCCTTGCCGAGGCCATTGATTGCTGCCATGGGAAAGTTACCTGTGATGGTGCTGCCTGAATGGCTGACGCCGCCCAGGTCATAGTTCTCCTCACAGTTCTGTTCGTGGTTAAACGAAAAGAAGGCTATGGCCTCCCCGTTCATGAATTCAATGCCCAGCCGGCGCTGGGATGAGTAGTCCGGACTCGCCGCCACGAGACCCACCACGTAGGCGCCGGAACCGGGAATGTTGCCGTCTATATCGAACGTGGCCACCAGCGTGGAGTCCTGTGCCTTGATGCTGACTTGTTTTAGGAGTGCGTCAGAGGTGCTCATGCACCCATCCTGCTCCCTGCCGAACTGTCAGTCCACCCCCTGAACCGCGATTCTATGCATTGGGTGGAGCCGGGCGTAGACTGGAATTATTCGAACACATATTCGAATCAATTTCCCAGTTTGCAGTACCAGCCGGTCCCGGAGGCGCCATGGGCATGTTCAGCGAATCAGTTGATGTCGCATGCACCCCCGACGGCCTTCCCCGGAGCCTTGTATGGTCCGGGCGTACGTACGACATCTGTGCCGAACCCCTCCGATGGTACGAACGCCGCCAGTGGTGGGCGGAGGAAAGCCGGGTTCCCCTGGGAAGCGGGCCCGGCATGGTGGACCACGAAATCTGGCGGGTTCAGGTCCTGCCCCGGATGTCGCCAGGGCGTCCCTCCGGCATGGAAAGCCAGCCCATTGAACCACTCACGCTGGACCTCACCAGGCACAACCGCAGCGGCAAGTGGCGGCTCCTGCGCATCCACGACGCCCTTCGACCCAGAACAGCATGAGTTTCACGCACCTGCATGTCTCCACCGCCTTCAGCGCGCACTATGGAGTCTCCTGGCCGGAGGAATTGGCCCAGGCCGCCGCTGACGACGGCGCTTCAGCGCTGGCCTGCACAGACCGCGACGGTCTATACGGCACCATCAAGCACCTCAAGGCCTGCATGGCCGCGGGGCTCGACCCCATTGTTGGGGTGGACCTTGCGGTGCTTGACGACGACGGCGACCGCCGCACAGATGTCGCCGGACGGGTTGTTGTACTCGCCAAGGGGCACAACAACGGGGCCGGCTACAGGGCGCTCTGCCGGCTGATCTCGGACGCCCACTCCAGGACTTCCGGCAAGGCAGGAGGTACCGTCCCCGTGGCCGTTACCCGGGCAGAGCTGGCTTCAAGGACCCTCGACCCCCAAACGCTCAAACCGGTCCTGGTGGTCCTCATTGGGCCAGATTCCGATGTTGGACGCGCCATGGGCGGAAGGCGTTACCTTCGCCCACGCACCCTGTTCAAGCAATGGCTCGATACCATGCCCACAGGGACCGTGGTGGCAGAGATTGTTTCCCAGCTCAGCGCCCCCGGCTCACCCTTGAGCACCGCCCACGCGGTAAGGATGCTCCGCCTCGCCGAAGAACACCGTGTTCCTGCGGTCCTCACCAATGCCGTCCGGTACTGCGGAGCGGACGGAGCACCCACCGCAGACGTCCTCGACTCCGCCCGCACGCTCAAATCACTGCCTGAACTTGCCGGCGAACCCCTCCTGCAGCCCACCGGCCAGGGATGGCTGAAAACCTCAGGCCATATGCGCCGGCTTGCCCAGGAAATCATTTCCGCGGCAGGCTACGGCGCCGCAGACCTCACGCAACTCCTTGCACAGACCGAGGCGCTCGCCGATGCCTGCCGGATCGATCCAACCAGTGACATGGGGTGGAAGCAGCCGGTTGTCCCGGAAGCATCCATCATCGGGATCGACCAGGACCCCGCCATGGAACTGGTCCAACGGTGCCATGCCGGAATCGCCAGGCGGTTTCCGGGCATTACCGGTACCGCGGAGCAAGCCATGCTCACAAGGCTCGAGCATGAGCTGAGGATCATCCGCAACCTCAACTTCTCCTCCTACTTCCTGACGGTGGCTGAGGTCTCCCGGATGATCCAGGACATGGGAGTCCGCGCCGCAGCAAGGGGTTCGGGCGCTTCCAGCCTGGTCAACTACCTGATTGACGTCAGCCAGGTAAATCCGTTGCAGCACGACCTGATCTTTGAGCGCTTCCTGTCCCAGGACAGGGCCACCCTGCCTGACATCGACATCGACGTCGAAAGCGCCGAACGCCACAACGTCTACCGAAAAATCTTCGAACGGTTCGGAGCTGAGCGGGTCACGTTGATGAGCATGCAAAACGGATACAGGGCCAGGGGAGCAGTCCGCGACGCCGGCCTCGCCCTGGGCATGGACGGCGACGAGGTGGGGGAGATCGCCAAGCAACTGTGGCGCTTTTCCGCAGGAAAATTCCGGGAAGCGCTCCAGGAAAAACCTGAACTGCGCGATTTCGCCGGCCGTGTGGAACAACGGGACACGGACGGCAACCAGCAACTGGATCTCCTGGTGGACCTGACGGAGCGCCTTGACCGGTTGCCCCGCCATATCTCCATGCACCCCTGCGGAGTAATCCTGGGTGACGCCACCCTGCTTGACCGCACCCCGGTCCAGCCCAGCGGGTTGGGGCTGCCCATGAGCCAGTTCGACAAACATGACATGGATCCCATGGGAATGCTGAAACTTGATGTCCTGGGCGTCAGGATGCAGAGCGCCATGGCGTTTGCCGTCCGTGAGATCATCCGGATCCATCCCTCCAAGGGCGACGTTGTGGCAGCAGGGCAACATGCGCCCGGTCCGGAAGGGGCTGGCCCTGACTACATTGCCGCCAACGGCCGGATCGATCTCAATGCTGTTCCGCTGGATGACGAAGCCACGTTCGAACTCATCAGGAGTACCCATACACTCGGATGTTTCCAGATCGAATCACCCGGCCAGCGGGAACTGATCGGCAAAATGGCACCCCGGGAATTCAACGACCTCATCATCGACATTTCCCTGTTCCGGCCTGGGCCTATGAAGTCAGACATGGTCCGGCCCTTCCTGGAGCACCGGCACGGCTTCGCCCCCGAGGTATATCCCCACCCGGACCTCAAGCCAGTACTCGCCGAAACCCACGGGGTCACGGTGTTCCATGAACAGATCCTCAAGACCTTCGACGTCATGACCCACTGTGGGCTTGCCCGTGCCGACGAGTTTCGCCGTGCCCTGGGCAATGAAAACCGCGAACCCGCTGTGGAGGGGTTCTTCCGCAAGGCGGCCCGCGCCGAAGGGTATGCCCCTGAGGTAGTGGACAAAGTATGGGGAACCCTGAAGGCCTTTGGAAGCTTCGGGTTCTGCAAGGCCCACGGCGCCGCCTTTGCCGTTCCCACGTACCAGTCCGCCTGGCTCAAAACACACCACCCGGAAGCCTTCCTGGCGGGGCTGTGGGAACACGACCCCGGCATGTACCCCAAACGGTTGCTGGTCGCTGAAGCACGGCGCCTGGGCATTCCCATCCTTCCCCTGGACATCAACCGGAGCAAGGACGAATACCGGGTGGAACGGATCCTGTCCGGAGCCGATTCAGGAAAGCTGGGGATACGGCTCAGCCTTAAAGGCATTTACGGGCTTTCGGCAACTGAACTTAAACGGATCGTTGCCGGGCAGCCCTTTGACTCGCTCGCGGACCTTCGGTCGCGTTCAAGGATCAGCAAGCCCAGCATCAAGCGGCTTGCCCAGCTTGGCGCGTTCGATTCCCTCCACCGGGAGGCGGGAGGAACTGCCAACCGGGCCGACCTCGTACAGCACCTGCAACAACTCCAGGTCTCAGGAAGCCGGAAGGGCGCCGACGTGCTGGAAGGGCAGCTGTCCTTCCCGCTGGGCGATATTGAGTTGCGCAACGTCAAACCCGGGCTGCCCCAACCGACCCTGGTGGAAACCGTTCGGGCTGAACTTGACCTGATGGCTGTGGATGTCAGCACCCACCTGATGGACAGCCACCGCCCCGTCCTGGAAAGGCTGGGCGTCACTACGGCTGACAAGCTGCTGGGACTGCGGAACGGAACCGAAGTGCTGGTGGCCGGCGTCCGGGTCGCCACCCAGACGCCTCCGATGCGTGGGGGCAGGCGCGTGGTGTTCATCAGCATCGACGACGGTACCGGATGCATCGATTCAGTGTTCTTCCACGAAGCCCAGGAAAGCGCCGGCCCGCTCCTGTTCGGCACGCGGATGCTGCTGATCCGGGGCACCACCCGCAGGACCGGCCCGCGGGGAATCAGCCTAAGCGCCAGCATGGCGTGGGACCTCAGCAGGCCCGAAACGCTGCCGTTCCCGGCGTCGGAAACTCCCTTCCAGGACGTGGCGCACCCGCTGGACGGCATTGCCAGGAGCCTTGCCATCACCGGTTTCAACGGCTGACTTCGGCTTTCCCCCAGCCGTGTGCCGCGTTGGTCGGCCCTCCGCCGAACCGATAGCATTGACGGTGGCTGGCTGTGGTCCCCGTACGCCACAAGCTATGAAGCCTCAACTTTGAATAGGAGACACCCGTGTCAGATGCCCAGCAGATCACCCTTCTCGTCGATGGCGAAGAGACCAAGGTGACTACCGGGACAACCGGTGCGGAACTCTTCTTTGAGCGCCGCGAAGTTGTCGTGGCCCGCGTTAATGGCGAACTCAAGGACCTGGACCAGGAACTGCCTGAAGGTGCCGAGGTGGAAGGCGTCACCATCGAATCCCCGGACGGTCTGAACGTCCTGCGCCACTCCACCGCCCACGTCATGGCCCAGGCCGTCCAGCAACTGCGCCCCGACGCCAAACTCGGCATCGGCCCCTACATCACCGATGGCTTCTACTTCGACTTCGATGTCGCTGAACCCTTCACTCCCGAGGACCTCAAGACCCTCGAGAAGATGATGCAGAAGATCATCAACCAGAACCAGAAGTTCGTCCGCCGCGTTGTCAGCGAGGACGAAGCCCGCGACGCCATGAAGAACGAGCCGTACAAGCTTGAGCTGCTGGGCAAGAAAAACGAAGCCGCCGAGGCCGGCGAAGGCGTGAACGTCGAGGTTGGCGCCGGCGACATCACCATCTACGATAATGTGGAGCGCAAGGAAGGCACCACGGTCTGGTGCGACCTCTGCCGTGGCCCGCACCTGCCCAACACCAAGCTCATTTCCAATGCCTTCGCCCTGACCCGTTCCTCTTCCGCCTACTGGCTGGGCAACCAGAAGAACCAGCAGCTGCAGCGCATCTACGGCACTGCCTGGCCCACCAAGGACGCCCTCAAGGCCTACCAGGAACGCATCGCCGAGGCCGAGCGGCGTGACCACCGCAAGCTCGGTTCCGAGCTTGACCTGTTCTCCTTCCCGGATGAGCTGGGCTCGGGCCTACCCGTGTTCCACCCCAAGGGCGGCATCATCCGCAAGGAGATGGAGGACTACTCCCGGCAACGGCACGTCGAGGCCGGCTACGAGTTCGTCTACACCCCGCACATCACCAAGGGCCACCTGTACGAAGTTTCCGGGCACCTGGACTGGTACAAGGAGGGCATGTTCCCGGCGATGCACGTCGACGCCGAGCTCAATGAGGACGGCACGGTCCGCAAGCCCGGCCAGGACTATTACCTGAAGCCGATGAACTGCCCCATGCACAACCTGATCTTCCGTTCCCGGGGCCGCTCGTACCGCGAACTTCCGCTTCGCCTGTTTGAGTTCGGGTCTGTCTACCGGTACGAGAAGTCCGGCGTGGTCCACGGCCTGACCCGCGTCCGCGGGATGACACAGGACGATGCCCACATCTACTGCACCCGCGAACAGATGAAGGACGAGCTCACCAAGACGCTCACCTTCGTCCTGGACCTGCTCAAGGACTACGGCCTCAACGACTTCTACCTGGAGCTGTCCACCAAGGATCCGGAAAAGTATGTCGGCGAGGACGCTGCGTGGGAGGAAGCCACCCGCACCCTGGCCGAGGTGGCCCAGGAATCGGGACTGGAGCTCGTGCCGGATCCGGGTGGAGCCGCGTTCTACGGCCCCAAGATCTCCGTGCAGGCCAAGGACGCCCTGGGCCGCACCTGGCAGATGTCCACCATCCAGCTGGACTTCAACCTGCCCGAACGCTTCGAACTTGAATTCCAGGCCGCCGACGGCAGCCGGCAGCGTCCCGTGATGATCCACCGTGCGCTTTTCGGCTCGGTGGAGCGGTTCATGGGCGTCCTCACCGAACACTACGCCGGTGCCTTCCCGGCATGGCTGGCGCCCGTCCAGGTGGTGGGCATCCCGGTGGCGGAGACCTTCAACGAGTACATGTTCGACGTCGTCGACCAGCTGAAGGCGGCCGGTATCCGTGCCGAGGTGGATACTACCTCGGACCGCTTCCCGAAGAAGATCCGCACCGCCAGCAAGGACAAGATCCCGTTCGTGCTGATCGCCGGCGGAGACGACGCCGAAGCCGGCGCGGTTTCCTTCCGGTTCCGGGACGGCAGCCAGGACAACGGCGTGCCGGTGGCCGAGGCAGTCAAGCGGATCACCGAAGCCGTCCGTAACCGGACCAGCTAGCGAACGGAACAGCACCGTGGAGGAGAACACAGGCGCCGGGTATCCAGGGGATGCCGGTGTAACCGACGACTTTGCCCTGGCCGGTGTCCCGGACGCTTTCCAGCGCCTGTGGACTCCGCACCGGATGGCCTACATCAAGGGCGGGCAGCACCAGTTCAAGAATGAGAATGACTGCCCGTTCTGCGTGGGCCCGGGCCGAACCGACGAGGACGCCCTCATCGTGTACCGGGGGAAAACCTGCTACGTCGTGCTGAATCTCTTTCCGTACAACCCGGGGCACCTGCTGGTCTGCCCGTACCGGCACGTACCGGACTACACGGACCTGACAGTGGAGGAAACTGCCGAATTCGCCGACCTGACCCAGACGGCGATGCGCGTCCTGCGAAAGGTGTCCAACCCGGGCGGATTCAACCTGGGCATGAACCAGGGTGTGGTGGGCGGTGCCGGTATCGCCGCCCACCTGCACCAGCACATAGTTCCGCGCTGGGGCGGCGACGGGAACTTCTTCCCCATCATTGCCCAGACCAAGGCCATCACCCAGACCCTCGATGAGGTCCGGCAAATGGTGGCCGACGCCTGGCCCGGGGAGACTGATGCTGAATAGGCACGCCCGCGGCTTCTTTACCGCGCTTTTCACCCCGCTGGCCCGCTGGCTCCTGCGCCTCGGTGTCTCGCCCGACGCCGTAACAGTCATCGGAACCGCGGGCGTCGCCGTGGGTGCCCTGGTGTTCTATCCCCTCGGGCACCTGTTCTGGGGCACAGTCTTCATCACGGCCTTCATCTTTTCCGATGTCCTGGACGGCATCATGGCCCGCATGCAGGACGTCAAGAGCCGCTGGGGCAACTTCCTGGACTCCACCCTGGACCGCGTCGCGGACGGTGCGCTCTTCGCCGGGCTGGCGGTGTGGTTCTTCACGGGCGGGCAAAATGCTGCCATCGCCGTGGCGGCCATGGTCTGCCTGGTC